>Ga0208904_1000081_pt1 | contig 81396 bp, 86 predicted proteins | sample AntAceMetag02UKB_FD_184774 | JGI IMG/M metagenome (GOLD analysis project Ga0208904, IMG submission 184774) | Saline lake microbial communities from Ace Lake, Antarctica - Antarctic Ace Lake Metagenome 02UKB (SPAdes) (version 2) | ecosystem: Environmental > Aquatic > Non-marine Saline and...
AATGGGTCACGTTCTAGCCTAGTTGTACGACTTTGTGTATTCATAAGATTTTCTGATTACACAATTATTATACAAAACTATTTAACTTTAGTAAAAAAACAAACAAGTTAGGATATACCTAGTTATCGGAAATTTTTCAGCCGCTTCACCTCCGAGATTTTTATGTTTATCGCCTATAGATAACATAGTTATCTATAATTCCAACTCCACTTTTGTTCCGTTGGAACTACGGCGACAAACAAAATCTCGGGCGTCTGAAAAACTGTTCGATAACACGGAATATCTAGCTACGCTAAAATGTAATTTGATTAAAACATCCTCCTTCGCTACGCTACGGAAGGACAAGTATTGAACACATTTTAGCTTCGCCCTAATTCTGCTTCGCCTACGCCCCTACGGGACTGGGGCTACGCAGAACTATAGATATTCCGATACGTTATATGAAATAAATAAAAACTACATGAGTATAGAGATTTTAAAACCAAAAGATTTTGAAGCTCCTAAAAAACTAGAACTTGAAATTACTGAACCACACGATGATAAAAATTTCATGATATGCTTTGAAAGTGATGATGAAGAAGTGTGTCGCGTATATAATAATGCTATTGCCAGTATATTACAAAATCATGAGTTAAAACCATTTCATCAAATAGGAAGACATGGTGAAACTGGTTATCATGGATGGGAAATTTGGCAGAAATCAGATAAAGAAACGCTTCAAAATCTTTTATCAGAAATACAGGGCGAAGTAGAAAAAACCATTAATGGTTAAGTTTTTATTTACATCATATAACACGGTATATCCGACTCCGTAAAATCGCATTTTGATAAAAACACAATGTACGCGATTTTACTCCGTCCTAATTTTTGCTTCCGTTGGTCGCAAAAACTACGGATATCCCGATACGTTAGGCGAAATTCTCTTTTGTGAAAAAGTAGAATAAGGATATAATTTTATTACTTTTTTATTTTTAATAATAACAATATGACAAATGAACAAGCAAAATCTAGTAAAAAAATCACAGTAGGTTTAATTTTGGGTTGGATTTTTGGAATCCTTTTTGCCTTAACCGGAATTATTTCTGTTTTTTCAGAGCCAATACCAGGGATTGTAATGTTAATCATGGCGGCTGTTCTTCTTCCACCTGTCAATAAGTTAGTTGATGAAAAATGGAAGTTTCATCTTTCTGGAGGAATAAAAACGATTCTGATTATTATCGGTTTTATTATTTTTGGTGCAACGATTGATACTTCAAACACGAAACAAAAGCAAAATAATCAGCTAAAGGTTGAACAAGAACAAAAGCAAGTTATTTCAAATACTGAACAACCAAAAGATGAAACAAAACCGACAGAAGAACAGCCTAAAACTACTAAAAACGAACAGCTTCCAGTAGAAACGAAAAAAACAGAAACAACTCCTACCTTAGCTGAAGAAAAAGCTGAAACTCCCGAAGAAAAACCAGCACCAACACCAAGTGAAACAATAGGTCAAAAAAATGCAGTCAGAAAGGCTAAATCTTACTTAGGTTACTCTGCATTTTCTCACGGTGGGTTGGTTGATCAATTAAAGTATGAACAATTTTCACATGCTGATGCTATTTATGGTGCTGATAATTCTGGTGCTGATTGGAATGAGCAGGCTGCCAAAAAGGCAAAATCGTACATGGAGTATTCAGCTTTTTCACGCGGTAGCTTAATTGAGCAGTTAAAATATGATAAGTTTACACAATCACAAGCAGAGTATGGAGCTAATGCAATCGGACTATAAATCAATGGATAAAAAGTAATAAAATTATTCATTTAGATTTTTTTCACAAAAGAGAACTCAAGGGGACGTTGCACTTTCGCTCGTACCTCGCTCACCCTCGCCTAACACAGTATATCTGGCTCGCTCGTGCCCTCGCTCGACCCATATTTGCCTCCGCTACGCTACGGCAAACATCAGATATACTGAAACGTTATACGCAATTCAAAAAATATTTTTCTTTTAATAAGGAATTTTGACAGGCTTTTTAAAAAGGGGAATAAATTTGTTTTTTATTTATTAGAAAGGGGGAAGATGGATATTTTTTGCTCCGTTCCTCCACAAAAAATGATTATTTATAAAGGGGTAATATGGTGTTTTCTCCGCTATCGCTCCGAAAACGATTTATTTATAAAAGGAAAACAGATACAATAATGAAGGTAAACCAATAAAACTATGAACAATAAACTAAACCTAACAGACAACGAAAAAAGGGATGTTATAAAATATCTTGAGTCTGGCAAGTCATTGCCAGAGAAATATCGCTTTTTGCTTTTTGATACAGATAAAGAGGTTGAGTTGTTGTGGAATGGGAAAACTGACGAGACAGAAAATACTGTCTTACCTTTTCAAACTATCGAACATATTGACGAACCGAGAAGTGAAGAAAAAATCAATTTGCAAGAGTCGCTTTTTGATACTTCTGGTAGGCAGATAAAAGGTTGGTCAAACAAACTTATTTGGGGTGATAATAAATTGATTTTATCAAGCCTCAAAAATGGACCATTGCGAAAGCAGATTGAAGCTGAAGGTGGACTGAAACTTATTTATATTGATCCGCCGTTTGATGTTGGTGCTGATTTTTCTATGAAAGTGGAAATTGGAGAGGAAAGTTTTACCAAAAATCCGTCGGTGATAGAAGAAATTGCTTATCGTGATACTTGGGGTAAGGGGGCGGATAGTTTTATTGCGATGATTTATGAGCGACTCAAGTTAATGCACGGACTTTTGGCAGATGACGGCAGTATTTATGTGCATTGTGATTGGCGAGTTAGTGCGTATATGCGATTGGTTTTGGACGAGGTTTTTGGTGTAAATAATTTCAAAAATGAAATCATTGTTCACTATACAGCAGTTGGACTAAAGGCTAAGTCTAAGAAATTTCATCAAAATACAGAAAATATTTATTATTATGTTAAGGATCAGAAAAAAGCAAAATACAACGAAGTTTTTGAACGATTAGATGAGCCGAGAACTGCCAGTAAGCATACTTTCGATTCAAAAACTGGGAAAGCAAGTCGTGTTAGAGATGAGAATGGGAAAATACAATATTTTGAAGTCTGGGAAAATAAAGTTGATAACTTTATCGAAATACCTGCATTACGTGGAGATGAGAAAGTTGGATACCCAACGCAAAAATCCGAAAAGTTTCTTGAAAGAATCATCAAGGCATCATCAAACGAAGGCGATCTCGTCGCTGATTTTTTCTGTGGGTCGGGTACGACTTTGGCGGTGGCTGAGAAATTGGGACGAAAATGGATTGGTTCTGACCTTGGGAAATTCTCAATTCATACCACTCGCAAAAGAATGATTGGCGTGCAAAGAGAAATGAAAGAGTCTAAAAAAGATTTCAGAGCTTTTGAAATATTAAACATTGGAAAATACGAGAGGGAAAGTTTTTTGAAAGTAAATGAAAACTTGCGTGAAGAAGAGAAAAGATTACAGCGAGAACAAAAAGAAAAAGAGTTTATTTCGCTCATTCTCTCTGCCTACAAAGCCGAGCCGGTGGATTCTTTTAATATGTTTGTGGGTAAAAAGAGAGACAGGTTGGTAGCAGTCGGCTCAATTGATACGCCTGTTACTAGTGATTTTCTAGAAAAAGTGATTGCCGAGTGCAAAGAAAAAGGAGTTACCAAAGCGGATATTTTGGGATTTGATTATGAAATGGGGTTAGACTTTGAGCAGGTAAAAAAGCAAGGGTTGAATGTGCAATTTAGGGTTATTCCACGAGAAGTATTTGATAAAAAAGCAGTTGAGAAAGGACAAGTGAGATTTTATGATGTTGCTTATATTGAAGCCAAGCCTATTATTCGCGGGCGAGCAAATGCGAAAGAAGTTGCTATTGAATTGACTGATTTTTCAGTATTTTATAATCAAGACAATACTGGCGAAGTGGAAGAAAAATTGCGCGCTGGCGGAAGTAAGGTTGTAATTGAAAACGGACAAGTAATAAAGATTTCCAAAGATAAAAAAACAGAGATTATTGAAAAAGAAGTTTTGACAAAAAAATGGACAGACTGGATTGATTATTGGTCAGTTGATTTTGATTATGAAAGCAAGAAAGAAATAGTACGAGTGATTGACGAAAAAACCAGCGAGGAAAAAGAACAATGGACAGGCAATTATATTTTTGAAAATGAATGGCAGTCATTTAGAACCAAAAAAGATAGAACACTTGAACTCACCTCTGCTTTTAAAGCGACAGGAAAAGGTAAAATGCAAGTAGCGATTAAAGTTATTGATATTTTTGGTAATGATACGACCAAAGTTATTGAAATTAATATTTAAATATTATGGCATTACACAAAAACTTTCCAAAAGATAAATTCCAAATACTTGATCCTGCGATTAGGTGGTTTCCTGCCGAGGAAGATTTGAGAAAAGAGGGTTATGAGAAACTCCTCCCTCCTTTTGTGCCTGAATTGCGTGAACAAGTAGCAAAATGGCGAGAAAATAATTATGAAGGTGCAAGCGAAACATCAAAAGCATTGTTGAATTGGTGGTTTAAAGAACCACATACTATTTTTGGAAGTGACGGAATAAGTATTGCTTTCCAATATTATTTTGCACAACGAGAAGCGGTGGAAACAATCATTTGGATTTATGATGTTGACAAAGCAACAAGCAAATACGATTTAATCAAATTTGATAAATTAGGCAGAGTAAGTCCAAACATGTTTAATGAAGACTGGTTGCGTTTTGTTATAAAAATGGCGACAGGAAGTGGAAAAACAAAAGTGATGAGCTTGCTTTTGGCTTGGTCATATTTTCACAAACTTTATGAAAAAGATTCTGAACTTTCAAAAAACTTTTTACTCATTACTCCAAACATTATTGTTTTGGATCGCATCAAGGCTGATTTTGAGAACTTAAAAATATTTCATGAAGATCCTATTTTGCCAGATAATGGATATGAGGGGCAAAACTGGGAAGACGATTTTCAAATTAAACTGCATTTACAAGATGATGTTGGAACAATTTCAAAATCAGGAAATATTTTCCTGACAAATATTCATCGAGTTTATGGGGGAGATATAAATGAGGCAAGTTTTGAAGACGAAGATACTTCTGATTATTTTATGGGGAGTAAAGTTGTTGGAAAAACTAATGATTCAAAAGTTGATTTGGGAGAAATAGTGCGTGATGTTGATGAACTAATGATTATCAATGACGAAGCGCACCACATACACGATCCAAAAATGGCGTGGTTTACTTCTATTGAAGATATACATAATAAATTATTGCAAAAAGGTAAAAAACTGGCTTTGCAGATAGATGTTACCGCTACGCCAAAAAATAACCGTGGAGAGATTTTTGTTCAGACTGTTTCTGACTATCCTTTGGTTGAAGCAATACACCAAGGAGTTGTAAAAAATCCAGTTGTGCCAGATGAAGCGAGTAGAGGAAAATTGCAAGAAAAACAAAGCTCGCTTTTTGCTGAAAAGTATGAAGATTTTATCAGACTTGGAGTTGAGGAATGGGAAAAGACATACAAAGAACTTGAGCCGACTGGCAAAAAGTCAATTCTTTTTATAATGACTGACGACACAAAAAATTGCGATGATGTGGCGGAGTTTTTAGAGAAAAGCTACCCTCAACTAAAAGGAGCAGTTTTGACTATTCATACAAACAGAAGCGGTGAAATATCGGAAACAACTACTGGTAAAAAAGAAAAAGAATTGCAAGAGTTGCGAAAAAAGGCAAACGAAATTGACAGTTCAGAAAGCCCATACAAAGTTATTGTATCCGTTCTTATGTTGAAAGAGGGTTGGGATGTAAAAAATGTAACAACGATTGTCGGCTTGCGACCGTATAGTTCAGATTCCAAAGTATTACCCGAACAAACATTAGGGCGAGGACTTCGCCGAATGTTTTTTGGGCAAGATGTTGAAGAATATGTGAGCGTTATCGGTACACCTGCTTTCATGGAGTTTGTAGAATCTATTAAAGCAGAAGGTGTTGAATTGGAAAAAAGAAAAATGGATCGTTCTGGCTCTCCTATTACCCCGACTGTTATTGAGGTTGATAATCAGAATGTTAAAAAAGATATTGAAAATTTAGACATTGAATTACCGATTTTGACTCCCAGAATACAAAGAGAATACAAAAATCTTGATTTACTAAATGTTGCTGAATTTAAGAATGACAAAATTGAAATAAAACAATTTTCAGAAGAAGAGAAAAAAGAGATTGTTTTTAGAAATGTTGTTGATGAAAAAGAACATCACACAACAATTTTGAATAGTTCTATTGAGCCAAACTACCAAAGTGTTGTTGGTTTCTTTGTGCAAAGAATAATGAAAGAATTACGCCTTTTTGGTTGTTACGATATACTTTTTGGAAAAGTTAAAAAATTTATAACAGACGAATTGTTCAAAGAGAATATTGATCTTAACGATTCAAATATTTTGAGGAATTTGTCCGAATTGGAAGCAGTAAAAACTATTGTAGAAACATTCAAAAAGGAGATAAACGATTTAACTGTGCAAGATGTTGGCGATACTGAAATCAAAAATTATATAAAAGTTAGTAGCGCTAGACCTTTTGTTGTTACCGATAAAAAATATTTATTACCAAAAAAGAGTGTTTTCAATAAAATTGTTGGTGATAGTGATTTTGAGCTTGAATTTGCAGATTTTTTGGAAGGTGCTGATGATGTGCTTTCGTTTGCCAAAAATTATTTTGAAATTCATTTCAAAATTGATTACAAAAATGCAAGCGGAGCAATTTCTAGTTACTATCCTGACTTTTTCGTGAAAACAGACAACAAAACAATTTATATTGTGGAAACAAAAGGACGAGAAGATTTGGACGATATTGAAAAAATAAAGAGATTGGAACAGTGGTGCGAAGACGCAAGCGAAAGACAGAAAAAGATGGAATATAAAATGCTCTATGTAAAACAAGAGAAATGGGATAGATACACACCAAAAAGCTTTGCAGAGTTGGTGGCTAATTTTAGTAAATAGTTATGAAGAATATTTTGGACTTAACAAATCAAGAAGCAAAAGAATTTTTTCTTGCAGAAGAAAGATATTTTACTTTTGATCTACCGAAATATTTTTCTTTTAACAAAATTCTAAAAAAACTTGCAGAAAAATTATCCAAAGAATATGAAAAAGCATCTGAAAAATTTAATGGAGCTAAGTCGCCAATAATAATATCGGAGGAAGTTTACAAGGATTTCGAAGTTAACCCAGAATTTGGATTATACAATTGTCACGATGGCGATACTGACATTTTAGTACAAAAAAATCCTGTTTTTATAGAAGTGACTGATTTATCAGATGATACGCTTGGAGACAAGTTTTATTACACCCAGGTTGGTTGGTGCATCCATTGCGCCGATGATTATATTAATAAAATCAACTAACTTATGAAAAAAATAGAGTTATCATTTCTACAAAATGAGCTAAGCAGAGTAAGTGAATGGATCCGCTTTTCTGACAAAAAAAGTGCTTTTTTGTCAGCTTATTATTCAGGAATCTTTTTCGGAATAATTTCATACAAGGAGAATGTTATTTCTTCAATTTCAAACTTTGAAAGCTGGTCCCTTTTTCTTTACATTGTACTAATTTTGATAACTGTCGGCTTATTTATTTTAGGTATATTCTTTTTAATTAGTTCAGTTTTCCCTCGATTGAAAAACACAAATACAGACAAATCGTTATTTTACTTTGGAAGCATCACCAAGCTAAAATCAATCGACTATTTTAATGAGATGGAAAAATTAACAGAAGAGGAAGCAAAGAAACAAATATCAGAGCAAATATACACAAACTCAATAATTGCTGACCAAAAAATGAATAACGTCAAAAATAGTACTAAGTGCTTATTTATTTTGTTAATTATTGTCTTTGTTTTAATTATTATATAGATGATAGTTTGAGGGAGGGGCAATTCACCCCTTTAGTTCCCCTCTTGCCCCTCCCTCAAACCAGAAATAGGTGTTTTGGGCTACGGGCATTCACCCCTTAATCCCCTCTGCCCTTCGCCCAAAACGAAAAAAGAAATTTGAAAATTTTTAAAACAAACGACTAGCGTCGAAAAGAAAAGGTATACATCAGCTAACACAGTATATGCGGTTACGGCTTGCTCCGTACCTCCACAAGCCTCCACCCATATTTGCCAGTGGTAAGCACTTCGTGCAATTATACCACTGGCAAACATCGCATATACTGGAACGTTAAATGAAATAAATTTTTTATTTTTACGGCTAACGCCTTACACTTTTCTATAATGAACGAATTTTATTTATTTAGAGGGGGTGCTAAAGTGCCCTCTTAACCTCGCTACGCGAACGGATTAATAAAAAATACTATGAAAAAAATTATCTTCTTTGGTGGCCCCCCAACGGTCGGCAAATCCAACTTTGCCAGAAAGGTTTCGCAAAAATATAATATTCCATGGATGCCTACCGACTTAATAAGAGAATGGATGACAAAAATCGTAAGAGAGGAAGATTATCCAGATTTATTTTTGGATTTTAAATATACGGCTGAAAGCTTTTGGACAAAATTTAATATCGAGGAAGCAATGCAACAAGAATTGCAGAGAGACAAAAATGTATTTAAGGGAATAAAGAGTTTTATTGAAGAAAACTTTTACTGGGATTGCTATGTAATGGAGGGCATTTCAATCCATCCTTCAATGGTGGATGAACTGAAAAAAATAAATAACGCGGAATTTTTATTTTTTAACTTAATCGAAACTGATCCGAAAAGAATTAGAGAAACAATCTATGAACGTGGGTTATGGGGACCAGCTAAAACTTATAAGGATTGGGTAAAAGAAAAGGAAATTATGTATGTAGAACAATTTAATCAATGGTATTTAGATGAATGCAAAAAATATAATTTAAATTATTCTATGATAGGTGCTAATTACGAAAAGGCATTTAAAGAAATTTCAAATAGCATTAATATTTTTTTAAAATAATTTTTAGAGCTTAATAATAAACAATTTTAAAATTTTATTATCTTAAGAGGTCTTGAATTCTGAATATTCATACCTGCACCCTCTCTTAGTCATCACAAAAATAAAATTTGTTCATTACAGAAAAATGCTCTCGCTAAGGCGAGACAAAAAGAAAAGCATACATCATATAACAGCGTATATCAGGTTACGCCCCGCCTCTCGCGAGAGGCGGGACTCCACCCAAATTATTCTTCCCTTTGGTCAAAATAACTTCTGATATACGCGTACATTGTCCGACATACACTTTTCTCTTTTAGGATATACCTAGTTATATAAAATAGCTCACTTTGAGCGACATTATATAACACGGGATATGAGACTACGAGAAGTGATTTAATTATTTTTTATTTTTTCTTACTAATATGAATTTTGAAAAACACATACCAAAACAAGAGGGTGAAAAAGCCTTTAAATGGCTCACAAATATTAACATTGAAGATCAAGAGCAACAAAAACGGTTTTATGAAGCTATGAGTAAGGAAGTAAGATTCAGTGAAGCTAAAACAAACTCAGGCGAGAATATCCCCGACATAGTCGCTCTTGAAGTAAGGGATAAAGTATTTGGAACTATAAAGCCTGAAATTAAAACCTTATTAGATACATTAAAAAAAATAGACCCAAATTCAGAGATTGGTATTGAACCATTTGAAGACGGAGAAGCCGTTTATTACAGAGGGACAATTTTGGGTTTTTTATTGGTTGCTTTGAGCAAAGAGGGCGGAGACCTTAGATCGTTCGACCCAGACCGAGAGGGCTTTGAAGCATTGGAGACAACGGTTATTACCGATCGTCGCGAAACTGCAGAAAATTATGCTAAAGAACATAGCGTAGACAAACCTATTATCAAACACGATATAAGGGGAATTTCAGGTCAACTTAATATTGATCCTACAGTTATACGAAAAGATTATTCTACACTTCTCACACCCGTTGTGTTGAATTTTAAAAAAGTGCCAGCAACAGAAAACCCAAAATTTATGCACGAATATCAAACAGATTACCCTCTTAATTTATATACTGATTTAACTGATGCAAGTAAGCAAAAGTTAGCGGATGTAACGGGATTAAGCTTAGATCAAATGAAAGCAATATTAGAAAAAAATAAAAAATAATTAAATCACTTCTCTCCGTCCAAATTTTTCTTCCAGCTATGCTTCCAGAAAAACTTCTCATATCCCGATACGTTATACACAATTCAAAAAAATATTTTTCTAGGATATAAGAAACGATAGGCTTTCTAAAATGGAATAAATTTGATTTTTTCTAAAACAAAAGAGGGAGATAATTAGTGTTATCTTCACTCCGTTCCGAAAACGATTTAAAAATAAAGGGGAAACTTATATAATGACTACAATTTTAATTTATAACATGGAGAACAATATGAAAAAAGAATGTAGAATAAAATATTTCCCTGTATCATTTTTTTCAATGATATTGGGATTGGCTGGGTTTACTATTGCTTTTCAGAAAGCAGAACAAATTTTAAAAATACCACTTAATTTAAGTTATCCTATTTTAACATTCACTCTGGTATTCTTTGGAATCATCTTTACTATTTATTTAGTAAAAATTATTAGATTTAAAGATGAGGTAAAGAAAGAGTTCAATCATCCAATAAAATTAAGTTTTTTCCCAACATTTTCAATTAGTCTGCTTTTATTAAGCATTGCATTTTTATCCGTAAATCCAATTATTTCAAAATATCTTTGGGTATTCGGTACAGTCATACATTTTATATTTACAATAAAAATAATTTCAATCTGGATTCAACACACAAAATTTGAGATTAAGCACATGAACCCTGCTTGGTTTATCCCAGCGGTAGGTAATATTTTAGTGCCGGTTGCAGGAGTAAGCCATTTCTCTCCCGAAATTTCTTGGTTTTTCTTTAGTGTGGGATTATTTTTTTGGATTATATTATTGATAATCTTTTTTAATCGTATTATTTTCCATACTCCGTTACCCGAAAAGCTATTGCCAACTTTGTTTATCTTAATTGCTCCTCCAACAGTTGGATTCATTTCGTTTGTTAAGTTGACAGGAGAAATAAATGCTTTTTCTAAAGTATTATATTATTTTGGATTATTTATGGTGTTTTTGCTGTTTGCACAAATAAAAATATTCAAAAAAATAAAATTTTATCTTTCTTGGTGGGCATATTCTTTCCCAATTGCAGCAATAACTATTGCAAGTATTTTAATGTTCCATGAAACAAGTATAAGTAGTTTTAAATATATCTCTTTAGCTCTTTTTGGAATATTAAATCTAATTATAATTTTATTGTTAATAAAAACCAGTATGGCTATTTCAAAAAAAGAAATTTGTGTTGAAGAAGAATAAACAATGACTTTTTTAAAAATGGAATTCACCCCTAACCCCTCTTCCATTTTAAAAAATGAAAAAAATAAAATTTATAAGAAAAAAAAGCCCATCAAATAAATGATAACGAAAAATATTTTTTGAACTTCTCCGCTTCGCTCCGACCACGCCTTGCAGGCGCTCCTCCCTTTGGTCGTCGGGGCGTATAACAAGGATTATGAGGAAAATTCCTGCTGAATTTTCCCAAATTTGCTTCGCAAACTTCTCATAATCCTGACGTTAGCTGAAATAAATTTTTTATCTTTATTTATTGATAGGCTTTTTATAAGGAGGAAAAAATAAGATTTCTTCTTTTTTAATTAGAAGGGGGATATATTGTGCGTTTTCTCCACTTCGCTACGAAAACGATTTATACATTGAAAACTTTTTGAAAAATGGTATAATTTCTAAATATATTAATAATACATAAAGCTAACGCAATCATAGTCTTAATAAATCTTTTTGTTATTTATGCTGATACAAAAAAAAGGAAATAAAAGAGCATTATTATTTCCTACATCCTCAAACAAAATAATTTTATTTATGGGTGGATTTCCTAAATACCCATGCCAGAATAAATTTATTGAACTTGCCAACAAAAAAAATTATAATGTACTTTACCCACTCTACTCAGGGTCTTTTGATAGTGGTGGAAAATTTTCAATCAATAGCTCAATAAACGATGTAAAGATATGGTATCAATATTTAATAGATGGTAAATTATTTTTAGGATTAAATAAAAAATCAATTACGATAAAGCCAAAAGAAATAATTATCTTTTCTACTAGTTATGGCTCATATATTACTGATCTGGCTCTACGAAAATATAGATTCAATTTAATTAAAAAATGTATTTTCTTGTCACCACTTTTTAGTCCTTCTCTTTTCAAAAGCGATAAAAGTGATGCAATCGCTAAAAGTACTCTTAAAATAGTAAAGCGTTCATATCCTTTAACTTATAGGTTTGAAAATATTCTTCACTTCTTTAGAGAGATTAAAGGTGAAAATAGTAATCCTCTAACAAACAAGCCACTTAAAACAAAATTAAGTGAAACAATAATTATAACAGGAAAAGATGATTTTATAACACCTCAGGATATGGCTAAACAACTTACTACTGAATATCCAAATTCTTTTCTAAACATTATAAAAGGGGGCCATGGCTCAAAAGTAGATACAAGGCAACTTGGAAAATTATTAAAGAAATACTTATAACTTAAATATCATATTATTAAAAAACTGCTACATGGCAGTTTTTTTATATAAAAATGGAGCGCCTCAAGATAGAAGCACTCCATAGGACAATTGTTATTTCACGCGCACATTTGCATAGTGACGCTTGCCCTTTTTGAGAACAAAATTGTCGGGAACATTAAAATAAATGTCTTCAATTTTTACGTTATCCACTTCAATGCCTCCCTGAGTAATTAGCCGACGAGCCTGACTGTTACTACTAGCAAACCCCACTTCAACTAACACCCCGATGATTGTCCGACCAACTACCATAAAATTCGGCATCTCTTCAGGCTGTTTCCTCTCTTGGATGACTTGTTGAAAGTGAAAAGCCGCATTATCTGCCTCCTTTTTTCCATGGATTAAGGTGACAATATCTCGGCTTAGATTAAGCTTGGCATCACGAGGATTCAAACTACCTTCCACCATATCATCCTTCATCGCTTGAATTTCACTTGATGGTCTGCGGGTCAGGTTAATAAAATATGGTATTATCATCTCATCTCGCATACTCATGAGCTTCCCGAACATGTCGTTGGGAGCATCCACAAGATTCACTGTATTACCCCAAGATGAACTCATTTTTCGACCGTCCAACCCGTCAATCAGATTACTTATCAATAGGGTTTGAGCCGGCTTATTATGAGCACGTTGAATGACGCGACCAGCAAGCAAATTGAACTTCTGATCTGTTCCGCCGATTTCGATGTCGGCATCCATAGCAAGAGAATCATAACCCTGCATAACAGGGTAAATCATCTCTCTCAAAGACACTCTTTTGCCAGTGTTCAATCGGTTTGAAATGATGCGTCGACTGGAGAACTCGGCCAGTGAAAAGAGGTCTGTTAGACGTACAAACTCACTGAAGTCCATCTTATTCCACCAATCCCGATTAAAACAAAACTCGGTCTTGTTGAGGTCAAGCAGAAGTCCGATTTGGTCAATATAGGTTTCCATATTGGCCTTGACTTGCTTAGGACTAAGAACAGGACGTTCACTGTTTTTATCACTCGTATCTCCTACTTCGGCAGTAAAATTGCCTATGATGACCACGATTTGATGGCCCAACCGCTGAAGATCGCGAAGTATCATGATTGGAACCGAGCGCCCCAGATGAATATTGGTACTGGTTGGATCAGTGCCCCACTTCACCCGTTTGGATCCCTCAAGCAAAAAATCAGGTATTTTTTCGTCAGTGATGACTTCCTGTATATGCCCTCTTTCAAGCATGTCTTGAACAATTTCTTTCTTTGTCATTGTTCATGCTCCTTCCTAAAACTGATAATATTACCAATCTTAAATAGTTGTTTGTTTGTTTGGATGTTTCGAACGCAACCAAGTTCAATAAGATTAAAGGAGCTCCCCCTATAAAGCGCCTGGGTATTATCCGGCAAATTCTTCATAGAATGAGTAAAGACAGCGTTGAACAGATATTCCTCATTCAGAAAAACTTGCATGACCTCTCCTTCGTTCAAAGCAGGCATTTCTGCTTTGATTTTCACCACACCGAAATTATCAATGTGAACGATTGAGCCCATTGGAATATTGAGGGTCGCAAGTTTTTGCGGTGAAAACACAGAACCAAAAGTAGAAAGTTTTTTACCACTCGCTACCAGGGCAGCATTGGGGGCATGAAAATACTTACCCCCAAAAGGAACGAATTCCTGACCATCAAGACCTTTGCGTGATGCTTCGTAGACTTCAGCAACACCAAAATCTTTAAACAACCAGCTAAACGCACCTGTGTTTTCTCCGGCAAACCTGTAACCCTCTTCAGTTCTCCCAACTATACGAGCCCGTTCTGCACGAGACGTCGGCAATGCATTGGCAATTACCAGGAATACAGTACTGTCGGCACTATAACTGTCTGCAAGTAGCCTCGTAAGAAAAGCACAATGCAACAGTGAAAATTCCTGACAATGCACAATAGGTTCCACAACAACCTTATCATCAACATTCAGTTTGTCCAATGTTGTAACTAGGCTTGCGTGAATTTCATTACTTGCGACATCTGCACAATCAGTAATTGTAACTATTCTCGTTTTCATTCTACACCTCCTAACTGACATATGTTATATATTCTGTTATGTTTCGAAAATTGATACTCATCTACTATTTTGTTCAATGAGTTGACTTCTACAATTTTGTTACTATCAGCATCGGCGACTAAGATTGTATCGGTTTGAGGAATCCATATTGCATCCTGAATCCAGGGTACCCATCTATCAAATTGAACTACACGAGAGATAGAAAATCCCTTATCCAAAACGAATACGGTATTACCACAGGTATTACAGAGAAGAAACTGCTCTCCTGCGGTTTTGAAGTTATGTGGATTTTTAAGCCCACTCAATTTCACAGTTGATGTCTGCGTTGTTTTGTCGACAACAACCAATTCCCCAGTATGGAACAATGTTGCTACAATCTGTGTCTCCGAATTGTCGAGATAGCGCGCATAATTGACATGTGTGGTTTGATGCAAAGAGGGGTATTCAACACCCTGATGATTAACATCCTTATCAATAACGCGCTTGTTGCCAACCTGGTCAAAAGAGTAACCACGGTCAGTGAAAAACATAGAGAAGAGAGTTTCTCCTCTTATGTCCACTTCCACGATAGCATCAATGCCAGTACTTGACACAAGAAAACCATTCACAGTCCTCACGAGACTGTGAGGCTTATTGAAGTATGGATTGTCTATCGTGCTTATGATTTCTTTGTCACTCATAGAGATAGCAAGAATCTTCCCCTTTCTAATTGAGTTGACATACAGTATGCCAGCTTGTCCATCGTGATAAAAACCAGCGGGGCTTTCCACCTCCATCTGCCACACCACACTCTTACTCTCCCAGTGCACCAACTCTACCATGCCACCCAGCTCTCCGGTAAAAGGTCTATCACTTCCCCTTTTACCACGATTCTTGAGTATGGAATACTTTTTCCAATGTTCTTGAAGAGCCGCATAGTTTGTCGATAAATATGATATAAGAACATGCATCTTAACTTTCCTTTCATGGTTTATTCAGTATGTCTTGAGGATTCATCCAATAACGCTTTCATAGAAGAAACTTTTTCCTCCAAGGTTTCTGGAGAAAAAGTAGGTGTGACGATAATGCTTAGAGGATTTACCGAAATGTTTCTATGAAAAGCGACAACCGCTTGCGCAAATTCAGGGATGATTATCGTTCCGACATTCATCTTTCTTATCGCCTCAAAGAGCATTAATTCGGCCCCAATATGCAAGGCCTCTGAAATCTTCAACTCAACGAATTGTTCGGGTATTCTCTTCTGCTCTGGTAAGCATCGAAGAAATTCGCGGTACGAAATCCTATGTAATATTCTCACTACCTGGTAGAAATAAACGCTTGATGAAAACAATTGACTACTTAAAATTATTTTGCAACCTTCCTTTCCCATAAAATCAATGTACGTTTTATTGATTTTATTTTGCTCCTGAACATCTCTGTTAAATAGAGCGCTGGGCAACAAGTCATCCACTAATATGATTGGCTTTTTACCTGTACATAATTCGGAAAGCATGATGTGCAAAATAAATCCTGGTCCCGGTGGACGCCTTGCCCACAACACCACCCCTAAAGAGTTTGTTAAATCGACATCCCCTATAGTGAAAAGTATAAATTCATCTAATCCTGACAAACCTTTCATTATATAACTCCTCCTTTACTATATTTAATTGTTAAAGTTCGCCTTTTTGTTTATGTTATATACTTAACATAATATTAATAAAACGTCAACTACTAGCCCCCCCTCTTCTTATACTTGTTATATTTCTCATAATTTAAAATTAATTAAATTAATGTAATTACGCAAAATAAAATATTTTTTGCATTTTTTATTAAAAATAAGCTATAATATAAATAAGAATGGATGTTTATTATGCAAACATTTGTATAAGGTGTTTGGGGCGGAGGGAATTCACCCCTTTAATTCCCCCCTTCCCTCCGCCCCAAACGGAAAAAATGACCAACGGAAATACCCTTGTGGTGCTAATTTTTCTTTTATAAAAAGAAACAAAAAAGCCTATCAAAAATAAAAGATAGGAACGATAAAAAATTGACATCAGCTAACACGGTATATCCGACTACAGAAATTTGTTATATGATATATATAAGGAATGCAAATTTCTTTCGTCCTAATCCCGCTCCGCCTACGTCCCGAAATTCGGGACTGTGGCTCTGCGGGACTACGGATATACCGATACGTTAGCTAAAATATTCCTTTTCTTTTCTGGGCTATCCCTCCTTCGCTACGCTACGGAAGGACAAGTATTGAACACATTTTAGTTTCGCCCTAATTTGCCTTATTTTCTTAATTTTGCTATTATATTTGTAGAATTATTAATATTAAACATATGAAAAATACAAACTTTACAGTTTATATAGAACAAGATGAAGATGGTATGTTTGTTGGTTCTATTCCAACTGTTCCTAGCTGTCATGCCGAGGGAAAAACGCAGAAAGAAATGCTAAAAAACTTACAACAAGTTTTAAAACTTTGTCTTAGAAATACTAATGTAAGTGAAATAGAAAAAACCAAATTTATCGGCATTCAAAATGTAGAACTAAACTATGCCTAAACTTGTTCCAATCAAACCAAAAAAATTAATCAAAATTATCCTATCTTTAGGATTTAAAAAACGTGATGCTGAAGGCTCTCACGTTTTTTTTGTGCATTCAGATGGTAGAACTACTGTAATTCCCTTACATAATCGTGAATTAAGTAAGGGATTACTTAGAAAAATTTTGAATGATATAAATTTATCTATTGAAGAATATGATAAATTAAGAAAATAAGGCAAGCTACGTATATTCGGATACGTTAACCAGTGATTATAGCCATAAAACTATGCTATAATTACTAATAGAATCATAATTTAATAAAAAAACCTATGAAAAAAATTTCTACAATCTTGCTGGTTTTGCTAATTTTACTCATGCCGGCAGTTAGTAGCGCCCAGCAAAATCAAAAAGGCGTTCACGAGCCAGGCACGGGCATTGAAGACCCAGCATTAGAAGAGGCCAACCAAGGCACAGGGCAAGGTTTGGAAAACCAAACTAAAACTACAGAAAACAAAATTAACAATCAAATTCAAAATCAAGCTAATGACCAAGCCACAGTAGGCGCAAAAAATTTGCAACAAAACTCAAATGCTGGGCAAAAAGGCATTCACGAACCGGGCACAGGATTAGCAGATCCTAAATTAAAGAAAACCAACCAAGGCACAGAGCAAGGTGTGGGGCAAGACGCGCAGAACAAAAATGAAAGAGCTATTTCCAGAAGAAGCCGGGTGGCTAATAGTGTGCAAGCAATGGAAAAAATAGCTAACAGAAACGGAGGAATTGGAGAACAAGTTAGAGTTATAGCCCAAAATCAAAATAGAATTCAAGCAGAAGCAGAGGGCGCTTTGGAAACTGCGCAAAAAAGAAGCGGTTTTGCTAAATTTTTTATCGGACCAAATTACAAACAATTAAAAACTGTGGGAGAGCGTTTAGAAAACCATACTAAAAATTTAGAAGGATTAAAAGAATTAAAAGACCAGCTTTTATATTCTGCAGATAAAACTTCACTTGATGAACAGATTAAAATAATGGAAGAAATTAAACAAGAGCTAGAAGATGAAATAGCTGAAAATGAAAAAGGAATTAGCTTGTTTGGCTGGCTGTCAAAACTTTTGGTGAAATAAACAAGTATTCAATTTCCCAAATAAAAAAACAATCTTGAGTACTCAGGATTGTTTTTTATTTTTTTAAATTGAAATATTATTGAAGCATCTATATAAAAATGGTAAACTTTAAATAGCTTTAATTATTAATCTAAAAATGCAAATCTTTTAATTATGCATAATTTTTATAATAGCCTTTCAAGGCGTAAAAAGATTATTATTTTGCTTATTACAATCCCCTTGTCTATCCCAGCAGGTGCAATTATTGGCCTATTTATTGGTCTTATATCAACAACCTTTATTCCTGCATGCTATAATGACAATGGCTGCCACAATTGTTTTGAATTTAATGGACTTATTGGCTACGAAGCCACTGGAATTATTGGCTTTTGGATTGGTTTATTTTTAATTCCTCTATTTTATATATCCTTGATAGTTTATTTACAATTAAAGAAATAATTCCGAAATTTATCTAAATTTTTACTTAAAAAATACATATACTTGACAAATATCTATTATGGGTATATACTCATAATAGATAGCTAATTTAAAAGTCGAGCTATCAATTAATAACATATTCTCTGGCTAAGTCAGAGAATAACAGAAGGAAAAAAATATATGCCAAATTTTGACAAAACAGGTCCTGCTGGCAAAGGTTCTAAAACAGGCGGACAAATGGGTAAATGCGCTGATGCTAAACCGCAAGGAAGACCATTTGATGGCCGAGGACAAGGAATGGGACAAGGACGTGGAAGAGGTGGAAGAGGACGTTTAGGCCAACGCGCTAACAATGCCTAAAAAACTTCACAAACCCTGCCCATGCGAGCAGGGTGAAGTTTTTTAAATATAAAATAAATAAATTTATGCCTAGACCAAAATCATGCCGGCGAGTGTTTTTTAATCCAAATATAACCTATTTTAAGCCTCAAGGCGTCCCCATGAGAATGCTTGATGAGGTTGAATTAACTACTGAAGAAATAGAAGCTTTAAGGTTGAAAAATATTAAAAATTTAAATCAAGCTGATTGCGCTGAAAAAATGAATACCTCTCAAAGCACTTTACAAAGAATTTTATGCTCGGCTTACAAAAAAATAACTCAAGCCTTAATTGAAGGTAAAGCTATTAAAATTACTAAACAAATTAAAGAAAAATAATTATAAGATATGAAAAAATATAGAATTAATAAATCAAAATGCGCCGGCTGTGGAGCATGTCTTGGTATTTGTTATGATAAAGCTATAAAAATTGAAGACGGCAAAGCTGTAATTAATCAAGAAAAATGCAAACAATGCGGACAATGTAAAGAAATTTGCCCTTTCGGTGCTATAGAAGAAATTGAAATATGATTAAATCAGTTGAAAAAATTACAATTTTTCCAGGAGTAAATAAATTCAGCCAAAAAGAAAAATTTGAAAAAATTGATATCAAACAAGGAGAAATTGTAGCTATTGTTGGTCCAACCGGCGCTGGCAAAAGCCAATTCCTTTATGACTTAGAAAGATTGGCTCAAAATGACACCAAAAGCAAAAGAAAGGTATTTTTAAATGACAAAAAACCTGACAAAGAATGGAAGTCTAATCCTAAAAAAAAGCTGATTGCTTCTTTGGCGCAATCAATGAACTTTTTAACTGATTTATCTGTTGATGATTTTTTAAAACTCCATATTCGCGCTAGGGGAGAAAAATCCGATTCAAAACTAATAAAAGAAGTTATCACTGAAGCTAACCAAATAACTGGCGAGCCGATTGATCCAAAAATGAACCTGTTAGATTTATCAGGCGGGCAAAGCCGAGCCTTAATGATTTCTGATTTAGCTAATATCAGCATTTCGCCGATTATTTTAATTGATGAAATTGAAAATGCCGGCATTAAAAAAGAAGCTGCTATTAAAACTTTAATTAAGGAGGGTAAGATTGTCTTAATTGCCACTCATGATCCCTCGCTGGCCTTAAATACTGATAAGCGGATTATTATTAATAATGGCGGGGTAGTTAAGGTAATAAACACGACTCTAAAAGAGAAAGGAATCGCTCATTATCTTAATTGGATTGAAGAGCATACTTTAGAAATTAGAGAACAAATCAGACAAGGAGAAAAAATAACAGACATAAAATTATTTTGTGAAAAAATATGAAATTTATTATTTTTGCCGGCACGCCAGGCTCAGGAAAAACCAGCTTAATTAAATATGTCATCCAAGAATTAAAACCTGATTTTAAATTATTTTTTGCTAAATTTGACTGTTTAAGGACTGAGGATGAAAAAAATATTGCTCAAAAATATGGAATTCCAACAGTTAAAAAATTAGCTGGAGAATTATGTCCCGATCATTACACTGCTTTGGAAATTCCTAAAATTATCCAACAAAATCAAGACAAAAATATTATCTTAATTGAAACAGCTGGACTTTGTCTGCGCTGCTCTCCTTATATTGAGGAAGGATTAGGAATAAATGTTTTAGATATTACTTCTGGACACCCCAACCGCTATGGTCCTATTTTAACAGACGCAGATATAGTGGCGGTCAGCAAGGGTGATTTAATTTCTCAAGCTGAAAGAGAAATTTTTAGATATAATATTTTAAATGTAAATCCAAGCTGTAATATTGAGGAGGTCAACGGCTTAACCGGCGAAGGCGCTATTGATATTGCGCAATATATTAGAAACTCAACTAATATTGATGGTAAAAAACTAACCTTAAAACATTCTATGCCTTCCGCTATCTGCGGTTATTGTTATGGTAATAAAATTATTAGCGATAAAGCTACTCATGATCGCTATACAAAAGGCAAAGAATTAAAGGGATTAATTCCTAATTTAAACTGCGGTAAATGTGGCTTTAAATCCTGCAATGAATTTATTAGAGCAGTATTAGATGATAAAATTAAAAAAGAAAAATGTCCTTTTATTAAATAAAAAATATTTAAAAAATATGAAAAAAGAAATTTCTGGATATTTAGTAAATAAAATAGAAAAATTAGGAAACAAAGATTATAATCATATCGGTTGTGAAAATCCTAAATTTGGTGATTTTATCGCTTCTTTTGTGCCAAATGTTGGTGATAAAAGAAAAGTAAAAATTACTATTGAAGCAATAAATTAAATAATAATAAATTAATATGTATATTTTAAGCAGTATAATTATAGCTTCATTTTCAATTAGCTTATGTGTCTGGTTGGCTGTTTTGTTTTTATATTTTAAAAAAGAAACACTTTCCAAAATAACAATATTTTTAGTATCTCTTTCAGCCGGCGCTTTAATGGGCGGAGCTTTTTTACATTTATTGCCTGAGGCATCGCAAAAAATAGAAGCAGACAAATTATACATAATGGTGTTAGTTGCTTTTATCTTTTTCTTTTTTATGGAAAAGCTATTACATTGGCGCCATTGCCATCAGGAAAATTGTCCAATCCATACTTTCGGCTATATGAACTTAGCTGGCGACGCTTTACATAATTTTATTGACGGCTTGGTAATCGCTAGCTCTTTTTTAATTGATTTTAATTTAGGCATTGCCACAACTTTAGCTATCGCCTTGCACGAAATACCGCAGGAAATTGGTGATTTCGGCGTACTTATCTATGCTGGATTTAAAAAAAAGAATGCGTTAATTTTAAATTATCTAGTTGCTCTAACTGTTGTCTTGGGCGGTGTGGTCGGATATTTTATTTCTTTTGCCCTGCATAATGTTATCCCCTATCTATTACCCTTTGCCGCTGGAGGATTTATCTATATCGCTGCCTCTGATTTAATGCCGGAAATAAGAAAGGAAACTAATTTAAAAAAATCCATTGGATCTTTTTTAATATTTATACTGGGAATTATATTAATGTTTTCAGTAAAATTAATTAATTATTAAAATATAAGAATAAACTAAATAATTATTTTTAAATTATTATGCAAACTTCTAACGGGGTAAAAGAAAAAATAGCGGCAATCTCAATATTGGCTAATATTATTTTAGCTGGGGGTAAACTCTTGGCCGGATTTGTATCTGGTTCTACTGCTATTTTTGCTGAAGGCTTGCATTCTGGAATGGATATACTATCTTCAACTATAAGTTTTATCGGCATTAAAATAGCTAAAAAACCAGTAGATAAAAAACATCCTTACGGCCATTATAAATTTGAAGTTTTAGCCGGATTAATAATAACCGTAATTTTATTTCTAACTGGAGGATTTATCGTGATGGAATCAATTCGTGAATTCAACAATCCCTCGCCTGTTGCTATTGGATATTTAGCTTTAAGTGTAATGTTAATTTCAGCTATAGTTAATGAGATTATGGCTAGATTAAAAATTAAATACGGTAAAAAAGAGAATTCAGTTGCCTTGTTATCTGACGGCGTTCATTCGCGGGTGGATGTTTATGCTTCGTTAGTTGTTTTAATCGGATTATTTTTAACTAAATATTGGATTTATGTTGATTCGGTTTTGGCACTGTTAGTTGGTTTGTATATTATCAAAGAATCTTTTTCATTAGGCAAGGAAGCAGTTGATTCCTTATTAGACGTTTCGGCTGGTGAGGAAATAGAATTAAAAATAAAATCAATTGCCAAAATGCAGAATATTGAAATTGATTCTTTAAAAACACAAAAAAAAGGTTCTGCGACGACTGCTAATTTGGAAATAAATTTACCAAACAATTTAAAAATAGAAGAAGCGACTAAAATTTCTGATAACCTAAGAAAAAAACTTACACAAACGATAGAGTCGCTCGAATATGTAGTTATTGAAATTAAAAGCCATAAAATGGAAACAGGGTATTATAAACCGGATTTTGGGCACTCTTTTGGTTGGCAAAGAAAAGGCAAATTTAAAAGTGAAATAAAAGAAGCTGAAGGTAAGGGACCTGACGGTGATTGTATTTGTGAAAAATGTGGTTATAAAATGCCTCATGAAAAAGGAGTTCCTTGTGCAGAATTAAAATGCCCAAAATGCAATATAAATTTAGAAAGAAAATAATTTAAAATGAAAGAAAATAATTTTAAAAATTCCGCCTTAAAGGCATTAAAAGGATTATGGACGACATTTCCAATGATTTTAGGAATGATTTTTTTGATAAGTTTAATTTCAGTGATAATTCCAAAATCATTTTATATTACTATTTTTAATAGAAATTTATTTACTGATTCCTTGATCGGCGGTATTATCGGTAGTATTTCCGCTGGCAGTCCAATAACCAGCTATATTGTCGGCGGAGAAATGCTGAATAACGGAATAGGATTAATAGCAGTAACAGCCTTTTTGGTCTCATGGGTCACGGTTGGACTAGTGCAACTTCCCGCAGAAGCGGCAATCTTGGGAAAAAAATTTGCTTTGTTAAGAAATTTAACAGCATTTTTTTTATCAATTATTGTGGCGATAATAACAGTTTTAATCTTAAGGATTATAAGATTTTAATATGATGAATTTTAAAGAAAAAATAAAAGCGCTACCGGGTTCGTGGTATTTTTTATTAACAATAGTGTTAATTTATATTCTGATTGCTGTATTTAATAAAGAAATTTATTTTGCCAGTTTATATTTTTTTAATCAAATAATTTTTAAAATAATTCCTATTTTTATTTTGGTTTTTGTTTTAATGACACTTTTTAATTATTTTATAACTCCTAAATTTATCGCAAAACATCTTAAAGATAAAGGGATTAAAAAATGGTTTTTTGTAATTATGGGAGGAATTTTATCATCCGGATCGATTTATATGTGGTATCCGCTTTTGGCAGATTTAAAAAAGAAGGGATTGAATCATGGATTAATCGCCTGCTTCTTATACAATCGGGCGATAAAAATTTCTTTATTGCCTTTGGCCATATTTTATTTTAGCTGGCAATATATATTAATTTTAACAATTGTAATGATTACCGCTTCAATTATTCAAGGAATTTTATTAAATAAATTAATGATTTAAAAATGAAAATTGCAATTGCGTCTGAAGGAAAAGACGAAAATTCAGAAATAAGCCGAAAAGGAGGTCGAGCTCCTTATTACCTTATTTTTGATGATAAAAAATTAGTTGAAATAATAAAAAATCCGTTTACTAAGGGAGCTGGTGGAGCTGGCTTTTCAATTGCGTATATGCTATCTGAAAAAATAGTTAATTTAGTTATTGCAGGAAAACTTGGCGAAAATATGGTTTCAGCGCTAAAAGAAAAAAATATTGAATTTCAAGAAAAGGAAGGAAAAGTAAAAGAAGTGATTTAATTTAATATTTTTTAAATATTCAATTATTTAATAAATTATTTTAAAAAATAAAGATATGAAGGCTAAATTATTACTTATTTTATCTTTAATTTTTTTGCTATTGCCGGCGATATTATTTGCTCAAGACAATGCATTAAACAAAAATGAAGAAATTTTTAAAGCTCAGGTTATTGAAATTATTGAACATAATAAAACTGCTCATGAAGATGGATCAACTTCAATTCAGCAAAAATTAAAATTAATCGGGCTGGAGGGAGAATGGAAAAATAAAAAAATTATTTTTGACGGCACCTACTATGACGTTATTTCCAGCCCGCAATATAAATTAAATGATAAAGTTTTAGTTAATTACAGCCCAAATATTGAAGGCAGTGATAATTTTTATGTAATTGGTTTTGTCAGGCAATGGACATTATATTGGCTGGCTTTTTTATTCGCAATCACGGTCATTGCTATTGGTAGATTAAAAGGATTAAGGGCGCTGATCGCTTTAGCGCTTACTTTTTTAATCATTTTAAAATTTATTATTCCCCAAATATTAGCCGGCAATAATCCCTTACTGATAAGCATTATTGGCTCGCTCTTTATTTTAATACTAGTTACCTACATCACTGAAGGCTTTAAGAGAACTTCAACTATTGCAATTTTTTCTATACTTATCTCCTTAATTATTACTGGGCTGTTATCTGTTTGGTTTACAGCTATAACAAAATTAACCGGCTTTGCCGGCGATGAAGCTATGTATTTAGCAGGGATAGCCGGAGGTAATATCAATATTAAGGGATTATTACTTGCTGGGATTATTATTGGCGCGCTAGGTGTTTTAGATGACGTAGTCATTGCTCAAACAGCTTTAGTTCAAGAATTAAAATTATCAAATCCTCAATTATCAAAAAAACAACTGTACAGCAAAGCAATGAAAGTAGGTGTTTCCCACCTTAGTTCAATGGTTAATACTTTATTTTTAGCTTACGCCGGCGCCGCCCTTCCTTTGCTTATTCTATTCAGTGTTAAAGAGCCGCCTTTTTTAACTTTTAACCAAATTATTAATAATGAAATGATTGCCACGGAAATAGTTAGAACTCTAACCGGCAGTATCGGACTTGTATTGGCTGTGCCTATTGCGACCTTGCTAGCAGTTCAATTTATTAAAACAACTAAAAAAAATTCATAAATTAAGAATATTATAAACAAAAAATCCCCTATTTAACTAGAGGATTTTTATTTTTATTGGAAAAAAAAGCCCCGAGCAGAAATTGTATCTGCAGGCGGATTGAACTCTTTTTGATTTTTTGGGAAAGAAAAGACGGCTATTCAACATCGAATAACCGCCTACAATATTAACTTTGTTTCTACTTTTAAAAAAACATGAATTTACCACCCCTAATTAAAGCGACAACTGCGATACAAGCAGCAATAGTAGAGGTAAGGAAAAAATTGACCACAACCTTACTATTCATGCTTTTTATACCTGTGCCAATCATAATAAGATGGAAAAAAGACAACAAGGTATAAGCCTCAATTGCAATACCTTCAACTGACGGGGCTGTAAATGCCTTGTACAATTGAGCCGTGAGAGGTAGCGGGGCCAAAATGGCTGCAATCCACGATAACCACGAAAACCATCTTGATTCCAAAAAAGAACATCTTGCTCTTATTGATTCTAAATTCATGATATCCTCCTTTATTAAATCTCATGAATATAATAAAAATCATTATATCTTAGCATTAAATATAATATTTGTCAAGTTTGCTAGCAACAAAAAATTTCAAAAGGGCTCTAAATTAAGAATATTATAAACAAAAAAATCTCTCTTATTAAAAAGAAAGATTTTTTTGTTTTTTAAAATCTATTTACGCCACTTTCAAAACTTTATACTTCACTTCCCCGCTTGGTAAATTAACCATAATCTCATCACCAGCCTTATGTCCGATTAAAGCTTCTCCAATTGGTGATTCATTGGAAATCTTATTATTCTCTGGATCAACTTCGTTAAAACTAACAATCGTAAATTCTTTTTCTTTACCTCGTACTTCAACTGCCACTACTGATCCTAAATCAATTGTCTCGCCATGATTACCAGCAACTACTTTTAATTTTTTAATCGTATCATTAATTTCAATAATCCTTCCCTCATTAAATGCCTGTTCTTCCTTAGCTTCTGAATATTCAGCATTCTCTGATAAATCGCCTAACTCTTTAGCGCGTTCAATGCGCTCGGCAATTTGATGACGCTTTTCACCTTTTAAATAATTTAACTCTTGCTTTAATTTATCATAACCTTTTTGGGTTATAATTTGCTCATCTTCATTGTTTCCCATAAGAAAAATGTTTAGAAAATAATTGTGTATAACTATAAAACAAAATTGAAAATATGGCAAGGGCAAATAGTGGATAAATCTTTTTAATTACAATTTTGTCATTAAAAATGCAATAATTAAAATTGGAGGTAAAATATATATTATGATATAATTCTAGATACTTAGTAAGCATTATTTAACTAAGTACCTAATTAACTATGCAACTAATTAACTAACGTTTATGAAAAAAAGTATTATCATTATTATTCTATCTATACTAGTAACACAGCCTGCACTTGCGACCGAGTTCAATCCTAACTACATTATTTCGGATAGTGAAATTTTGGATAAAACAACTATGAGCCTAGTTGATATCCAAAACTTTTTAATTGATAAGGGTGGTTATATTTCAAATTTAAAAACTGAAAATTTTGACGGCATTGCTAAAAATACGGCAGAAATTATTTACGATGCAGCAGTTAATAATTATGATTGCGATGGGGTAAATTTAAGCGACAATCCAACTGTAGCAGAACGTAAATTAAAGTGTGAACCAATTTCTATCAATCCCCGCTTCTTATTAGTTTTATTACAAAAAGAACAAAGCTTATTAGATGACAGATCTCCAAAACAATCTCAATTAGATTGGGCAACTGGTTATGGCTGTCCTGATGGTGGTGGCTGTAATGAACGCTGGCGTGGAATTGGCAAGCAAATTAATTCAGCTGCTTTGCAGTTTTATGAATATGTTACCAAACCAAATGGTTATAAATATAAAATGGGGCAAACTTATGTAGCTAAAGACAAGCATGACGCCTTAGTGCCAATAGCTAATGCTAGTGATGATATTTTAAATTCTCCAGACAAAATTACTGTTATCCCTCAAAACAAAGCGACTGCTTCTTTGTATACTTATACTCCTCATGTTTATAATGGTAATTATAATTTTTGGAAATTATGGAATAATTATTTTTCTCGTATTTTTCCCGATGGAACTTTAGCTCAAATTACAGGTGAGCCAGGAGTATGGTTAATTAAAAATAGTAAAAAATATCCATTTGTTAGTAAGGGAGCTTTAACTTCTCGCTATGATACTAAAAATATTGTTCAAGTTGGTAAATCTGATTTAGATGCTTATTTAAAAGGAGCTCCAATTAAATTTGCTCAATATTCAATTGTACGCGATCCTCAAGGTGTGTCTTATCTATTAGTTGATGATTTTAAACGAAAGATTGTTAGCCCAGAAGTATTTAAAAAACTTGGCTTTAACCCAGAAGAAGTAGAAAGCGCTAGTAGACAGGATTTAGAATATTATGCCAATGGAAATCCAATTACTTTAAACGATGCTTATCCAACTGGAGCCTTATTACAAAACCCAAATTCAGGTGGTGTCTATTATGTAAATAACGGAGAAAAAGCTCCTTTAATTCATCCTTTTCTTTTGAAAACTAAATTTAAAAATTATCCAATAATAAAATCTACTGAGGAAGAATTAGCTAGATATAAAAAAGTAGCACCAATTAAATTCAAAGATGGCTTACTAATGAAATCTGAAACAGTTCCAACTGTCTATGTAATATCCAAAGAAACAAAGAGAAAAATAATGTCTGAAAAAGCATTCTTAGGTTTAGGATATAGATGGGAAAATATTATGACAGTTCCACCACAAGTGCTAGCTTTATATCAAAATGGAGAACCGATTAGTGCAGATTCTATTCAGAGAGAGTAATACAAAAAACTCAAAATCCTAATCTCTAAATCCAAAATAATATTAAAATTCAAATGAATAAATTTTTAAAACACTATGATTTACGATTTAGAAGATAGAACATTTCAATTTGCTAAGAGATGTCGTGACTTTGTAAAAAAATTACCTAGAACAATATCTAATATTGAATATGGAAAACAATTAATAAGATCTTCTGGTTCAACGGTAGCTAACTATATTGAAGCTAATGAAGCAATAAGTAAAAAAGACTTTTCTCATAGAATAAAAATATGTCGCAAAGAAGCAAAAGAAAGTCATCTTTGGCTAAGATTATGTGAAGTTGGTGATAATTCAGAATTAAAAATAGAACAAGAAGCTTTAACTCAAGAAGCTATGGAGTTAACTAAAATATTTGGAGCAATAAAAGAAAAATGTAAATAAATTTCCAAACGTCATGTTTTAAATTTTTAATTTTAATATTTGAATTTATTTTGAATTTTGTGCTTAGAGTTTTGAAATTTAATATAAAATATATGATAGTCTTTTCTGCAATTTTACCTCACTCCCCTCTATTAATTCCGGGGATTGGTAAAGAAAATACAACTAAATTAAAACAAACAATTGAAGCCTTACACGAAATTGAAGGAGATTTTTATTCTACTCAACCAGATTCTGTTATTATTATTTCGCCACATGGTAATATTAATCAAAATTCATTTTTAATTAATTTTTCTCCTAAATATTGGGGCGACTTTTCTGAGTTTGGTGAAATGTCACTTAAACCAATTTATTACGGCGACAATGCTCTAAGTTATAAAATTAAAGAAAGAGTGGAAACTACTTATCCATTACAACTAACCACTGATGAAAAACTTAATTATAGTTTTGCATCTTCACTGGAATTTATTTCTGCTCATAAAAAAGATATTAAAATCGTCCCGATTAGCTCTTCTAATTTAAGTCTAGAAGAGCATTTTAATTTTGGTAAAGCTTTAATTGACGAGCTAAGACAAAGTGAAAAAAGAATTGCCGTCATTGCCTCAGTCGAAACTTCCAATAAATTATCTAAAAAATCCCCTGCCGGCTATGCCACTAGCGCTAAAAAATTTGATCAAAAAATAGTTGATGCTATTAAAAATAAAGACACTGAATTTTTATTAAGCTTAACAGAAAAAGATATTACTAAAAATGGAGCTGAAGAAATAAAAGCTATTCTTATTTTTTTAGGAATTTTTGCAGACATAAATTATCAGCCAGAATTATTATCTTATGAAAGCCCATTTGGCGTTGGACATTTGGTAATGGAAATGAAATTGTAAGATTTAATATTATATGAAAAATAAAAAAATAAAAAAACCTTTTCTTTTTCTTTGTACTGGAATATCCTTAGACGGAAAAATTTCATCCTCCAAACGCGTTTGCACTAAAATAACAGCTGATGATAATAGAAACTTTTTATACGACCACCGCGTGCCATGTGATGCCATTATGATAGGTGGACAAACTGCTATTCTTGATGATTCTGGCTTAACGGTAAAATCCACTAAAAGACAAAAACAAAGACTAGCTCTTGGTAAGACTAAAGAGCCAACTAAAATTGGAATTGTTTCTGATATTTCAAAATTAAAAACTAACGGCGACTTTCTTAATAAAGGTGATGCAAAAAAAATTATATTTACCACTGAACGATCATCAAAAATAAAAATTGATAAATTAAAAAAAATTGCTGATGTTTACGTTTATGGAAAACAAAAAGTTAATCTAAAAAAATCTTTAACGAAACTTTACGCTTTAGGTATAAAATCAATTATGGTAGAAGGTGGCGGAGAATTAATTTTTTCTTTATTAAGAGACAACTTAGTTGATGAAATAAATTTAAAAATTGGAGATTTAATTTTAGGCGGTAGAGTTGCGCCAACTTTATGCGATGGAGAAGGTTTTAATGGCGTAACCGCAAAACAAGTTAAACTCATTGATTTAAAACGAAAAAATAATTATTTAATGTTAAAATATAAAGTAATAAAAAGTAATAAATAAATTTTGACTCTCTAAAATTTTAATGTTAAGATAGAGGCGCTTTAAACGCCTTTTTATGTTTGTTAATATCATTCCTCTAACTAAACTTCCCCTATCAAAACCGCAAGTTTATACTTATCAAGCGGATGATTTGGCTAGCAAAATAAAAATTGGCCAATTAGTAGAAGTACCATTATACAATAGAAATGCCTTAGGAATTGTTAAAGAAATTTTGACTGCCAAACCAGTTGTTAGTTTTAAATTCAAAACCATCAATAAAATAATAGACGAGCATCCGATTTTAAACAGCCAAGATTTAACCTTGGCTGATTTTATTTCTCAATATTATTTTTCTTCACTAGGATTAATTTTAAAACATTTAACTCCAGAAATTCCTAAACGAAAAGTTAAAAAGTTAGTGAGTGAATTGGCAAAAATAAATTTAAATATTATTAATAACAATCAAACCAATAATTCAAATTTATCTACTAAATTAATTATCAATTCTAAAATTGAACGTCAACAAGAATATTTAAAAATCATTCAAATAAATTTACAGCAAAAAAAACAAACTCTAATGCTAGTGCCAGAAATTTCTTTAATTCCGCAAACTTTAAATTGGTTAAAACAAAATTTTTCTAATGAAAAAATTATTTTATTAAACAGTGGGGAAAGTAAAACTAATACTTTAATTAATTGGCGTCGAGCTCAGACTGGTGATGCTAAAATCTTCCTAGGAACGCGCAAAGCAATCTTTACCAGCTTTCATGACCTAGGAGCTATTATTATTGATGAGGAGCAAGATTTGAGCCATAAACAGTGGGATATGAATCCTCGCTATGATGCCCGCACTGTGGCCAAACAAAAAGCCAAGCTTTATAATTGTAAATTAATTTTAGGTGCTTCAACTCCTAGCGTTAATACTTATTTTAAATTTGAAAATAAAAATAATTTTTCTGTTAATAAAAATAAAACTAAAATAATTGATATGCGAAATGAAATGCGTAAAGGCAACTTTACTATTTTTTCTGATGAATTACAAAATCAAATTATTAAAAATTTAGAAAATAAAAAGCAAATTATTTTATTTGTAAATCGTAAAGGCAGTTCTACTTTTGTTATGTGTCGTGACTGTGGGCAAGTTGTTAGATGTCCTAAATGCCAAATTGCTTTAATGGAACATGCTAATAAAACTTTAAGTTGTAATCATTGTAATTTTAAATCCCCTTCTCCACTGATTTGCCCTAAATGTAGTTCGCATAAAATAAAAAGTTTTGGTCTTGGTGTAGAAAAATTAGAATTGGAAATAAAAAATAATTTTCCTCAAGCCAAAGTAGCTCGGCTTGATACTGGAGTTACTGCTCGTTTTAAAGACTTAGAACAAAGAATTAATGATTTTGAACAAGGTCAAATTGATATTTTAGTTGGCACCCAAATTGTACTCAACATTACTTCACCTAATTTAAATTTAATAGCTGGAGTGGCAATAGATTCTGTTTTAAATTTTCCTGATTGGACCACTGATGAAAGAGCTTGGCATTTATTAAATAAAATTACTAATCGACCTGAACAATCAATTATTCAAACTTACAATTCTGAAAATAAACTACTTCAATATATTGATCAAAATAAATTTGAAGAATTTTACCAACAAGAATTAATTAATCGGCAAATGCTAAAATACCCTCCTTTTTCTAAAATAATAAAATTAATCTGCAAAAGTGATGACTATGACTTAGTACAATCTGAAAGTAATCGCATAGCAGTGGAATTAAGAAAAGTATTACCAGTACAAAATATAATTGGCCCAATTAACCCAATTAATCCTAAAATTCGCAATTTTTGGCAAAAACAGATTATTTTAAAATTGACAAAAGACTATAAAAATGATATATTTACATCAATCTTAAATAACTTAAATAATCTTTGGAGTATTGATGTAGATAGTTTAACTTAAAAATGTTATGCTAATCCACAAATAATATACGAGTCCACTAATTACGAATTCGTAATATTAGTGATTTGCGGATTCGTATATTATTTGTGGATTAGTATCACACTTATGCCAAAATTACTAGATATAATTACATACCCTAACAAAATTCTGCGTGAAAAATCGCATGAAATAAAACGCTTTGACAAAGATCTAAAGCGTCTTATTTTAGATATGGAAAAAACAATGTTGGAAAAAGATGGGGTTGGACTAGCAGCTCCACAGATTGGCAAAAATATTAAGTTACTTATTGTAAATACTAAAGATGGACCTGTCCACATGATTAATCCTAAAATTACTAAAAAATCATGGTTTAAAGAAGTTGGCGAGGAAGGCTGTCTATCTATTCCAAAAATTTTTGGTGATGTAAAAAGATGTAAAAAAATTAATGTTATTTATTACGATCAAGATAAGAGCAAAATAAAACTTAAAGCCGAGGGTCTGTTCGCGCGCATTATCCAGCACGAAGTAGATCATTTGGATGGAATTTTATTTACTGATTATTTAAAGAAAAAAGATTTGCCAGATGGATTTAAAAAATAAATTAACAGCGGATAACATGGTTTATATAAAATTCAATTTACTACAACAATTTGTATGATTATCAACCAATAATCTGACACAAAATTTGAAATTAAAGTAGGTGATTTTTTTTGTTGATATAAATAATATTATAATCGGTGAATTCATAAAGGACAAAAAGTATTTTGCTATTCATACTCCGAGTATTCCTAATGATCGAGTTAAGGTAACATCCGATAGTTAAATTTTGATTTTTTGGAAAAGAAAAAACCCAACAAGTAGCTTTTGGCTAATTGTCAGGTTTAAGGTTTGTAGATTATTTTGGATCAATCCACACGAACGCCATCAAGTCCAATTCTGAACCCTTTTCCTCCGTCCTGCGGTATAACAAGAACTCTGTCATTAACAAAATCACCAACAGTATCGTAGCGTTCTTCGTAGGCTGGCGTGCCATCAGGCTTGATGTGAAACCATTGCCCATCTTTCTTGACAGCGGCCAATCCGCACCAGAAAGGACCAACAGTATCGTAGCGTTCTTCGTAGGCTGGCGTGCCATCAGGCTTGATGTGAAACCATTGCCCATCTTTCTTGACAGCGGCCAATCCGTTCCAGAAAAGACCAACATCACTATAGCTTTCCTCGTAGACTGGAAAGCCATTAGGCTTGATGTGAAACCATTGCCCATCTTTTGTGGCAATAGCCATACCTTCCTGAAAATCACTGATAATGTCATAATTCACAATCTTCCTTAATTCTTGGATTGTTGCCATAATGTACACCTTTCTCAATCGTTTTTAGATACAATTTAATGTCAAAATTAACATCATTCTAGTATAGCAGAAAATTTATTTCTTGTCAAGTCCATAAACAAAAATTTCAAAAAAACTCTAAATTAAAGTGATTATTTAAAAATACTATGCCTCAAAATAAATACAACCTAATCTTCATCGGTACTTTGAATTTTTATATCCCTAATATTAAATTAATTTAAAATAATATATGATTTTTGATAATTTATATCTAATATGGTTTTTTTCATATTGCCTCCCTGCATTACTATGTATTTTCCAGTTAAAAATATTTGAAAAAAAAATCTTCAGAATTTCTTTAGCTCACCTATTACTTTTGATTTCCATTTTATTAAGTTCTTATTTTATTGTAAATTTAAATCTAGGATTCAACTTTTTTGAAATTAATGTTTATTTTTACATATTTTTGATAAGTATAGTTGCCTCTTACCTTTTAATAAAAAAATTGGCTTTAGTTTATACAATTTCTTCAATAATTCAAGAATTATCAATGTTGTTAATTGCATTAATTTTGTTTGGTAAAATTCCAATTATTTTAATCCTATTAATGATCGTGCCTCTTTATACAATTGCGCATGATTCTAAAGAGAATATATTTATAATATGGGCATTAACCTTCACGTGGGGAATCTTAAGCATTCTTTTGTTTTTTTATCTAGAAAATATTTGGTTAAATTTTCTAATTCATTCATTGATTGGCTCAATATTAATAAAGAAAGAAATAATATACAAAATTAAAAAAGCTAATGACAAAAAATAATAAATACAACCTAATCTTCATTGGCACGCCTGATTTTAGCGTACCAACATTACAGGCACTCATCTCTGATGAGCGTTTTTCTGTTTCTACGGTTATTACAGCGCCTGATGCAAAGGTGGGACGAAAGCAAATTGTGACTGCACCACCGGTTAAAGTTATAGCGGAAAAAAATAATATCCCAGTTCTACAACCAAAAAATATCAAATCACTCCCCCTCGCCCTCAGGGAGGGGGGGTTGGGGGTGAAGGTGGATGCGATAGTAACTATTGCTTATGGTCAAATAATTCCTCAGGAAATTTTGGATATTCCTAAATTTGGTTGTTTAAATTTACATGCTTCCCTATTACCAAAATATCGTGGCGCATCTCCTATTCAATCTGCTATTTTAAATAATGAAAAAGAAACTGGCGTTACATTAATGAAAATGGATAAAGGTATGGACACTGGTGATATTATTACACAAGAAAAAATAAGTATAGATTCCCGCGAGACTGGTGAAAGTTTACATAATAAATTATCAGAGTTGAGCGCGAATGTTTTAAAAAAATATCTGGTAGATTATCTTGAAGAAAAGTTAAAACCAGTAGCGCAAGATAACTCACAAGCTACTATTGCTAAAAAATTAACTAGAGATAGTGGTAAAATTGACTGGAATAAATCAGCTGAAGAAGTTGAGTGCATGGTGCGTGCTTATTATCCTTGGCCTGGAACGCACACTTCTTGGAATAATAAAACTTTAAAAATTATAAAAGTTGATTTGTTAAAACAAAAAAATCACCAAACAGGTGAAATATTTTTAGAAAATAATCAACTTGCAATACAATGTAAAACAAATGCTTTATTAATAAACCAACTGCAACTAGAAGGGAAAAAAGTAATGACTGCAAAAGAATTTCTAACTGGAAATAAAGATATAGTTGGTTATATTTTAAAATAAAAAATGCCTTATTTGAATTATATTTGATATTCAAAAAGGCACTTAATAAATTTAATTTTACTCTTTTTTACATATGCATAGCTACGGTTCGCTCTTCGTCATCTTTCATTTGCGCTAATAATACTACAGATTCAGGGCAATTTTTTGTAAAATTGCCGAGCATAACCAAAGCATCTTTCTCACTTGCTCCCTTTAAAATAAGATATTGTATGCTACGTGAAATTCCGGAAAATCTTTCTCTATTTTGTCTTTGAAGCATTTTTTCCTCCCTTTTTTTTCTCAACCCTATTTCTTCACTTTCTCCCACAATACTAACAGTGGGCTTGCCAGAAAGATCGATGAGTATGTACCAGCAATAACTCCAATAGTTAAAGCTAGTACAAAATATTTGATAGTTTCACCTCCAAAAAATAAAATGGAAAGTAAAACTAACAAAGTTGTAATTGAAGTATTAATGCTACGGCCAATTGTCTGATTTAAACTAGTATTAATCGTACTAGAAAAATCATCATGACTCTTTGGTAAATTTTCTCTAACACGATCAAATACTACAATTGTATCATTAACTGAATATCCTAATACAGTCAAAATAGCAGCTATAAAGGCCGTATCAAGTTCTACATTAAAGAACTTGCCTAATATAGCAAATATTCCCAAAACAATCAAGGTATCGTGAAAAAGGGCAACAATTGCTGATAATCCATATTTCCAAGAAGCAACTGGTTTAGACACTCTTCTAAAAGCCCAGGCAATGTAAGCGACAATTAAAATTAAAACGATTACAATCGCATAAAGTGATTTTGTTTTTAATTCCTGTCCAATACTAGGACCAACCGAATCAAATCTCTGTTCTTCTATAACTGAAGAATTAAACTTTTCTGTAACTTCTTTCCCGTCTTCAGTAATTGCTATTGCGTTTGATTCTTCTTTATTAATTTCATCGCTAATCTCTTCTATACTACTTAAACGATTTAAAATTGCTTGGTGCTTTTCTTCACTTACTTCTTTAAATCTTAAAATTACATTTTGTTCCCCAACTGGTTGAATATTAATATTACCGATTTCTAAATCAGCTAATTTTTCTTGCATCACATTAACTTCTGGTCTGGCTTGCAAATATTTAATTTCTAATAAACTACCTCCGGTAAAATCAACACCCAATTTTAAGCCAAAAATTAATAGACTCACAATACTAGCGATTATTAAAACACTTGAGATTGATAGCCAAATTTTTGATTTACTAATTACGTCCATATATTTTTTATATTAAAATAGAAAATTTATTTTTTTATACCTAACAGCCATTTTTTATTTTCAAATCTTTCTGTAATAACTAACTGCATCAGCACCTTAGTGATTACAATTGCGCTAAACATACTTAGTAATACACCGAGACTTAAAGTAATTGCAAATCCTTTTACAATGCTGGTAGTAAAATTAATTAACACAAAACAAGTTAATAAAGTAGAAACATTTCCATCACGAATTGATGGCCAAGCTCGTCTAAAAGCTTCATCAATTGCTTTGCTGATTGGTTTACTGTCGCGTAATTCTTCTTTAAAACGAGAAAAAATCAAAACATTTGCATCCACTGCCATACCAACTGACAAAATAAATCCAGCCAAGCCTGACAAAGTTAAAGTCACTGGCCATAATTTAAATATTGCTAAAATAAGCAATCCGTAAATCGCCAAAGAAATAACTGCTAAAACTCCTGGTAAACGATAGATTAAAATCATAAACAAGGCCACTAGAATTAAACCAATCATACCTGCTTTTAAACTTTTGGCTACTGACTCTTGCCCTAGAGATGCCCCCACAGTTTGCTGGTTGATTAATTTAATTGGGATTGGTAAGGCACCAGCATTTAATCTTTGAGCTAATAATTTTGCTTCTTTAATATTAAATTTTCCGCTGATAACTGCATCACCTGATTTAATTGGCTCATTTACTGTTGGAATACTGATTGGAAAACCATCTAAAAAGATGGCTACTGGCTTACCGACATTACGCTCAGTAATTTCAGCAAAAAAATCTTTACCTTCATTATTAAACTCTAATTTAATTTCCGGAGAATTATCATTAGGATTAAATTGAACACTTGAACGTTTTAAATCTTTTCCAGTTAAATCAGTATTTTGCCAAGCATCTGCTGGGCCAACTATATCTTCTTTAGTTTTCTTTTTTATAAAAATGCGACTGATTTTATACTCATATAAATTCCGTTCATTTTGTTTGTAAATCAAATGAAAACCAAACTGAGTTTCTACTACATCAGAAACTTCACCAACTGCTATAGAAAAAGCAGTACTAGCAAACTCCTCTACCATGGCTTCACGAGTAAACCATCCCAAATCTCCACCCTTATCAGCACTAGGCCCGGTTGAATTTGTTTTAGCTAGTTGACTAAAATTCTGAGCAGTTGCCTGGCTTTTAATTTCTTCAATTTTAGTGTGCGCGTCCTCTTTAGATAATTTATTTTCACAATTATCTACTCCTTCATAACAAATCAAAAGATGGCTAGCTTTTACTTCTTGCTTATCAAAAGCCAAGCTACCTTCTTCTTTTTGAGTACGCTTATCTTCTAGTTTAATAATATCAAAACCTTTGTCAGTAGTAATTAATCTATTATAGATTTTTCCAACAGCTAATTTTTCTGCTTGATCAAAAATTTCTAAATAACCACTATTTTTATTAATCCAACCTAATTCCCCATCCTTAGATTCTATATCTTCATTATAATTCTGAGCTGTTTCAATAAAATTTTCTCCCTTTAAAACTTTACTTAAAGCTTCATTAGCTTTTTTGTTTGCTTCTTTATTATAACTATCCATTTCCTGCTCTTGCTCTGGAGTTAGTTCTTTCATCTCGCTATTCTCTTCTTTAAATTCTAACAGTGGAGTTTCACCAATCATTTTAATTGCCTCATTCACATCTTTTACTCCAGCCAATTCTACAATAATACGATAATCTTCGCCTGTCTTAGAAGTTTGGATATTTGGTTCAGCTACACCAAAAACATTAACTCGGCGTTCTATTACATCGCGCACACCTTCTACTGAAGACATTCTATCTTGAGCTGGAACCTGTGAAGTATCAGCTTGATAAACTAAATGAGTTCCACCCAGCAAGTCTAAACCTAATCTAAAAGGAATCTCTTTCATTTCTGGAAAAGCGCTTCTATATTTATTATAACATTGACCAAAATCAATTAAACCAGCAATAATAGTTAAAATTATTATACTGGCAAAAATAACTCTAATTTTTTGTTTTTCAGATTTAAACATATTAATCTAATAAAAAACAGGATTTTACCTGCAATTAACTCACTTTTATCTTATATTAAATAAAAAAATATTGCAACTAATCTATGGTACAAAAAACAACCCCAAATAATTTAGGATTGTTTTCTAAAATATAAAAAAATTTATTCATTTTCTTCTGATTTTGGATCTTCGTCTGTGTTTTCCATTTTTTCAATCTCTTCTTTAACTTCTTTAATTGCTTCTATATTATCTTCTTTTATTGCTGGTGTTGGTTGCTCAACTTTTGGAGTTTCTCCTTGTGTACCAGCGACTTGATCAACATTTTCTGTATCTTCAACTGGATTGGAATCATTTTCTTCTGATTTATCTTTTTCTGGAACACCTCCACCCGCTCCTCCTTCTTTATTATCTAATCCTTCTGGATTATCATTTAATCCTTCGGGTGTTACTGTTCTTGATTTTTCATCAAATCCAAAGAATTTTTTAAGTCCATCAAATGGCATAATTTTAATATTAATAAATAAATATCATAAACCTCCTTTAATCAAATTATATACCCTTATCTAATATTAGCAAAGGTACTTATCCACACCTCTTCGCTAAAGCTACGAGGTGCAAGCACTCCTTCATCTTTAGCTACGGACTGCAAGTACCTATTTTTACAGTTTATTTATAGCATCTTCAACTCTTTTCAAGCTTTTTTCTTTGCCTAAAACATCAGCAATTTCAAATTAATAATTTCTTTTAATTTGTCTGTGTATGCTTTTTGAGAAATATCATGTTTTGTATTTTTAACAATAAACAATTTTGAATTTTTCATTTTAATATTAGCATCATTTATTCTGTTTTGTATTTCCTTTGATTCTTTTTCTCCTATAATAAGAAATGTTTTACAATTTATTTTTTTAACTAATTGGTTAAAGGAAAAATTTTTTAAATCATCAATTCTTTTTTTACCAACTATATTTATCCAAGATTTTTTTACATATTTTAAATCTTCTTTAAAATATGGTGAGAGTGAACACAGAAAAAGCATTTTAGGTTTTAATTGAGTTGCGGAAATAAATGCAATCATAGCTCCAAATGAAAAACCAAAAATATAGATTTGGTCATTTTTTCCGTGTGAAAGTTGTTCTAAAAATTCTTTCACATAATCGCTCATAACTTTATGTTTCCATGATATCTTAATAGGAATTACATGAAAATTATGAGACTTAAAAGATTTGATTATTCGTTGATAACTTTTAGAGCTAGTTTTTTCAGTAAACCCTGGTATAATATAAACAATTTTGCTCATAAAATTTATTAATTTAACTTTTTTACCGCACTCTCAACTCTTTTCAAACTTTCTTCTTTTCCTAAAACATCAGCAATTTCAAATGGTCCGGGACTATTTTGCTGACCAGACAAAGCAACTCGCAATGGCCAAAGCACTTCGCCATTAGTTAAACTATTTTCAGTAATAAAATTTAAAACTTCTTTTTCTAAATTTTCTTTATTCCACGCTTCAATTTCCATCAGTTTCTTTTTAGTTTCTATTAGTTTCTTTTTAGTTTCCGCCGTATCTGATTTTTTCCAAATTAAAAGTTTAGTATCATATTCTAACTTATCAGTAAAAAATAATTTTGTATTTTCCGTAATGTCTGACAATTTTTTTAATCTGTCTTGTTCAATTAAAACTACTTTTTTAATATATTCTTTTTCAGCTTTTACATCTTTAAGATAAGGCAAACATAACTTAACTAATTTTTTAATATCTAACTTTCTAATATACTGTCCATTTATATTATCTAATTTTTTAATATCAAAAATAGCTCCAGCTTTATGAATTTTTTTAATATCAAATTCTTTAATTAATTCCTTCATGGAAAAAATTTCCTGTTCAGTTCCCGGATTCCAACCTAATAGCGCTAAATAATTTATTAATGCTTCTGGTAAATATCCTTTATCTTTAAAATCTTCCACTGACACATCACCTGTACGTTTACTTAATTTTTTCTTTCCTTCTCCTAGAATATTCGGCAAATGAATAAACTTTGGCATTTCCCAGCCAAAAGCTTGGTAAAGCAAAACATGCTTAGGCGTACTAGGTAACCAATCTTCCCCGCGCATAATGTGGGTAATATTCATCTCGTGGTCATCTACAACTACTGCCAAATGATAAGTGGGAAAGCCATCAGATTTTATTAAAACTTGGTCATCAATGGCATATCTATAAAACTCTAAGTTACCCCAAACTAAATCTTTAAATTTTACTGGATGTTCTTTTTCCTTACCCTTTTTATCATCCTCATATTCAGGCACTTTTAATCTAATGACATAAGGTTTTTTATCTTTTAAATTTTTATCAACCACTTCTTGCTTTAAATTTCTGCAATTTTGATTATACATTATTAACCGTCCATGTTTTTTCTGACTTTCTCTCATATTATTTAATTCTTCTGGCGTACAAAAACAATAATAAGCTTTTTCATCTTTTACTAATTCATCAGCATATTTTTTATAAATATCTAATCTATCTGATTGAGTAGTAATTTCTCCATCCCATTTTAAACCAGACCACTCTAACATTTCTAAAACCTTTTCAATCGCGCCTTCAACTTTACGTGTTTGGTCAGTATCTTCCACCCGCAAAACAAACTCACCCTTATTTTGTTGAGCAAATAAATAATTATATAAAGCTGTACGCAAATTTCCAATATGCACCATCCCAGTTGGACTTGGTGCAATACGAGTTTTTACTTTTTGATTTTTTGTAACCATTTAATTATTTAAACATTTCTAAATTCTTCTCAATATCTAAAAATACACTATCGCGATTTCTTTTGTCCTTTATTTGCTTCGTCTTTTCTTTATAGATAGGCAATATTATATTTAAAGCTTGTTTATAAACTTCTGCTATTTTATTCTGCCCTATTTTTTCGGCGTAAGTTTTAAAAGCTCTCAATTGCATAATAATCTCCTCTAAAATTTGAAACTGTATCTGGTGTTCGGCTAACACCTTTTTACTCCCTCTACTTTCTTCCAACCATAATTCAGACAATTCACTTATTGCTTTTGAATCAGCGCCAATTACTATTCGTGGTATCATTTTTAATTTACCTTTAAACTCCTGATTGTCTGATTGAAAATATTTAACTTCCGCCATTTTTCCTTCATCTATTTCTCTCTTAATGCGTTCAAATTTAGCGCTAGTATCTGAATTAAAAGTAGCATCAATTGCCATACCTAAATGAGATACTGGTTGATCTTCTGGTGTAAATTCAACTATCATATCTACTCCATTTGCTATATCATCAAAGCGAGATGTTTTAATTGTCTCTGTATTAGGTCCTAGCCAGTCGCTTTGTTCGCCTTGCTCAAAAATAATCGCTTCAAAAATAGTGGCTAATTTATTTATTTCTTCTAACGCTGGCGTTGTTTGTTCTTGGAACTGCTTTTCTCTTTTTGCAACATATTTTTTATCTTTATCAATATCATCATAAGTATCTTTAAAATCTTCCATTTGTACTTCATTTTCTTTAATAACTTTTTTAGCTCTCTCAAAAGCTTGGCCACTCCCAATATTTTCGATCATCCTATCTTTTATAAAGTTAAAATTCTTCATAAATTTAAAATCCTTTTACAAAATAAACATTAAAGGCCAACGAAACAAATAAGACAACAGCAACAACTATTATTGCGGTTATCAAATTTTTCACTCGCCTATCTTCCTTGGCTTTCTCTCTATTAAGTGCCATGTTAGTAATGTCGTTTAAAATGTAAAAATATTTTTTTAGTGAGAATTTCATAAAATCTCCTTAAATTTTTTAATAAATATTTTAGTAGCGTTTTTTCGATAAATATCCACTTCACTAATAACTCTATCTAATTCCATCCATTTCCAACTATAATGATCCCAATAATTAATGGTAATATTTTCATCTTTACCTAAAAATTCAGCAATAAATAATCCTTGCTTTTGTCCTTTATAACCTAAAATTTGTCTTGATTGAACTCCCCGACTAAGTTGGTCACCAAATTTGTATTTATATAAATTTTTAAAAGTTGTAATTGGCTTAAATTTATCAGTACCAATCTCTTCTCGTAATTCCCGCATGCCCGCAGTTTGTAAATCCTCTCCATCAGTTCCACCTTGTGGTAATTGCCAATGACCCCTAGGTTGACGACGTTCTGCTAATAATACTTTAATTTTACCTTGCTCGTCCTTTTTATACAATAAGCAGGCAACATTAGGTCGATATAGCCATGGTTTTATAAATCGCCAGTTAAAAAATATAATTGGAAATTTAATCACAGCATTAAAAATGCGTGGCAATCTTTTAAATGGTTCTTGCAATAATCTCCATAACCATTCTAATCCTATTAAACGTAAAATTTTTGGTGCTCGTTTAATTTTTCCAGCGATAAAATCAAAACTACCACCAATACCGATTGTAAATTTTACTGAGGGTAAATGTGGTAAACTATGAAACATCCATTTTTCTTGTTTAACTTGTCCAAAGGCCACAAAGATGATGTCTGGTTTTACTTGATTAATTTTTTTAATTAACTTTTTATTTTTGGCTTGTCCCTTTTTCCATTGCCCTGCCTCAATTTTCCATTCATTATTATTTAATCCTGACTCAGTGCCAACAATTTTTAATTTTGGATAAAGTTTTTTTAATTTTTGGCCAGCTTCATCTGCTACTCCATCTTTACCACCGAGTAAAAATATACTTTTATTTTCTTGTTCAGCTATTTCACAAATATTATACGTTAAATCAATCCCAGAAATTCGTTTTATTTTTTTTCCTACAAATAATCCAGCGAAAACTAAACCAACTCCGTCTGGCACTGCTATATCAGCTTTATTTAAAATATAAAAAAACTCTTCATCCTTGCGCGCTGCTAACAAAAATTCTGGATTAGGAGTTACAATAATATTGCCCTTACCTTTTTTTTCGTTTAAAAAACTAGAGATCTTTTTTAAAATCTCTTGCTTATTATCTGTTGAAATGTTTATACCGAGAATGTTAAGCATAAAAATTTTCTTCTTGTCATTTCGAAACGCAGTGAGAAATCTATAATAGTTACTTTAGCGCACTGACGTTGATATTATAGATCTCTCCTCTCCCGACTGCGGTCGGAATCGTCGAGATGACAAAACAAACTAAAATCCAACATACTGCAACTCTTCCTGTAATTGAATACCAAACTTAGCGCGAACTTGCTGCTTAATATAACTAACCAATTGTACTACATCATCAGCTTTACCATCTTCTTTGAATTTAACAATAAAATTAGCATGTTCATTAGAAACTTTTGCTCCACCAATTTCGTGACCTTTTAAACCAGCTCGATCAATAAACCAAGCTGAACCAATTTTACTTACTCCTGTTTTAGAATCAGTTTTAATCGCCCCTAGCCCACTCTCATCTATTTCTTTAATTTTATCTTTAATTTCATTAGTAACAATTATATTTTTAAAATTACAACCCACACTTGGAAATTTTGGTTGTGAGCAGATTCTCTTTTTAGTTAATTCCAACATATCTTTTTTAATTTCCTCTTTATCACCTAATTCAAATTGAAATTCAGCACTGAGCACAATAAAATTTTTATTTGCTTTAAATAAACTTTCTCGATAATTAAATTGACAATCATCTACACTCATTTCTATGATCTGATCATTTTGAATATCATACACTTCTACTTTAATTAAATTCTTACTAGCATCTTGGCCATAAGCTCCAGCATTACCGCGTACTGCCCCACCAATTGTCCCTGGAATACCACAAGCCCATTCCATACCACTTAAATCATTTTGCATGGCTAAATTAACAACTTGCCCTAAAAGCGCTCCTGCGTCTGCTTTTATTATTTTATCACTAATTTGTAAATCTTTTATTTCTATTTTAATTACTAATCCATCAAAACCATTATCATTAACCAAAATATTACTGCCACCACCTAGAATAAAATAGTCTAAATTCAACTCTTTAGCTACTTTTAATGCTTTAATTAGATTTTCTTTAGTTTTAGCAACAAAAAAATACTTGGCAGGTCCGCCGAGCTTAAAGGTTGAATATTGCTTTAATTCTACATTTTCCTGCACTTCTTTCAATTTTTCCTGTAATTTTTGATATATTTGCATAAATTTAGTTTATATTAAATTAATGAAAAAATCAATAAAAAACCGTGAAACTCTTATTAAGTCCCACGGGCTTTTATATTAACGCTATATGTTATGCGTCTGCCTGTCCGGTAGGCAGGTTATGCGTTATGCGTTATGCGTTATGCGTTATGCGTTATGCGTTATGCGTTATGCGTTATGCAATTTAGTCCACATCCCCACTTTGTTGTAATTTCAATAATCGTGCATACAATCCTCTCTTAACATCACTAAGCTCAGTATGACTTCCTTGCTCAACTAATTTACCATTTTCTAATACAAAAATTTGATCAGCATTACGAATAGTAGATAAACGATGAGCAATCATGATTACAGTGCGTGATTTAGAAACTCTATCCATGGCTTCTTGAATTAATTTTTCCGAATATGAATCAAGACTAGAAGTTGCTTCATCAAAAATTAAAATACTTGGATTAGCTAAAATTGCTCGAGCAATACCAATGCGTTGACGTTGTCCGCCAGAAAGTTTAATTCCACGCTCGCCAACATCAGTGTCATACCCTTCTTTTAAATCTTTAATAAATTCTTCAGCATTAGCAATACGCGCTGCTTTTTTAATTTCAGCAAAGGTCGCCTTAGGATTAGCATAAGAAATATTATTTCTAATACTATCGTTAAATATTTCAACTTCTTGTGGAACAATCGCCAAATGTTCTCTAAACCTCAAATCATACTGACGTAGATCATGTCCATCTAGTAAAATTGCCCCTTTTTTAGGATCATAATGACGATAAATCATCCGAGCAATAGTAGTTTTTCCACCACCACTCGGCCCAACAAAAGCATTGATTGTGCCAGCTTGAATTTTTAAGCTAACATCATCTAGCGCATTATTATAATTTTCATCATAGGCAAAAAAAACATTTTTAAATTCAATTTCGCCTTTAATTCTTTCTGGCTTTAATCCACGAGCTGGATTTTTAATATCAGAATTTTCTTTAGACAAAGAAATAAAACGATTAACCGCCTCTACTCCATCTTGTAGTTTGTCATAAAAACGTGACAACCTATGCATGGATAAATACGCTTTTTCTGATACAGTAACTACAAAAATTAATGTTCCAATACTAGTATCACCACGACTTACTAACCAAACACCCAAAACTAAAATAGAAAATCTACCTAAATTAACAATACTATTCCGAAGAAAATTTGAATTCGGCATTTTTTTGCCAATAACTGATATGTTTGATTTTAATATTCCTCTGATATTTTCATATTCTTTTGCTTCCCTTCTTTCTTGGGCAAATGATTTTACAGTGTTAATATTAATTATAGATTGACCCATTTTACCAGCTGACTCTTCCCACTTCTTATGTACTTCTGTTCGCTTAGCTTTTAAATTGTGATTTACTATATAAGTAATCCAGATATACATTGGGGTAAAGAATAGAAATATCGCCCCTAATCTCCAGTCAACTAAAAAAAGAATTATTAAAGTTACGGCTAATTGCAAAAAGGTTGGTATTACTTCCCAAAATAAATTCATTAACAACTCACTAATGTGATCAACTCCTCTTTGTACCTTGATAATCTTATTGCCAGTATTTTCTCGCTCATGATAACTTAATGATAAGTCCATCAACTTCTTTTGAGCGCGAATTGGTAAATAGTATTCAACTTCTATAAAAATTTTCCAAATTGATCTATTAATAATCCAGCCAAAAAATGCTTGTATTTCTTCAGCTAAAAGCATACCAACTGCCAGCCAAATCAGTAATTCCATATTTTGCAATCCTTCATTTACTAAAGTATCAATAATTATTTTTAATAAATAAGGTCCGGATAGTTTAATTAATTCAAAAACAGCTAAAAATACAATTAAAACCTTAATCTTTTTTTGTGAAAGATCTATTAAATTCCATAAATTTTTCCAAAAATTAGTCATTTTTGGCTCCTTTTTTGTATTCATGATATATTTTCGTTTAACATAAATGAGGTGCTTTTATCAACACCTCTATACATTATACGACAAAATAGAAAAAAAGTTACATCTTATTTATTATTGAACCTTGCCAAAAATACATATCTGTGATAATATTCTACTGTTATCTACAACTTGAAATACATAAATCTATGAAAAAAGACATTCATCCAAAATATCACCAAGATGCAAAGGTTATTTGCGCTTGCGGAAACAGCTTTACTACTGGTTCAACTGAGCCTGAATTAAAAACAGAACTTTGCAGTGCTTGTCATCCTTTTTATACTGGTAAACAAAAATTAGTTGATACTGCTCGCCGTGTTGAAAAATTCCAAGAACGTGCTGCTAAAAAATCAGCTACTTTAAAAGGAAAGAGTATTAAACGCGCAACTAAAGCAGCCAAGAAAAAAGAGACTAAAGAAGTAAAAGTAAAAGTTGATAAACCAAAAGAAGAAAAATAACTATTTAAAAAGTAATCAGTTTATTTTGTAGTTTTGTGCTACAATATAATTATAACTGATTATTTTTTTATTTTATGGATAAACATAATGAAATCAAAACTGAATACAAACAAGTAGAAACTGAACTCAATAATTCAGCTAATTTTTCTGATGCTAAAAAAATGACTGAGCTAAATAAAAAATTTGCAGAATTAAAAAGCCCCTATGATAAAATTATTAAATTAGAAAGTTTAGAACAAGCCATTAATGATAATCAAGAGATTATAAAAAACGAAACTGATGATGAATTAAAAAAAATGGCTGAGGAAGAATTATTGCAATTAAAAAAGAAAAAGGAAATTTTGACAACTGAACTGAATGAAGAATTAAATCCTAAAAATCCACTTGATAAAAAATCTGCAATTATAGAAATTCGGGCTGGTACTGGCGGTGATGAATCTGCTCTATTTGTGGCAAGTTTATATAGTATGTATGCTAAATTCGCTGAATCACAAGGATGGAAAGTTGGTATTTTAAATTCTAGTCGCATTGGCATTGGCGGTTTTAAAGAAATAATTTTTGAAATCACTGGTAATAATGCTTATGGTAGTTTTAAATATGAAAGTGGCACTCATCGCGTTCAACGAGTACCAGAGACTGAAAAACAAGGACGAGTGCATACCTCAGCTGTAACAGTGGCAGTATTTCCCGAGGCCGAAGAGGTAGATGTAGAAATAAAAGCAGAAGATTTGCGGGTAGATACTTTTGCGTCCTCTGGTCCTGGAGGACAAAGTGTTAACACTACTGATAGTGCAGTACGCATTACTCATGTACCTACTAATACAATCGTAACTTGCCAAGATGAAAAATCACAACAACAAAATAGACTTAAAGCCATGCAAGTTTTGCGTTCTCGTATTTTAGCCAATATTGAAAATAAACGTCGACAAAAAGAAGATGCTGAAAGAAAAACCCAAATTGGCTCTGGAGATCGCAGTGAAAAAATTAGAACTTATAATTTTCCTCAAGATAGAATCACTGATCATAGAATAAAAAAATCCTGGCATAATATTAATACTATTCTTGCTGGCGATCTTAAGCCCATAATTAATGCTCTACATACAGCGCAACATTAAAAATCATATGAGTATTAATCAAGCGTTAACTAGCGCTTATCAAAAATTAAATAATAAAAAAATAAATTCCGCACATCTTGATGCGGAACTTTTATTATCTTTTGTAATTAAAAAATCACGAGAATATATTTTAGCGCATTCAAATAAAAAACTGACTTTAACGCAAATTAAAAAATATAATAATTTAATTAAACAACGGGCAAAAAATATTCCCATCGCTTATTTAACCCATGAAAAAGAATTTTACGGGCGAAAATTTTATGTGGATGAACGAGTACTAGTGCCAAGGCCAGAAACGGAAATGTTTATTGATATTGTAGAGACGCGCCACGGCGCGTCTCTACGTGAAGGAAAAACAACGATCATAGATATCGGTACTGGCAGTGGCTGTATTATTATAACTCTTGCAAAAGAATTACAAAATAAAAATATAAAATTTCTTGCGACTGATATTTCTAAAAATGCTTTATCTGTTGCAAAAAAAAATGCTCGTTTGCATAACGTAAATAAAAAAATAAAATTTCTACACGGTAATTTGTTAGAGCCAATTTTAAAAAATAAAAACTTCTTACTTCATGCTTCTAATTTACAACTTGTCGCCAATCTCCCCTATCTAACTCCCACTCAAATTAAAAATTCTCCTTCAATTAAACACGAACCGAAATTAGCTTTAACCGCAGGAAAAGATGGATTAAAATATTACCGTGAACTATCTGCGCAAATAAAAACTTTACAAAAATTAAATCCAAAAATTAAAATTACTCTTTTGTGCGAAATAGATCCTGTGCAAGTTAAGGGCATAAAAAAAATATTTTCCTTTGCAAAAAACGTAGAAATAAAAAAAGACCTTGCCGATCTTAATAGAATTCCTATTATTAAAATCTAACCCCGCCCAAAAAGGACGGCGTTAACTAATAACTAATTTAACTAGTCTAACTAGTCTAACTAGTCTAACTAATACATCTTAGTTGGATCAGCTTGATGATGACCATTTCTACCAGTCGCTGAATCACCTTCTAAGAAATAATCGATTGTAAAAATATTAAATTCGTCAGAGGTGTAATAATAACAATAACCATCATTATCTAAAGCAATATTAGGATTAGGGGATTCTGTTCCCCATGAAGGATCTAAAGGCATTTGTTTCATTGCCTCTGAAGCAGATAACGCTTGTCCAGCAGGACTACTATTACTTAAACATTCTCCATTTGATGTTGGGTAATCTCCACTAGATGAATTCAAATGTAATGCTAATGCCTTGGTGATTGCACTAACACTTTGCACTCTTTTGGCATCACGTGACTTTTCACGCGCGCTACTAAGAGCCACCATGGCTAAAGTTGCTAAAAAACCAATAATTGCTATTACTACTAACAATTCAATCAACGTAAATCCTCGCTGTTTTTTTCCTCCTTTATTTTTAAACATAAATTTAATACTTAATATTTGAAATATTTTGCACTACTGCTATCCAGGTAGTGCCACTATTAAATTCAATTTCTTCTTGGCTACTATTGAAAATCTTCTCTCGTATTTTTTTATTATTCTTTTCCCAAACTCCTTCTTCACAAATTCCATCAAAACAATACACAGCTTTGCCACGTCCAATTGTATTCATTTTTCTTCTTAACTCGCTATCAATAGTTTCACTAGCTACTTGCATGATGATAATATTTTTAGATTTAATTTCTACCCCGTCAGCATCTTTGTGGATAAAACCTCCCATGTACCGAGTATAATTATTTTCATCTTTATTATACAACCATTCTACATTAAAATCAAAAACACCAAAATTAATTTCTATGATCTGTTCTTCAGGTCTTTGTTTTTTATTTAAATCATTTTTATAACTCCAACTATCATAACCCTCGTTTTTAGCGTTTACTTTATTTAAATAATTATTCAAATTTTCTATTGAAGTAAGAACATTATGTGGAGCAATCTTTTTATTATCTCGCCAAAAATAATTTCCTTGATAAAATTCATTGAGATTAAAAATATTTTCATTCTTAATTTGTGCTAATGCTTGTGGGCTACCTCCTACATGCGTAAATAATGCATCATAACCAGTTGCCCAATCTAAAAAGTAAGGGCGAGCGCTACGCACTGGACCAATTTTTTCTAATTCCTCACTATTAACAAAAAGTGCCATAAAACGAGTAATATTTGATTCTACTTTTGCTTCATACACTAAATTTGCCTGTGCTAATCCTGAGTGTGGACGAGCATTAGGATCATTATCGATCATTACTGCGATTGGATATAAATTTGCTTCTACTGGTTCAACATAAACTCCATCAATCCGCCGACGAATATAATGCGCTGGGATATTGTCTGGTAAAATCACTTCTTTAATTTCTTCCACTACATTAACCACTGCTTGTTTATTTCTATTATTTAGAGATATAAAAATATAAAAAGCGCACGAAAAAATTAAAATTAGCAAAAATAAAATTAAGATCACTTGCCAAAGTTGAGTTAACTTTGTTAACTTTAACCTTAGTTCTGCAATCTTAATTTTATTAGCATTGTAAAATGCTAAGAATTTTTTATTCATTCTCCTTGTGTATATTAGAAAAAATTATTTTTTTTCTTCAGCTTTACCTTCTTCTGGTTTAGCTTCTCCTTCAGACTTACCTTCCTCTGGCTTAGCTCCAGCTTCACCTTCGGCAGGAGTTTCTTCTGTTTCGACTGGTTTTTCTTCTTCAATTCTTGGCTCAGATACATTAACTACCACATCGTCAAGATCGTTTAAAATAGCAATACTATCTGAAATCTTTAAATCTTTAATATGGATGGCACTAGAAAATTCTGTTAATCCAGAAATATCAATTTTAAATTTCTTAATCAAGTCAGTTGGTAAACATTCAATTTCTATTTCTTTAAGTTGTTTAATAACAATTCCGCTGTCACTTTTAACAACTGGGGCTTCTCCCACAAACTCTAATTCAACTGGCGCAGTTACTTTCTTCTTTAAATCAACTTCATAAAAATCAATATGTAAAAATTTTCCACTTACTGGATCAGTTTGGATATCTTGAATTAAAACTTTTTTAGAATCTTTTTCTGAAACTAAATCTACTAAACTTGATTCTCCAGCTTCATTATATACTTTTTCAAAATCAATATGGCTAATAATCAAATTATTACCTTGTTCTCCTTTACTATATACAACCGCAGGAATAAGGCCTGTTTTTCTAAGTTCATTAGCAGTTTCTTTGTCTCTAGTTTTTACTTTTAATTGTGTCATATTTTCAAAATTATTAAGTTTAACTCTTACTATTTATATACTATTTTATAATATATGTCAATAATATAAAATAACCACTACATAAATTATAGCATTTTTTTGTTAAACTACTTTACATGAACTCCTCGTCTCGCACGCCGAAGTACTAATAATTTTAATAAAAAAATCATTAAACCTCGATTTTATTAGTCATGATCTGGGAATTTATTCAATAAACGAAGGCGTGTCAATTAATGAGAAATTTTTCTACTGTAAACTATAACACTTTCCACTATTCCAATTAAAATCATGCTAGTAATTAAAGAACTTCCGCCATAGCTAACAAATGGCAAAGATATCCCCACTACTGGCAAAATTCCAACATTCATACCAATATTAATAAACATTTCAATAAATAACAAAATAATTGCTCCTAAAATAATATATAATCCAAAATTATTATCCAGATGATAAACCCAGTATAGCAAACGAAAAAATATAACTGCAAAAAATATTAAAATCAAACTAACCCCTAAAAGACCTAACTCTTCTCCAATAACTGCAAAAATAAAATCATTCTGACTTTCTGGTAAAAATTTTAATTGTGATTGTGAACCAAACCCCAATCCCTTACCAAACATTCCACCAGATCCAATAGCAATAATTGCTTGAGCTACATTATATCCTTTATCTAAGGATTGAATATTAGGATTTAAAAAAGTAAGAATGCGTTCTTTCTGATAATCTTTTAATAATAAGAAAAAACTGATTGTAAATAATAATAATGTAGACACACTAATTAAAATAATTTGTTTTCTGTTTAATCCAAAAATAGCTAACACTACTAGCCAAAAAGCTACAATAATCATAGCTGATCCAAAGTCTGGTTGCCACATAATTAAACCAACTGGCACCAAAACAAAAAAACCAGTAATTATAATATGTCTAATGGAATTAATTTTATAAGAAGCGGAAGCAAAATAACGAGCCAAAACAACAACCATAATTATTTTAATAATTTCTGACGGTTGCAAACGAAAACCAAAAATATCAAACCAACCAGTAGTGCCACGCACAGTTTGACCAAAAAATAAAACTAATACTAATAATATAACTCCTAATATATAAATCCCCCAATTTAAATTATAGAACGAACGAAAATCAATAAAGCTAATCAAAAATAAAAGTATTAATCCAATGCCGGCAAAAATAAATTGTTTTTTAAAATTTAAAAGACTGGCATCTCCACCTCCTAAAGAAACACTATAAATAATTGTTAGGCCAAATCCAATTAATAAAATAACTGGAACAAAAACGATCCAGTCAAAATGCTTAAGATGAGTAATCAATTTGTGAAACATAAGGAAGTCTGTTAGTCAAAAGTCCAAAGTCTAAAAGTCGAAAAATAAAAAAATACAAAATCTTTTGACTTTCGACTTTGCGACTTTCTGACTTTTCGACTAATGGGCTACTTAAGTTGCCCTGCTCCAAAGTCAAATTCAAACTTATTATTTTCACTAAAAATATCCACTGAAGGAATAATATCAATATTACTAGATACTCTACCTGACCATAATATAGAAAAATCTCTAGATTCTCCAGAGCGAACATGACTTGCTTTGTATTTATTTATACCAGTTAATCTATTGCCTGATTTTAATAATAAATAAAAATCAATATCCCAATAATTATAAGAAGTATTATTAACCGCATTAAATGAAATTCTTGATAATGTTTTTGTGCCTGACCCTTCTACTTTAACATCAACTTCGCTAATTTCAATATTAGTGCTTTCTGTAATATATTTATTAATATCGCTTATTTGATGCTTATCCACTCTATGCCATTCAATATTTTCAATTTTAACGCCAGCCGTACTGGGTCTTGATTTTTTATATAAAAATTGTGTTAAGTATTTTGTTTCTTTAGGATTAATAAATTCATGCTGGATTTCTGTTTGATTGCTTCCAATAACAAAAGAATAATCAAAAGTCGTATACCATTCTTCATTATTATTTTGTATTTCAGATACTAAATCATAACTATTATCAACTCCTTTAAAAACGTTTACTTTACCTATTTTCAATTCTTGTGCTTGTTTACTAGGTGTTACAAATGGATTTACTGTAATATAAGAAAGACTATTTAAAATTTGTTCATCCTCTTGCATGCCCCGTGATAAATAATAGCCAAAGCCATAAATTCCATATCCCCATACTACAACACTAAAAACAATTAGAATTCCATAGCCAATTCTTTGTATTAATAACCTATTATTAATCCACCACAAACCTCTATTTAACTGCTTTGTACTCGGACCATAAACTTGATCATATTCCTTTACCTTTTTCTTAACTTGAGTTGGAGTTAATATTGTTGGTTTGGCAGGTTGTTGTTGTTTTTTTTCCTCCTTGTCCATAGTTAATTAGTTGCATAGTTAATTAGTTACTTAGTTTCAACTAAATAACTATCTTGATTATACCACAAAGAGGCACTGAGAGTAAAATAAAAAAGCCCAGCAATCATCCGCTAGGCTTGTGGTTGTTTTATTTTGTCTTACTTAGGCAACTTAACATATTCTAGGAGTGGCTTTACGCATTCTGGGCGCTAAATAAGCATGAAAAAATAAAAAATAAAAAAGAGCAAAATAAATCAGAAGCACCGTGTTTGAGGTACACGCTACTAAACAAACAATACCCGAAAAAATCATAATTAATAAAAAAATAGTAAAATTTCCGAAATAAAAAATTCTGAAATAAGAAATCAAGGCGCCAATGGTGACAAAAACTAAAGCTAAAAAAAACATATGTAAATAATGATGACCCCAACTTAGCAAACTAAAGTCGGCATTACGCGATATTTGTACATCGTAATCAACTACTACCATAGCCACAGACAAACAAATCAAGGCGACTATAAAATAAATACAATGTATCTTACTCATAGTCTTTTTCCTTCTTTCTTTTGATTTTTACAAATTTTAACGAGCTATTTTATGATGTAGAAAACTTAGCATATTTGATAAATTATGTCAACTTTCCTTACTTAAAAAAGTATGCTAAAATAATAATATAAACAACACCTCTGTGTGTATATTTTTATTGCTTAAAAACACTTAAATATGCCAAAAAAAGAAATTAAAACAAATAAAAAACCTGCTAAATCTGACTATGGTGCTTCTAGCATTACAGTCTTGGAAGGATTAGATCCTGTTCGTAAAAGGCCTGGAATGTATATTGGTTCTACTTCATCTACTGGATTACATCATTTAATCTGGGAAGTGGTTGATAATGGAATTGACGAAGCTATGGCTGGTCATGCTGACACAGTATCACTTGTTTTATTGGAAAACGGTATGGTGCAAGTACATGATAATGGTCGTGGTATTCCAGTGGATAAACATCCAGTTACCAAAGTTTCTGCTTTAGAAACAGTAATGACTAAATTGCATGCTGGTGGTAAATTCGGTGGCGGTGGCTATAAAGTTTCTGGTGGATTACATGGTGTTGGTGTTTCTGTAGTAAATGCTTTATCAGAATATACTAAGGCTGAAATAAATCGTGATGGCAAAGTTTGGGTACAAGAATATAAAATAGGTAAGCCAAAAGCACCAGTTAAAGCAATTGGTAATGGAAAAGGAACTAGTACTACTATTACTTTTAAACCAGATGCAACTATATTTGCTGAGACTGAATTTAAATGGGGTACAATTTTGGATCGCATGCGCCAACAGGCTTATTTAACTAAGGGAATTACTATTAATGCAGAAGATAGACGAGCTGGACATCGACCAAAAAAATTCCGTTTTCATTTTGAAGGTGGCATTAAAGCCTACATTAAAGCTTTAAATCAATACTCAACTCCTAAACATGGTACTATTTTTTATATTGAAAAAGATATAGAGGATTCTAAAGTTGAAGTTGCTTTACAATACAATGATCAATTTAACGAAGAAGTATTTACTTTTGCTAATAATATTCATAATCCAGAGGGTGGTACTCATATGGTTGGATTTCGTACTGCTTTAACTCGCACTCTTAATGCCTATGCTAAAAAACAAAATATATTGAAAGAAAAAGATGAAAATTTAACTGGTGATGATACTCGTGAAGGATTAACTGCTATTGTGTCAGTAAAATTAACTGATCCGCAATTTGAAGGTCAAACTAAAGGAAAATTAGGAAATGCAGAAATGAAAAGTTATGTTGATCAAATATTTGGCGAAGCTTTTACTATTTTCTTAGAAGAACATCCAAAAGAAGCTGAAGCAATTATTGGTAAATGTCTTTTAGCTTCTCAAGCTCGCATTGCTGCTCGTACTGCTCGCGCTAGTATTTTACGTAAAGGAGCTTTAGATGGAATGACTTTACCTGGAAAATTATCTGACTGCTCCTCTCGTAAAGCAGAGGATTGTGAATTATATATTGTAGAGGGAGACTCTGCTGGCGGTTCTGCTAAACAAGGTCGTGATCGCAAATTCCAAGCCATTCTTCCCTTGCGTGGTAAAATCTTGAACGTGGAACGCGCTCGACTTGATAAAATGCTTGCTAATAATGAAATTAAAAATCTAGTTATTGCCATGGGCACAAACATTGATGAACAAATGGATGTGGAAAAATTGCGTTATCATCGTATTATTATTATGACTGATGCTGATGTTGATGGTGCTCATATTAGAACTTTATTATTAACATTATTTTATCGACATTTTAAACAACTAGTGGAAGATGGGTATTTATATATTGCTCAACCACCACTTTATCAAGTTAAAAAAGGAAAAGAAGCACACTATGCCTACACTGAGGAAGATAAAACAAAATTTATAAAACAACTAGGGGGTGAGATTGAAGAAGCGGCCGAAGCAGATTCTGAAGTTGAAAAAAACGAAGAAATTATGGAAGAAGAAGTAGTGAGTAAACCAAAAATTAGTAATAAAATTTCTATTCAACGTTATAAGGGTTTAGGTGAAATGAACCCTGATCAACTTTGGGAAACAACTATGAGTCCGGAAAATAGAACTCTTTTGCAAGTGTCAGTGGAAGATGCTGCTCGGGCTGATGAAACTTTTGATATTTTAATGGGATCTGACGTAGTACCACGTCGCAAATTTATTCAGGCCAACGCAGCTAATGTAAAGAATTTAGATATTTAGCTCTACAAATTACAAATTTTTTACAAATATACAAATTCTATATTTATGTAATTATACAAAAAAATTATTCAATAAAATTTGACATTATATAATATATAATATATAATATAACCACTATAAAACTGCCTTTCCACAGGCTGTTTTTAAATACAAAAATATGAATATTTTTACTAAAATTAGTACATATATCAAAGAATCCCTGGCTGAAATGAAGAAAGTTACTTGGCCGACTAAAAAAGAGACTCAGCAATATTCTATATTAGTTCTTGTTATTAGTATAGTTGTAGCTTTGTATTTGGGTTTACTTGATTATATCTTTAATATAATACTTGAAATAATACTAAAATAAACCCTGTTCCCATCTCCCTTAGGGAGAGGGGTTAGGGGTGAGGGAAACATATGGCTAAACAAACAGCCAACTTAGGAAAACGATGGTATGTCATCCATACTTACAGTGGATATGAAGAAAATGTAGTAAATAACCTACAACAAAGAATAGAATCCATGGATATGGAAGACAAGATTTTTGACATCATTGTTCCTAAGGAAAAGAAAATTAAAATTAAAAATGGTAAACGCACTGTTATTGAAGAAAAAATATTCGCTGGATATGTTTTAGTTAATATGGTTGTGACGGATGACTCATGGTATGTGGTGCGAAATACACCAAATGTAACTGGCTTTATCGGAACCGGTACTATTCCTACTCCAATTTCTGAAAAAGAAATTAAATCATTACAAAAACGTATGGGAGTAGATGAACCTACTTATGTTATTGATGTTGCAGAAGGTGATCCAATTCGTATTAGTGATGGTCCGTTTAAAAACATGGAAGGTAAAGTTACTGAAGTTGATCAAGATAAAGGCAAGGTTAAAGTGTTAGTATCCATGTTTGGACGTGAAACTCCAGTTACAATAGATTTTTTACAAATTAAGAAGATTTAAATTAATTTGTGGACTTTAAAGTCAAGCTTCTCACAATAAACAAAAATATGGCAAAAGAAATACAATCTAAAATAAAATTACAAATTAGAGGGGGTCAAGCTAATCCTGCCCCACCAGTTGGTCCGGCTTTAGGTCAGGCTGGCTTAAATATTCAAGAATTCTGTACTAAATTCAATGATGCTTCCAAAGATAAAATGGGAGAATTAGTTCCAGTAGAAATAACTGTCTACAAAGATAGAAGTTATGATTTTACCATGAAAGAACCGCCAGCATCTGAATTAATAAAACAAGCTGCTAAAATTAAAAAAGGATCTGGTAAAGCATTAACAGAAAAAGCTGGCAAAATAACTAAAGCTCAACTTAAAGAAATTGCTGAAAAGAAAATGCCAGATTTAAATGCTAATGACGTAGAGGCAGCTATGAAAATTATTGAAGGCACTGCCAAACAGATGGGAGTTGAAATTAAAAATTAGAAACTTGCGCTTCGCGCGAAACTTAGAAATTAGTTGAAACTATTTAGTTTCTTAATTTCAATTAGTCTCTTAGTTTCAATTAATTTATTATCGTGGAAGATTAAACAAGGAGATTTAATCATTACTACCACCAAAACTATATGTCTAAAAGAATGAACAAGTTAACAAAACTCATTGATAAAACAAAAAATTACTCAGCTGAAGAAGCAATTGAATTAATAAAACAAACTTCTAAAACTAAATTTGACGCTAACGTTGAATTACACGCTCGTCTAGGAATTGATCCTAAAAAAGGAGAACAGCAAGTACGTGCTTCAATTACTTTTCCCAAAAGTATTGGTAAAAAAATTACAGTAGTCGCTTTTGTTAGTCCAAATGATGAACAAAAAGCTAAAGATGCTGGCGCTGACATTGTTGGCGGAGAAGAATTGATTAAAAAAATTATTCAAACTAAAAAAACTGATTTTAATGTAGTAGTAGCCACTCCAGAAATGATGAAAGTATTAGCTCCAGCTGCTAAAGTTCTAGGGCCTCGTGGCTTAATGCCTTCACCAAAAAATGGAACTATTACTCCAAATATTAAAGAAATAATTGAGGAATTTAAAAAAGGTAAGATTGAATTTAAAAATGATGCTGGTGGCAATGTACATTTAGTATTAGGAAAAATTTCTTTTGAAAATAAAGACTTAATTGAAAATTTTAATACTGCAATTACTGCTATTAAAAAAGCCAAGCCAGCCAGTTCAAAAGGAACTTACATTCATTCTATTAATCTTTGTTCTGGTATGGGACCGGGAATAAAAGTGCAAGTGTAAATTAAATTCTTAAATATACAAAAAACTCCGACAGTATCGGAGTTTTTGCTTTTTTATCTTAACTTTGCTAAAATGAAATGGCTAAAAGAACCTTATCCACACTGCTTCGCCAAGGCTACGCAGTGCAAGCACATCCTTCGCTAAAGGCCATGGAAGGGCAATCTAGAACTTAGAAATACAAGCACACCTAAACACTCTAAATTTGAAAAATTAAAAACACAGGGAGGTGAACTAACCTTTTATTTTTTTACCCCAAAAATCTACGGGGTTTACCCAAAAAATTATGGAAAATCAAGAAAAACACTGTCGCCCATCATGGGATGAATACTTCATGGACATTGTAAAAATTATCGGCGAAAGAGGAACTTGTGATCGAGGGCGCTCTGGCTGTGTGATTACAAAAGATAAAAGAATTATAGCAACTGGCTATGTTGGTTCACCAATTAATACACCTCATTGTGATGAAGTGGGTCATGAAATGCATACTGTCACTCATGCTGATGGTAAACAAACTCGACATTGTATTCGTACTACTCATGCTGAACAAAATGCTATTTGCCAAGCCGCTCGAGTAGGTGTATCAATTGAAGGTGCCACTATGTATTGCAAAATGACTCCTTGTTATGTTTGTGCTAAAATGATTATAAACGCAGGAATTAAACGAGTAATTTGCGAACAAGACTATCATGCTGGCGCTAGGAGTAAAGAAATTTTTGCTGAATCTGGAATTCAATATAAAGTTTTAAGTGATAAAATGACAACTTATGCTGACATGTCTCCAGAAGAAAAAAATACTCCTCAATTACAAAAAAATGAACAAACTTTATTTGATGATGCAAAACAAGTAGAACAAATTATTCCAAAAAAAATTATTGAAGAAAAGCCTATCGCTGAAGATATTCAAATTCCAGAAATTCAAATTAATCAAACATTAGAAGAATCAAAACCTACTTCTCCATCTACAGATGATAAAATAATCTTTGAAGAAATACCCATCTAATTTTAAACTTGAAATTCTAATATCTAAATCCAAAATAATATCAAATGTTAAAATTCAAATATTCAAAACGTCGTGTTTTAAATTTTATTATTTAAATTTTTAATTTCTTTGGAATTTGGAATTTATTATTTAGTGCTTGCAAAAATATATGTCCAACAAACTAATCCTAGCTATAATAGGTCTCCCTGGTTGTGGTAAAACTGAAGCTATTAATTATTTAATGGAAAAATTGGATTGTCCAAAAGTTTATTTTGGCAATGTAGTAATGGATGAAGTAAAAAAACGTGGGCTAGAAATTAACGAAGCTAATGAAAGAAAAATACGCGAAGAGCTACGCGCTGAATTTGGTATGCCAGCCATGGCGATTAAAAGTTTACCAAAAATTAAAGAGCAATTAGAAAATAAAGATATAGTACTAGTAGAAAGTTTATATAGCTGGGAAGAATATTTAACTTTAAAACAAGAATTTGGTAATGAACTGAAATTATTAACTATTTACACATCACCGACTACTCGTTATGCTCGTTTGAAAAATCGCCCTGACCGCCCACTAACTACCGAGGAAGCAACTAGTCGTGATCATGCTCAAATTGAAAATCTACATCAAGCAGGACCGATTGCTATGGCAGATTTTACAGTTAATAACGAAGAAAACATAGAAGAATTAAAGCAACAGATTGATAATATTATTAAAACTTTAAAACCAAATCTCTAAATCCAAAACAAATTTAAAATTTAAATAAATAAATTTTCAAAACATGCATCTAGTTTAGTTATTTGAATTTTGAAAATTTGAATTTATTTTGAGTTTAGGAATTAGAATTTATTAATCAAAGGGAGGTATTGCTAAATTAGTAGCATGCCTTTTTATTATTCTCATGCAAAAACAAACAGGAAAATTTATCGTTATTGACGGAACTGACGGTTCTGGCAAAGCAACTCAAACTGAATTGTTAGTAAAGCGACTGGCACAAGCTGGTTATGAAGTAGTTATGGCTGACTTTCCTCAATATGGACAAAAATCAGCTGGCTTAGTGGAACATTATTTAAACGGCAAGTATGGCACTGCCTTGGATGTTGGGCCATATCGAGCTTCAATATTTTATGCTGCTGATCGTTATGATGCTAGCTTTCAAATCCGTCAATGGCTAAAAGAAGGTAAAATAGTTATTTCCAATAGATATGTTACTGCCAACATGGCTCATCAAGGTGGAAAAATTGATAATGACATAGAAAGAAAAAAATATTTTCAATGGCTATATGAATTAGAATATAAAATTTTTAATATACCTTTTCCTGATTTAAATATAATTTTGCATGTTGACGCAGCTGTAGCTCAAAAATTAGTTGATAAAAAGAGTGCTAGAAATTATATTGGTGGCAAAAAACGCGATATTCATGAAGCTGATATTCAACACTTACGAGATGCAGAAAAAACTTATTTAGAAATTGCTAATTCTTTTCCTAACTTTGAATTAATAGAATGTAATCGCAATAACCAAATAATGACACGCTCTCAAATTAATAATTTAACCTGGCAAAAAATAACTAAATTGTTAAATCATCAAGATGATTCGCCATATAATTTGGAAGATATAATTCAAAGCGTTTATCCAGCTGAACAAAAAAAAATAGAAGTGACTCAAATTAACAAAACGTGTTCTAATTATCTAGATATTAAACAGCCAGATGTTAATCCAAAAATTATTAATGAAAAATTAATTACTTCCTCGTCTTCAAAAGCTGAAATTAATCAAATAGAAAATTTAAAAATAAGTAAAATAACTCCTGAAGCTAAATTACCTACTCGTGCCCATCCTGACGATGCTGGATTGGATATTTATGCTAATGAAAATTGCAGTCTTTATGAAAATGAAATATATACTATTAGCACAGGAATAAAATTAGCGATTCCTGACGGCTATGCTGGATTGGTTTGGGATAAAGGAAGTACTGCCTTGTGTGGTTGGCACACCTTTGCCGGAGTGGTTGATTCAAATTATCGTGGTGAATTAAAAATAGTAGTGCATAATGCATCTGGTGATATTATTAATATTTCCAAAGGGCAAAAAATCGCTCAATTATTAATTCAAAAAGTAGAAACACCAGAAATAATTGAAACTGATTTTTTAAATGAAACTGACAGGAATGAAAGCGGATTCGGTAGCACGGGTATTTTTTAAGTTTGATAATTATTAATTCAAAATAATATGGATAACAACCTAAGGATCTATCCTTTAAAAAATTTATCGCCAGAAGTAATTGCTGTTACTTTTGCTAAATGTTCACGCTCATCCGAACCATTTGATAAAATTGCTCGAGAATTAACTGAACAAAAATCAGCTGAATTCCATGATAAATGGGTGGTAGGTTATGGCCATTCATCAGTGGCTGAACATGCTTTTTTTAATATTGCCATTGAAAATGTATCACTATTAGCAGTGGAATGCATTCAAAGTAATCGCTTAGCATCATACACGGAAAAATCTTCTCGTTATCAAGTGTATGATCGCAGTCGTATTTATATTCCAGCAGAATTTGATAAATATCCATATATTAAACAATCTTATTTAAAAGCAATTGATAAGCTTTATACTGCTTATGAAAATGCCATGCCTTTTATTAAGGCAGAAATAGAAAAACGCTATCCTAACACTAAAAATTTGCCAGAAAAAGCCTATCAGGGCTCAATTAAATCAAAATGGATAGATATCTGCCGTTTTCTATTACCAAACTCTGCTATGGCTAATTTAGGCATGTCTACTAATGCTAGGGCATGGGAATATGCTATCACTAAAATGCTTTCTCACCCTTTGTCAGAGGTACAAGAAGTTGGTCGTCGTTGCAAAACTGTAGCTACTGAAATTACTCCTACTTTAGTAAAATATGCTGATGCCAATGCTTATTATATTAAAAATGAACAATATTTATTTAATAAAACAAAAAGTATTGATCTAGAAAATGATTCAAATTTTTCCTCAGAACAAAAGTTAATGGTGGAATTAATTGATCATGATCAAGATGCAGAAAATAAAGTGTTAGCTAGTTTGCTTTATAAATACAGAACTATCTCTTACACTGAGGCATTAGCTAAAGTTAAAACAATGAATGAGGAAGAAAAAGAAGGTATCTTTGAATATCTATTAGCAGACTCTAAATCAATTTATGAAAAACCACCACGCGAACTAGAATATATTTATTACACTTTTGATTGTTTACTTGATCAAGGCGCTTATTATGATTTAAAGCGTAATCGCATCATGACTCAAACTCCACAAATTTTGTCAGGCAATCATGGCTACTATACTCCGCGCATTTTTAAAGATGTAGGATTAGAAAGTGAATATAAGCAAGCCATGGAATATTCTCATCAAGTTTATAATGTTATCTATCAAGAATTCCCTTACGAGGCTTCTTATGTTACTACCAAAGCGACCGCTCGGCGCTTTATCATGAAAATGAATCTGCGTGAGGCCTTTTATTTCATTGGCTTACGCTCTAAAAAAGGTGGCCACGTAATGTATCGCAAAGTTGCTCAGATGTGCTGGCAACATATTAATCGCGTACATCCGAGCTTAGCTAAATATATTAAAGTTGATTGGGATAAATAAACTTAATAAACAAGAGCTTTATGAAAAATTGAGGCTCTTGTTTTTTGTGTTATTTTTAGCTAAACTAATACCAGATACTAAATTATAAATATGTACGATGTAATCATAGGCCTAGAAATCCACGTCCAATTAAATACCAAATCTAAAATGTTTTGCCGTTGCGCAAATTTGAATGAAGATTTAAATAAAGAGCCAAACTCAACTGTTTGTCCGATTTGTCTTGGTCATCCAGGCACTTTGCCAGTAGCTAACAAGCAGGCGATTGAATGGACAATTTTAACTGGTTTAGCTTTAAATTGTGAAGTTAGTGATTATTCTAAATTTGATCGTAAACATTATTTTTATCCTGATTTACCTAAGGCTTATCAAATTTCTCAATATGATTTGCCTTTAGTTCATAATGGTGAATTAAAAGTTGATAATCATGTAATTAAAATAACTCGCATTCATTTAGAAGAAGACGCTGGTAAACTTACTCATCCCAAAGGAAAAAATTATTCTTTAGCTGATTATAACCGCGCTAGTTCCCCGTTAATGGAACTAGTAACTGAGCCAGTAATTAAAACTGCAGCTGAAGCAAAAAAATTCTGCCAAATGTATCAACAAATTTTACGTTACTTAGAGGTGTCAGTGGCTGATATTGAAAAAGGTCAGATGCGTTGCGAAGCAAATATTAGTGTGCAAGAAAAAGGAAAATGGAAATATGAAGGGGACTGTAAGATTGAGCCCATTGAAAAATATAAATTAAATCCTAAAGTAGAAGTAAAAAATATTGGCTCATTTAAGGCGTTAGAAAAAGCGATTGAATACGAAATAAGTAGGCAAACAAAAGCGTTAGAAAACAATGAAGCTTTAATTCAAGAAACTCGTGGCTGGGATGATAATAAACAAGCTACTAAATCACAGCGATCAAAAGAAGAAGCCAAAGATTATCGTTACTTCCCTGACCCAGATATTTCACCAATCAATATTGATGGCAAGTGGTTGGAAAAAATTCAAGTTGACATGCCAGAATTACCACAAGTAAAAATTGAACGATTTAAAAAGCAGTATGGCTTTTCAGATTATGACGCAAAAATTTTAACTACCAATAAAAATATTGCTAATTATACTGAACAGGTTATTTCTGAACTAAGAGCTTGGGTAGAAACTAATGATCATAATTGGGAAACTGCTCATACTAAACTTGCTAAATTAACAGGGAACTGGGTAGGCACAGAATTATTTAAATACCTTAATGAAACTAAAACTACTATTAAAGATATTAAGATTACTTCAGAAAACTTTGGTGAATTTATTGCAATTATCTATGAAGGCAAAATTAATTCTACTGCTGCTCAAATGATTTTTAAAACCATGTTTGAAGCAGGTGGCGATCCATCAAAAATTATGAAAACTAAAGGACTAGAGCAAATGGATGACGATGGGGAACTAGAAGGGATTATTAAAGATATCTTAACAAAAAATCAAAAAGCAATTGATGAATATAAAGCTGGCAAAGAAAATGCCATTCAATTTCTAGTTGGACAAGTTATGTCGGGTACTAAAGGCAAGGCTAATCCGCAGAAGGCAAAGGAATTAATAATAAAAAACATCTAAGGTTATCCACAGGTAGATAAATTTTAAATAAAAAAGCCCTATCTATTTTAGGGCTTTTATAACCGAAAATATGATCCTATCTGACATCACAATTAAATCTTTACTAGCTAATAATATAATAGAAGTAAAACCAATTACTGAACAATCTATTCAGCCCGCTTCAATTGACTGTCGTCTTGATAATCATTTTTTAACTGTAGAGGATAAGCAAATGGAAACAATAACTTTGGATACAGAGATTAAATATCGTGAAATTGAAACAAATACTATTACTATTTCCCCACATTCTTTTATCCTGGCGACTACTCTGGAATATATAAAATTACCGACCAATATTTCTGCTTTTGTAGAAGGCAGAAGTTCAATTGGCCGTATGGGACTTTTTATTGAAAATGCCGGCTGGATTGATGCTGGCTTTGAGGGAAAAATTACCTTAGAACTATACAACGCCAATTCCCTGCCAATTAAACTGCAAGCTGGCCGTCGAATTTGCCAAATTGTTTTTTGCACCATGGATCAGCCAGCTCAAATTCCTTATCAAGGAAAATATCAAGGTCAAAATAAGGCTGTGGGTAGTAGAATATTTAAAGATAAAGAAATAAAGTTATCCACAGGTACATAAAATGACTTAATTTTAGTTAAAAAATACTATTTGACATACTTCCCTGCTCGGTATAGAATTAGTAGCAGAATATGAAATATAAAAAACGACAAAAAAATAGATACAAAAACTTGAGATATCCATCTTGGTAGCTCCCTTATTTCCACAGGGAGCTATTTTTTTGTCAAAAAATTGTTCATTAAAATCTATGTTTTTAGATTTATAATAAAAGTTATAGGAGGGGAAAAACTTAATTTCGAATAATCGATCTCATCGCGGTTGAAGAATCCTGAAAGAGGGGGAAAACATGGCACTTTCAACGGAGCAACAAATACAAGAATTTTTTAAGCAACAAGCAGCGACAGGAAAAACAATTGACATAACGTATTGTTCAACTTGCCGAAAACACCTTAAAGAGAAGGGGGGATGGCATTATTTTGATCAAAGCACTATCCTGGACATCTTGAATGATCCTCGGCTGAAAAATGGGACAACTACCAAAGAAATATGTCCTACATGCAAACAAATTAAGAAAGAAGCAGCGGCAGGAAAAGCAATCAACATAACGTATTGTTTAACTTGTCAAAAATATCTTAAAGATCAGGATGGATGGCGTGAATTGAACAAAGACGCTATTCAGGACATCTTGAATGATCCTCGGCTGAAAAATGGAACAACGACCATGGAAACATGTCCTACATGCAAACAAAAACAAGAAGAAGTAGCAGTCGCTGTTTAATTCTAATTCCAAGCAAAAAAAACGGGTTCTAAAAATAGAATCCGTTTATTTATTTTATCCACTTCCCTGTTATTTTTTTTCCTTCGTTATAATTTTTTATCCAATATATCTTTCTTCCCTGTCGTTCCCAGCGATGAAGCCAGTTCATCTGCCTTTTTGCAAATTGATGAATAGCAATTGCTAATTTTTCAATCATTTCATTCTCTTCTAATTTCCCCTGCAAGTACTGGCTGACAAATTTATATTCTAAACCAAAACTTTCTAATCTTTTCCAGCTTACCTTATTTTTAAAATGTAAATCTTTTATTTCTTTAATCATGCCTTCCCTCTCAATTCTCTCAATTAAACGTTTATCAATTCGTTTATTAATAATATCTCGGGGGAAAGTTATTGCCATAACTAAACAATCATAGTCACTACCTTTTTTAACTAACAGTTTCTTTAGTTTCGTCTTCGTTTTAGTGGCTATTTCAATATAACGTATTAAATATCTCTTATTAAATACTACGTCAAAGTCAGGGTCTAGTTTCTTTAGTTTCTTTTGTAGTTTTTCAACTGACATATTTTCTAGTTTTTTCCGCAATTCTTTGTCCGGCTTTACTCCGGATAAACTATATCCATCAACAATTGCCTGCACATACAATCCAGTACCACCCGTTAAAATCGGCAACTTCCCTCTTGTTTGAATATCTTTAATTGTCTTATTAGCTAGTTTTACAAATTTTGCCAAATTGAACGCTGTTTTCGGGCTAACCACATCAATAAGATGATGCTTTATATTCTTAAATCTAAAATCTGAAATTTTCAATCTAAAATCCTTCAAGTCCTTTCCTGTTCCAATATCCATTCCTTTATACACTTGTCGACTGTCTGCGCTAACAATTTCACCACTAAACTGGCTAGCTAATTTTACTGCTAACTTAGTTTTACCCATGCCAGTTGGACCGGTTATTACTAAAAGTTTGTTATTATTTTTATTCATAATGCTAAATTTTAACATAAAACAATATATAAATCCAGCTTTAGAAATAAAGCTGGATTTATTGCGATTGTTAAATTTAATTACGGTCCTAGGGGTGAGAATATTATTTCAACTCTGCATACTCACCAGAAATATAACCAGTATTTCCTTTGCTATCAATTTTAATTTTATACCAATTATTGTCAGTTTTCTCTAGCCACTCATACTCATCATTACTATTTATTTTTTTAATAATATCTCCAGTCTTAATATCTGGTTCAGTGCGTACATTTAACCAGCCTAAATCAGAATCAATAATCAACATATTAGTTGGCTCAAAAATATCTTTTTCTACTTTAGGTTCTTCTTTCTTAGGCTCAGGCTCTGTTATTTCTTCTTGCTCTTCTTCAACTCCTTTTGTTTCTGAATCTATGGTTAAATCTTCTTCTTGAGTAATTTCCTCATCAGGTTGATCTCCAGCAAATTTATCTTTGTTTAACCACGGATACAAAGCAACTAGTATTATAAAAACACACAAGACTGCAAAAAAAGAATATTTAATTACTTTGTTTAAAAAAGCGCTTTCTAAAATAGAAGATTTTGGCTTTTGAAAACCATGAAAATCATTTAATTCCTTAATTTCTGATTCAGCCTCAGCTAAAAGCTCTTTTAATTCTTGAATCTCCCTATCCTTTGACTTAGCTTGATTTTTTAATTTTGATTCATCTATAGGCATATTTGTATTAGTTAATTTAGTTACATAGTTAATTAGTTACATAGTTTTAAATATCAAAAACTGATTAACTAAGTAAATAACTAACTAGCTATATTATAACATAAAATTAAAAATTAAAAAAAGTTATTTTTTATCTTCAATTTTCTTTTTAATTTCAACTATAAATTCATCTTTACTAATTTCTCTAGTTTCTTTTTCTCCTCTGTCTCTAATATTTAAATTTTCACTGCTCATTTCTTTATCTCCAATCACTAGCATGTACGGTACTTTCTCGCCAATTGCTTTTCTAATTTTATTACCAACAGTTTCATTAGAAATATCAACTTCTATTCTAATATCTTCTTGTCTAAATTCATCCGCTATCTTCTGACAATATTCAACATGCTTTTCACTAACTGCTACTAATTTAACTTGCACTGGTGAAAGCCAGACTGGAAATGCACCAGCATAGTGTTCAACTAAAATACCTAAAAATCTTTCTAGTGAGCCATAAATAACTCTATGAATCATAACTGGCCGTTTTTTATTATTATCTGAATCAATATAATTAAGATCAAATCTGGCTGGTAAATTCATATCTAACTGAACAGTGCCACACTGCCAAGTGCGACCAATTGCATCTTTAATATGAAAATCAATCTTTGGCCCATAAAAAGCACCGTCTCCTTCATTGATTTGATATTTTTTGCCATAAGCCTCTAATGCTTCTTTTAATCCATTAGTAGCCGCCTCCCATTCTTTATCACTACCAATTGATTTGGCAGGACGAGTTGAAAGCTCTAAATTATAGGTTAAATCAAAAGCAGAATATATTTCATCAGCTAATTTCAAAACACCTAAAATCTCTTCTTTAATCTGACCTTCAGTCATAAAAATATGTGCATCATCTTGGTGAAATGATCTTACTCGAAATAAACCAGCCAAAACTCCGCTTAATTCATGACGATGTACTAATCCAATTTCTGCCCAACGTAAAGGCAATTCCCGATAAGAGTGCATTTCTTCATTAAACATCAACATGCCACCAGGACAGTTCATTGGTTTAATTGCAAACTCCATATCATCAATTACAGTTTCGTACATATTTTCCCGATAATTTTCCCAATGCCCAGATGTTTCCCATAATTTTCGTGATAACATCACTGGAGTTTTAGTTTCACCATATCCAGCTTGGCTATGTTTTTTTTGCCAATAATTAATTAGCTCATTCCAAATTACCATTCCTTTAGGTTTAAAAAATGGAAATCCTGGTCCTTCCTCGTGAAAACTGAATAGTTCTTGTTCTTTACCAATTTTACGATGATCTCTTTTTTCCGCTTCTTCCATCATTTGTAAATATTCATCTAATTCTTTTTTATTCTCAAAAGCTACGCCATAAATACGCTGAATCATTTTATTTTTCTCATCACCTTTCCAATATGCTCCAGCTACTTTAGTTAATTTAAAAGCATCAATTGGAATTTTGCCAGTTGATTCTAAATGCGGTCCTTTACACATGTTTATGAAATCAGGCTCCCCGCCCGCTTTAGTCGGGAGGGATTGCTCGTAAAAACTAATTTCAGTTTCTCCTTCAGCTTTTAAATCTACTGCTAATTCAAAAGTATATTTATATCCTTTGTCACTTAAAAACTTAATCCCTTCATCAATTGGCATGGTTTTCTTTTCTATTTTTAAATTCTGCTTGATAATTCTTTTCATCTGTTTTTCAATTTTTGGCAAATCAGTTTCAGTTACCTGATAGTCAGCGTCAAAGTCATGATAAAATCCATCATCAATAGCCGGACCAACACCAGGAATTGCTTTGTATAAATTTTCTAACGCCTGCATCATTACATGTGATAAACTGTGGCGTATAATTTCTAAATTTTCTTTGTTCATATATTTTAATTTATTTTATAAATTTTATGTAAAACTGAAATTAATTCTTTGGAATAATACTTTTCATATTCTAATTTTTCTACATCTGTCATAAGCCCCCAAAGTTTATTGTACTGTTTATTAAAAGCCAGAGTAGACATAGGAAAACCTTTTACATATGCTTTCCAATCTGGTTTCGTATCTATGATTATATCTTTTTGAACTTTAATAATGTATTGTTTGCCATTAGGTTTTGTAATAACCTTGGATGTTTTTATTTTCGCGGTCCTTTCTGATAGTGTAACACCTTCCAATCTCTTTAATAAATAATCTACCCATTTTACATCATCAATATTTTCATCTTGAAATTTGCCGTTCCAACGGCGAAACTGAACACCTGGTTCGCCGTCTAAAGCGTCTACGTAAAGACCGATATCATCGGCAATTGTTGTAATCCCTGTGCGACTTAAAAAAAATTTTGATTTAGCAGTGGCATTATCAGTTTCATTATCAAAAAGCTCTGGTGATTTTTCGCTAATATGCAGATCTTTCAAGGATACTATCTCTAAAGGATAACTTTTTAATATTAACTTTAATAGAGATAATTTAGCCGGATTATTGGTTGCAAATAATAATTTATCCATAATAATAATTAAAAATCCCGTCTTAATATAACAAAAATAAATTGCTATATTAGGACGGGACTTCTTAAAAAATCTCGTGGTTCCACCTAATTTTCCCAAAAAATTCGGGACACTTAATTTTATAAAGCTTAGTTCCGCAGTATTGCGGAATACTCTAATTTAGAGAATGCGTTTGGTAGACACATCAATCACTTATTTTTTTATCTAAATCTAAATTTAAACTTTCATTCCATTTTCAGCTAACTCCCTACTAACCGTTCCACTGTCCGGCAATTTCTTCCATTCATCTTTATGTAAATACTTTAATTTGTCCATATCATTCTCTAATGGAATAATTTTCCCATCACCCCAGCTTAATACGGTAGATTCATTTGCTTTTGTATCTAATTTCTTATTTATATTATCAAACTCTTTATGTACATCATCAAAACCTTGAACTATTGCTGAGGTTATTAAACCTTCTGATTCTTCAACTCTCTTATTTACCTCTTCTTTCACTACATCTCTGACAACTTCTTTCATTTGTTGTAAATCATTATTATTCATAATTATTTTTTAATCGCCTTATTAATTGTTTTAACGTTTAAAAAACGTTTTAAATATTTTAAAAATGGTGCACCACAAATTTCACACAATATTAATTCGTTTGGCAAACTATATTCTTTCATTAAATCGCACGATATTAAATTAGCGCCAAAATAAAGCTCTTTTCGTCTATCTTTAATAATCTTATTACATTTGTCACATTTATAAATAGTTGCCATATATTTTTATTACCTATCCAGTATAACACAATAAAAAAACATCAACAATCATTCAACTAATAACTAATTTAACCAATCTAACTAGTCTAACTAGTCTAACTATTTCGCAATTTCAATCTTTACATGATCAACTAAAGAAGGGACTTTATTTAACCAACTAGGCGTAAATTTAACTTCAAAACCAGCAATCTCGCGCAAGGATGATAAATAATCATCAAGTTGCTCTCTATCTAAACCTACTAATTTTTCTGGCTTAATAATATCAGTTCCACCCTTAAGAATCATTTGAGCAATTGCTTCTACTTTTAAATCAGCAACTTTTGCTTCAATGTCATATCTATCCACACTATATTCAAAATTATCCCGATCAAAACTTTCTAATTGCTTATCATCAGGCAAAGCTTCTTCAGCTTTAATTTGAGAAATACTTTTTATATCCTCTGCATCAAAAGCAACAATGACTGCATCTACGCTAGCCGACATAGTAAAATTTTCTACTTTATCCCCTGCTTTGGCCGTAGTTTCAAATTTAATTTTATCTTCACTAATATCATAAATTACTGTGTCCTTGCCTTTGTATTTTTTAACATCAGCTAACTTTGATACTTTTTCCAATAATTTTGTTTTTAAATTATCTTTTGCTTTTTGTAAGTCACCAGCTGAAATCATCGTATCTCCTAATTCTTGCAGCTTTATTGGCCCTGCACTTTCCGCATAAATTTTATCTTGCAATCCTGCCCATAATCCAGGAATAGTCATTTTAACTTTATCTTCAGCTATTTCCATTGATTGATCATCTTTATCAGCATATACAGCTACATTTTCTACTTGACTGCCTGCTGTTACTCGTACTGTTTGTTTAAGGCGATATAAACGGCCATCTTCAGTTAAAAGCCGAGTAGTTTTTATTAATGGCTGATCACTAGTGTGTTTATTATAAATAGTGACAAAACCGCTTATCTCAGTATCTTTTACTTCTTTGCCTTCAGTTTTGAAAGTATCATTTATATGCACTGGCACACCTTCTATAATTCCTTTTACACTCAAACCTTGAGTTGGGTTAGTATTTGATTCGTCTTTCACTGATACAATAAAACTAGTTGTTGTTCGCTCTTTGTTTGGAATAATTACAATTTTAACGCTAACCACGGAAAAATAAACTACCACTGCCACTAAAATTAATGTTAATATAATAAAACTAACAGCAATTTTACGATAAATATTAATTGGTCTAGTTGGTGTTTTTGGCATATTTTTTTCTGTTTTACTCTGCCTGAACTTTGATAGTAGAGACAGATTTCCGCTTGATTTAGCGGATTTTTTATTTGAATTTATTTTTTTTGGCATATCTTAATAATATGTGGATTATGCATTTATCTTAGCAGACCTATCATTTTTTGTCTAAGGTTGACAAAATATGATAAAAATTACTTCACACACTCTTCCCCCACAACTTTTTTTAACTCTCCTCTTAGCTCCTCAGCATTATCAACTTTAAATCCAGTCTCAATTACTTGCCAATCATTGTCTTTAGGAACATAAAATAAAACTTTGCTTGTACCCTGACTATTGGCTAAAATATTTTTAATTTTTTCCAAAACTTCTGCATTATTTAAATCTTTAATTTTAATCTTTAATAATTGTCCGGCCATAATAATTGGAGCTGCTGAACTTTCCGAAGATACATCATTCTTTTTTTTATAAAAATTATTTTCTTTTCTTTTGTAATGCGCTACGCCTTTGTTATCTTTTAAAAATCGCTTTGCTTGTTCAGGCGCAGCTTCTGTTTCTAATTTCTCTACTTTTTCACAAAGAACTTTTAATTCATTGTCTTTGTTGGATAATCGCCCACGACAAATAATCGCATTACCATCTTGCCAAATACTTTCTGTTGCTTGTAAAATCTTTGGAAAAACTAAAATTTCAATATTAGTAATTTTATCTTCAATTTTTACAAATAACATGTTCTCATTTTTTTTGGTAACAATTTTTTTTATACTAACAATCACTCCACCAATATTAACAAACTGTTCAGCTAAACTTATATTTAAATCATTTAAACGAACAATACTATTAACCAGTGGTTGCTCAAATTCATTAAATGGATGATCAGATAAATATAATCCTAATAATTCTTTTTCCCAAATTAAAATCTCTTTTTTGTCAGCTGGTGGCGCTTGATTTAAAGTAATGGCTGATTGCAGTTCTAATTCTGGTGATAAAGAAAATAAACTATCCTGCCCGCTGTTAGCAGCTGCAGTTAAATTACGACTATACTCTAACATTTTTTCTAAATTAGCTAACAATCTTCCTCGTTCTTCCATCTGATCAAAGGCGCCAGTCTTAATTAAACTTTCCATTGATTTTTTATTTAAATCTTTATCCTGAATTCGTTGCAAAAAATCAGCTATATCTTTAAAGGGACCCTCTACTTTTCTCTTTTTAATTATCACCTCTGTGATGTGAGCACCTACATTTTTAATTGCTCGCAAACCAAAACGAATAATTTTAGATTCCTGGCTGTCGGAAACTTCATTAGTAGCAGTGCCTTTGGTTACTACGGTAAAATCAGCAAATGATTCATTAACATCTGGAGCTAATACTTCAATTCCCATATTACGACATTCTTCAATCATAATTGGCACCCGATCAGTATTTTCTTGATCAGCTGTCATTAGAGCGGCCATAAACTCAGTTGGATAATTAGCTTTTAAATAAGCAGTTTGATAACCAATTAAACCATAACAAGCGGCATGACTACGATTAAAACCATAGCCAGCAAAAGGTTCAATAAAAGTAAAAATTTGTTTGGCCATTTCAGCAGGAATTTGATTTTTAACACAACCCTCAACAAATTTAATTTTTTGTTCCTCCATTACTTTAACAATCTTTTTTCCCATCGCCTTACGCAAAATATCAGCTTGTCCCATAGTAAAACCGGCCAAATCACGAGCCATTTGCATGACTTGCTCTTGGTAAATCGCCACGCCATGAGTTTTTTTCAAAATTGGTTCTAATTTGGGATGTAAATATTCTATTTTTTTAGTACCATGCTTACCAGCAATATAATCTGGGATCCATTCCATTGGACCTGGTCGATATAAAGCCACCATCGCGATAACATCTTCAAATTCAGTTGGTTTTAATTCCCGTAAATATCTCTTCATACCTGAAGATTCTAATTGAAATACTCCAGTCGTATCAGCTTGTTGTAGAAGTTTAAAAGTAATTTGATCATCAAGAGGAATTTTATCAATATCTATTTCAATGCCACGAGTATTTTTAATAATTTTTAAAGCAGATTCAATAATAGTAAGATTTTTTAATCCTAAAAAGTCCATTTTTAATAAGCCTAAATCTTCAACTGGATGTAAAGAATATTGAGAAACTGTAAATCCCTGCTCGGAAGAAGAAATATATTGAACCGGGGCATATTCGGTTACTGCTTCTTTAGTAATTAAAACTCCACAAGCATGCACTGATGAATGTCTAATTACATTTTCTGTTTTTTTAGCATTATCAATAATTTCCCGCGCGTCTTCTTCGTTTTTATACATTTCTTTTAACTCTGGTAATTTCAAAGCTTCTGCAATTGTAGTAAACATAGGAATCGCTTTGGCAATTTTATCACAATAATCATAAGAAAAATCTAGCACTCGCCCAACATCACGCACGGCTGCTCGAGCGGCCATGGTGGAAAAAGTAATAATTTGAGCAACATGATCTTTACCATATTTATCTTCTACATATTTAATAACCTCATCTCGACGCACATCAGCAAAATCTAAATCAACATCAGGCATGGAAATACGTTCTGGATTTAAAAACCTTTCAAACAATAAATCATACTCTAAAGGATCTAAATTGGTAATTCCTAAAAGATAAGAAACAAGTGAGCCAGCTGCACTACCACGACCAGGGCCCACTACAATACCATTGTCCTTAGCCCAATTTACAAAATCAGCTACAATTAAAAAGTAAGCTGGAAAACCCATCTTAGCAATGACTGATAATTCATAATTCAATCTTTCTTTCTTAACTTTATCAATTTCTTCATAAGATTGATTGTATCGTTTTTCTAGCCCTTGATGAGATAATTTTTCCAAATAAGTTTGATCAGTATAACCATCTGGCACTTCAAAAAACGGTAACTGATACTCGCCTAGTGGAATTTCTACATTGCACATTTCAGCAATTTTGTTGGTATTGGAAATTGCTTCTGGAGTATCTTTGAAAAATTCTACCATCTCTTTAGCTGATTTTACAGAAAAATCTTCATCCAACATACTCATTCGATTAACTTCTTTCTTCTTTCTTTTTGTTTGTAAACATAATAATACATCATGTGATTCTGCATCTTCTTTTTCTAAATAATGAGCATCATTAGTAGCAATTAATGGCACATCTAATTCTTTACTTAATTTAATTAATGTTTCATTAACAAAATCCTGTCCGCGTATATTTGGATTTGGTTGTATTTCTAAATAAAAACTATCCTTACCAAATAATTTTTGATAATATAAAATCTTTTCACGCGCTTTATCTTCGTGACCTGATAAAATTAAAACTGGAATTTCACCTTGCAAACAAGCTGATGAAGCAATTAATCCCTCAGCATGTTCTTCTAAAATTTCATCATCAACTCTCGGTTTATAATAAAAACCTTCCAAGTGTGCTTTGGAAGTTAATTTTATTAAATTTTTATAGCCAATAAAATTCTTAGCTAATAAAAGTAAATGATACTTTTTTTCATCTGCTTTAGCTCGTTTATTATGCCGACCATTGGGAGCCACATAAGCTTCCATACCAATAATTGGTTTAATACCTGCTTTTTTACATTGCTGATAAAAATCAATTACGCCATACATCACACCATGATCAGTAATAGCAACTGCGTCACCACCCTCTTCTTTTATTTTCTTCACTAACTCGGCCGGTTTGATTAAACCATCAAGTAAAGAATAATGAGTATGAATATGTAGATGAGTAAATTTCATAAATTAAAATTTAGAAACTGAGAAACTTGCGCTGACGCGCGAAACTATTTGAAACTTAAGAAGCTATTTATAAAAATTATTTTGAATATAAAAGACGAGATGTAAATCACATCCTCGCCTCCTTAGTTTACTTGCCCGCCCTGCTCGTAGCCTGCCTGCCGGTAGGCAGGGCTTGGGAAAGTTTATCATCTTAATTATACTGTAATGAAGGGGTATTGGCAAATAAAAAAACCAATTCACTTTGAACTGATTTTTTAAAATAAATATAATTAATTTTTTGATATTATTTTATTTTGAATTAAAAAACCAACAAAAACATAAAAAATTCCTTTCACTACCTCCACTAACCAACCCGCAAAGACATTAAAATCTGCTTTAATATAATGATATGATGATATTAAAATTGCTAAACCAGTCAAAATTGGAACTACTATAATTATCCAACAAGCAACCTTTGTCAAAACATCTAGTATTTGCTGTTTCCTGTTATGATTTTGTATTTTTTCGTCAACATCTAAATCGCTCTCCTTTGTAATTTCTTTTCCTTTACGAATCATATATTCAAATTATAGTTTCTCCTAATAAACGACTTGCTCTAATAGTTGCGGCACCAATTGAGACCTTAAATTGACTTGCAACTTCCTCTATTGTTTTTGACTTTCTCCATATTTCAATAAACTTTACTTTTGGCATTAAAATTTTAGCGGCAATTTTATTTGCTTCAACTTCTATCTTTTCTTGTTCCTCTGTTAATTCTTGTCCATCTTCACGACTAAGTGATTGTTTACTATTAGTTACATATTCCTCATCTAATACATCTTTATGTTTTAAAAAATGAACTATTTCATGGGCAATTGTAAATCTTTTTCTAGTAGGGGCATGTGATTCATTAACATAAATAACATAATTATCACCCTCTTTTTTTATAAGCCCCGACTCATTATCCTTTAAATCGTCAGTTTCATAAATTTTTAACCCTAATTCGTTGGCAATATCAATTATTGGTACTGGAGCATAATCTTGATATTTATCTTGAATTTGTTCTAAAGTAATCATAAATTTAATTTAAAATATAATAAATCTATTTCTTCTTTTTAATCTTTTTATCACCTAAGCCATTGTTTTTGGCAATTTCCATTACTTTTTTAAATCCTTCTCCTAAAACTGAAATATAAGCCGCACTATGTTCAATTTTATCTTTGGTCGTTTTAATAACATCATGAATACTTTCAATCACCTGCTCAACTCGTTTGACAGACTTTGAAGCTGCTCTAATTATCATTACCATATAAAAAATGCCCCAGCAAGCAAAAAGAGTGAACAGCCCTACACTGCTGGCAATAGTTATCCATAAAATGTCTTTTGAAGTTTCAAACATATTGATAATTTTAGATTTATGATTTATGATTTTAGATTCATTTTTTATTATCTTTTTTATTTTTTATAGTTTTCATTGAAGCAACCATAATCGCAACAATTTCATTAGTTTCTTTTAATAATCGTTCAATTAATTCCTTTTTGACTAATTTACTTTCAATAATAATTTCTAGCCAAAATGCAGACTCATCTGCTTCCTCAATAACAATTCCTAATTTTGAAATAAATTCTGCCGTAGATCTCGCTCGACAAACAGCTCGATAATTAGCTCCCACTGAAGTACCACTTCTAATTAATTGATTACCAATAGTACGACCGTCAATTGTTTTTGGTAATGCTTTAACTAATTTTATTACTCTTAGCGCATAATGTTTAGTTCTATTTTTTAATTCTTGTTCAACCATAATTAGATTTTAAATTAAAAAGACTATAAATTCACAATCTAAAATCTAAAATCATCAATCTAATTTGATCTTAATTCCGCCAATGAATTTTATTCTGACTGCTACATTATAAAACCAAGCGAAAATATAGCCAGCAATCCAACCAACCAACATTCCTAATACAGCTGTAATTAATCCTACCAAAATTCCTAACAAAATATTAAATAAAATTGTGATAGTAATTGAACCAAAAGTGTAATCACCACTTAAAAAAATGTTTATAATATTTATGGCTGAAATTCCTAAAGATGTTAAAAATCCTGCCAGCGCCAAAAAAAATCCATAAACATTGGCGCATGATTTTGGATCTAATTTTTTTATAGTTTGCATATTGTTCAAGTTTATTTGTACGGATTTAATTGGACGTCAAACTTTTAATTCAAATTCGTCGTACGGATTTAAAACAACTCAGATTCACCCCGTGAGATAGTGCAAAGCAATCTAACGGGGTTAATGCGAATGCTACGAATAATTTTAATAACGTTTTAAAATTATTTGTAGATTAGCATTCATGCAAGAACTTTTTAGTCCATACAAAAGTATTCGGATTAATGGATTGCGAATGATTTAAATCAGTACAAATATATTTCTACTTAAAAGTCGCGCAGTTGCGCTTTAAACCTTTTATTTAAAGTATTGATAATATTATTTTGAATTTTGTCAGCCTCTTCGCCAGTTAAAGTTTTACTTTCATCTTCAAAAATAATGTGGAAAGCTATACTTTTTTTACCTGTTCCAATTTTCTCTTCTTGGTAAACATCAAACACTTCAACTTCTTTGATTAATTTGTTTACAGCTAAAATTTCATTTCTAATATCATTATACAATATTTTTTCATCTACTACAAAGGCCATGTCTCGTTCTAATCCTGGAAATTTATTTTTTGGTTGATATTTTACACTATTAACTGCTTGATAAGTTTCCAATAATTCAGTAATATCTAATTCGCAAATAGCTACATCTACTTTTATGCCTGTATTATTTTTCCATTTTTTTTCAAGAGTATTTAAAAATCCTATTTCTTTATTGTCAATAATTATTGTGGATGTAATTCTTTTACCTACTTTCCCTTCAGCAATTCCTGACTTAACAATATCTAACTCATTAAATTCAAATTTTAAATTTAATTTGTTCACTAAAAATTCTATTATACCTTTTAGCTGATAAAAATTATCTTTATTACTAGCACATATTAATCCTAATTTCATTCGTTGGTCTTTGGCACTTAAAAATATATTACCAATTTCAAATATTTTTATTTGATCAACATTTCTTTGATTAGTAACTACATTATTTAATAAATTTGGAATTAAACTTTGTCGCAATAATGTATGTTCAGAATTTAACGGATTGGCAAGTTTAATATGATTTTGCGAATTAATATCTAATTTTTGCAATTGTGCTTCATTAACAAAAGAATAATTGTAAGCTTCACTCACACCAGCTTGCACTAAAATATCTTTTATTTTATTTATAAATTCTCGTTCTAAATTCATTTCTGGCACTTGCATATCTACTAATGGCATTACTGGCTTAATATTATTATAGCCATAAATGCGAGCTACTTCTTCCACTAAATCCTCAGGGATAGAAATATCTTTAGTGGCTCGCCAAGTTGGAATTTTAATATTTAAAACTTTATCTCCACTGACTTCAAATCCTAAATTTTTTAAAATTTTAATAACTTCTGGTTTTTTTATTTCAGTTCCAATTTTTTGATTAAGCCAATCTAAGTCTAATTTAATTAATTTATCATTTAATTTAAAATTCTTTTCATCAACTAACTTACTACTAACTTTAGCGTTTGGACACGACTCTTTAATTAAAGTTAAAATTCTATTTACTGCTAATTCACATAAATTTGGATCTAAAGATTTTTCATAGCGCTGTGAGCTTTCAGTGCGCAAGCTTAATTTTTGTGAAGTTTTTCTAATTGCAACTGCATCAAAATTAGCTGATTCTAAAATTATTGAGGTAGTCTGCTTATCAATCTCTGAATTACCACCACCCATCACACCAGCAATGGCAATTGGATTTTTACCATCAGTAATTAAAAGCATTTCATTATCTAACTTTCTTTCTTCTCCATCTAAAGTAGTCATTTTTTCATTTGCTTTTGCTTTTTTAATAACAATCTTATTTCCTAATTTACCAGCGTCAAAGGCGTGAGTTGGTTGTCCTAATTCTAACATTACATAATTACTAATATCCACAATATTATTAATTGGTCGCATACCACAGGCAATCAATCTTTTTTGAATTAATTCTGATGATGGTTTGATTTTAATTCCTTCAACCGCTATTGCCATGTATCGCGGACATAATTTGCTATCTTCAACTTTAACATCAATTTTAGCTTGGTTTCCAAAGTTAATTTTATTTGTGGCTATTGGTTTTAAATTCGTGGTCATTAGTGTGGCGAGCTCGCAAGCCAACCCGTAGTGACTCCACAAGTCCGGTCGATGTGTCATAGACTTATTATCAATGTCATAAACTATATCGTCTAATTTTAATGCTTTAGCTAAATTTTCTCCTAATTTAAAGTCACCTTGCAAGTCAACTATTTCATAATCATCATCTGTTGGAAATAAATTTTCCAATCCAATTTCACTGGCCGCACAAATCATGCCCTCAGATTTTTCCCCACGAATTTTTACTGGCTTTAATTCTACTAAATCTCCCTCGCCATGCCATTTTACTTTAGCGCCAACTCTGGCAAAAGCTACTAACATTCCTTCAGCTAAATTACTACCGCCACAAACAACCTGAAACTTTTTATTTCCATCGGAAACAATTGCTAATTTTAATTTATCCGCGTTAGAATGCTTTTTTAATTCTTCTATTTTACCAACTATAATTTTGTCTAAATTATCACCTAATTTTTTCACACTTTCAACTTCAACCGTATGCAATGTTAAAAGATCTCCCAATTTTTCTGGAGTTATACTTTTTGGAATATTAATATAATCTTGTAGCCAATTTA
>Ga0208904_1000084_pt1 | contig 80757 bp, 82 predicted proteins | sample AntAceMetag02UKB_FD_184774 | JGI IMG/M metagenome (GOLD analysis project Ga0208904, IMG submission 184774) | Saline lake microbial communities from Ace Lake, Antarctica - Antarctic Ace Lake Metagenome 02UKB (SPAdes) (version 2) | ecosystem: Environmental > Aquatic > Non-marine Saline and...
CAAGAATTAAAACAAAAAATAAAACTTTTACGAGATCAGATCGATGATCTTCGCCATCGTTATCATGTGTTAAATGACCCAGAAGTGACTGATCAAATGTACGAAGGGTTAATGGATGAATTGCTGAAGATTGAAGAGAAAAATTCAGAATTGATAACAAAAGATAGTCCAACTCAGCGGGTAGCGGGAATTCCAGCGGAAAAGTTTGAGAAAATAAGACACACTGTGACGCAGTGGTCTTTTAATGATGCATTTAATGAAGAGGATTTAAAAAATTGGGAGGAAAGAAATTTAAAAATTTTAGAAAAAGAATTAGGAAGTCGTCCAAAAGACTTAGATTATGTTTGTGAACTGAAAATTGATGGTCTGCATATGGTTTTGACTTATAAAAATGGAGAGTTGGTGACAGGAGCAACTCGGGGTGATGGAAAAGTCGGGGAAAATGTGACCCAAAATATTAAAACTGTAATGTCGTTGCCTTTGAAATTGAAAGAAAAAGTAAGTCTAGTTGCTGAAGGTGAAGTTTGGATGGATAGAAAACATTTTGATAGATTAAATATTGAGCGTGAAAAAAAAGGAGAACAACAATTTGCCAATCCTCGTAATGCTGCCGCTGGAACAATTAGACAACTTAATGCAAAGATTGTTGCTAGTAGGAAGCTTGATTTAACTTTATACGATATCTCTAGCGGAGAGATTCCAGAAAGTCAAAGTGTAGAGCTTGAAAAATTAAAAAAACTTGGTTTTAAAACTGATACTCATTGGAAAATTTGTCAGAATATTGGAGATATTTTAGAGTTTTATAAAAAATGGCAAGACAAGAAAAATTCACAACCATTTTGGATTGATGGAGTAGTGATTAAAATTAATCAAAGAAAATATCAAGAAATGTTGGGTCATACTGGAAAAGCTCCTCGTTGGGCAATTGCTCTTAAATTTCCAGCTGAGCAAGGTACAACAAAGATAAAGGATATTTATGTACAAGTGGGGAGAACAGGGGCTTTAACTCCTGTGGCTTTAATGGAACCGGTAAGTTTGGCAGGGACGACTGTCACTCATGCAACTTTACATAATTTTGATGAAATTGAGAGATTGGGAGTTAGAATAGGCGATATGGTGGTGGTAGAAAAAGCGGGTGATATTATTCCAAAAGTAATTAGAGTTTTAGATAAAATGCGAACTGGAGATGAAATTAGTATAAAAACTCCAGAAAAATGCCCTATTTGTGGAGAAAAAGTAGGTCGGCGTGAAATAGTAGATAAAAAACAAGGAAAATCTGCTGGGTATTTTTGTACTAATAAAAATTGTTTTGCTCAAGAGCTTAAAAAAGTTATTCATTTTGTTTCAAAAAAAGCTTTTAATATCGATGGAATGGGTAAAAAGATTGTTGAACAATTAATCACCGAAGGAATTATTAAAAATCCTGCAGATATTTTTACTTTAACAAAAGGTGACTTAGAGCCACTTGAGCGTTTTGCAGAAAAATCAGCCGAGAATTTAATTGAAGCCATAGATAATTCAAAAGAAATTAGTTTAGCTAGATTTTTATTTGCTTTAGGAATTCATCATGTTGGGGAAGAATCAACAATTGATTTGGCAAAAGAATATGGAAGTTTAGAAAAATTATCTAAAGCAACAGTGGAAGAATTACAAGATTTATCAGATATTGGACCACAAGTGGCGAAAAGTATTGTTGAATATTTTGGAGATGAAGGTAATAAGAAATACCTAGAAGAACTTTTAAATAATATTAAAATTAAAGAAATAAAAGAAAACAAAATTAGTAATAAATTGGAAGATAAAACCTTTGTGTTAACTGGTGGCTTAACAAAGTTAACTCGGGATGAAGCTAAAGATAAAATCCGTGAATTAGGTGGAAAAATTTCTACTTCAGTATCAAAAAAAACTGACTATGTTGTTGTGGGAGAAAAACCGGGGAGTAAATTCGAGAAAGCAAAAAAACTTGGAGTTAAAATTTTAAATCAAGAAGAATTGTTAAAATTATTAAAATAGGTATGGATAGGGTATCGATACCCTATGGATACCTTTTCCCGTTACTATCATCTCTACTAAGAAAGATTCCGGATCAAGTCCGGAATGACAACGGACGTGACACTGTCATTCTGAACGATCCGCCAGCTGGCGGAGAAGAATCTCTTAATTAATAAATAAAATAAAAAATATGTCAGAAGTTAGAAAGTTAGGAAAAAATTCACAAGGAACTTACTTAGTAACTATACCAAAGAGTATTATTAAGAATTTAAAGTTCAAAGAAAAACAAAAACTCGTCGTCCGTCAAAGAGGAAAGAAAATTATCATTGAAGATTGGGTTAAAAAATAATACTTATCCACTTATTTTTGTTAGTTAGTTTAGATAATTTGTGGTATAATATTTAAACTTAATAATAAAAATAATAAATAAAAATTATGTTTAAAAAATTTACTAATTTTATAAAATATATGAGTGTTGTAAATTCTCGAACACTTTTTGCGTTAGGGGTTTTGGTATCAACTTTATTTGTATTACCAATGATTGTAATGGCATTACCTTATACTTTGGGTGAAACTTTGGAGCCAAGTTGTGCTCCAGGGGTAGATAATTGTACAGTAACAGCACCAAGTCCTTCAACTGGTACAACAACTTTAGTGACTCTTGGTACAGTTACAACTGGTGTTTGGAATGGGACAGTGGTAGATACTGATTATGGTGGAACCGGAACTTCAACTCTAGGTACAGTTGGTACTGTAGCTTATTCAGATGGAACAGATTATGCTTTTACGGCGACTGGAACATCTGGTTATTATTTGCAAGCAAATGGAGATCTTGCTCCAAGTTGGACTGAGGTTTCTGCTGGAGCTTGGACAACAAGTGGAGATGATATTTATTATACAACTGGTCAGATTGGTGTAGGAACAACTACACCTGCATCTGCAGTACATGCGTATTACACATCTGACTTTGAAGGTATATTTTCACAAAATCCAAACGCCACAGGAAATTCTAATTTTTATGTAGGTGAGGAAGATGGTAATGGTGGTGATGGTATTTATGGTTATTTAAGATGGGTGGGTGATGGAGATTATCTTAGTTTAGGAACAGACACTAGTGGAAATAGTGGAAGTGTTAATGACAATACTCTGGTTATTAAAGATGGTAAAGTTGGAATTGGAACGACTACACCTCGTTCAGTTCTTGATTTAGCTAATTACTATTTCCCAGACGCAGATGGTACAAATGGTTATGTATTAAAAACAAATGGTGCAGACCAATTAACTTGGCAAGAAGGTAGTTCTATCATAGATGGAACAGCAACAGGTCAAACAACAGTTTGGGACGGAAGTGCTTGGACTCCAACAAGTAGTTTAATGGTTGTTGATGGTAAAGTAGGTATAGGAACAGTTGCACCAGACACTAAGTTGCATATATTGGGAACAGGTGAGGCAGCTTGGGTAAGAGCTGAAGCAACAGGAGTAGGATTTGACGCTAAATTCATTATGGAAGTTGAGTCTGAGGTAGGTTCTTATGCAAGTTTAGATTTTAACAAAGACAGTACTCTAAAGGCACAATTATACCTAGATGATAATGCAGATAATGATTTATATATTGATGTAGATAATAATAATTTAATCATAGATACTGGAACTGGTAAAGTAGGTATAGGGACAGATAGTCCAGCTTATGAATTAGATGTAGTAGGTACAATTCGTTCTATAGATACTATAATAGCTAAACGAGTAAGTGATAACGCAAGGGTAGTTATTAAAGGTGATACTGGTTATGATGCTGTAGCTGAATATATGAGTGGTGATACTTACCCTCGTTGGGCTATTGGTAGAGATGGGTTTGGTGCTGGTATGCCAGGTATAACTTTTGGACCAGAAGCAGGAGATACTGTATTTGCTCAAGTTGGTTCTGGAGTTGGTCTTCCAGAGTCTAGAAATTTAGCTTTTTATACTAGTAATGCTACTGCTTTAACAGAAAGAATGAGAATTGATAAAGATGGTAATGTAGGTATTGGAACTACAACTCCAGAATTAACATTACAAGTAAATGGAACAGATGGTTATGTCCCCTCTTCTGATACTTCAATTACAGCAGGTGGTGGAATTACAATTACAAAAGCAATTCAAAGAATAGTCGGTGCTGGTGGTGCAGTAGATATTACAGCAGACCCACAGATTGTAGATGGTTCAGATGGACAGATAGTAATTATTCAAGGTACAAGCGATACTAATTTAGTAAAATTAGATGATGGGACTGGGTTGGCGTTATCAGGTGGTGTAAGTTTTACTTTAGGTAACAACGATATTATTTCTTTAATGTATGATAGTGGTGAGAGTGAGTGGATAGAACTATATAGATCTAATAATAGTTAATTAGTATAAAGATTTATGAAATTTAAATTCACTTCTTTATTTATAATATTATTTTGTAGTTTGTTTTTATTAACAAATGCACAAGCTTCAACAACAAGTGGTAGTATTGACACTACAAATAAATATGCTTGGGGTAATCACATTGCTTGGATTAATTTTGGTTGTACAGAATGTGATGTTGTCGTCACAGATGATGTTATCACTGGCTATGCTTGGAGTGCAAATTATGGTTGGATAATATTAAATCCCACTCAAAGTGGAATAAAAAATGATGGTACAGGTAATTTATCTGGCTATGCTTGGGGAGAAAATATTGGTTATATTGATTTCGATGGAGTTTCAATTGATTCATCCGGTAATTTTTCTGGTACTTCTACCACTGATAGTTTAGGTAGTATTGTTTTTTCTGGTGATCATTTCGCTTTAACAACTGATTGGCGTCCACAAAGTTCTCGTCCAGCTTGTAATAATGCCATTGATGACGATGGTGATGGTCTAACTGATTATCTAAATGATCCAGGATGTTCTTCTTTGACTGATACGGATGAAACTGATGAAAGTAGTGGTGGTGCATTTATTCCACCATCAATACCAGTGATTGGGATGGTTGGAACAGATGAAGTAGATTTTGAAATTAAAATATTAGAAGGAAATCAAGTTAAAAATAAAAATATTACTTTAAAATTTATAGGAATTAGCAATGTTGAGAAGGTAGCAATTTCAGAAAATAGTAGTTTTTCAGGAACTTCTTGGGAAACATATTCAAGTCAAAAGTCTTTTACATTATCTTCAAATTCAGGAACTAAAATGTTGTATATAAAATTCAGATCAGATGAAGGTGGTGTTTCTGCTGTATATACAAAGAGTGTGGTTTTGGTTGATGATGGTGAAGTTATTGAAATTCCAGTTGTAGAGCCTGATATGGAAGAAATTCCGAAACAATCTACTTCTCCAGAAGGAGATATTAAAGAAGAATGTTATAATTTTGTAAGTTATTTAACAATCGGTCATTCTAGTGACGAAGTTCTTAAGCTTCAAGAGTTATTAGAAGATTTAGGTCATTTTACATACTCAGCAGGTCCAACGGGATATTTTGGAAATGTGACAAAAGTAGCGGTGATTTCTTTTCAAAAAGCTAAAAATCTAAGTCCATATCCTGGGTATGTAGGTCCAGGAACAAGAAAAGCTTTGAATGAGAGTTGTGGAAAGATTCCTGCCTCCGCAGGAATGACACAGGAAGGGCAGGATGACAAAAAACCAATAGAAAAACCTAAAGTAGATACTGATGGTTATCAATTTACTTCATATTTGTATTTAAATGATTCTGGCGATGAAGTTCTTAAATTACAACAAATTCTTGAAGATCTTGGGTATTTTGAATATGTACATGGTCCAACAGGATATTTTGGTGGTGTAACAAAAGATGCAGTTATCAAATTTCAAAAAGCAAAAAACCTAAGTCCATATCCGGGGTGGATTGGTCCAGGAACAAGAAAGGCTTTGAATAGTTTATAAAAATTATGAAAAAAAGTAGTTACATTGCGTGGTTTAAAAAAATAACAATTAAAGACATTCCGACTGTGGGTGGTAAAAATGCTTCCCTTGGAGAAATGTATTCAAAACTAACTAGAAAAGGAATTAAAGTTCCGAATGGTTTTGCTTTAACAGCTGGTGCTTATTGGGCATTTTTTAAGGAACATGGATTAGATAAAACAATTAAAAAGGAAATTGGTAAATTAGATGTTAGAAATCTTAAAGACCTTAGAATAACAGGAAAAAAGATTAGAACAATGATTTTAAAAGAAGAATTTCCAGAAGAGATTAAAAAACAAATTAGATTAGCTTATAAACAATTAAAAAATAAATCAGTAGCAGTAAGATCAAGTGCAACTGCCGAAGACTTGCCAGATGCAAGTTTTGCTGGACAACAAGAAACATATTTGAATGTTGTTGGAGAAAAAGACCTAATACTTGCGTGTAAAAAATGTATTGCTTCTTTGTTTACCGATAGAGCAATATCATATCGTGAAGATAAGGGTTTTGACCATATGGATGTGGCTTTATCTGTTTGTGTACAAGAAATGGTGCGGTCAGATTTAGGAACATCAGGGGTAATGTTTACGGTTGATACAGAATCAGGTTTCCCAGGAGTTGTTTTGATTAATGCTTCTTATGGTCTTGGTGAATATGTAGTAAAAGGTCAGATAATTCCCGATCAATTTTATGTTTACAAAAATGGTTTGAAAAAAGGTTTTAAATCTATTATTTCAAAAAGAATTGGTTCAAAAGAAGTAAAACTTATTTATGGTAAGAAAGAAACAAAGCAAGAAAGAGTGCATAAAAAAGATCAGGATAGATTATGTTTAAGTGATGATGAAGTTTTAAAACTTGCTAAATGGGGAATGCAAATAGAAGAACATTATGGCAGAGCAATGGATATTGAATGGGCAAAGGATGGAAAGACGGGGGAGATGTATATTGTGCAGGCTCGTAGTGAAACAGTAAAATCTCAACAAGAAGTTAATGTTATTGAAACATATAAATTACAAAAGAAAAGTAAGGTTTTAGCAAATGGTACTTCAGTTGGTCAAAAAATCGGTCAAGGGAAAGTTAGGATTATAGAAAATCCAACTCAAATGAAAAAGTTTAAACCAGGGGAGATATTAGTAACTAGAATTACCGACCCAGATTGGGAACCAATTATGAGAATTGCTGGAGCGATTGTGACGGAACAAGGCGGAAAAACATCTCACGCTGCGATTGTTTCTCGTGAATTAGGAGTTCCTTGTTTGGTGGGAACAAAAAATGCTCGTAAATTGCTTAAACAAGGTAGAGAAGTGACAGTTTCTTGTGCAGAAGGTGAAGAAGGGTATGTTTATGATGGACGACTTCCTTTTGAAGTTGAAAGGACAGAAATAAAAGAAGTTTTAAAAACAAAAACAAAAATAATGATGAATGTAGGCGATCCAGATAATGCTTTTAATTTTGCTGGAATTCCAAATGATGGTGTTGGGTTGGCTCGTGAAGAATTTATTTTTACTAATTTTATTAAAATTCATCCACTTGCACTTATTAATTACAATAAATTAAAGGATAAAAAAGCAAAAAAGAAAATAAAAGAAATAACAGTTGGGTATAAAGATAAAGTACAATATGGAATAGATAGATTGGCAGAAGGAATTGCTTTTATCGCAACTGCTTTTGATGGGAAAGATGTGATTTTGCGTTTATCTGATTTCAAAACAAATGAATATGCAACTTTAATTGGTGGAGAAGAATTTGAACCAAAAGAAGAAAATCCAATGCTTGGTTGGCGTGGTGCATCTCGTTATTATGATCCAAAATATAAACCAGGATTTAAAATAGAATGTGAAGCAATTAAAAAAGTTAGAGAAGAATGGGGTTTAAAGAATTTGATTATAATGGTTCCGTTTTGTCGTACGATTGAAGAAGGAAAAAAAGTTTTGAAAGTAATGAAAGAATTTGGTTTGGAAAAAGGGAAGAATGGATTACAAGTTTATGTAATGTGTGAAATTCCATCTAATGTGATTTTGGCTGATGAATTTTCTAAACTTTTTGATGGATTTTCTATTGGGTCAAATGACCTAACTCAGTTAACTTTGGGTGTGGATAGAGATTCAGCTCTTGTTTCTCATGTTTATGATGAGAACAATAAGGCTGTTAAAACTTTAATATCCGATGTTATTAAAACTTGCCATAAGAATAACTGTAAAGTTGGTATTTGTGGTCAAGCGCCGTCAGATTACCCAGAATTTGCTCAGTTTTTGGCTCGTGAGGGGATAGATAGTATTTCTTTAACTCCAGATACTATTTTAAAAACTAGAAAGAGAATTGCCGAGGCAGAGAAAAAAATAGGACACAAAGTTAAAAAAGGTGTTAAAAAAGCCGCGGTTGCTTCAAAAGTCTTGGTTGTCGTAGGTTTACTTGGTTTAACAACCGTTTTGGGAGGCTATTCATGCCAAACAATCAATAACGAGAGGATGGTAGAAGGTGTAAAAGATACTGTTTCTTCTGAAATCATGCAAATGAAAGATGATTTACAAGCAGACCTGTTAAAAGAAATTAAAAAAATAGGGAAGAACGAATTTGAGATGGAAGGTTTTGTTGATATTAAAATGTTTTATCCAAATGGTTGGAATATCAAGCAAGGTAAAACAAATTTAAAATTTTTGTCAGGAAATAAAAAAGAATCATTTGAGGTTTTAGAAACTGATAAGGAAAGAGATGTTAAAGAAAGTGAAGTAACAACTAGTACATTTTTTAATTATGATATAAAAAGATTCCCAATGGCTGATTTTGACAAAAATGTTATTTATGAAGTTGTAGAGATTTATCCCGAGGGGTTTGATGAAGATAAAGAGTATGAATTGATAGGTACTAGAGAAAGTTTTGAGGAGTTTTTTGATGGGATTGTAGAATTTGAAATATAAAATAATCAAAATATAAATCATTATACTATATGGAGTCAAAAACCAACCAAATACCATTGGAGCAAAATTTTGAGGCACACGAAAAAAAGGTTGAATTGCCTAAAATTTATGCTAACTTTAATAAATTATCAGAATATGCCGATTCGTTTGAAAGGATGTCTAAAAATAGAGAGATGCCTTATGGTCTAACATATACGGCTGGTTGGAATGTGCTTACAATGAGCATGGACAGAGAAAAACAAACAGATAAAATTAATAGTTTGAGATCTGATGTTAAAGATAAAAATCCCGAAGAACGAAAAGAAAAATATGCTAATTATTGGGATAATATTGATGACGACTCATCACATTCTTTATATAAAAAGATATTAGAGGATAATACTGAAAAAATAGATGCAAAAGTAGAATCTTTTTCTAAAAAAGATAGTCGGATAAGACAAGATGGCTATGTAGTTAAAGCAGCAAATTTTTATCCAAATGTAGGTAATAAGAGATTAGCAGAACATGCGTTTGGCGCTGGTGAAGACAAACAAAGTTATAGACTTTTTTACCTCAATAGACAAATAACAGAACTAGCGGGAAAAGAAATGTCGAATTATTTATGTGCGGTATATGCTGAAAAATCCGCTCGTGAAATAACTTTAGAAACAATTGCTAATGAAATTAAAAACTCTCAGAATATTTCTGATTATATATCTGGGCTCATGAAAATGACACGAGAAGAATATATAAAATCACGTGTTTTACAAACTGAACCATATAGAAAAGTTAGTCAAGGATTGTCTGAAAAAATTAGAGGATTTGAAATTAAAAAATTTGGAGAAGATATTTTTGAAGCAAGACTTCTGTGGAGAACTCTATTTTATTTACAAACAAGTAATTTACCAAAAAAAATATCAGCAAATCAAGTACGTGAACCCATACTAAAAGAGCTAGTTGCAGGAAATTATGAAAATTCTAAAAGAGAGACTGCAAAATTATATATAGAATATCCAGATCTTTTCAATAAAGAGTATTTAGAAACAGTAGGTATTGATGAAACCTATCTTAAAAATTTAACATCGGAAATTGAAGAAGATATTGCTTCACAACCAAAAAGCAAAGCAGAGACTAAAAGAGAGGATTTAGTTAAAGTCGAACCTTATGTCGGAAAAACCTTTGTGGCAGCTGACGGAAGTGGAATTTCATTTCGACTTGAAAGAAGATCGGGATCTTCTGATTATAGACCGTCGCAGTCTAATTATACCCGATTAGTTCTAACTGGTTTTTCAGAAGGGACTGTTAATATTGAAGGGGTAATGAGAGAATTAACCAATCTTCCAAGGGGTGAAGTAAGAATTAGACCTAGAGATGTAGTGTCTATATTGGAATTGTTTAACATGAAAGTTAAAGATTAATTAAATATTAGTTAATTTTCTTCAAAAGTCAGCAAATCTATACTTAACTTTTATTAAAACATATGATAGAAACATCAAATAGACTTTTTTCTGAGGAAATGCAAGAGGGAGTTAAAGAGGAAATGCAAGAAATCATTAATTATAGTGAAAAGAATAAAATGACTGGTAATGAAATCAGAATGGCTTATCTTATCGCCATGGAAGTAGCCGAAAAAGAGGACATAAAAAATATCAGAGAAGAGGTATTTGCTTTGGCAAAAATTATGGATGAAAGTTCAAAAAAGGGGACGCCTTTAAATTATATTACTGGAATGATAGGCGATAAGTATTATGACGAAAAATATCCGAAAAGTTTAGAAGAAGTTATCAGGCTTTCCAATCTTTCTGAAGAAGAAAAGAAAATTTTAGATGTAGTTTTAGATAGAGAAAGCATTGGTGTTATGCATATTAAAGACGATAAGGGGAAAGAGTTGTTAGCTATTGATACTTTTGGATATATAGATGATGATGAAATGAGTGATGAAGATGTTGCTGAAGAATTAACAGAGCTTTTATATCGAGCTATGACTCACTGGTCGAAAAATGGTAAAATAAAGTTATCTTATAATGAAGGAGAATCATTATATGATGAAGAGGATTTCGATGATGATGAATTGGAGTAAAATTTTGTGTTTTTTCAAACTTCTATAAAATTTTGGAAAATAGGGTTTAGGTGTAAAATTTAAAAATAGACCTTGGCATAAAGTCGGGGGTCTATTTTTTGTCCCCCTCTTTTCCAATTGTCATCTCGACCGAAGTGGAGAGATCTATTGTTCGTTTTTCATCCTGAGCTTGTCGAAGGATCCCTTAAGAATTAAAGAGAGGGATTCTTCGGTACCTCAGAATGACAATTAGTTTTATTTTTTCTTAAAAAAGTTTAATCCATTTTCTTCTAAAAATGCAATGAAAGGTTTTTCAAATAGATAAAAAGTAATTTTATTTTTTAACCAGTAGTAGCCAATAATTGAAACAGATAAAGCTCCTATGAGGTCAACAATCAAATCCCACATTGTATCGACAAGTCCAGATTTTTGCATATTAAACCCAAAGACACTGTCTACGATAAATTCAGCTATTTCCCAACAAACACCTATTGTCATCGCGAAAGTAAAAGCAAAAAAAGATACAAACCCTGGTTTTAATTTGAGTTGAATAGTTTTTTGTTCATTTAAAATATAGACTATTAAAAATCCTGCTATTCCGAGTAAGAAACTAGCTTCTGTATGAAGGTATAAATCCCACCACCATATTTTATAATAGTATCCATAGATTTCCCCCATAAAAAGTGATAAAAAAATAAAGGAAACGATATATAGGTCAAATTCTATAGGAATGTAAATACGATACTTTTTTTTTAAAAGCGTAGGGACAAAAGTTAGGAAAAAAATAATAGAAATAAAAAATACATTTTCCCATTCTTGTCTAAAAATTGAATATACCAAACTAACCCCTATTAAAATTTTTAATAGGTAATAGATAAATATCCAGAGTTTTTCATTACGAATTCTTTTCATAGTATTAAAAGTAGTATACCATATAAATGTTTTTTATATGTTTGATTTATGTTATAATATATTTATATATATTTAACTTAAAAAAATATGTCTAAAATTTGGGACTTAAGTGAAAAAAAGTGGTTATATTGGATTGGTATAATTAGTTTTGTAATTACTTTGCAGTGGTATCTTTGGTTAATAGCACTTATACTTTATGTTGTTTTTGATAGAGAAAAGTTGAAAACAGAGAATTATCAAATAGAAAAAGCATGGATGAAGTTTGCTATTGTTTCTGGTACTGCTTTGTTTGTATTTTTGATCCTAGCCTTTGTGATACTTGGAGCTGTAATGAGCTAGTTGGTAAAAAATTTGAAATTAAAAAATACCCCATGTAGGGGTATTTTTTTGACTTACTTTTTTAAAACAAAGTCATTATATATTTTACTTCACCAGGATAAGAGGGGATAACAGAACCATTATAAAACCATAGTTTGTCATCGATTGAGTTATCCTTGTAGTATTTAGCAGTTGAAGGGTTGTTACCACTTAAGTTAAGTGCTAATACTTCAATAGCTTCATTAAAGTCTTTAAAAGCTACTTTGCAACTAGCCCAACCAAATGGGTTGTTGTTTCTCATATGCTTACCACCAGATGATTCTCTAACGCCAATAGCGGGTAAAAATCTCCAGTCTAAGCCATATTTGTCAGCTTCTTCAACGAACTTAGCACCATATCCTTCGAGTGGCATATTCCATTTTTTAAAATATACATCAAGGCGGTCACCACGCTCATTTTTAACTTCTTCTACAATTTCTTGTGTTTTTGTTTGATTGTAAGTATTTAGTACTATACCTGGGTTAATATTTAACAGTCCAGATAAAGCAACAGCGGTGATAGTAAAAAACATAGTTTTTTATTTTATATTTAATCAAAAAATACCTTAACAGGTATTACTTAATGATGACCAGAGTATAGCACATTTTGACCATTTTGTCAAGTGTTTGAGTATGGTGAAAAGGGTGTTTTTAGGCTTGTTTTAGGTAAAATTTGGGGTGGGGATAAGTATTGACATTTTTGATGATTTTATTATTTAGTCTTTAAAATTTTATTTTAATTATTGACAGAGATTTAAGTTTGTTGTATTAATATATTAAGTAATAAAGCATAAATTTCAGAGAAGAAGGAGGTTTTAGATGGGATTAAATCAATTCTCAGATAAAAAAACAGTTCTTTTAATAATCGTAATATTTTGTATCGGGTTTGTATTCATGCTCCCTTTATTTATGGGGCCTGATGCTCTTGGTTTAAGGGGTATTTTTCTCAGTGAAACAATAATGAAAATGGGTGTAATGTTCGTTATTCTTGCTTCTGCAGGATTATGTTTATCTGCTGTAGCACTTTTTGTTTTTATAATACAACTTGTACATATTTGTTATCGTTACATTGTGGAAAAGTATATTTTTTAAAGAATTCAATAAAAGATTCTTCTACAAACGTCTTTTTGCGTAAGCTCAAAGACGTTTTTTTTAGATAAATTTATAAGATAAATAAAAACAATATGATAAAAACAATGATAAAAACAATATTGACATTTTTTTGTCTACGTGTTAAGTTTAATTTGACAGTAGGGTATATTCACTTATATCTGGGGGCTTCATTGCAATCATTGATTGGTTGTATTTGAATACTGTGAGTGGAATCGGTGACCCTCCGTGACTTCCATTTGTGTAAAAGAATTCTAGAACCCTCTTTTGCATAGATACTTCGGTTATTGCATAATCGGAGTATTTTTTTATATAAAATTTTAAGACTATTCTTTTGAATGTTTTTAAATATGTGGAGAGAAGTAGAGAAGCTGAATTTAACCCTCAATATACCATTAATATGGTAAAAAGACTAGGGATAAGTATAATAAAAATCTGTTTTTAAACAGATTTTTATCAACTTTTGTTTTAATGCTATTTGGCGATAGTGCCTTAATTAATTTTAATTGCTTTGCCCTCAACAAGAGCTTTAGTAATTTTTTTATAGGCAGATGTTAGAATTCTTTGGAAGGTGCTTTGTGATGTGTTCATCTTTTTGGCACATTCTGTTTGATCTAAATCCTTAGTATTCTTAAGTCTTAAAGCCTCAACCTCTTCTTCTGTTAGAATGACTTCTTCCAAGTCTCTCATTGGTATTCCTCGAGGTTTAAAATAGGTTACTTTAGCATTAAAATTAATTCTTCTTCGTAATCTTGGTCTAGGCATTTATTCGTTACTTTTAAAGAAACGTCCGAAAAAGCCCCTTCCTCTTCCTTGACCTCTTCCTGAATTACCGTTTCTACCAGCACCTCTTCCTCTTCCTTGACCTTTTCCCATACCACGACCATCCAAAGGTTTGTCAGTTGAATTAGTATTTTCACATTTACCTATTTGAGCACCAGTTTTAGCACCTTTGCCAGCTGGTCCTGTTTGATCAAAATTTGGCATATTTTTATTATTTATTTTTTAAATTAAAGTAGACCTTTATATTATGAGTATATACCCATAATATATTCTTGTCAAGTTTTTCTTGAAGTTATCCACAATGTAGTTTGACATGTTTTATAAAAAGTAGTATAGTAAGAAAGTAATACATTCTTACTTATATAAAAATATGAATACTATTGTAAAAGCTACAACAAAAGGACAAATAACAATTCCAATTGCATGGAGAAAGCGTTTTAATACTGATCGTTTTATAATCAATATTAAAGATACTTGTTTAGAAATAAAACCTTTAGATTTAGATAAAATTAGTAAAGAACAAGAATATACTGTTTTTGACGCTATTCGTGATAATAAAGGTAAGGGAATTAAAGCAAAAGATCTTTTGAATGCTTTAGGAAAAACCATTTAAACTCTATGGATAAGATAGAGAAGTTATTGAGAAAGATTAGTAAAAAACAAAGAGAAAAACTTTTTAGCATAATTAAAAAGTTATTAAGTAAAGATAAAAAGGGTTTAGATGTTAAAAAAATAAAAGGTACTGAATTTTATAGACTAAGATCTGGAAGGTTTAGAATAATTTTTCATAAAGAAAATAAAGAAATTATTATTGATGGGATTAAATTAAGAGATGAAAATACATATAAATAATTAATAAAAAACACCTACTGAGATATCTCAGTAGGTGTTTTTTATTTGCGGAGAGAGGTAGAGCGTATTAGAACTGGGAATGTAATATTTTAATCTTTTAATAAATGATTAACATAACCCAGTTTAATTAATTTTTCATAAGCACTCCAAACCTTATCTGGAATTTTTTGATAAATTTGAAATCCTTTATCTGGATATTTTTTTATTCTTTGTAAATCTCCAACCATTATATCAATAAACTGTTTTTTAGAAATTATTTCATTAGAGTAATTCTCGTATGAAATTTTTGGAGAAGTGATAATAAAATCTTTTTTTGGCCACATCTTTTTAAATGTTGCATAAGTACGACGTTCCATGTATGGTTTTTGAACAAGGATAAATTTATTAAAATTCAATCCTTTTTTATTTAAAATTTTCTTGGTAAAAATAATGTTTTCGCCAGTATTCGTTGATTTGTTTTCAATTATGATTTTTTCTTTTGGTACACCAAGGTTAATAGCAATATCTGTAAAAATTTCTGCTTCAGGTTTGTTAAAAATATCTTTTGTAAGAATGCCTAAACCACCAGAAAAAATTATAAAAGGTGCGTAATTTTTTAAAAATAATTCTGAAGCATATTTTGCAACACGCACATCATTACTTCCTAATACAAAAATACAATCAGCTTTTTTAAGCTTATGGTTAAGATGGTGATAATCCCAGATTATTTTAGCTAGTGAGTCAATTTTCTTTAAATTCATATCGGTTATATTGATAGTTTGTTTGTATTAAGTATATCACACACTTTATTAAATTTCATTTTATGGCTTAATAGAACTTTTGGTGGGGCTATATATGAAGATTATAGCCATATCTGAAGCTAGAATAGCCTATTTAAGGGTTGTTTATAACATTATTTTAGCTATAAGTATCAATTTTTATATAGAAAAATAAATATTTATCTTTTTTTAGCTGTACTAAGCCTTAATATACAATTTTTAGCCCCACCATTTTTACTATTAACCCCATTTTATTAATAGTCTGTACAAACAAAAAAATAGTTTTTACAAACTACCTCTTTGTGAAATTCCTATGCGGGGTGTCGTCAACCTTATCCGAACCAGATTGTAATTTTCTTTAACTTAAATAGTGGATTTTATTTGATGCTCAAGTTGTAAATTTACGTTTTAAAAATTTTCTTCGTTCCTAAAGATAGATTCTTGATTATTCTTTCCAGCAGAGCCTTATCTTTTGCTATAATATAGTTTCCTGCATTAGTAGTTATAATCTTATTTATGTCTCTCATTTGAGATTTATTAAATTTCTTATTTAAAACTACAGATCCATGTTGAGTATCCTGCATTATTAATATTGCCCTACGAGATAATGGAAAAATAACCTGAACTCCTGGCGTATCAAATCTTAACTTATCTAAAGTTCTATCAGAATGAGCCATTAATATAGGAACGTCTGTAGTAATAAAACTACTTTCCGAACAAGCCTCTACTACAAGCCATGTTTTTTTATATAAGATTTTATCGATGATTGTTGTTGTATATAACATGTGTTGTATGCCTAACTCTCTAGGTATCATTATTTTATAACGATTATTCTCAACACAATCATAAAGCTTGTCCAGATCAACTTCTTTGTCATATCCATCTTCACACATTTTATTATATGCAGTCTTGAGGCTTTCTTTTGAACTAAAAATTTTTTGTATTTTATTGTCCGTTTTCCTTTTTTCCACACCTTCAACTATTTTTCTAAATGCCGGAGTGCGAGTATACATAAAAGCCATAAAGGTAGCTAATTCGATGCGATCCATACTATCTATATGCTCATTGTTTATTAATTTTGGTATTATTATTGATGCACTATTTTCAGACTCACTTAATAAATCCTCTAGCATATCGGGGTATTTATCTACTATTGACATATCTGCTTTCTCTATCCCCAAGGCTTTTTTTCTCTTTTCTATTTCTTTTTCTGAACGTTTTTCATATTTATCTAAATCCAGTGTGTAAAAATATCTTAAATGGAATGTTCCATTTTTCCCCTGTTTACTTATACTATTATCTTTTTTACTAAAAATATAAACTTCTCTATCTTTATTAAGAAATCCTCCTACGTAGAATTGTGGTAAATAATGATGTTTTTTCTTTGTCATATTAAAAATATAACGATAAATTAAATACTTAATAATCTTTTAAATTCACTTCAATACAATTTACAGATTACAGTAGAAACTTTTTGAACTAAAATTCAATAAAATTTCTTATACTATTCTGATTTTAATTGTTCTATTCTCTGTCTAATTAAATCTTGGCTACTAATTTTATTTTTTACAAAGAAATTAAGCACTTCATAATGAAATGCATTGTGTATTAGATGATCAGATAAAGACAAAAGTTTATTGATAAAACTATCTTTATTCTCATCGATAAATAATAATTGGTATATTTGATCCAAGTAAACTGACTTTGTGTCCTCTAAATAGTTATCATCTAAATAACATCCCAACAACTTACTTTTTTTGGTTAAATCAATATTCTTAAGAGCCGGACAAAAAAGCAACCTATTAAGCAAGGGGTACCCTCTTTTTTTAATACTTTGCAAACCTTGTTTATCTAAAATATCTAGATATTTATCAACAAATTCTTCCACTTTATTACTATCACTCTTATCTTGTTTATCTTGAATAATATCAAAAATTTCAAAAGATCTATATTCTATCAATTCATTAGATCTTCTCAAATTTACTTTCTTTTGATTTACTGACAAACCTATGGAGTTGAGTTTCTTGGAAATTTTAAAAATTAAATAATTAAGATCATCTTTATTTTTTGCAAATAAAAATTGATCATCTGCATACCTTAAATATTCACACTCATGTTTTAAACACAACTCATAAACATACTTATCATATGATTGTAAATAAAAATTAGCCAATATTCTCGAACAATCTCCCATGGCATCTTGTGGAATTCCTACTGTTTGTTTATTGTAGAAATTAGTTTCTCTATTCCAATAATTTAAAAAGTGAAACAGCAAACTCAAAACATCTGCCTTGTTAACATCTACTAATTCTCTAATTTTTATTTCTAATAGATTTAGTTTTATGGAATCGTAATAGTTAGCTATATCCAACTCAGCAACCCAATTAAACTGTTTGCTCTTAGCTGTTGCAAACAATTTAGAATTTAAATCACCATATGACTTTGCCCAGGCTTTTGGATTAAATGAATATTCACTAACGGAAATACCATTTGCTTCGGCTAAAAAATCCTCATGATTATTATAGTCTTCTTTTTTTCTTTTTATCTCATCATCTTCGCTTTTTCTTATTAAACCACCAAGTGTCCATCCTCCAAATGTATTAGGTACTCTATTACAAGCAATTTTATCTTCCAGTTGTTTTATACAATAATAATAAAGACAGTAATCTTTCATAGTAAACACTGGTATTATTCTAGTAACACCATTACCTTTATTACGATCTATGTAACATTGTGGAGTTGAAGGATAATATTTTTTACTCTTAATGTCATTAAATAAATTCCATATCAAATCATTTTTTTCATTAATATTTTTAGGTATATCAACAAATATCTTTTTATCCTTAAAAGCTCGCCAGAAGTCTCGGTTAAAATACTTCTCAAACTCAATAAAATCTTTATTTTCTACATGTTTCTTATTCAGCATATTTAATCTCCTAATATCTTAATTTATAACTTTATTCTACCTTTCAAGCCTCTCTTAGTCAATTTTAACTCTCCAGTGATACCTGCCTCATAACTTGCTCTGGGAAACTTAATTTGACAAAACCCATTTTTAATGATATAATAGCTTTGCTATTTACTTGAAACATTAACCCGTACAAAAATGTCAGTCCTTAACAGGGGCTGTTTTTGTTTTTAAATAGCTTTTCTTAAATATTTTGCCGGTATTTAAGAATACCTGATAGTTTAAATATAAATTTCTTTTTGGTAAGTGCAAACCATATTTTTCGGGCTCTGCCTGACCCGAAAAAATGGTTGCACACCAAAAGAAATAATTTAAACTAATTGTTCTTTATACATTAACTTGATTATAAGCACACATCTAACCGACCTAGACATGAGCTTTGTAATACAAGTTAAATAACCTAAATACATATGCTTGAAAGCTTTAACTTTAAGCTAATTAAGTCAGGCAAGCATATTGAGGTTTATAAGTACAAGACAAAAAGAATAATACGAGGATATAAAAGAAAACCAAGAAAAAATAATATAAAGACTAATAAAAACAAAGTAAAAAATAATTTAAAATTATTAAATGAAGACAATACTAAACAAGTAAACATATATGAAATTGAAAAAGAATTGCAAAAAGCAACTACAAAACAAAAAATTAAACAAGAATCCTCAGCTAATCGTACCCGTCGCAACATTAAAAGATTAGCAAACTCAAACCAACAACTTAACAAGTTTCTGACATTGACTTTTGCCAAGCCGATGACAGAACTAAAAACCGCAAACAAACTTTTTAACACTGCTCTTAAAAGAATACTCCGAGCCAAACCATACTTTGAATATTTGGCAGTAGTAGAGTATCAAAAAGATACTGACTTCTTTGGCAGAAAAAAAGCCAAGGGTGGTTCTGTTCACTACCACTTACTTTGTAATATTGTTATCCCTAACAATATGGACATATTCCTTTGGGAAAGAATGTTTGCGTTAAAGTTTTGGAAAAATGGGTTTGTTAAAATTAAAGATATAGACAATATCACTAACATGGGTGCGTACTTTTCTAAATACTTAGGTAAAGATATGTTTGATAACCGAATGTTTAGAAAAAAGAAATTCTTTTGCTCTCAAACACTTAAAAAACCAATAGAACTTACTGGCTTAAAAGCTAAAATGTTTTTTGATAAACACATTAAAACAGAACCTCTTTATCAATTTACATACACCCATGACTATGTGGGTACAGTAGATTATTCCTCTTATCTACTTTAAACGATGTATTCCAGTGAAATTTAAACATATTGTTAATGTTTTCTTAGACAACATTAATCTAATGCACATTAAAGAAAAGTATATTCTTGAATATCAAAAATTATATTTTAAAAAGTTTAAAATTAAACTTAGCTATCAAGAATCATTAAGTCAATGTATTGATATGGTTAAACTTGGTAAAGCAGTTTACAGAAAAATTAATCATACCAACTACAAACCACATACTTGCAAACTTTGTTAGTGGTGTGGTAATATGAATTTACTACCTCGATACAATTAATAATCACAAGAATTTTTTTATTCGATCCCAGAGATGGGCAGTTCTGTCCGATTGAATCGCTTTCTTGTGATTTGTGTCGGGGTAGTCAGAGCTGTCCTTTTTTGTTTTTTAAATAAAAAAATGAGAGGACTTTAGGTGCCTCTCTAAACCTTTTGAATTGTGGAAAATCAAATTAGTGAATTAGCTATATCAACGAGTATTACGATTTTTTAATATCTGTGCTTGTTGTTTTTGCCACTCACTGTAAAGAAAGTCAATCTCGATGAGTCTCTGAGCCTTAACTTTGATCTCTTTAATTTTTCCTTCCTCGATCATTTTGACGACCTCTACGGGGGATAATCCTGCACCCCGAGAATCACTAAGGTATTGGCCGACAAAAGCGTCGCCTTTATCTAAGTCATTGTGCATGTTTTCCCAACCAGGAAAAACTTTTTTTACTCGGTCAATAAAATCCTGTGAATAGGCCATATTATCCTCCTTGGAATACTGTTTATGTTGGAATTTGGACTGAGATACCCCTCTAAAAAACATACTCAACATATAATAATACCACATTTTAACCCCTTTGTCAATACCCTTATGCACACCCAAAATAAAACCAAATACTTCGCTTATGTCCGCAAATCTACAGAGGGCGAAGAAAGACAAGCACTCTCTATCCAAAGCCAAATAGATAAAGCCAAAGAAACCTTTGGCAATCTTGAAATTGTAGAAATATTGGAAGAAAAACATTCAGCTTTTAAACCATATCAGAGACCAGTTTTTGAAAATATGATTAAAAGAATTCACAAAGGCGAAGCAGATGGGATAATAGCATGGCATCCAGATAGATTAAGCAGAAACGAGATTGACGCTTCAACTATTACATATCTTGTCAGAACAGGAGTAATTAAAGATTTAAAATTTGGTTCATATAATTTTGATAACAGTCCCGAGGGTATAATGATGTTGCAGTTATCACTTTCACAATCTCAATACTTTTCTTCAAAACTAGGAAAAGATGTAAAAAGAGGGTTAGAGCAAAAATTTAATATGGGTTGGCAACCAAATATGTGTCCGAATGGATATATAAATGTTAGACAAAATGGTTTTAGCACAATACAAGTAGACAAGGTTAGATTTAAAATACTTATAAAAGCTTTTAAATTGATGTTAGAGGGTGGTAATAGTGTCCCCGAGGTACTTGATAAATTAAACAACGATTGGGGCTTTAAACCAAAGAATTCTAAAACAGGAAAATTATCTCGTTCTTCACTTTACCGAATGTTTACCAATATATTTTATGCAGGAATAATTGAATACAATGGAAAACAAAAAATAGGCAAACATAAACCTTTAATTAGTTTAGAAGAATATGACCACATACAACTTTTAATGGGCAGACATGGAAAACCAAGATACAGAAAACATAAGTTTACTTATGCAGGTGTGATTAAATGTGCAAATTGTGGTTGTTCTGTAAGTGCTGATTCAAAAAGAAAGTATATTAAAAGCAAGAAACAATATAAAGAATATATTTACTATCGCTGTACTCACAAAAAACCAAAACTTAACTGCACCGAGCAAGCAGTAGAAGTAAACAAGTTAGAAAAACAAATTGATCAAGAATTATCTAAATATGAATTTGATAAAGACTTTAAAAAACTACTTTTTAAAATGTTAGATGAAGATTTAAAAGATAATCCAAATGAAAATATATTAATATCAAAAAACTTAAATACTAAAATACAAAAGTTAGAATTAGAAAAAAGTAATTTAACTAAACTTAGTTGTAAGAATTTAATATCAGATAGTGAATTTACTAAACAAAGAAATGACTACGAAAAAGAAATTAATCTATTAAAACAAAAACTAATTAAATTAAAAGAATACAACAATCAAAATGACGAACTTATTAAAAAAGTTAAGTTTGTTATTCAAGCCCGAGAAAACTTTAAAACAGGAAGTCAAAACATTAAAAAAGACATACTTATTGGACTAGGCACGAACCAAGAATTAAAAGACAGAAAACTCAATACCTTAGCCCATAAATGGTTGATTCCTCTTGAAACAGTTGCCAAACCATTAGAAGATAAATTCTACACGCTCGAACTAAACAAATTTCCCTTAACAAAAGCAAAAAACAAGGCTTTAACCTTGCTTCGTTGCGAACTGCGGACTGGACGGGACTCGAACCCGCAACTTCCGCCGTGACAGGGCGGTGCTCTAACCAGTTGAACTACCAGTCCATTAATTTAACAATCAAATTATAATACATTTATAATTTTATGTCAACTATTATAAAGAATTGTGAATCAAAAAACTCTGAAAATCCTTATGATGCTTGATAAAGGAAAGGAAGCGAAGGAGGGGACGCTACCAACCTTACCAAACATCATGTGAATCTCCAGAGTTGTTAAGTTCTATAAATATTATATCACCAGTTTTTAAAATCGTCAAATATTTAACCTGTGGATAAATCCAGCACTATTTCTTCTTGTTTTGCAAAAAGAAATAATGCTGGATAAATCCAGTTATTTTTTAAGATCGGCAATTACAGCTTTAAACATTTTTGGGTGGTGTTCTGCAATTTGAGATAAAACTTTTCTATCTAATCCAACTTTCTTTTTAGTCATTTTATTAATTAATTGACTATAAGTAAGCTCAAAATTTCTAACTGCAGCATTTAATTTAACAATCCACAAGCGACGATTAACACGTTTTTTTGTTTTTCTACCTGCAAAAGCAAATTGTCCAGCACGTTTAAGAGCTGTTTTTGCTGTTTTTAGTTTTGCATTTCTACCCCAGTTATATCCTTTTGCTCGTTTTAAGATATTGCGACGACGCTTTGTATGCATCACGCCTCTTTTTACTCTTGGCATATTTTTATTTTATTATTATATTATTTTATAATTTTTCTAAGTAACGGGTTTAGAAAAAATTATTTTGTTTGGTTAATCATTTTTTTAACAGTTTTGTTTAATGGTTTTCTTGCAACACCATCTTTACGTTTATTACGTTTTACTTTACCTGTTTCACGAGAATTAAAATGACCTTTACCACAAGTTTGTTTTACAACTTTACCTGTCTTAGTAATTTTAAATCTTTTTGAAACTGCTTTTCTTGTTTTTAGTTTTCCCATATTCTTTTTTAATAAATATTTTAATCTTTGACAATTATAGTAGAAATACGATTTCCTTGTTTTTCAGGTGGTTGTTCTGTTCTTATCTTTTCCATTTCTTGAATTTCTTTGATCACTTCTCTAACAGCTTCAAATCCACGAGGTACATGTTGCATTTCACGACCCTTTAAAACCAATTCAATCTTTACCTTATCTCCTTTGTTTAAAAATTTTACAACTTGTTTTTTTCGATTATCTAGGTCATGTTTTCCAATTCTAAGTGATATTCTGATAGATTTTGTATCAACAACATGTTGTCTAGCTTTCTTTTGTCTAGCTTCTTTTTCTTGATTGTATTTAAAATGTCCATAATCCATTATCTGTGCTACCGGAGGATCAGATTTTGGATTAATAAGTACCAAATCTAATTCTTGTTCCTTTGCTTCTTTAATTGCTTCGGCAGTATCTTTTTTACCAATGCTTTTTCCTTCATTATCTAAAACCAAAACTACAGGAGCTTTAATTCTCTCGTTATAGAAAAATATTTTCTTTATATCTGGTTTTTTTCTTTTTCTAGAAATTCTCATAATTTGTATTATATTGTGGAGATGGCGAGAGTTGAACTCGCGTCTAATAACAATCTGCTCATAAATTCTACATACTTAGCCCTCTTGATTGTCTGATTAATTGCGTAAAAGAAGGGCAAAATAGCAATTAACGAGTTGATGAAGGTTTCAACTTAAATCCACCAACAACAATTTAAGTCTACATCTAGTGATTTTACACCACCTGACAGCTACTAGATATGACTGGGGTGATGAGCGACGGCTCTTAGGCCATTGCTGGAGCGAATGCAAAAGTGTTAGCTAATGCATTTTGAGCTCTTGAAAATAAGTTTTTTGCACTTATAGTTTTTGCCTTTTTTTAACGAGGAACTGCCCCTCGGTATGCTAATATGTACAGTCATCACTATCGAAGCCCGGCATCCCCGGAATCCTTTTTTTGAAGGATTAGAACAGTGAAATTACTGATTTTTTAAAGTTCTAGCTATTTCGCGGTCTGTGTCTCTATCTTTCAGATGTTGTTTTTTATCGTATGTTTTACGACCGCGTCCAACACCAATTTCTAATTTGATAAGACGGTCATTAGTATACACTTTTAAGGGTACTATTGTCAAGCCTTTTTCAAGTGATTTACTTTGTAGATAGTTTATTTGTTTTTTATGCAATAATAGCTTACGTCGTCTTTCTGGATCGTAGTCAGGCAAAGAACCAGCCATCTTGTATTTTTGAATGTATGAGCCTGATAACCAAGCCTCATTTCTATAAAAATTAACAAAAGCACCTTTTAAATTAACGTTACCATTTTTAACTGATTTTACTTCTTGTCCAGTCAATTCTAAACCAGCCTCGATATTTTCCAGGATTTCATAATCAAATAATGCCTTTTTATTTTTTGTAAAAATTTTCATATTCTAATTCTATCATTTTTTTATTTTAAAATCAATATTAGGTGACTAATTCCCTCCTTGAGGAGGTGTTAATTTTTGGGGAATTATGATATAATTAGTTTATGATAAATTTAAAAGCGTTAGAAAAAATTTCAATTCATCCTAAATTATCTGCTGTGCTAGATTTAGTAATGGGAGTGATTTTTTTATTTGGATTAAAAGAAATGCTTTTTAATTGGTGGTTTGTTTTGATATGGTTTGTGCTTCGTGGAATGTGGTGGTCTGGTCTGGTTTTTTTAACTTTTTACACTAAAAATATAGACAAAATTAAACATTTAATTTTTTTGAATATTTTTAACCTTGGTCTTTTTACCAGCTTTTTATTTTTAGAATGGGGTTTGTCAAAACAAGTTATTACTCTGCTTTTAATTATAGGACCAAGTTTTAGTTTTTATCTTTTACCAGATAAAAATAGTGTTTTGAGTTATATAAGCAAACCATACAGGCGTTGGCTTTTGATTTTAACAGTAGCAGGAATGATGGGTATTTTTTCTAGTGTAGGAGCTGTTTTTATATTTAAAGTTTCGTTTATTCCAAAGTTTGTTTGGATTTTATTTACTTCTGTTATTACTTCTGTAATGTCAATTTTTTGGTGGCAGAATTATGGTTTAAAATTAAATAAAAAAATGGTGAGTTGGGGGCTGGTTATGTTTTTGATAATTTTTGAATTATCTTGGGTGTTATCAATCACGCCGATTGGTTTTTTGATTTTTGGTTTGATTCTGGTTTGGTTGTGGTATCTTCTTTGGCTTATGGTACGATTTCATCTTTCACACGAAGGAATAATTTGGAAAAAACAAATTCCGTTTTTACTTACAAATCTAGGTTTATTCTTGATTTTTATCATATTTGTAGTACAATGGATATAATATTCCTTTGTCATTCTGAGGAATCGAAGAATCTCTTTAAATTTTTCATTAGATATTATTAAATAAATATTTTAACTTTATGCATGCACCTCATTTACCAAAGAAAAAGGAGAGTAAAAAGATAGAAATTTTCTCTGATCGTTTGAAAGCAATTATTTTTTCAGTAATTTTAGCGGTTTTTGCTGGTTTGACTGGAGCTATGATAGTGCTTGGTTGGATTTGGCCGTATGCGGGAGAAGGGGATACTTGGGTACTTTCTCAAACTCGTTCATCAATTTCTCAAAAAGAATTAGAAGGAATTGTAAAACAAGAAATGGCTAGTCGGATTGTTTCGGTTTATAAAAAATCGTCTTTTTTATATGGTACAGAATATTTTGAACCACAAAATAAAATATCTCCTGCTGTATTGATTGGATCTGATGGGTGGTTGGTTATGTATTATGATCAATCTCTTCCGAATTTTATGAATTGGAAAGTTGTTTTAGAAGATGGTTTGGTGTATGAAATAGAAAAAGCTGTAAAAGATGACTATTCTGATTTGTTGTATGTCCGTCTAAGTGCTTTGGCAGAAAAAGAAAAACAATTTAAAGTAGTTAGTTTTTCAGATAAAGATATAAATTCTGGAGATGAAGTTTATGTTTTTCAAAATGGTAATTGGAATATTAGTAATGTAAAATTTTCTGTTTTACCAAAAAAAGTTGATTCTCATTTAGACACTTCTCCGGTTTTAAAATATTTATTAACTGATAAGTTTGATTCAGGTTCGGTTGTTATTAACAAGCAAGGGAGAATTGTTGGAATTATTGATAATGGTTTTAATTTACTTCCGTATAAAACAATAACGCGTGTTATGCCGTTTGTTTTGAGTGAATCAAAAATAGAATATCCTAGTTTAGAAATTAAAGGTTTTTTTAGTGAAGAAATGCCTATTAAAACTGACGATGGTTTAGTTTCTGCTTTTATGATTACAAAAGTTCTAGATGCTCAGAGCTTGCTCAGAGCAGGGGATGTAATTACCGAGATTGATGGTCAGAAAATTAGTTTAAATACTTATTATCAAACTATATCTTCCAGAGAGAATTTGTTGGTAAAAGTTCTGCGACGTGGTAAAATAATAGAGTTGGAAGTTGAAGTTGGTGCTGTTCGTTAGAGGGTATCATTCTGAACGAATGTGAAGAATCCAACTATTGTCATCCTGAGGCATCGAAGGATCTCTTAAATAATTTAATAATTAAATTTAATATATGATGTATAACTTAAATAGACATTTTAAATTCATAATACTTTGGGGAATGATAATAGCCATTCTAGCTCTGGTAGTTAGTTTGATTTTACCAAAATATTACAGTGCTGATAGCGATGTGTTAATAATGACCCGTGCTTCTGGTGGAGTTGATCCATATACACAAGCTAAATCAGCTGAAAGAATTGGTGAAAATCTAGCACAAGTTTTGCCTACAACAGATTTTTATAAAAAAGTAATGTCTCAATTGGATTTAGAGTTTGATAAAAATGTTTGGGAAGATTTAACTGATAGAAAACAGCGTAAAAAATGGGCTCGTGATGTGAGAGCTGGTGTAAAATACGGTACGAACATGATGCATATCACAACTTATGCTAGAACAAAAATAGAAGCTGTGAACCTGTCTAATGCGGTTGTTGCAACTGTGATTAAAAGTGGTTGGGAATATGTTGGTAATGAAGTAGTTGTAAAACCAGTGAACGATCCTCTTGTATCGTTTTTGCCAGCTCGTCCAAATATGATTTTAAATATGATTTTAGGTTTTGTATTGGGAATTTTGTTATCCACACTTTGGGTTGTAAAATCTAAAGAAATAGAGTATAATAATTAGTTAAAAAATATGACAAAACAAATAGAGAATATTTTAGAAGAATTAAAACAAAAAGCCCAGTTTGATGGTAAGAAATTAGGTTTTTTAATTGCGGGTTTGGATGTTGATTCAGAAGTGACTGAAAGTTTAGTTAGTATTTTACCAACTTTAAATTCAGAACAATTAACTAAATTAATTGAAGTTTTAGAAAATAATTATCTAGATCAAAAAACAAAAGATTTAGATGAGAAATTAAAGGAAGATTTAGAGAAAATAAAAAAAGAATACGACAGTAAAGAGGGATTACAAAACCAAGAAACAATAGAAGAATTAAAACAAATTCAAAAAGACCTAGATAAATTAAGTTCTTAATTTAATAAAATGGATAATAATTTACAAAATAATAAATTGCATTTACGAATTAAAAAGCGTTTAAATTTTTATATACAAAAATTTAATATTAAAATGAATTTTCTTTTAAAAAAAGAAAGGCAAATAGAAAAAGAGTTAGAAAAAATAGAAAGTAAAGCTCGTTTGCAAAAACTTAGACAATTTGTTGATAAACAAAATTAATTTAAAATATATGGTAGAAGGTAAAAACAATCAAATATCTCCTGACTTAACAGTAGATGCTTTAAATGAAAATAGAAAAAATACTCATGAAATCAGTGCTGAAGTCATTAATATTATAGAAGATTTTGATATTGTGACAAAAGATCAATTAGATAAGATTGTTGGTGGTAAAAGATTAGAATTAGCTAAAGAAAGTCAAAAACTTGTTGAGTATGTTAATCAATTACAACAAGAGTCTTTTTTAATTGAAGGACAAGCAGATGAATTGGATGATTTTAAAGAGAGGTTGAAAGATATTAAAGATGACGTTGAAGACGCAGTGAGTAAGTTAAAACAAGAAATTGAAGATACTTTAAAAAAACAAGAAAATATTAAACCTTCTAAAAAATTAGGTGATATAGCTATTGCTTGGGAAAGTAATATAAAAAATTTAGTTAAAGAAGAAGATACAAAGAAGATAAAATTAGAAAGTTGGAAAAAAGAAAAAAAAGTAATGCAAGAGAGGTTAAAGCAAGAAAAGAATAAGGGTAAAAATCCAGCTAAAATAACAAAGTTAAGAGCAGATATTAAAAAATTAGGTGAAAGTATTAAAAATAATAAATTTAAAGATGAAGAAGTAGTGAAATATGAATATTTTAAAAAAATATTAAAATCTAGGAAAGCTGATAATGATGCAAAAGAAGCAATAAAAGAAGTTTTGGATGCGTTAAAGACAGGAGATTTATATAAAAATTTAGATCCAGATGGTAAAAAAGATAAAGAATTAGAAGCTTTTAATTCTTTATTAGAAGATTGGAAAGATAAGAGTGTTGATACAATAGATAATTCTATCGATGTGGATAAAGAAGTAAAAGATCTATCAGATAGAATAAAGGGGCTATATTATAAAGTTGAATCAAATTTAAATGTAAAAGGTCTTGATAAAAGTGAGGTTAAAAAAATAGAAAGAAAAATTAATGCTTTAAAAACTGATAGTAAAGAAGATGATATACTTGAATTATTTGAGGAGATTGCAGTTTTGGAATTAGTAGTACAAGGATTGATAGATGGTTTTATTGGTGAAAAGAGTGTAGAGAAGGTGAAAAAGAATGAAGAGAAAAAAGATGTAAAACAACAAGTTATTGAAGATAGAAGGCAAAAATATCAAGAAATAAAACAAGAAAGAGAAGATAGACCTCCTAAAAAGAAGGGTTGGTTTAGTAAAAAATTTAGTAAATTAAACTCATTTTTCAAGAAAGAAAAAGAAGTTGATAGTGATAATTTAGAAGGTGAAACAGAAAAAACTGATACAGAAAAATTAACAGATGTAGCTTCAAAAACAGGGTATCAAACAATAACTACTGTTTTAGGTATAAAAACGGCAACTGATTTAGCACTTGCATTGGAAGGTAAAGGTGATATATATAATTATGGAAAAGTAAGAGGTGGTAAAAAAGTAATCGTGAAAAAAATGGAAGAATTTGAATTAGCTAAAGAAAAAGTTAAAAAAGGTAATAAGGAAAAAGTAGAATCAAGTGAAAAAATGGAAAATATCAAAGAGATGATGAATATCTATCAAGATATCAAAGATAAAATGGAAGAATTAAAGAAAAGTGGTAATTTGAATGAAGCGCAAGAAAAAGAATTTTTACAAAAATTAAAATTTATTTCTCTTAAACAAAAAGAATCAGAAGGTGAAGGTAAAGAAAAGCTTGCTTTTGATGTAGAACAAGTTGTAGGTGCTTATGTTGAAAATAAAGTATCTGCTTTAAAGATTACTAAAGATCTAATGAATGGTATTTTTGTGGGAAGTGGTCTTGCACTAATTCCGGGATTACGTAGTGTGATGTATGCTGGTTTTTCAGCGGCTGAATTTGCACAAAAAATTAAACAAAAACAGAAAAATGAAATGGTTCTTGGTAGTAAAGTTATTGCTAGTGAAACTGATAAAGATGGTAAAACAACACCTAAGCCAGAAATAGGAAAATTAGAAATAGGTGAAATAGAAACAAAATATCTTCGGGAAACATATGAAACAGCTTTGAAAACTGCTAAAGATATGTCATTTTTTTGGGCTAAAGGTGATAATAAAACACAGAAAGCTGCTAGCACTGTTAAAGCTTTGGGTAAAATTGCGCGTGTGTATGGTATTTATAAATTTGGGGATTTTGCTGGTGGCGGAGGTGGTCTTGATAAAACTGAAGAAATATTTAATGGTTTTATTAAAGCAATAGAAGATAAAAATGTTATATCAACTGTAAAAGATAATCTTTTAGAAAATAATGCTTTTAGTAGAGGTCTAAATTATCTTAATAGTGGTGATGCTGTTGAGATAAATGCTGAAGAGATAAATATAGGAAGAGGTAAGATAGAAGAAGTTTTTAGTGGTTTAAATAGTGAGCAAAAAATAGCTTTAGCTGAGTATTGGAAAATTAAAGGAATAGAAGGTACTTTTAAGGAAGGAGATCCACCTATTGAAAAGATAAGAGAAATTATTGATAATCTAGGCAATAATAAATGGTTTGGAAAAGAAATAGAAGAAGCAATGCGAGCAAAAGAAGTAGATGTGCAACCCACAGATACTGCTAAATTTTCTCAAACAGATAATCAGAGTAACAAAGAACAAATTCCTGTTGTAGCTCCTACTGAAAATATTAAAATGAGTTATGGTGATTATGAAAATAATAATGAAGAAATTAAAAAAACCATTGATAAATTAAGGGAATTAAATTCTGATTTAGATGAAAAAGGCTCTATTGACTTATTTGAAAAAAGATTTAAAGAATTGTCAAAAGTTTATAAAGATTTAATTGGCGATGATTCAAAAGTTGATGATCAATTTAAGGAAGATTTTATTAATAAAATAATAAAAGAAAGTGGATATGATATTGATGAGGCTATTGATAAAATGAATCAAACAATAGGTCATCACGAAGGAATTTCTCATGCGATTATGCGTCAATTAGAAGCTGATTCAGAAAGTTTTGGATACGATAAAGAAACTGATGGAGATTTATATGAATGGGCTAAAAATAAAGCTGGTCAAATTGTTAAGGAAAATAAGTTGTATAGTGATACAACAGATGTTCAAATTAAGGATGCTTATGACAGTTCTGTAAAAGTTAGCATGAGTGATGATGGTAAAATTAAACTTGATATGGGTGATCTTGATGAAGATAATAGGGTGGAAGTACCACGTAACACACCTATAGTAGAAGAAAGTAATGTTGATGAAAAAGATACTTCATCATTGGATAGTGTTCAAAGTGAAATAAGAAGACTTGATAGTGGCATGCATCAAATAGATTATCAGGATCCAATACAAGGAAAAATAACTTATACTTATAAATCAAATGGTGATTTGTTTACTTATTATATAGAAGGTGCTGAACAATCTCATATAATAGAAGAGGATACTGCTTTACCAGAAGGCATTAAAAGAAATATTAGTGATGATATTTCTATGAAAGAATCCGCAATAGAACAAGTTGATGAAAAAGATACTTCACCTCCTTTAGTCCCGTTAGCAGATCAAGGTATTAAAGGTATTAAAGGTTTAGAGGGTGGTAAGAAAGAGATTAGACGAATTTCATCAGAAATGAAAACACAGGAAGAAATAGTTAATAAAAATATTGTTAATGATACTGGTAAAGAAGTAGAAGATATTCAAGAGAAAAGTAAAAATGATGATTCTGCTAAAGAAATTGTAACAGATAGTAATAATAAATTAACTTTTAAGAGAAATTCCAATGGAGATATTGTAGAATATGTATTAGAAGCTAATACGACTGGACGTACACAAGTTGAGATTATTAAAGAATATACAGGTTTAGAGGTGAATATAGTTGGATTAAAGTTAAATACAGGTTCAAATGTAAACGATGCACTTTTAAGAGGTAGGATTAATACCTTAGGATTAAGTGATTTAGCATATGATAGTTTGCAAAATAAAAATTCTGATGAAGGAAGATATATTATAAAAGATTTAAAAAGGAATATGAGAGGTCTAGCAAAAGCATTAGGTAAAACAATAGGAGAAGTATTTACTTCTGAAAAATTAAGAGAAGTTGGTTTAGGTGATGAAATTATAGATAAAAAATAAGATTAAAAATTATTTTAGGCTAAACTAAGCCAAACATACATATTTATCCACAGTTGTCAAGGTATAGCCCTTGACAACTTTTGGTTTTTATGTTATAGTTATCTGTTGACAATTAGAAAGTGTTTATATCTTGAGAGAGGACATAAACTACAGAAAAATATATTTATATATAACTCTCTCAAAAGGTGGGTTTTTATTTTATCACTCTAAGTAAAGTTAAAAAAATTATTAATTTTACTTAGGATGATAAGTCCTTGATCTTTACAAACACCTTGTTTAAGGTGATAAAAATAGGTTTTGAAATAAAGCACCTGTCATATTGATTGGTGTAAAAATTAACTAGGGTAACTACCCCGGCCACCATGGGCCGCACCTCACGAAAGGAGGTAAACCATGGCAGATCCAAAAGTAGATAAAGATGATAAAGTTGTAACGGATTTTTTTGATGATCATTGTGAAAGCAGTGATAACAAAGAAAAAAAATTGTTTCTCTATTCTCTTTCTGCAATCTTGCTGGTAATCCTATTGCTATCTTGGTTGTTTTATGAGAAGACTAATGAAGCTTTGGAAAATGCCGCTTTCGCTCAAACCACAGCTGATGAAGCTGTGACCAATGCTGGCTTGGCACAAACTACTGCAGATGGTGCAGTGGTAAAGGTTGCTGAGGTCGAGCAAAGCGCTCAAGAGTCTGACAAAGTCTTGTTTGGCTATTACTCAGACCTTGAAAAACAAGTGAAGAAAACCCAAAAGAACATGGGTTGGGCTTTCAGCAGGCTTAAGAAAGTTGAAAAAACTCAAAAGTCTGTTGGTGATGAGTTGGGAGTTGCTAAAAAACAGCTAAAAGCTAATAAAAAGCAATTAACAACTCAAGAAATTGAAATAAATCGGTTGAAAAACCGACCAAAAGGACGTATTGATCTCAAACTTCCCAAAGGATCCAGTATCAAAGCTTGTGATGGCTGGGTGAGTAAACTTAGGGAGAAAGGCTGGAGTACTTTAAAAGAAAAGTAGCTTTAGCATCTAGTTTTATTTGTTCAAAACTTATTCCCCAGCGTGGTTGTATTTTACAATTCATGCTGGGCTTCTCTTAATTTTTATGAGATCCTGAAATGAATTCAGGATGACATCGTAAAAATCAAGAGGAGTTTAGAAAAAAAGTTATCAAGTATGTTGCTTGTTAACTAATGCAAATTACAATTTATTTCTCGGTTAAACCGAGAGAAGGAGTGGAAAATGAAAAAAATGTTTTTGGCCATTGTGGTCATGATGATGGTAGTTGGTTTTTCTTCGGCAGCTTTGGCTGCTGAGTCATGTGATAAAAACGGCCTTTGTGCTGTTGAGCAGGATGATGGAAGTATTCTCTGGGAACAGAGGGGAGAAACTATTCAGCAGAAAAAAATTGCTGAATTGGAAGTGAAAGTGGGTGAAATCCAAAAAGCAGAAAGTCCATTTTCATTTGGATTATCGGCCGGAGGGTATGGAATTATTCTTCCACAAGCAGTTGGATTTGCTGGTGGTGGTGCCTCATTCCTTTTTCGTTCACTTTGGGAAACAAAAACCGAAGGTTTGTCCTTAGGTTTGCGGGTGAGAACAGGTCTGTCAGGCGGAAGCTTTTTTAACGAGCGTTCGGCTATAGATGGGTTTTACCCAATGGAATCGGCTGTAGTTTTCAATGCCGGAGCAGATTTCTTGCTTTATCCAGCCAAACATTTTGGTCTTGGATTAGGTGGAGAGTATGATTTGGCAGTTACTGTCGGTCGCGATATGCCTTTTCATGTTGGTTTCGCAAGGCTTTCATTCTTGTTCCCGATAGTGGAACATGTGGAATTGGAAGCGTATGGTTTGGGTGGTTATGCTCAGGTCGTACAAAATCGGCTGGTCAACAATTTCGTTACTGATTGCAAATACTACGGTTTTGCAGGTGGCGGCGGTGTTGACCTAAATATTTATTTCTAACCCTCAGGTTTGCAGGAGCCTTAAATCCTGCACTTTCTACTGATTATTAATTAATGGTAATTAGTAGAAAGGATATTAAGTCCTTTGTTCCTTACAAACATCTTTTGAATAAGATGATTATATATAGAAAAAAAGCAGAATTGAGAAGAATAATCAGTAAGACTTTGAGTTGAAAAATACTCATTGGATTATTCGGTCTAACTATCTTACCTCCTAACGTACCAGAGTAGCTAAGCGAAAGGGTAAAGGGGAAAAGTTAATTTGTCTACGTTGACAAATAAATACAATTCTATGGTTTTTGAAACAAAGAGTTTTGCATTGGGTAGAACTCAAAGATTAGGAGAAAATGATGAAAAACATCATCATGAGTGTTGTGGCAACTCTGATCGCCACATTGTTTGTCTTTGGTTGTGCTGGGCAGGATCAACCTGTTCCAGTGAGCGGTGGTAGTGATGTCACTATCAACGTTAACGGCGACACTTATGAAGTAGAAGTCACGGATGAAGGTGACGGGTATTACAACGCTCATCAGTTTTGCGAAAAACTGTCAATGGCAGGTGCTTTGACATACAGCGAATGTATGTCCGAACTTTCTAACCCAAACAGTGATCTCTCTTTGGAATTGCAGTCTCATGGTTTGATGTCTGGAGATTGTGATAACGCAGATCCTGATGTGTATCCTGGAGCTCCTGCCAAATTTGATGGCAAAGACACCAATTGCGATGGTCAATTGGAACCAGGAGAATGCATTGCTGATACCGGGTGTATCGTTGGTTATTGTGATGCAAGTGTTTCGTGGCAATGTGTTGACTGTCTGAATGATGGTCATTGTGATAATGATTTGTTCTGCGATGGTGTAGAAACTTGTGACATTCTCAACGACTGCCAACCTGGAACAGCCCCATCACTTGATGACGGTGTTTCTTGCACAAACGGCACCTGCGACGAAGTCACTGATACAGTTGTTCAAACTGCCGACGACACCTTGTGTGACGACGGTGCATTTTGCAACGGTTCCGAAACTTGTGACATTCTCAACGACTGCCAACCTGGAACAGCCCCATCACTTGATGACGGTGTTTCTTGCACAAACGGCACCTGCGACGAAGTCACTGATACAGTTGTTCAAACTGCCGACGACACCTTGTGTGACGACGGTAATATGTGCAGTATCGATTATTGTGATGTTGCCCTTGACTGTGTGAATGATTTTATCAGCGGGTGTTGTAATGTTGATGCTGATTGCGCTACTGGTGAATACTGTAACGTTGATGTTTGCGAACCGCTTAGTTGTGACGACAACAACGAATGCACAGACGATGTGTATGATTCGGATAGTGGGATGTGCGTAAGCACCCCAATTCCGAATTGTTGTTTTGTCGATGCCGATTGTTTGCAGTGGGCCCAACCTGGCGACTGTAGCGTGATGAGCGACCCGTTCTGCAATGATGGAACATACGGCTTTGGCTGTTTTGTTGAAGCCGGTCAAACCGCTGGTCTTTGCGATTACTGTGAAGACTCTGATGTTGATGAATATGGGGATCCTGCCCCAGACGGTTATTGCAGTGCTGTAGAGGAAATCTGTGATGACGGCAGAGACGGTGATCGTGACGGTGATATTGATTGCGCCGATAGTGATTGTGCCTCTTTGCCAATTTGCATCAACTGCGATGACGGCGATGACACCACTTTTGACATCAAACGTGATGACACTGGTGCATGCGTTCATACTCCTCTTTGGACGAACGAATGTGACCCGTATGCAGTTTTTACTGAATCTTCCACTGAATTCTGGGGCCCTGGAGTATATGAACTCCTTCCTGGTGATGGTGATGGTGAAGATTATGAAACTGTTGCCGATTCATGCTCAGTAACAGTTCCGTCAGATGCAACCGGTTATTGCGTGTTTGCAGATGGTACTACTGGTGAGTTTTGTCCACTGCCATATGTTTACGATGGAGAGGGTAATATACTCAACCCAGATGCCGTGGGTTGTACTCACAATCATAATTGCCGTGTAGTCACACCTTAAACTCTAGCCGGCTAAATCTCTGAAGCCGTAATATTCAGAGTTGTTCTTTAATGGTTTTGATTCGCCTTAAGGATCAGTTGGAAGTGTGTTTAAAGTAGCGTTATTAAAACGTACTACTCACACTTCCTTCCTTTCTACAATTTTTAATTTATTAAAGATTGTTTGAGGAAATATTCTCATAAAAAGCTACCAACTCTCTCTGGTAGTTTTTTGTTTTTAACATTTGTTATTCCGACTTGCCTGCCGGTAGGCAGGGCTCAGGATGACAGGTGTAGTGAGGGAGGTTTCGTATTATTAAAGACCCCTCCATCCTTCGGACACCTCCCCTTCATAAGGGGAGGACAAACTGGAAAGCTCTTTTATTTACTCTTGGCTCATTCTTAAAATAATGTTAAAATATACATATGTTAGACAACTTTTTAATAACGTTATCTACAAATCTAATCCCAGTAATATTACTTGGGTTAATTTTGGTATTATTTTTTAATATAATATTTCGTACAAAAACAAGTTATTTAATAGTTATCTTCCTGCTTATTTGGTATCCTCTAGAGAATTTCTTATTTAATTTTTTACCAGATGATTATTTTTTGTTATTTAAATATTTTCCTGAAGTTTTACTATATTTAACAACTGTAATTGCTTGGATTCTATATATTAAAAAACATAAAAAATTTATTCCAAAAAATCCTTTAAATAAATTCTTTTTAGGATTTTTGGTAGTTAGTTTAATATCTTTATTAATCAATCAATATAGTCCGGTCACTTGGATTTTAGGTCTAAGGCAATTGCTTCGTTTTGCAGTTGTATTTTGGTTGGTAATTTTAGAAGATTATAATCAAGATGTAGTAAAAAATCTTTTGATAATTTGTGGAGGGGTTATTGCTTTTGAGGCGATACTTGGACTAGTTCAATACCTGTCTGGTGGTCGTCTTGATCAATACCTATTTTTTTCTGGGGCATTTGGAGTTGCTAAAAGTCATTTGGGAGAACTTGAACAATTTTGGGCACCTGGAACACGAGTTTTTGGAACTTTAGGGAGGTACGATCAATTGGGTAGTTTTTTATTTTTAGGTTTGGTAATTCTAATGTCAGTTTTTTATACTTTACCATCACATTATTTAAAAAAAGTAAAAAAAGTTTATTGGATTTTGATAGCTGGAGTGGGGCTTTTATCTTTAGTTTTTACATATTCTCGTGCCAGTTGGATTGCTTTTCTAGTTGGGTTTTTTGCTCTAGGTTGGATTTTAATGAAAGATATTAGAGTGATAAAAATAATGATTTTAGGAGTGGTTTTAGGCGCTGTCTATTTAGGAACTTTTGCTCTTACTTATGATAATAATATTTTACGAATTACTGATAAACCCCAATCGAATTTAGCAGAAAGAATTTTAGAAATAGCCAGTCCGACAAGTCTGCGAAATGGATATGAAGGGTTTGGTAGAGTTTTCTTTTTAATAAATACCCCACGGATTGTGGTTTGGAATAACCCAGTATTTGGTGTTGGTTTGGGAAATTATGGGAGTGGAGTGGCAGCTATGCTTAATAATACAACGGAGTATGATAAATTAGGTTTGCCTTTTGGTATTCAAAATTTCTATGGTCAAATTGATAATAACTGGTTTTCTGTTTGGGGTGAGGTTGGAACCATCGGTTTGATTATTTGGGGTTTGCTTTTTTATACAGTTGGTAGGGTAGCCTTTGAAGTTTCTCAAAAAGATAATACGTTTTTAGGAGTAGTTTTAGGTAGAGCAATGGTTGGGGTTACAATTGGTCTATGTATGTTAGGATTTTTTGGTCCGTATTTTGAATTTAGAAGTTTAATGTTTTATTTTTGGCTCTTAACAGGATTGATGTTTTTGTATTGGAGGAAAAATAAGAATGCGAGTAATTTTATAAAGATCTAGTTTATGAGAGTATTGTTAGTAAATAAGTTTTGGTATCTAAAAGGTGGGGCAGAGAGGGTTCTTTTTGATACAAAAAAAACCTTAGAAGACGCAGGACATGTTGTAGAAGTTTTTGGCATGAAAGATGAAAAAAATAAATTTGAGAATAAATATTTTATAGACAATATTGATTATCACAAAGTCAAAGGTTTTAAAAAAATTAAAGTATTTAAAGATTTTATTTTCAATAAAAAAGCAAAAGAAAGTTTTAGAAAATTGATTAAAGAATTTAAGCCAGATGTAGTTCATTTTCATAATATTTACCATCAATTATCTTTTTCTTTGATTGATGTAGTAAGAGAAGAAAATATTCTAAGTGTGATGACTTTGCATGATTATAAAATGATAAGTCCTAATTACAATCTTTTTCATCATGGAAAAATAGGGGAGGAATGCTTAGATGGAAAATATCACCAATGTTTTTTTAAAAATTGTTTAGAAAATTGGTCTTGGAGTTTTGTAGCGACTTTAGAGGCGTATTATAGAAAAATTAAAAAATTTGATATGTACATTAATATGTACATATCTCCAAGTGAATTTTTAAAAAATAAATTTGAAGAGTTTGGTTTTAAAGGTGAGATAAAAGTTTTATCTAATCCAGTTAGAGAATTTAAGGGATCCTTCGACAAGCTCAGGATGACAAACGGAAAAGAAGGTAGCGGTATTTTGTATTTTGGAAGATTGTCACGTGAAAAAGGGGTAGATATTTTGCTTAAAAGTGCAAAGTTAACTCCAGAAATAAATTATAAAATTGCAGGTAATGGGCCAGATGAAAATAATTTAAAAAAATATGCAAAAGAAAATAGTTTAAAAAATGTAGAATTTTTAGGTTTTTTACAAAAAGAAGAATTAGAAAAAGAAATAAATAATTGTCGTTTTGTGATAGTGCCATCTATTTGGTATGAAAATTATCCGATGAATGTTTTAGAATCTTTACAACATAGTAAAATAGTTGTAGCTAGTAAAATAGGTGGTATACCAGAGATTTTACCTGAAGAATTATTATTTACCCCAAATAACCCTCAAGACCTTGCCAAAACTGTTAAATTGTGGTATGATAAACCGTTTAAAGAGTTAGAATTGTTAGGTCAAAAACTCAAAAAACAAGTAGAAAAAAACAGTAATCCAGATAAATATTTAGAAAGTTTGCTTAGTATTTATGAAGAAGTACAAAGGAAAAAATAAATTAATTTTAAACAGTAGTGTTATATCTGTTTTTTTAGGCGTTTTTCTCGCCTTATTTTTATTTTCAAATCAAGCTAATTCTGCTCCATTTTTAGCAAACTATTATTTATCAAATTTAACAGGTAATACTGAACAAACAGAATCTTTAGCAAAATATGACACGGTAATTTTAACACCTGCTCAAATCTATGCTCACCAAGGTCAAGTTAAAGCAATTAGACGTAAAAATCCACAGATTATTATTTTAGCCTATGTCCCAAGTCAGAGTTATAATACTCGGTACAATCCAAATGATCCTATTTTTAAGCATTTAAAAGTGCCTGAAAGTTCTTGGCTTTATAGTAGTACTGGAAAGCATGTGACATTCTGGGCAGATTTGAAAATGGTAAATATGAATAAGGAGTGGTCTGATTATTATTCTAGTTTTATAAATGAAAGAATTTTAAGTCTTTCACAAGTGGATGGTGTATTTTTAGATATGGTTGACGGGGGTATTTCTGGATTAAATGGTGGGGATATTGATATAGATGGTAATGGTAGTCGTGATTCTGCTAGTGTTGTAGATAGGGAATGGGTTAGAAGGGTTAATTATTTTTTAGAAAAAATTAAAAATAATACTAGTGCAGAATATATTGTGATAAATGGAAGCTCTGTTTCAAGTTATCAACCTTTTGTAAACGGTAGAATGTATGAAACTTTTCCAACTCCTTGGGAGCAGGGAGGGGATTGGAGTAAAATAATGTCTGGTCTTGAAAATATTCAAAAGTTAAATTCAAAACCACAGCTTCATATTTTTAATTCTAACACAGGAAATACTGGACAATATAAAAATTATAAAAAAATGCGATTTGGTTTAACTTCCAGTTTGCTTTTAGATAATATTTATTTTTCTTTTGACTATGGTGATCAAAGACATGGAGACCTTTGGTGGTATGATGAGTATAATATAGACTTAGGTAGTCCAGTTAATATTGCTGAATCAGAAAATAAAGATTTTAATGAAGGTCTTTGGTGGCGAGAATTTGATAGGGGAATCGCCTTTGTTAATTCTGGTAACAGTTCAGAAAATTTAAATCTAGGAGTAGAGTATGAAAAACTTTTAGGAACTCAAGATACAGATGTAAATGATGGGTCTATTGTGGAGAATATTAATATTCCAGCTAAAGATGGGTTGTTAATGTTTAAAACCACTCAATCTGTTTCTGATATTCCTTTTAAAAACGGTGATTTTTTGAGATTTTATGATTCTTTTGGTAGTCGTGTTAGAAATGGTTATTTTGCTTATGATGATAGATATACCGGTGGCACAAAAGTTTATCATGGGAATATTGATGGAGAGTTTGGTCAAGAATTAATTTTAATCAAAGGTCAAAAAATTGAAATTTATAATTCTGCAGGAGGAAAATGGTTTAGCTATTATCCATTTGGTGGAGGTTTTCAAGGAGAGATAAATATTGTGGTTGATAGTTTGTATGGAACAAGAAGTGATCAGATAATCATTGCTCCAAGTTATGGAAATCAAGTTATTTTAATGAACTATCATGGAAAAATATTAGAAAGAGAATTTTATCCACTCGGTAAAGAATATCAACAAGGTTTTACAGTTGGAATTGGAAATGTAGATAAAAGTGATTTTTGGGGAGAAGTAGTACTTGGAACTGGTGATGGAAAAATTATGGTGTTTGATCATGGTTTAAAAGAACTTAAAAAAACATTTTATCCATTTGGTAAAAGTTTTCGTGAAAGTGTAGAAGTAGCTGTTGGAAAAGTTGATAATTCTAATTATGATAAAATTATAGCAACTGATAGATTGGGAAAAAAATCTATCAAAGTGATAGATTATAATGGAAGTGAGTCAGAATTTTTACCATCTCAATTTCCAATGGGGGAATATAGAGGTTTATATTCTGCTGATGTTAATTTTGATAGTCGTGATGAGATTGTAGTTTTTGAGAGGAATTAATTACCAGTAAACAAAAGTACAACTGGTCCTTCAAATTTCCAATCTAATTTTAAAGCTTTAGCAAGTCCCACAAGTGACAAAGCACTGTTTGGAGAAATATCTAAGTTTGTAGTTTTTTTAATAATTCTAACAGATTCTCTAATTTCATTATTATCAGCAATCCAAGCCATTCCATGGCTGTTTTTTATTAGTTTTATAACATTCTGAGAACGATGTCCAACATTATCTACTATTGCTCCGGCGAGTGACGGTGTAGATGGTGGGTTAGGAATATCTTCATAAAAATTTTTAGCAATTGTGGGGCAGGTATCAGTTTGTACGATATGAATTTGAGGGTTTATTCCTATTTTTTTAAAAGCATTATGTAATCCTTCAGCACAAGTTGCACTTGAGGTTGGAATAAAAATTGCGTCTAGGTCTTTTATTTCTGATAGTTCTTTGGCAAGTTCAAAATATCCAAGTATTGCATTTTCATCTGTTGATTGTCGTAAAAATTTTACTGTGATTTTACCATTTTTATCAATACTATTTTTTTCTATTTGAAAAGCAGTTTGCTTCGGATTTTTAATTTGTTGGATTGTAATTTCTGGTATTTTTATTACATCAGTAATATTTTTTAATTTATGTCGGGGTATTTTTTTACCAACAAAAATTTCAAGACTTACTTTGCTTTCAGGATGTCTTTGGTTATATTCTTGAATTGTTAAAGCAGAAGCTAGACCAGCATTTCCAGATGAAGAAATAACAAAATTTTTAATTCCATCCTCTGTATGTTTTTCTATTATAAAAGGTATAGATCTTCCTTTGTGTGATCCAAGAGGATGTAAGTCTTCGCGTTTAATATAGAGTGGTACTTGAAGATTTATTGATTGAGATAATTTTATAGCTTGAAACTGTGGAGTTATTATCATAATTTACATGGGCCGAAGGCCTTGTCATTCCCGTGAAGGCGGGAATCTAGTTTAGTTGACTAATAGATAAACTTATATTATAATGTTTATTGTTATCTAATACTTAAAGAAATATTAACATTATGAAGTTAATTTGTCCAGAATGTAAAAACGAAGTAGATTTATCAAATTATCCAAATTTAGAAGTTGAACATATTGTTGAATGTAATCATTGCGGAATAACTTTGATGGTTGAGAAAATAGAAAATGATATTGTAGAAACTGAAATTGTTGACGAAGGAAAGTAAAAATAAATTATATTATAGACTATACTATAGTATGGTCTATTTTTATTTAAATATTTTTTTCCTAAAATCTTCTAACTTTCCTTCGGATTTTAATTTTAATAAATAAAAAGCTAACCAATGACCATAAGTAGTATCTTTAGTCATGGCAGTAAAAAATTCTTCAAAACTATATCCTAATATTTCTATTTTTTCACCCGCATCTAAATTTTGTTTTTGAATTTTTTCGCAATCACGGGCTATGAAATAAGATATTTCCCAATCTAATTTGTGTAATGGTTGATAAGAATGCATGAGTTCCCAATCGTTTGAAACCATACCACTTTCTTCTAAAAGTTCACGTTTGGCAGCTTCGAGTGGTTTTTCTCCTTTTTCTATTCTTCCTCCAAAAAGAGTATGAGGCATTTTTTTTGTTGGCTGTTCTTCTTTTGCTAAATAAATTTTATCCCCTTTAGTTGCAATAACTAAAGCAGTATCTGCTCTATTTAACATTTCAAAAGTAGCAGTTGAATTATCAAAAAGTTTTTGCTCCCATTGATAAACATCAAAAATTTCTCCTGTGAATACTTTTTTGGCTTGTTTTGGAATTTTACCCATATTTATTATTAATTATGCAGTGTTGTCATCTCGACTGAAATGTAACGCAGTGGAGTGTAATGGAGAGATCTCTCAACTTCACTATCGTTTCGCTCGAGATGACAAAATGTATTATTTTATTAATTCATTTATCATATTTCGAAAACTATGACTACCACAAAATACTATTACATCATTTTGATTATGATTTTCTTTTAAATAATCTATTAATTTCTCATCGTCATCAACGTATTTTGTATTAGAATGAGTCTTTGAAATTACCTTTGTTAATTTTTTTCCGTCAAAAGGAGGGTTTGGATCTTCATTTTTTATTTTTACCTTTGTTAATCTTGGAATAATTACTTCATCTGCTTTTTTAAAAGCATGATTATATGATGGAATTGATTCATTTTTTCTATTTCCTGTGTTTGGTTCAAAAATACAAGTAATTTTAGGCTTTTTGTCATCCTGAACTTGATTCAGGATCTTTTGAGATTCTGAACTAAATTTATAGATGTTTGATAAAGTTTCCAAAACAGATTTTACTTTGTCAGGGGAGTGAGCAATATCATCAATTACCGTTGTGTTATTTTTTGTTTTACCTCTAATTTCAAGCCGTCTTTTAATTCCTTTGAATTGGCCAATTAATTGGCCAATTAATTGGCCAGATATTCCAATTTGGTGAGCCATTGCAAAAGACCCACAGGTATTTTCTGCTTGAAAATTTCCAAGTATTGGAGTTTTTATTTTATATGTTTTTTCTTTGTGTTTAATCTTTAATTCTAAACCAGTTGTGGTAGATTTTACATCAGAATATTGGTAGTCGCAGTCGGGTGATTTGCCGTAACTAACTATTTTTATACTATTCTGCATAACTCCGTTGTCATCCTGAGGAACCGAAGGATCCCTTACGCTGTCATCCTGAACTTGTTTCAGGATCTCTTTACCAATATTCTCACTCACAATTATTAACCCATCTTTCGGAATCATTTTAACTAATTTTTTAAAAGCTTCAAAATATAATTCTTCAGTTGGGTAAACATCGGCATGATCCCATTTTACAGCAGTTAAAAGTAGATGAGTAGGTTGGTATGAAAAAAACTTTGCTTTCGTATCCCAACGTGAAGTTTTGTATTCATCACCTTCGAGGACGCTCCAATCACCACCAAGATCATCAGAAGCATTATCAAGATTTAAACTTAATCCACCAAACATATATGATGGTTTAAAGTCTGCTTGTTTTAAAATCCAAGATAGCATGGTGGTGCAAGAAGTTTTTCCATAAGTTCCAACTACTATAATATTATTTTCTTTTAATAGTTCTTGTTTAATAAGCTCTGGATAGGAAAGATATGGAATATTATTTTCTTTAACAAAAAGAAATTCTGGATTTGTTGATCCAGCAACATTTCCTACTACTACTAGGTCTGGCACATTGTCATCCTGATGAAAATCAGGATCTTTTTTATCACTATCGTTTTCTTTGAAAGATTCTGAATCAAGTTCCAAAGGGATCCCTTCGGTCGATTCAGAATGACAATTCTTTCCAATCTTCTCCGGATGCCATCCAGGATAAAATTCTATTTTATTTTTTAATAGGTGAGTTGAAATTGGAGGATAAAATCCTTTATCTGATCCTGTCACTTTCCATCCTTTTTTTTGCATCATAATAGCGAGAGCAGACATTGCAACCCCGCAAATTCCTATAAAATGGATGTGTTTTTTGATCATATTTATTTTGAATGAACATACTACAGTATGTTCATTTGTTATTTTAAAATTTCCTACCTATCGGTTAGGTAGACTTTTATTTTTTTAATATCACCTGTCCAACCATCTTCTTTATTAAACCACTCTATTCCTTTGAATTGAAATTTATATAAAGATTTTGTACTGGAAGCACTACCGAGATAAATATATTTTTTATTATTTTCTTTTGCCCAAGCAACAGCACGAATCATCATCCCCATTCCAGTGTTTGGATTGTCTGTATTTAAGTTATAAAATGGGTATGAGTAATGAATAATCTCATTTGTTTCGTGGCAAATACAATATCCGATACACTTGTCATCCTGAACCACCCTACTGTCATCCTGAGTCGGAGCGAAGGATCCCTCTTTTAAGAGATTCTTCGATTCCTCAGAATGACAATATGTGAGTAAAAAATTAAAATTACTTTTTTCTTTGTCTGTTAGCAATTCTTTAATTTTATTTGCTGAAAAAGTTCCTTTACCAAATTTTTCTTCATAAAAATCTTTTCCAAGTTTTCCAATTCTCCAAGAATATTCAGAGTAGGGAATAGGTTTGATATCTAATTCTAATTCTTCTGTTTTACGAAGTATTCTTCTATTTTCGGAAGACAGTTCAAATTTATTTAAATTAATTCTTACACTTCTAGTTTTATATATATCACCTTTTCCTGTGCGTGTAAAAACAAAACCACGATCATATAAATCGTTGATGTTCTTATCAGAGAAGTCCACAATAGTTTTTTCTTCCCATTTTAAATACATATTTTTTATTTTAAGGGATTCTTCGACAAGCTCAGAATGACAAGTGTTTTTAGTATAAAGCCATCCAAACTCCTACAATCACAAAGAAAGCATTAATAATCCAAAATCTCATTACAATTTTTTCTTCACTCCAACCTCTGAATTCAAAATGATGATGAATCGGTGCCATTTTAAAAATCCTTTTTCCAAATAATCTTTTACCAATTACTTGGATAATTACAGAAAAAATTTCGATATAAAAAATAAATCCTAAAATAGGGATAAGTAGAGTTTTATTAATTGCAATTGCATTAACTGCAAGGAGCGCTCCGAGCCCGAGCGACCCGACATCTCCCATCTGAAACCTTGCTGGTTTCACATTAAAGTATGTATAAGCAAGCAAAGTACCAACTACAGTTGCATTTAAAAGAGTGAAAGCTGGTCGTCCTTCTGCCCAAGAAATTAAAGCAAGTCCTAAAAATGAAGCAATCAAACTTCCGCCAGCAAGCCCATCTAATCCATCCGCAAAATTAACTGCATTAGCGGTAAACATTACAAAAAGCATGACAATAGGGATAATAAGCCAACCTATGTGAATTTGACCATCAAATGGAATCCAAATACTATGCCAATGAGTTCCTAATTTAAAATATATCCACCAAGCAACAATTGCTCCAGCAATTGCTTGAAAAAATAGTTTTTCATGTACAAGAATTCCTTTTCCAGGATGAGAACCAAACATTCCTACGAATCTTCTAAAAGCTGCCCAAGGAATAGTAAATTTATACCACAATCTCATATACCAATTTTTGTGGATTTTTGAAAGTTTAAAAATATGAGATAATTTTTTAATACGACGTTTTTTTCCAAAGATATTTAGCAAGTCATCGGCTGCACCAAGCAAAGCTGCTACAACCATAGCGCCGATAGGAACAAAAGTATATTCTCTATGCCAGTTGAAAAGAAGAGTGATAACAGTAACTGTGATAATAATTAAAAGTCCACCCATGATTGGAGTGCCAGCTTTTTTTCTTCTTTCACCATGCAGGGTAAAATCAAATTCACTACGACGAGTGACTTTGTATTTGTATAAAATTTTTGTGAGCAGTGGTGCCCATAAAAAAGCTCCAATAGTTGCGAATATTGCAAAAAGAAAAGCTTGACGCAATAATTCTAGTGAGAATGGTTCGCAGGTTTCAATTATAGTATTAATTTCTGTCATGTTTTTATATTTTAAGTCTTCTTATTTCTAAAATTTTAGCATTTTTTGCTTCTGCAAAAGTTTCATTTTGAATTTCTTGATGAAATAGGTCATCTTTTTGAGCAAATGATTTTTCTATCCATTCTTGTTTTAGTAGATTTTCTTGAGGGTGAGTGATTTTAATTTCACCAGTATTTACTCCGTGTCCATATTTCCCTTCAGAACTCCAAGCTCGAGCATGAACATATTTAATAATATCACCTGTAAAATCTGTGATTAAAATAATATGATCTCTACTTAATTTAGTATCAAGTAGTATTATCATATCACCAGCTTGGATATTTTTCCAGTCATCTATTTTTTCTGAATTTTCATCATTACTAAGTACTTTTACATTAATATTTTCTGCTGGACGGAGTTTATTAATAATTTTTCTAAAGAAATTTTTAGCAGGAATTTTTATTTCTTTTAAAATATCTGTATTTCTAATTTTTAAATATTGTTCGCGTAAAATATGAATTACAAAACCAGAACATTCAATTCCGATATTTTTTTCTATTAAAAATTCTCTAGTTTCTTTTGAGTTTAGTTTTTCTAGTTCAATTCCATATTGTTTAGCGGCTATTTCTGCTTCCTCAACAATTTCATCAGGTGTTCCTTTGCCAATTAAAGCTCTGAGTTGCCCTCGTTGTTTTAAACGAGCGTTATTAATATATGGACAACGAACACCCTCAATGTGTTTGAAGGGGAGAGAGATATAATCACCTATTAAATTTTTTGCTTCTTTAGTTAACATATTTATAAATTAGAAATTGTTTTAATAATTTTTTCACCAAGACTATTAAACTGACTATGTTTTTTCATAATTCCTGTTTTACTTTCCATTCTTAACCAGTCAGATCCCTCTTTGTCATTATTGTATCTAATTAGTTTAAAATCTTTCTTTAGTTCTTCTGTGTTGATTTTTAATTCTTTATTACTTTTTCTTAAAATTATTTGAGAACCATTTTTTATTTTAATTAATTTTTCATTTTCATAAGGAATTTCAAGTAAACTTGCTAGATGAGCTTCAAAAGTAGTAATAGATTTGTCATTCTGTCCGTCAGTTGGCGGATTGACTAGAATCTCTTGAGTTTGCAACCAACTTTCACAACTAGTTGATGCTGGTTGTCTAGCATTGATTTCAAGCAAGTATAATTGATCTGTTTTTTCATCTATTACAATATCAATCCCAAAAAGTCCTTTCCAATTATCTTTTATAAAATTTTGACCAACTTCCTTAACTATTTTTCTATAATCTTCTAATTGTTTTTTATTTAAAATTTTACTAGTTAATTTCCAATCATTTCCAATTGTGGCAAATTTATTGTTGGTAAAAGGGGAGAGTCCTGTAATTTGATATGAAATATTACCTATTAAAATTTTATCACCCCAGATAATATTATTATTTGTTAAAAGTGGTCCTTTGATATATTTTGCGATTCTAGCTTCTCTGTTTGGAAATTTTTCCTTTAGTTTTTCTAATTGTTGATTTGATTCTATTAAAATTGTTCCAGACCCAGTGTGAGAGTGATTAAATTGAATAATAAATTTTTCACCAGTAAATTCTATATCTTTAACTTCTTTTACTTTATAACCAGGAAGATATTTTTTTAAATCACCCAACCATTCAATCTGACTTATTTTTTCTTCAGCAAGGTTGGCAAGTTCAGCTGGTGGATTAATTAAATTCCAATTATTTTCTTTACAAATCTGTTCAATCTTTTTTGTGCTTTTAAATACTAGTATAAGGTCATTTTTTTTGATTAAGTTATTGTCATGTATTTGTTTTAGAATCTCCCAAGTATCTAACAATCTATTCGCGTCAATTAAAATGATATTATCTGGATATTTTTCTTTTAATTCTAAAGAGTAGGGTGATTTGTTTGTAATTATATTTATCTCAGTAGGTGTCTCAGTAGGTAGAAATAATCCTTCAGCTCTTTCAATATCTCGACAAACATAAAATAACTGGTTTTTCCCCAGTTTTTCCTCTATTTTTCTTTTTAAATTTTCATTCATAGGCTTAAATATACTATCAAAAATTAGTGTTTTAGTCAAAAAAAAAAGACCAGAAGAAGTTTCTCAACTTCCTTTGACCTTTTTGGAATATGTATTTTTTTAGCACTATTCTAAAGATTTTTTCGAATATCGAATTTGAATGATTGATATTGGCCAAAAAATTCCTCTGACTGCTGTTTTGGTTAGAGTCCATACAAGGCTTCTCTCTCCGTATACGGTGAGGTTCCATGAATGTATGAGTATACCAATTGAGTAGCTTGCTACAACTATGAAGGCTAATATTTCAGTCGTGTATGTAATCATAAGAACATCCCTTCTTTTTGTTAAAGTACGTTATAAGATATATATTAGAACATTATTAATAAAAATGCAAATAAGTTGCTAAATTAGTAAAATATTGATATTATAAAGTTAATTAAAGATAAAAAAATAAATGCAAGAATTATATAAAAAATTAAAAGAATTTGGTAAGGTGAGGTTAAATAAGACAATGGATAAACAGACTACTTTTCGTATTGGTGGTTCTGTTTTTGCTTTAATTGAAGTTGATGAAACTGAAAAACTTGTTAAATTACTAGATTTTTTACGAGGTGAAAATCAGGAATATTTTATTTTAGGAAGTGGAAGTAATATATTATGGAAAGATGAAGATTATGAAGGGGTGATTATAAAAATTAAAACACAGGAAATAGATATTAAAAGCTTGTTTGCCGATAAGCAGGAAAGTGAAATAAACATTGATGCTGGAGTACTTTTAGCACAATTGGTAAATACCGCTACACAGAATGATTTAACAGGATTGGAATGGGGAGCAGGTATTCCGGGGACAATTGGTGGAGCAGTGAGAGGAAATGCTGGTGCTTTTGGTGGTTGTATAGGTGGTGTTATAGAATCTGTTCGAGTTTACCGAGATGGGGAAGTGATAGAATTAAAATTAGAGGAATGTGATTTTGGATATCGCGAATCTATTTTTAAAGAAAATTCTGATGTTATTTTATCTACTAAGGTTAAATTAAAAAAAGGAGATAAAAAAGAGATATTGTCTCAAGTTCAGGAGTATTTGAAATATAGGAGTGGGCGTTTTGCTCCATTTCCATCAGCAGGTAGTTTTTTTAAGAATCTTCCATTATCTGTTTGGGAAAAAGACAAAAAAATTCTTCCACTAAAATTTTTAGAAATTAACAAAATAGCCGCTGGTTGGTTGGTAGATGAAGTAAAAATGAGAGGAATAGAAATTGGTGGGGCAAAAGTGTCAGATGAGCATGCTAATTTTATTGTGAATTTTAATAAAGCTACTCAAAAAGATGTTTTAGAACTTATTGAAGATATTAAGTTAAAAGTGTATAATAAATATGGGATAGAACTTGAGGAGGAAGTTCAAATAATTTATTAAATTAAAAATTATGCAAATAACATTAACAGCGAAAAATTTTGATCTAACAGATTCTATCAAAGATTATGTTGATAAAAAATTTAACATGTTGGATAAGTTTTTAGATAAAATTATCCGAGCAAATGTTTTGATTTCTAAAGATAATCATCACAACAAAGGGGATGTTTATTTTTGTGAGTGTAAATTAGAAATTCCTGGTAAAGACCTGTTTGTTTCTAAAGATGAACTAAATATGTACAAAGCAATTGATAAAGTTCAAGATCATTTGCGAGAGGAATTAAAAAAACATAAAGCTAAAACAAATTCTCAAGAAAAACAACAAAGAAGTGTGAAAAGAGAGCAAAAGGGGTATAAAATATAGAATTACTAAGAAAGATACTGAATCAAGTCCTAAAGGGATCCCTTCGGTCGATTCAGGATGACAATAGTGAAGTCCGTTCCAACTTGTCATTCCGACCGTAGTGGAGGATTCTCTCCAAGTAATTACATGTCAAATATACGAATTAAGAAAATATATCAAAAATTAAATCCGTGTTTAAGAAAATAAATAAAATAATAAAAAAATACCTGCCTATAATTTATAATATTATGGGCGGATTTATTATTGTTGCTGGTTGGAACTGGTATCATCTATCTCACAAACCTCATTTAAAATTTGTTTTAATTTCTTGTTTGATGTGGTTTGGATTAATTTTTGGTTTTTGGATTTTTAAAATAGTTTATAAAAAATTAATTAAAAAATTTGGAAAAATTGGTTTTTGGCAAAAAGAGTTTTTTTCATCAATCGATGAACTTTATCTAAATTTTTCTTTGTTTTTCTTGGTATTTTTTTCTACAAATGAAATTCTAAGTTTGATATATTTTTTGTGTGTATTATTTTTATTTTTTTGGCGTTTTCAAGTTCATTTGTCACGTCATCCTACTGCATTTTTGTGGCTCACAGTTAATAGAGCGGTATTTATATTTACAATATTTTTATTTTTAATAAATTCTTTTTTACAATATCTTTCCTTTGATTACTATATTTTAGATACATCTTATAATTATTTTAATATAGTTTTGTTTAGAAGCTGGGCAATGACCTCTTTTTGGCTAGCTGGCTTTGCTTTTTCTGGATTTTTATTCTGGAGCTTAAAATCATTTTGGCGTTATATTTTCTTTAGTCTTTGGTGTACACTGTTTATTTTTTCTCTTTTTGCTTGGGCGTGGAATATAGGAGCTCTTTACTGGACTGGTTATTATTTTAATCCAACTTTCTTTGCTCATGCAGGAGAAGGAGCTGGTAGAGTGCTGTGGAATTATTTGACTTATACTATTTTTGTTTGTTTTATTATTTTATCTGCGTTGTTTATTTTTGTTTTAAAATATGTTGTACGAGCTCACAGATTAACACCAAAAACTCATTGGCATTATTATAATTTTATTATTTTTACGATTGCTATCTTCTCTCTTTTTGGTCTTTCTTCTTTTTATACAACCCCAGAATATATTATTAGTAAAAGTTTTTATACATATTTTACAGGAGGAGAAGTAAAAACAGAATTATCACCAATTATTTTAAAGAAATTAGAAAAATTTGGTTTTTTCTATGATCAAGAAAAATTTAAAGTAAATGAAAGAAAAAATGTATTTGAAGAAAAGCAGAATTTATTACCAGAAAAGTTTAAAGAAAATTCTCCTAATATTTTGATTGTATTTTTTGAGTCTTTTTCTTCTCGTTTAGTAAGTGTGTATAACAAAGAATTTGACGGTGTCACTCCAGGTTTGCAAAAAATGGCTGATAATTCTAATACAACAGTCTTTAAAAAATATTTTAATGCATCGACGCCAACTATTACAGGGCTTATGTCTCAACTTTGTTCATTTTTACCACCAACAGGACATGAAGAAATTGAAAAAGAAAATAAATTTAGAGAACATAAATTACTTTGTTTGCCAGAAGTTTTAAAAAATGAATTGGGTTATAAAAATATTAGATATGTGACAGCAGTTCCTAAAACCTTTGCCCACAAGGATACAATTTTTGCTTCCATGGGAGTTGATGAAGTATGGGGACGCGATGAGCTTGAAAAATTAACAGATGAAGAGCAGTTGTCTTGGGGATATTCTGATCATCAACTTTATCCATTGACTTGGGATAATTTTATGGAAGAAGATGCTGAAGATCCTTGGTTAACAATGCTTTCAACAGTAGACAATCATCCGCCGTATGATTTGGCAAAAGATATGGTTTATTGGGAAGATGGAAAAAATAAAGTGTTAAACTCAGTTCATACGAGCGATGATGCATTTTTAAAATTTTGGGAAAAATTTGAGGTAAGTAAGTTTTATGATAATACAATCGTAATTGCAGTGTCTGATCATGCGATTTTTCCTCAAGCAATGAATAATAAGTATTTTGATGACAGACATCATGCTTTGCCTTTTTATGATGAGAATATGTTTATGATGTATGTGCCTGATAGTGTTTTGCCAAAAGAAGTAGAAGTTAGGTCAAATGGGCTTGATTTTATGCCAACGATTTTACATATGTTTGATTTAAATTTTGCTAATTCTTTTGAAGGTTATTCTATTTTTGGTGAGCGTGAAAAATATCCAAGCTTACTTGGCATGCATGAAATTGGTTTATATATTGATGAAGAAGTTTGTGAAGGTGGTAAGTGTGAGTTTAAACAAGATTATGGTGTGCCATCTGGTTTGAGATGTACTGAAAAAGACTATATAAATGATATTTCAGCTCCCTTAACTCTTTGTGAATACCTAGATTTCTTCAAATGGAAAAAGGAAATGTTAAAACAAGGAAGGTTTTGGAAGAGTTATTAGTTTCTTTACTTTTTTAGACAAAAATGATACATTTATTTTAGGCTGTCATCCTGAACTTGTTTCAGGATCTCTTATAAATGATTAATTTAGATTCTGAAATAAATTCAGAATGACAAAGTGTATGTCCGACACTCAACTCATAAAAGATAAAATAGATATTGCTGAACTTATTGGCGAATATGTTCAACTTAAAAAAGCAGGAGCAAATTGGAAAGGATGCTGTCCATTCCATTCTGAAAAATCTCCTTCTTTTATGGTGCATCCGGAAAAACAAATCTGGCATTGTTTTGGTTGTTCAAAAGGTGGTGATATCTTTTCATTTCTAGAAGAAATTGAAGGAATTGAATTTACCGAAGCTTTAAAAATTTTAGCAGATAAAGCAGGGGTGCAATTAACAAATTACAAACCAGAAGTAAATAAAAATAAGAAAAATAGAATTTACGACGTTAATCAAATGACGGCTAATTTCTTTCATCAATTTTTACTTAAAATGTCAGCTAGTAAAGAAGCTAAAGATTATTTAGAAAAAAGAGGTTTGAGTGAAAAGATAATTGAAGAATTTAAAGTTGGTTTTATTCCTGAACAATGGCGACTTTTAACTGATTACCTTGTTAAAAAAGGAAAAGGAATTGATGATATGATTTCGGCAGGAGTGGTAATTAAAAAAGATGGAGCAAATGTTTCAACTGGTCGTGGTTTTTACGATCGTTTTAGAGGAAGAATAATGTTTCCAATTTGGGATATCCATGGAAATGTTGTTGGGTTTACAGGACGGCAACTTGTGGAAAACAAAGAAGCTGGTGGAAAATATGTAAATAGTCCAGAAACAGCTGTGTATGATAAATCACGAGTGTTGTATGGTTTAAATTTTGCTCGTCAACCAATTAGAAAAGAAGATTTGGCAGTAGTTGTTGAAGGTCAGATGGACGTGATTGCTTGTCATCAAGTAGATATGAAAAATGTAGTCGCTTCTAGTGGAACTGCTTTAACAGTTGAGCAAATTAAACTAATTAAAAGATATACAAAAAATATTGTTTTTGCTTTTGATTCAGATCAAGCAGGGGAGAAGGCTGCGAAACGTGGGATTGATATGGCGGTTAAAGAAGGAATGGATGTTAAAATTGTTGAAATTCCAGAGGGTGCAGGCAAAGATGCTGATGAATGTATCCAAAAAGACAAAGAAGTTTGGTTTAAAGCTATTAAAGACGCTAGCGGAGTTATGGATTGGTATTTTAAAAAAGTACTTTCTAAATATGATGTGACAAACCCAAAAGAAAAACAACAAATTGCTACGGAACTTTTACAAGAGATTATTAAAATTCCTTATCCGGTTGAGAGAGATGAATATATAAAAAGATTATCAAATCAAGTTGGAATAAGTTTAGATGTTTTAAAAGAAGAAATTAAAAATATAAATAATAATCAGGTTAAAAAGGTTGGAGTTATTAAAAAAACAGAACCGGTTGTTGAAAAAACTGTGCAGAAAAAAACCATACCAAATAAATTGCAACTAACCTATGCTCATTTTTGGTCTTTAGTTTTAAAAAAGCCTGAAATATTCAAAGAAGTTGCAGATTTATTGAAATCAGAGTATTTTAGTGATTCTAAGTTCTTAACACTTTACGATTTGGTAAATAAAGAGTATAATAATACACAGCAATTAAACATTGATAGATTGCGAGAAAATTTTAAAGATGAGTCTGAAAACTTAATCGATATTTTGTTATTACAAGCTGTGAAAGATTTTTCTGATTTAAGTGATAATGATATAAAAGAAGAGATTGTATTCTTAGCAAAACAGATTAAGAGTGAATGGATTAAAAATCGTCGTGAAGAATTAAATTTATTGCGTAAACAAGCCAAACTTAGTGGAAATAAAGAAGAAGAAGATAAGTTGTTTGTTGAAATGTCAAATTTATAAAATATTTTTAAATAATATAAAGTTATGCCCGCAAAAAAGCGCGCTACAACTAAAAAGTCAGTTTTGGGTAAAACTGTAAAACCAAAAAAAACGCGCACCACGCGTTTAAAACTAAAAGTTAAAAAGTCTGTGGCTAAAAAAGCTAAAAAGACTAAAATCAAAACTGCAAAATCAAAAAAAGCAGTTAAATCAAAAAAGACCCCTTTGGGGAAGTCTGTTAAAAAAACAGTAAAAAAACAAGTTAAAAAAACTACCTTAAAGAAAAAGGTAGTTAAAAAAGTTGCTAACAAAATTTCTTCTAAAAAGATCTTTGTAAAGAAGAAGAAATTTAAAAAACTACTTAAAAAAGATATTATTCCACCTGATTGGCATGAGCCAGAGGATCAACAAATTAGAAAGTTGGTAGAAAAAGGTAGAATTAGAGGGTTTATAACTGAAATTGAAACTTTGTTTTTGTTTAAACATCCAGAATATTATCTTGATTTATATGAAGGTTTTTTAGAAGTTTTAGAGCAAAATGGTGTAGTGATTGTTGAAGTGCAAGGTAATATGTTGAATTCTGTTTCTGAAAATCAAGAAACTTTACGAGAATTACAGGGTAAACAACCTGATATGGATACTCCTTTTGATTTGGGTGAAATTGCAGCTGATTCAATTCAAATGTACTTGCGTGAAATAGGTAAAATTCCTCTTTTAACTAAAGATCAAGAAGTTACACTTGCTAAAGCAAAAGAAAGAGGTAATAAAGCAGCAGAACAAAAATTAATTTCTTCAAATTTGAGATTGGTTGTTTCTATTGCTAAAAAGTTTGTTGGAAAATCTTTGTCTTTACTTGATTTAATTCAAGAAGGAAATATTGGTTTGTTTCGGGCAGTTAAGAAGTTTGATTATCGTCGTGGATATAAATTTTCAACTTATGCAACTTGGTGGATAAGACAAGCTATTACTCGTGCTCTTGCAGATCAATCTCGTACAATTCGTATTCCAGTTCATATGGTAGAAACTATTAATCGTTTTCAACAAATTCACAGACGATTAATGCAGGACTTAGGGCGTGATCCAACTCCAGAAGAATTATCTGCAGAAATGGGAGAAGAATTAGCAAAAGTTAAGCATATAATGAAAATTTCTCAAGATACTATCTCTCTGGAAGTATCAGTTGGAGATGATGACGATGATAGTTCTTTACAAGATTTTATTGAAGATACAAAAACGGTTTCACCTGAGAGAGCAGCTGGATTGGAAGTTTTGCATGATTATGTGCGAGATGTTATAACAAATCTTTCTCCTCGTGAACAAAAAATATTAGAAATGAGATTTGGGCTTGAGGATGGCGTCACACATACTTTGGAAGAAGTCGGTCAGGAATTTGGTGTCACTCGTGAGAGAATTCGTCAGATTGAAGCAAAAGCACTAGAAAAAATTAAAGAAATGGATGGTATTAGAAAATTAAAAGACTATTAATATGAAGGTGATGATGTCTGGGGGCGGGACACTTGGTCCTGTCACTCCTTTACTTGGCTTGGCTGAAATTATTCACAGTGAAAATCCAAATACTGAGTTTATTTGGGTTGGTACAAAAAATGGTCCAGAGAAAAAAATAGTTGAAGAATACAATGTGCGTTTTATCGCGATTACTTCTGGAAAAATGAGAAGATATTTTTCTTTTCTAAATATTTTAGATTGGTTTAAAATAAAGCTTGCTTTTTGGCAGAGCTTATTTTTGATTTTAAAAGAAAAACCAGATGTATTAATTTCCGCAGGTGGTTATGTGAGTGTTCCTTTGCATGTTGCGTCTTGGTTTCATTCTATTCCAACTTGGATTCATCAACAAGATGTAAGAGTGGGATTTGCCAATAGATTAATGGCACCTTTTGCAAAAGTTATTACAGTTGCTTTAGAAGAAAACGTTAAAAAATTTAATATTAAAAAAACTATTTGGCTTGGGAATCCTGTTAGGTCAGATATTTATGAAGGTTCTAAAGAAAAGGCTCAAGAGATTTTTAATTTAAAGAAAAATCTGCCAGTTGTTTTTGCTACGGGCGGTGGAACTGGTTCTGATAAAATAAATCAGTTAATTGTTGAGGCAAGTCAAAATTTAAAAGATCATGCTCAAATTATTCATTTGACTGGAAAAGATCGTTCAGGAGAATACGCCAAACATGCAGAAGGTATAATAGAAAATTATCAAGCTTATAGGTTTTTTACAACAGAAATGAAGCATGCTTATACTGTGTCTGATGTGGTAATTTCTCGTGGTGGTTTTGGAACTATTACTGAATTATCAGCTCTTGGAAAGGCTTCAATTTTAATTCCGTTACCAGGGCATCAAGAAGAAAATGTAGAGTTTTTAGATAAGGCTGGGGCAGTGATTGTTATGAAACAAGATTTAACTGATTCATATAAACTTGCAAAGGTGATTCAGGAATTATTAGAAAATAAAAATAAAAGAGAGGAAATGGGGAAAAAATTAAAACAAGTTTTACCAATTGCAAAAAAAGAAAATGTTTTGAAGGTTTTAGATGGGTTGTTATCTTGACTTTAGTTCAGAGTATGATAAGCTGTAAGTAGTTCTGTTAATAACTTTAGAGAGAGGGGTGATTTATGTCTGAAAACAAAAAAGTAAGAAGTAGTGGTTTGGCAAGAGTAAAGGAGTTTGATATAGAAGCTACAGTAAGAGTTGAAAGGCATAAAGCTAACGCTAAAGCTCGTTTTGATGCTCTAAGCCCTGAAGGTCAAAAAGAATTTCTTCGTAAAGAAAAAGAGGAAAAGAAAAGTAGGAAATCTTTTGATGGATTTGGGGCTGGTGGACACATTGGTACTTTTGAACCAGAAATTTTCCGTTCAGAATCGCGTGGTGATTAAACTTTGTTTTCTTCTCAACATTTAAGCCCATTTGTTCGGGCTATTTTTTTTAAAAATAAAAGCGGTCATTTTGACCGCTGTGAGAGTTGAAGGTAAAATTACATTTTTTTAAATACACTATCAGTTATTTCCAGTCTTAGTGGAATAATCCCCCACCAATATCTAACTGTTATAGTTTTGATGTCTTTATTTGTTTTAACTACAACGTATGGTCCAGCTTCTTTAAATTTGTTAAAGACATTACGCCATATTTGTTGCATTTTTTTAGGCAATTCCCTTGCGTCATTCCAAGGAATTAGTCTGACTTTATCTCCTTTTTTAAACATAATACCTCCTCTAGACAAGATTTTTCTTGTCTATTTTTATTGTTTTAACCTTATTTTCAAGGTCTTCTTTTGATTTTAGCTTAACACGAATATACTCAGGTGTAAAGCCTTGCCAATGTCCATCTTTTTTATGTTCAAATAAAATTTTTCGTTCTAAATCAAGGAAATTTTTTTTAAATTTTTCTCCAACTTTATTAGTAATTTCAATCAGTTTTCTTACTCTGTCTTTTTTTGTTTGATCATGAACTTGATTTTTCATTTCATCAGCAATAGTTCCGGGGCGTTTTGAATATGGAAAAACATGTACTTTTGTAAATTCACATTTTTTAACAAAATCACAAGTTTCTTTAAAATTTTCTTCAGTTTCTTCTGGAAAGCCAACAATAATATCTGTTGTAAATGAGAATAGGGGGTTTTTGTTACGAAGTTTTTTAATAATTTCAAAATATTGTTTTTGAGTATATCCTCGTGCCATTCCTTCTAAGATTTTATTAGATCCAGATTGGAGAGATAGGTGCCAATGGGGGAGAAGTCTGTCAGAGTTTTTTAAATAGGTTTTTATTAATTCATCTGTAATTAATCGTGGATCTAAAGAACCTAAACGAATACGAGAAATCTTTGTTTCTTTTAAGATTGTTTTTATAAGTTCGGCTAAATTCATGTCATGACCTAGGTCATGACTTAGATACTGACATATATTAACTCCAGTTAAAGTCACTTCTTTAAAACCTTCTTTTTTTAATTTTAAAATCTGTTTAATTATTTCTTCTGGATTTTTGCTTCTGGATTTTCCTCGGAATTTAGTGATTATACAATATGTGCAAGCAAAATTACATCCAGTTTGAATTTTAACTAAAGCCCGAGTTTTTGTAACTGTACCACTGTCATTCTGAGGAATCGAAGAATCCCTCCCAAATTTCTCTAGCAGGTGCTCAATAATTTCATAATTATCTTTACTTACAAAATCAATTTCTTTTAAATCTTTATTCTCTAAACAACCAACTGCAACCACATAACTTCCACGGCGTTTTGCTTGCCTAATCATTTCACGAGTTGTTGCTGAAGCTCCACAAGTTACTCCACAAGCTCTCACAATCGCAATATCTTCTTCACTCCAAATACAGCTCAAAAAACCCTGATTTTCTAAATCAGATTTTAAACTTGCAGTTTCCGCTTGATTTAATTTACACCCGAGAGTGTAGAAAGATATTTTCATATCAGAAATTTTAGCTGTTTATAAGTAAAAAGTCAACAATATTACATTAAGTTCCCTCCTCGAGGAGGGTTGGAAGGTGTTATCTTATAAAAAATGTGGATAAGTTGTTTGCATGAGTATATACAATGGTATATACTATTGTATATACTTAAATATAATTAAAATATATGCTTCAAACTTTAAAAGTATTAAAAAGAGAAAAAGTGACAAATATTAAAGAACTTCAAAAAAGTCCATCTCGTCATCTTCAAGGAATAACTAGAATTTTACGTGGTAAGAAAACTCTTGGTTATTTTTTAAATGAAGAAATTTTTTCTAATTTGATTGAAGATATGGAGGCAATGAGTAGTCCTAATTTTATAAAAAGTATTACTCGTGCTAGAAAAAGCAAAAAACACACTCCTCTTTCTTCTTTAATTAAAAAATATGGAGTATAAAATTGTTTTTAGCGACGAGGCAATTAAAGATATTGAGATATTAGATGAAAAAATAGCTAAAAGAATTATTAAAAAGTTGAGTTGGTTTAGCGAGCAAGAAAACCCATTATCATTTTGTGCTCCTTTGAAGTATAAGGTAATTGGTGAATATAGATATAGAATAGGAAACTACAGAATAATTTTTGATTGTAAAAAAAGAAAAATAATAATTTTAAGAATATGTCATAGGTTAAGTATTTATAAATAAAATAATTTATTTAAACAGAAATACCACCATTGAGGTGGTATTTCTGTTTTTGTGAACTTCATAAAAACTACTTGGAACACCCTGAGAGATGAAATAATACGTTGGAGTGATTATAGTGAAAGTGGTGTCATTGGTGTCATTAAATAAAAAATGGTTTAATTTACATACTTTTGTATATTGAGTGATGCATTTAGTTTGGTATGTATCCCGATTCATATAATATTTGACAAAAAGGTTAAATTATGATATATTATCTAGTCAAACATAGTTTGATTTAAAGATAAAAATCGTTGTTTAACAATTGAAATTACTTAGATGCTTGTTTAGTATAATGGCAAACAAAAAGGAGAATAGCCATGACAAAGAATGTGGAAAAAAATGAAGTCCAGCTTAAAAAGAATCCTCTTTTTGAGTTGATTATTAACAATCCAAGTCAGGCAAGTCCTGACTTGGCTTTCACTTGGTGTATCAATCCAGAAGCACTTGAAAGATTAGAACGGGATAAGGTTTTTCATCCGTATTTGCTCGTTTGTGCTTTTAAAGACACTGGTGATGGTGAAACTTATAGAGATTACCGCAGAGTTATGTATCCGTTAAAGAATGGGATGGGTCACATCAACTTCGGTAATCCGGGAAAGTTCAAAGTGCATGCATCGGTTATTTGGTCTACTTATCACAAACAGAAGGATGAAGGAAAGGATGCTCGAAAACATCTTTTCGAGTCTTATCTGCAACAAAAAAAGATGATAAAAAATATGACCGTGCAATCCATGATGGTGAGAGTTATATACCAGAAGTGAGCAATGTTAATATGTTGTCCCATCATGAAGAAATCGAGCTGTATATTGACGAGAATCTGTTTGCTCCCGAACCTCCGAGATGGCTTGTAAGATGGCGTGATTGGGGCTACAAACATAAACCTAAAGATCAATGTGATGGTCGTAATCGTCTCATCTGGGCTTTCACTTTGAAACTTTTTCTTGGCTTGGTGTATTATCTCTTTCGTTTTATTAGTCGTCTTGGAATTGCAATAGTTGCAATCTTGATATTTACTTACAGGCCACAGAATATTTGTTGGAAAGGCGTGTGGAATTTGAATTACACCTCCGATATGTTTATGGACAAAGGTGATAAAAATTTTTGGTTTGCATCCTATACTACCAAAGAAGAAGGGTTGAAGTATCGTGAGTTTTATGAATGGTTTATCCTGTGCCCGTTCTTCTGGTTGGTTTTTGCTGCTATATACGCGTTTTTGATATCAGATCTTCTTGTTAAGGATATATCCGCAGTTGATGTGATTATCTTCTTGTTTTTCTCTGCAATTACTATTCTTGTTATTACTGGCATCTTCGCAGTATTATTCCATTCTTGGGATAAGATAGAAGATAAAATCGGGGGATGGAAAGAAAATATTGAGGATAAAAAGCAGAGACAATTTGAAGCGGAACTGGCGAATTTCTACGAACAGGAAATTGAACCACTCGCATGTTTGAACAGGTCGAGGACAGCAACTATCGAGGACTTACCTCCTAAAAAGAGAACATTGTATTTACGGTTTCGTGACCTAAAAGCCAAGGTTTGTAAGCCTTATCGACAAGGTTGGTAAGTAAGAACTAACGATTCATTTTATATCTTTAAGTTACAAGGATGTCAGTATGACATCCTTGTTTTTTATTTAGAGTGTTCAAATCGTTCTAATTAACATAATTAAAAAATTAGTTAAACAAAAATACCACCATTGAGGTGGTATTTCTGTTTTTGTGAACCTCATGAAATCTACTTGGAACACCCTAAGAGATGAAATAATCCGTTGGAGTGATTATAGTGAAAATGGTGTCATTGGTGTCATTGAATAAAAAAATGGGAGTACCTTGGTGTAGGTACTCCCGGGATGATGCAAAAAATCAGGGCTTCCTGATTATCTCTGCATAGGTGTTGAGGACGTTCGTAAATAGCATACCTACCGAATCCTCATTATCTAACTCAGACATCCTTTCCATTATCTGCATTAGAATTTCCACCGTTACTGTTGAGGATGGACCTTTTTTCTTGGTTGGGTCTATTTCAAGAATCTCCCAAGGTTGTTCGCTATAATGTTTTCTCACTTCTTCGTAAACACCCGTATCAAAGGTGGTGCTCACGACTTCTTTCGTATTTCTGTTTACAATTAAAAAAATTTTCATTTTTTCTCCTTGCCGGGTTTGCCAGCTTTGTTTTGTTAAGACCCTTCTTAAATTATAAGTTTTTATAATCTAAGAAGGGTGGAGGTGGGTAAAAAAAGCCCACCTCCTTTATGTTTGAACTAACATTCAGCTTATACAGCCAAACATTAGATAATTTTCCATTTTATACTCTTGGTTAGAGTCTAAAAAGGTTGAAGAAATTTGCGAAAAAACTTTCGCAATCTCTCGGGCGAGTCATCCTCCCACTCTTTTAAGCGTGGGATGGAACAAAGAACCAGGATCTTTTCCACCTGACGGTGGTATTCATTTAACAGATCATGACCCCATCTATACATCGATTCCGATTCCTCGGGGTCGTTGTATTCATCGCAGGTAATAAGGGCGTTCCAACCCTCGTGGTAACGATTTTTGCACTCCTCCTCTTTAAAGAAAAGTTGCACTTCCTTTTCTATTCTCACTCTTCTTTCTTTTCTCATCGTTTCCTCCCTTGCTGGGGTTTCCAGCATTGTTTTATTTACGAAATTCCATTTTAAATATTATTAATATAATAGTTAAAGTGGAATTTCGTATTTTCAAGGTATTTTTTTGTTGATTTAGAATAATTTTTATTTAAACTTACTTTAAATCAACATAATACTATACCATTTTTTAATAGTTTTGTCAAGTGTATAACTCAATAATTTGGCTAATTTTAGTTAAATATCACAGAATAAAAATATCGCCATTAAGACGGAATTTATGTTTTGTGATCTGACTGGGGAATTAAACGACTATAAAATTAATTTAGTCTAGAGAAATAGTGATGTGTAATAATTTATTTAACTAAAAAATAAAAGAGCCAAGTTAATGGCTCAAGTTTTGCATTATTTTCTGCATTATTATTAATAATACAGGGATTGAAAACAATCCAATCCACACGGTTACATCATTAGGGTTATGTAATAGTATGATGTAAAGTATTATTCCACTACATAAGACTGCGCATAGTATTAAAAAAAGAATACTAAGTGCTAAATGCAGATCTTCTCTTTGCAACATTTGCTTCCTCCTGTTTTTTTAAATTGAAGATTTGTGAACTTGATAAAAACTACTTGGAACACCTTAAGAGATGAAATAATACGTTGGACTGATTATAGTGAAAATGGTGTCATTGGTGTCATTGAAAATAAATAAAATTTTTACTATTTAAAATAGAGTGGTATAATACTTTTATATAAGATAATAAAATTTTATTTAAATATGGAAGAAAAAATACAAGTAAAAACAAAAGATGGTTGTATAGTATATGGTAATTTAAATTATAAAAAGAAAAATGATACTTTGCTTATCTTTGTGCACGGATTGACAGGTAGTGCACGTGAGCATCAATATTTTAATGCTGTACCTTATTTTGCAAATAGAGGGTATGACATTTTTAGATTTGATTTTTATTCTAGAAAAAAGAATGGTAGACAACTAAGTGATTGTTCTATTTCTACTCACATATCTGATTTGAATTTGGTAATTGATAAATTTAAAGATAAATATAAGAAAGTGGTTTTGATAGGGCATAGTCTGGGAGCTCTTGTTGTGTTAGGATCAAAATTAGATAATATATATAAACTTATACTTTGGGACCCAACTATAGGGTTGAAATCTTTAAAGAAGAAAAAGTGTGTGTTTCTTCCTGAAATAAATAAATATTTACTTAGGTGGGGTAGAGAAACATTAATTAGTGAAAAAATGGTTGAAGAATGGAAAATTGCTTCAGATTTAGAAAAATTAGTTAAAAAAATAACTAAACCATGTAAGTTTATATTTGCAGATACGCATAAAAGCTCTGATGTTTGGGGTCCTTATTTAAAAGATATAAAAGTAGAAAATGATTCTGTCATAATTAAAGGCGCAAGTCATATTTTCTGCGAAGAAGGTATCGAGGAAAAACTTTTTTCTGAAACACTTAGCTGGTTAGAAAAATAAATTAGAGTGTTCCAACTACCCAATCAGCATAATCAAAAAACCCCTTGAATAAAGGGGTTTTAGTTATGTGACCCGGCTGGGGTTCGAACCCAGGACCTTATCCTTAAAAGGGATCTGCTCTACCAGCTGAGCTACCAGGTCATTAGTTGTTATACTAACGCTCAATATGATATACTATTTTTATAAATATGTCAATAGTAATTTATGCACTCACAAAGTATAACACAAATACTAGAAAAGTTAAATACCTCAAAAGGTGGTTTGACTAAGGAAGAATCAAAACTCCGTCTTAAGAAAGATGGTCCAAATCAGCTCCCTAAATCAAAAGAGAAAATAACTCGGTTTGGTATTTTTTTACAGCAATTTAAAAGTCCATTGATGATAATTTTGGTTGTAGCGGGAGGAATTTCTGGTCTCCTGCATGAGTATATAGATATGACAGTAATTTTGATTACTGTTTTTATTAATTCTTTAGTGGGATTTTTTCAAGAAGATAAGGCAAACAAAGCTTTGGAACATTTAAATAAAATGATTGCTTATAAGGCGGTTGTATTGCGAGATGGAAAACCGTGTCAAATTTCGGCTTCAAAAATAGTAAAAGGAGATATTTTATTAATAGAAGCAGGGGATAAGATTCAAGCTGATGCTAGAATTATTAATTATACTGATTTAGAAATTGATGAGTCATCTTTAACTGGAGAATCAGAACCACAGATTAAGCATGATAGAAAAGTTTCTGATAAAACAATTTTGGCAGAAAGAAAAAATATGGTTTATCGAGGGACAACAGTCGCAAATGGTAGAGCAACAGTTTTGGTTATTGCGACTGGAAAAGATACAGAGATAGGACAAATTGCTACACTGGTTAAAGATACTAAAGAAGATCAGACTCCTTTACAAGAACAAATTTCTAAATTAGCAAAATGGATAAGTATTTTAGTTTTGTTTATTTGTGTGGCAATATTTGCAATTGGTATTTTTTCTAATCCACAAGGAGAGAGTATGTTTCATATTTTTGAAATAGCGATTGCAGTGGCAGTGGCGGCTATCCCTGAGGGTTTGATGATTACAATGACAGTTATTCTGGCGATTGGAATGCAATTTATTTTAAAACGAAAAGCTTTGGTGCGTCGTTTGTTATCTGCAGAAACTCTTGGAAGTGTTTCGGTAATTTGTACAGATAAGACAGGGACGATTACTGAAGGAAAAATGCGTTTAACAGAATTGATAACTTCTAAAGAAGATCTTAATTTTGAAGAGATTAAAATTTTACATACAGGAAAAAATGGACGTAGAGGAGATGCTTTAATGTTGTTGCGAGCGGGAGTTTTGGCAAATAATGGTATCTTAGAAAATTCACAAGCAAAAGAATCTGAATGGAAAATTCTAGGAGATAGTACTGATATTGCTTTTGTGTATGCGGGAATAAAAGCAGGTTTTGAAAGAGTTGTTTTAGAAAAATCAACTCCAAGGATAGATGAAATTCCTTTTGATAGTCGTAATAAATTTATGGCTAGCTTACATCATGTTGATCATGAGTCAGTTTTGTATGCCAAAGGTGCTCCAGAGTGGATTTTTAAAAATGCAAAATATTATGAAGAAGATGGAAAGGCAAAAAAGATGACTGCTAAGCAATTGGAATTTTTTAAAGAACAAGCAAAAAAGATGACTGCTAAAGGTTTGAGAGTTTTGGCAGTGGCGTATAAACGTGAAGATGGAAAAATTAACAAAATAGATAAGAAAGAATTAGATGATTTAGTATTGATTGGTTTGGCTGGTTTGTCTGATCCAATTCGTAAGGATGTTAAAAAAACAATAGAGATTGCTAGACAGGCTGGTATTAAAACAGTGATGATAACAGGGGATAATCTAAGCACTGCTCAGGCAATTGCTGGTCAAATAGGAATTCCAAATGCTGATGAGCATGTTTTTGATGGAGCTCGATTAGAAACAATTACTGACGATGAATTGCAAGTAGCTATTAAAAACTTGTTTATCTATGCTCGAGTTGATCCTAAACATAAAATTAGGATTGTACGTGCTTGGCAAGCAAATGGGGAAGTAGTAGCAATGACAGGAGACGGTGTGAATGATGCTCCGGCTTTAAAAGCTGCTGATATTGGAATAGCACTTGGAAGTGGAACAGATGTTGCTAAAGAAATATCAGATATGGTTTTGCTTGATGATAATTATGGCACGATTGTTTCCGCAGTTGATGAGGGGAGAACAATTTATCAAAATATCAAAAAGGTAGTTTTGTATTTAATTTCAGGAAGTTTTGCTGAAGCTTTATTAATTATTGGTAGTATGCTTGCTGGTATGCCACTCGCTGCTCTTCCTGCTCAAATTTTATGGATAAATATTGTGGAAGATGCTTTTCCGAATATAGCTCTTGCTTTTGATAAGGGTGATAAAGAAAACATGCAAGATCCGCCTCGTCGGCGTGATGAAAAAATTATTGATAAAGAAATGAAGATCATGATAATTTTGAAGAGTTTGCTGGCAAATATTGCCCTGTTTGCAATTTTTGTATATTTTTATAAAACAACAGGAGATATTAAATTAACTAGAACAATTGTGTTTGTAGGTTTTGGAATTGATGCTTTGTTTTATATCTTTGCTATTAGAAGTTTGCGTCATTTTGTTTGGCAAACTAATCCGTTTGGAAATAAATATTTAATTGCTTCGGTTGCATTTGGTTGGGTGATGTTATTCTCAGCAGTTTATGTGCCGTTTTTACAAACCTTTCTTAGGACAGTTCCTTTAAGTTTTAATCATTGGATATTGATGATTAGTTTTGGAATATTTAATTTGGCTTTAATTGAATCTGTTAAGTGGTTTTTTATTCATCGGAAAATTAGAAGTTGAGTGTCATCCTGAACTTGTTTCAGGATCTAAAATTAAATTAAGAGATTCTGAAATAAATTCAGTATGACAGTTGTATGTATAATAAAATTACAAAAGAATTAAAAAAATATTCTAATTTAGAAAAGGCAAAGGTTTTGCAAGGTTTTTTTAAGACTGGAAAAGGACAATACGGAGAAGGGGATATATTTTTAGGAATTGTAGTTCCAAATCAAAGATTGGTTGCGAAAAAATTTATAGATGCGAGTTTTGAAGATATTAAAAAATTATTAGATAGTAAAATTCATGAACATAGATTAACAGCAGTTTTAATTTTAACTTATCAGTTTCCTAAAGCGAGCGAAGTGAGAAAGAAGAAAATTTATAATTTTTATTTAAAAAATGCTAAACAGGTTAATAATTGGGATTTGGTAGATTTATCAGCCCAAAATATCGTAGGAACTTATTTACAATCACTCATTTGTCATCCTGAACTTGTTTCAGGATCTAGAAAAGTCTTATACAAACTTGCTAAATCAAAAAATCTATGGGAAAGACGAATTTCTATAGTTTCTACTTTTACCTTTCTTAGAAATGGTGATTTTGAAGATACCTTAAAGATTGCAGAAATTTTATTAAATGATCAGCATGATTTAATTCATAAAGCAGTTGGTTGGATGTTGCGAGAAGTTGGAAAGCGCGACCAAAAAATTGAAGAAAAGTTTTTAAGAAAACATTATCAGAAAATGCCGAGAACAATGCTGAGGTATGCGATTGAAAGGTTTGAAGAAGAGTTAAGGCAAAAGTATTTGAAAGGGAAGATATAAATTGTTGTCATTCCGATCAGAGTGGAGGGATCCCTCCCGTTTGTCATTCTGATGAAAATCAGAATCTTTCCGAGTAAGTCTATGTTAAAATATTCATATTAAGAAAGATCCTGAATCAAGTTCAGGATGACAACGGACGTGCTATTGTCATTCTGAGCTTGTCGACCGCGTGTCGCCTTAGCTTTAGCGGTGGCACAAGAATCCCTTAATTAATTATGGAAATATTAGACATTGTAAATGAAAATGATGAGGTGGTGGGAACTGCTTCAAGAAAAGAAGTACATAAAAAAGGTTTGCGTCATAGGCAAGTGCATATTATGGTATATAATGATAATCAAGATATTTTGTGTCACATGCGTCACAGAAATAAGGATAATTATCCAGGTTTGATAGATATCGCTGCTGGTGGTCATGTAGAAACAGGAATGAGTTATTTAGAAACAGCTTTAAAGGAACTAGGGGAAGAATATGATATAAAATTAGAAGAAAACGATTTAATAGAAGTTCGTAAATATTACAGAAGTCACATAGATAAAATTACTAATTCTAGATTTAAGCTTTTTGACACAGTCTATTTATGCAAGTATAATGGAAGGATAGAAAATTTAAATTATCAAAAAGAAGAAATAGAATTTTTAGAGTGGTGGTCTAGTGATAAATTATTTAATACAGAACTTTTAACAGAAGAAGAAAAACAAAAATTTGTACCAATGGTATCTAATGGAGAAATAGAAGATGTTTTAAAAGAGATTAAAAAAATGATTTTGAATATAAAAAATTAGAAATAGGGGAATCTATTGAAATATAGAGTATTCCATAGAGTATTCTATAGTGTACTCTAAAAATAAAATAATTTATTAACTATTAATCCTAGATTCCCGCCTACGCGGGAATGACAAGCCTTCAGCTTATAAAAATTATGTTAGACAAAAAGAACATTAACGCAATTCGTAAAAATTTAACAGACTACGATAAAAAGCGATTGGATATTATTAAACGATCAAATACTGCTTTGCATTATTCAAAAAGAATAATCTTTGCACTTCATCGTAAAAATATTAAAGAAGCAACAGAAAAAATGAAAGATGTAGAAAAAAGTTTTAAAGAAATTGCTGTGAAGTATAAGAATGAACCAAAGATTTTTAATGAAGGGGCTTATAAAGCTGCTTTAGAAGAATATGTAGAAGCAAAAATGTTTTTCAATTTTCTTGAAGGTAAAAAATTAGGAAAAATTTCTGAGGTAGAAGTTCCTCCATTTATCTATATTGCAGGACTGGGCGATGTACCAGGAGAGATGTTGCGTTACGCTGTAATGAGTGCTACTAATAAAGATTTTGAAATGGTAGAAAAATGTGTTGATTCTGCTTCTGAAATTGTGGGAGAAATGATTGAGTTTAATTTAACAAGTTATCTTCGTACAAAGTTTGATCAAGCAAAAGGTGCTGTTCGAAAATTAGAACAAGTACGTTACGAAGTTAGTTTGAGAAATAATTAAATAAAGAGTAGTATTCCTTTATACTCTGTGTTTTCTACACTCACCTCGGTCATACAAATACTTTTGTATTTGTGAGACTCTCGGTTCGTTTGAAAATAAAAAAAGACCCAACGCAAAACTGCAACGAAGGGTCGAAATGTGTCAGGGCGGCGGTAGGTAATTACGAGGTAGATTCGAGGTAGAATCGAGGTAAAATTGCAGAATTTTAGTGCTCTCAGGTTGAGAGCGACCGTGACACATTTTGTAAAAGAACATTTAACTATACTATATTTTAACAGTTTTGTCAAGTTTATGAAATACATAAAAAGAATTTATCATTACTTAATCGCTTTGCTTAGCTATATTTACTACAGTCGTCCAAGCCGTAAAATGATTGTAATTGGAGTGACAGGAACAAAAGGAAAGAGTACTACTTGTAGCTTTATTTCTAGTGTTTTACGAGCGGGTGGAAAAAAAGTAGCTGTTTTATCAACCGTAGAATTTAGAATTGGTGATAAAAGAGAATTAAATACTAAAAAAATGACCATGCTTGGTCGTGGAAAAATTCATAGGTTTTTGGCTCAGGCTGTAAAAGAAGGTTGTGAGTATGCTATTGTGGAAACTTCTTCAGAAGGAATTTTGCAATATCGTCATAAGTTTTTAAATTATGATATTGGAATTTTTACAAATATTGGAACAGAACATCAAGAACGCCATGGTGGTTTTGAAAATTTAAAAAGAGATAAAGGAAAAATGTTTGCGGGAATTTCTAAGCATAAAAAAGTTTTAAATGGAAAAAAAGTAGAAAAAGTAATTATAGTAAATGGAGATGATAAGAATGCAGAATATTTTCTTAATTTCCCTGCGGATAAAAAAGTTAAATTTCACGGAGGTGACTTTGATGATTTAAAATTTAAGTTAAATATTTTAGGTGAATTTAATAAATATAATGCTTTAGTTGCAATTGCTGTTGCTAAATCTCAAGGTATTTCCGAAGAAGAAATAAAAAAGGGGATTGCTGATGTTAAATTAGTAGAAGGGCGAATGGAATTTATAGATGAAGGTCAAGATTTTAAAGTAGTGGTTGATTTTGCTCACGAACCAATGAGCTATAAAGAATTGTTTAGTTCTCTTAAAAATTTAGCACCCTCTATGGAGAGTGCTATAGAGAGTGCTAAACCTAAACTTATTGGAATTATTGGTTCTGATGGTGGTGGTCGTGATGTAGGAAAAAGAGAGGAAATGGGTAGTATCGCGGGTGAGTTGTGTGATATAGTAATAGTGACAGATGTAAATTGTTACGATGAAGATCCTGCGGAAATAGCAGAAATGTTAGCTAAAGGTGCTCGTAAGTTTGGTAAAAAAGAGGGAGAAGATTTATTTGTTGAAATAGATCGTAAAAAAGCAATTAAATTGGCTTTTAAAAAAGCACGGACAGGAGATATAGTTGCAATCACAGCAAAAGGAACAGAACCTTGTATTGCAATCGCCAATGGAAAAACAATTCCGTGGGATGACCGAGATGTGGCTCGTGAATTATTAAAAAAAGTAATTTTAAAAAATTTATAAATCATGTCTATAGAAAGAAAAATTCACCTAGAAGATGATGAAGAAATTATAGAAATTGTTAAACCAAATTTTCTAATTTATTTTTGGGGATATTTTTTTGGTATTTTATTTATTTTAGTTTCAGCATATTTTTTATTTTGGCTCCTATCTCATGATTGGTGGGGAAAGGCTATTCTTGGTTTTAATTTATTAATAGCTATATTTTTGATCTTACGTTCATATATTTTGAATTCTGGGAATGCTTTGATAATTACAACTGACAGAGTAATAGATATAAATAAAGAGAAATTATTTTCAGAAAATACATATTCTTTGAATTATCATGATATAAAAGATGTGGTTGTAGAAAAAAAAGGTTTTAAAAGCATGTTGTTTAAACTTGGAAATATTATTATAGAAAGTAAAACAGGTCAGTTTATTTTAGATCTGAATGGAATTTCTAATCCAAACCGTATTCAATCTCTTATTTTAAAAACAAAAACAGAAAACGTACATAACAGAAAAGTTTCCAGTGATGAAAAGATTTATAAAAATTTTATTAAATTAATTCCTAAATTGGATGAGGTAGATTTAGATGAAATACAAGATCAGATAAGTGCTGAGCTAGAAAAAAGGGAGGTTGGTGAGATCATAGAAGATGTGGTATAATGCTTACTGCGAAATAGCAATTTAAAATATATGTCTTCCCGTAAAAAGCCGTTAAAACAATTTTTAATTTCAAGATGGTTTTTTTTAATAGCCGTTTTGTTAACTTTGTTTGTAATTATTGCATTTTCTCGTGCTTTTTATCGTGATTATGAGATTAGGCAGGAAATTCAATCATTGCAAGATGAAGTTGCTCGTTTAGAAACAAAGAAAGTAGATACATTAGATATCTTAAGTTATGTTAAATCAGATGAATATGCTGTTGAAAAAGCTAGAACTGAGTTGAACATGGTTAATCCGGGAGAAAAAATGATGATTGTAAATGGTGAAAAAAATGTTGGACAAGAAAATATGGTTGTGGTAAAATCTAAAAATGATAAATCTAATTTAAAAAAATGGTGGGAATTTTTCTTTAATTAATAAAATAAAAATATGAGTGAAGAAATGCAAAAAGAAGGAGTAGCAGGTGAAAACAAAAAGATGTTTGTTTTCGGCTTGGTAGGATTTTTACTAGTAGCTTTAATCATTATGGTTGGAGTTAGTTTATATCGTGTGTATGGCAAGACAGCTGAAGATGGATTTACAGTGACAATGGCCAAAGCATTAAAATTACCAGCTTTAAAAGTTGCTGGAAATACTGTTTTATATAGTCAGTTTATTACAGATATGAATGCTATTAAACATGTGAAGGGGTATGATATGAAAAATAATGGTCCAATGGCACAAATTACAGAAGACCAAATGACTGATCAAGTGTTATGGCGTTTGGCTACAAATGTATTGGTAAATAAATTAGCTTCTGAAAAAGGTGTTGAAGTTACAGAAGAAGAAATAGCAGAAGTGAGAGCTAATGTACTTGAACAATTTGGTGATGATGAAGATAAATTAACAAGTGAATTGTTAGAGAGGTATGGTTGGGATTTAAAAGAATATGAAGAAAAAGTGATTATTCCATTTTTATTACAACGTAATTTAAGTGAGTTTATTGTAAAAGATGTTGATTCAAGAGAAGTAGTTAAAGATCAAGCTTTGGAAGTTTTGCAAAAAATAAAAGATGGAACTGAATTTTCTGAAATGTCAGCAGAGTATGGTCAAGATGGGACAGCTGAAGTTGGAGGAGATTTGGGTTGGTTTGGTCCTGGTCAAATGGTTTTGCCTTTTGAAATGATTGCTTTTGATTTAGAGCCAGGAGAATTAGCAACAGAACTTGCAGAAACTCAATTTGGTTATCATATTATTATAGTTGATGAAACTAGAATGACAACTACAACTTTAGAAGATGGAATAGAAGGTGAAGAAAAGCAAGTTAGAGCTAGACATATTTTATTTAGATATCCAAGTTTAGATACATATTTAGATAATATGACTCAAGGTTCAAATGTGAAAGTTTATTTGAAAATTAATAATCCATTTGAAATTCCAGAAGAAGTAGAAGAGGTTGTTGAAGTAGAACAAACCCAAGAATAAGAAAGTTAAAAAAAGAAACCATAGTTTAAACTATGGTTTCTTTTTTTGTCATCTCGACCGAAACGCAACGAAGTGGAGTGGAGAGATCTCTTAAAAATCTTTTTTAATAAAATTATTAAAACAATCTTATTGACTTTATAATTAATTTTAGATAAAATAAATTTTATACGCGGGATTAGTACAATGGTAGTATATATGCTTCCCAAGCATGAGACGCGAGTTCGATTCTCGTATCCCGCTCAATAAAAAATAGTTAAGCCTCCTTAGTTCAGTGGTAGAACAGCGGTATCGTAAATCGCATACGTCAGTTCGATTCTGGCAAGAGGCTCTAAGAGTTTTTACCCCGTAGTGAAATGAGCGAAGCGAATTTCTACTACTGGGGCGATTCTCCGAGATGGCTCAAATAAACTTCAATAAAAATTTATCCCCAGTTTATAGTTATGACGAATTTTTAAATTTGTGATATAATATTACCATGATTAAACTAAGTGGAATATCAAAAATTTATCCAACACCTTTGGCCGCACTTCGTGATGTTAATCTTCATATTAATTCAGGTGAATTTGTTTCCATAATTGGACAAAGTGGAAGTGGTAAAACAACTCTTGCTAAACTTTTGATTGCTGAAGAAAAAGCCACCAAAGGAAAAATAGAAATTGGTGGTAATGATATTACTTTTTTAGGCTCTAATAATATTCCATATCTACGTCGTCAAATTGGAACAATTTTTCAAGATTTTAAGCTTTTGTCTAGGAAAACAGTTCATGAAAATGTATCTTTTGCTTTAGAGGTTGCTGGTAAGCCAAATAGGAGAATTAAAAAAATAGTTGATGAGGTTTTGGAGATTGTTGGACTTGGTACAAAACATAAAAGTTATCCAAGGCAATTATCAGGCGGAGAACAACAAAGAGTAGCGATTGCTCGTTCACTTGTGCATGGTCCAAAAATTATGATAGCTGATGAGCCAACTGGAAATTTGGATACAATTAATACTGAAGAAATTATAGATATTTTAAAAAAGATCAATGAGTATGGAACGACTGTACTTTTATTTACTCATAATCGGGAAATTGTTAATCGTTTAAAAAAACGCGTTATTACTCTTGATGAAGGACAAATTATTTTAGATGTAGAGCAGGGGAAATATGTGCTTTAATATTGTTATTCTCGCGAAGGCGGGAATCTAATACTTTAAATTATGTTAGGTTTTTTAAGAATTATAAAATACGCTTTTCAAGATATTGGTAGAAATATTGGTCTTTCTTTTATGACGGTTTTTATTCTCGTATTAATGCTCTTGTCAGTGAATGTTTTGTGGGCGGTAGATGTTTTAACAGGTGAAGCAGTGATTGCTGTAAAGGGTCAAATTAATGCTAGTTTATATTTTGTACCAGATGCAACTGATGAGGGTATAAAAGAAATAGAAGAATATATTGATTCATTTCCAGAAGTTTTAGAAATTAATTTACAGAGCAGGGAAGATGTACTTGAAAGTTTTAAAAAACGCCATGCTAATAACGTTGAGGTTTTAGATGCCTTGAAAGAACTTGGTGATAATCCTTTTGGATCTACGATGATAATTAAAACTCGCGAACCAAAAGATTATGGTAAAATTATTACCGCGTTAGATGTTCCGGAATATGATTATTTAATAGAATCAAAAAGTTTTGAAGGGCAAGAAGGAGCGATTGAAAAATTACAAAATATAACAAGTAGAATAGAACGAGTTGGTTTTGGATTGTCTTTTTTGTTTGTAATTATTTCGTTTTTAATTATTTTTAACACTATTCGTGTTTCTATTCAGTCTCAAAGACAAGAAATAGGGATAAAACGTTTGGTAGGGGCAAATAATTGGTTTATACGTGGTCCGTATTTGATTGTGGCTTTTGTGTATACTGTTTTAAGTTTAGCTTTAACAATAGGGGTAGTTTTCTTTGCTTTGAAATATCTAGATCCTTATTTATCTGTTGTTTTCCCAAATGGCTTCTCCTTGACAAATTACTATAAATCTAATATAATGATGCTGTTCGGAAGTCAAGCTATATCAATTTTACTTTTGACAGTATTTTCTTCTTTACTTGCAATGCGTAAGCAGTTGAAGATATAAAATTCCTTGTCATTCTGAGGAATCGAAGAATCTCTTACAATTTATAAAAATATTCGCGGATCGTCTAATGGCAGGACTTCAGGTTTTGATCCTGACTATCGGGGTTCGAATCCCTGTCCGCGAACTATGATAAAAATAGTGTACACTAAAATGTACACTATTTTTATCACAAATTTTCTTTTAAGCTGTACATTTTAATGAATTTGTAGTATAATTAGTATTTGGTGGTGTAGTTTAACTATTAATATAGTAATAAAATGAATAAGAATTTCCAGATAATCAAAAACGTCGTTGCAGAAATGGGTGGTGCAATTGAAAAAATCATTCCAGAACGGAGTTGTTTTTTTGTTAATATTTCTGGTAAACGAATTTTACTTCAACATTATTTAACTATTTCTAGACAAGCTTTTGGCAGTGTGCAATTAACTAAATGTAAAGATATCACTTATAAATTACTTATTGATAATGGATTGCCATCTCCTAAGACAGAGTGTTTTTATAAGAAAAGTTATAATAAAGTAGAAGCGATAAAAAAATTAAACAAATTAAAATATCCAATTGTTTTAAAGCGTGCAACAGGTTCTAATAGTCGAGGAATATTTACAAATATTAATGATTTAAAAGAGGCAATAAAAATAATCAATAAAGTATTACCAAGTTATAAAAGTGTAATTGCTCAAGAAATGGTTTTTGGTAAGGAATATAGGATTTTAGTTTTAGGAAATAAGGTTATTGGTGCTCTTGAAATGATTCGTCCGCATATTATTGGTGATGGTATTTCTACAATTCAAAAAATTATTAAAGAAAAACAGCGTACTACCAAAAAGAGAACAAGATTTGATAAAAATTTAATACAAATTCTAAAAAAACAAAATGTTACTTTAAAAACTATTTTGGCAAAGAAAAAAATTATTTACTTTAAAGAAAACTCTTGTTTAGCCGAAGGTGGAGAAACTAAAGATGTTACTAGTATTGTTCACGCAGATGTAGAAAAGATCTGTGTTAATGCTTCAAAAACAGTTGGAAAATATCTAGTTGGTGTTGATGTCATTTGTAAAGATATATCAAGAAAGCAAACAAAAAAATCTTTTAATATACTTGAAATTAATGGAAAACCAGATTTATACATTCACTACAATCCTACACATGGTAAAACTAGAAATGTATTAAAGGATGTTATTAAATTTTTACTTAAAGTATCGGTGTCTTTACCAACTAATAAATAGCTTAACTTAATAAAAAAGTTTAAATATTATTCTAGGCTGTGAATAATTAAAAAAATACTGATTTAAATCAGTATTTTTTTTGAGTATTATTATTTCCTTGTACAGCTTAATTTTTAAGAGTATAATAAAAATATAGTTTGAAATCTTATTATATCTTCGGATATAAATGTCATTCTTCATTCGTTTAGATTATGAAAAAATATAAATTAGCTTTAAAAAATACATTTAATAATATTAAAAATACTTTACCAATTCTATTTGGAATAGTATTATTAATTTCTTTTATAATAACTATAATTCCTTCTAGTTTTTATAGTAATTTTTTTACAGGAAATAGTGTGGTTGATTCTTTCTTAGGAGCTTTACTTGGTAGTGTGGCTGCTGGCAATCCTGTAAATAGCTATGTAATAGGTGTAGAGCTTTTAAAACAAGGTGTTGGACTAGTGGCTGTGACTGCCTTTGTTATTAGTTGGGTGACTGTTGGTGTAGTACAATTTCCAGCCGAGGCTTTGTTGCTAGGTAAAAGATTTGCTTTGGTAAGAAATATTTTTAGTTTTATTTCCGCTATTGTTATATCAATTTTAACAGTTTTAATTATACAATTTTTATGATTAAAAAAATTATTGTTAAATTTGGAATGAATTGGGTATTTCTATTTTTAGTTTTATTTTTATACTTGCTAACTTTGATTTTTAATCAAACGTTATTTATTAAAAGTTTAATTTATGCTAAAGGAGTATTAATAGAAGTTATACCAGTTTTGATTATGGTTTTTGCCTTTACTTTTTTAGCTAATCTTTGGCTTACTAATAAAAAAGCAAATAAGTTATTATCATCTAAAACAGGACCATTGCAATATTTTACTGCAGTTTTCCTAGGAATTTTATCAAGCGGTCCTATTTATATGTGGTATCCACTTTTAAGTGAATTAAAAGAAAAAGGCTTGAATAATTCTTTGATTACAATATTTCTATATAATAGAGCTGTTAAAATACCACTCATGCCAATGATTGTTTATTATTTTGGTTTACCATTTTTACTTATTACAACTTTTTTTATGATTACATTTTCTTTAATAAATGGTTATTTTGTAGCTAAGTTTACTAATAATTAACTAAAAAATATGAAAATAGCAATTGCATCATTGGATAAAGATATTAATTCAGAAGTTAGCCCTCAAGCAGGAAGAGCTCCATATTATTTAATTTTTGATAATGGTGAATTAATAGAAAGTTGGAAAAATGTTTTCGCTGTCGGTGGGGGAGGAGTAGGCTCAGCTGTGGCTAAAATTATGGTTGATAAGAATGTGGAAAAAGTTATTAGTGGTAAATTTGGAGAAAAAATGAAAACTGCTTTAACTGAGAAGGGAGTTAGTTTTGAGGAAAAGAAAGGTATTATAAAGGATATTATTTAATTTAGTTTAAAATTAAACTTGTCTCTTGACACACCCCTAGGGGGTGTGTTATTATATTGCATATTAATTTAAAAATATATGACTATAAAAAACAAAAATCAAAGAATAAATAACATCATAGGGCAATTGAATGGTGTAAAAAATATGATGGATAATAAAAAAGATTGTTCAGATATTTTAACTCAGTTAAGTGCAATCAAATCAGCGGTAAGTTCTCTTAGTAATCATATGATTGAAGAAGATTTTGCCGGTTGTTTAAAAAAAGGTAAAAAGAACGATGAATTAAAAAAGATTATTAAAACATTAATTAAAAATAATTAAATTTTATGTTTAAAAAATCATGTAGGATTAAAAATTTTCCAATTTCTTTCTTGGCTATCGTTTTAGGTCTAGCTGGTTTTTCTTTGGCAATTCAAAAAATGGAAGAGTTGTTTAAAGTTGAAAGCTTATTTTCTCCTTGGATTAGTTTATTCACAGCTTTGGTATTTTTAACAATCGGTTTTTTGTATTTAGTAAAGATGATTTATCATTTTAAAGAAGTGAAAAAAGAATATAAGAATCCAATTAAACTAAATTTTTATCCAATAATTGCTAAAGTATTTCTTATTTTTAGTATTATTTTATTAGGTTATAATTTGATATATTTTTCAAAAATACTTTGGATGATCGGTGCGTCATTACAATTTATTTTTACAATTTTAATTTTATCAGTTTGGATGCATAAAGATAAATTTCAAATTAAACATATTAATCCTGCTTTATTTATTCCTATCGTTGGAAATATAATTGTTCCAATTGCTGGTGTAACTCATTTTAATAATGAATTATCTTGGTTTTTCTTTTCTGTCGGAATGATATTGTGGTTAATTTTTATGGTTATCATTTTTTATAGAATTGTATTTCATGATCCATTGCCAAGAAAATTAATTCCAACCTTTTTTATTTTGATGGCTCCGCCTGCAATTGGATTTATCTCATATATAAAATTAACAGGCAGTCTAGATAGCTTTGCTAGAATATTATATTATTTTTCTGTATTTTTATTTTTATTGTTGATATCTCAATGGAAACAATTTATTAAATTAAAATTTTACCTATCTTCTTGGGCATACTCTTTTCCATTATCAGCATTTACGATTGCTACTTATTTAATGTATCATTTACAGCCTGAATATATCTTCTTTAAATATTTTACAATTTTAAACATCATTTTACTTAGCATAATTATTTTCTACTTATGTATCAGAACGATGATTGCTATAAAGAATAAAGAAATTTGTGTAATCGAAGAATAGTATTCTTTGGACTTGACAATGTAGGGTAATGGGTATATACTCATAATAGGTAAGAACAAAGGTCAATTACCAATTACTAAAATTTTAAATAAAAAATATATGCCAAATATGAATGGAACAGGGCCAATGGGTCAAGGTTCAAGAACTGGTAAAGGAATGGGTGCTTGTGGTAATGGTGGGGGAATGAGAAGAGGTAATGGTGGTGGATTTGGACAAGGTCGTAGAAGATTTATTTCTCCTATAAATGAATTATCTGCCTTAGAAGAAGAGGAAAAAATGCTTTTAGAAAATTTAAAAGTTATAAAATCTGAGAAAGAAGCACTGAAAGCTCAAAAATAAAGGGTATTAACCCCAGGGCAAGCCCTGGACTTTTATTCCGCCCCAAGGGGCGAAATATTATACCCTTTGTTTTCTACACTCACCTCGGTCATACAAATACTTTCGTGTTTGTGCGACTCTCGGTTCACTTGAAAATAAACCAATAAGTTTATCACAACCGTCCTAATACTAATGTTAGGGCGGTTGTGATATAATATAAAAATAGTTTTAACATTTATAAAATATATGTCACCAAGACCAAGAGGTTATAGGCGAGTGAAAGTAAATCCTGATATTACGTATTTTAAACCACGAGGTGTTCCACTATCTACTTTAAAAGTTATTAATTTAACAATGGAAGAATTAGAAGCGTTACGATTGCATGATATTAAAAATATGAATCAAACAAAATGTGCTGAGAAGATGAATACTTCCCAAAGTACCTTTCAACGAATTTTAGATTCTGCTTATAAAAAAACAGCCGATGCCTTAGTAAATGGTAAAGCTATTGAAATAATTAAAGAATAAATTTATGCAAGAAAATATAATTTTGGCTTTTGCTTTAACGACTTTTGCTGGTTTATCAACAGTCTTGGGTGCTTTGTTGATTTTTTGGATTAAATCTACTTCAACAAAGTTTTTATCATTTGGTCTTGGTTTATCTGCTGGTGTGATGATATATCTTTCGTTTTTTGAATTATTAAAAGAATCCAATCACTTATTAAGTGATGGTTTAGATGGTAAATATAGTTTGATGGTAATTTCAATGTTTTTGGTTGGTATGGTAATTGCTGGGATTATTGATGCTTTAACACACAGTAGATTGGAAGCTTATTCAGATTCAGAATGTAAAAATAAAAATTGTAGTTTGCCAGGTGGTGGTTGGCATGGACATAGACACGGTCAGGGAAGACAACAGATGGGTCAAAAAACTCTTTTTAAAACGGGGATTTTTACTGCTATTGTTATAACTATTCATAATTTTCCAGAAGGAATTATTACTTTTACCAGTGCTAGTGTTAATATAGTTTTTGGTTTATCAATAGCGATTGCCATTGCAATTCATAATATTCCAGAAGGATTTAGTATTGCTTTGCCAATTTATCACGCTACTAAAAGCAAGAAAAAAGCACTCTTGTATGCTTTGTTGGCTGGTTTAGCTGAGCCTGTGGGAGCTTTGCTTACTTATGTTATTTTACTTCCTTATTTAAATGACCATGTTTTGGGGATAATACTTGCTATTGTAGCAGGTATTATGGTCTATGTTTCTTTTGATGAGCTTTTACCAACCGCCAGAAGATATGGAAAACATATTAGCTTGTTTGGCTTAGTTTGCGGAATGATCCTCATGGCTTTTAGTTTATATATACTTTAACTTTTCTAGAACAAAAGTAAAAGTTCAAGGTTTCAATGCACCACTTTGTGGATAACTTCATTGGGAGTTTGATAATTAAGCCCTTTTCTTGGTCTGTTATTTAACTTCTCTTGTAT
>Ga0208904_1000087_pt1 | contig 79282 bp, 70 predicted proteins | sample AntAceMetag02UKB_FD_184774 | JGI IMG/M metagenome (GOLD analysis project Ga0208904, IMG submission 184774) | Saline lake microbial communities from Ace Lake, Antarctica - Antarctic Ace Lake Metagenome 02UKB (SPAdes) (version 2) | ecosystem: Environmental > Aquatic > Non-marine Saline and...
CACACACAATGATACTGCAACCTATACATCCCATGACTAGTTTTTACTACTTCCACATGACAACAATACCACCGCCAGGTTCATTCACCCACGGCTAAAGCCCGTGGTACTCTGTCTTCGACCACATAGAAAGACTGTCCTTTGCCGTACCTTCAAACCAAGGAGCGAATTGGTTCGGATCATGATTCTCACCAATTCTTCCAAATCAACATCTTACTGGTTTGAAAATACGGCAAAGGACACCTATCTTATTACTTTTTGATTTGTAAGTGCGTGCCTAAAAAGGGAGAGGTGTTTTTGAGTCATTCGCGAAGCCTCTGGATCAAAAAGGAGTAGATCATGTATCTACGACGTTTTGCACCAATTGACGAAGGAGCAGCTCTCCCTTTATTTAATGTGCACGTACTTACAAATTAGAACCCATGTGCAGTTCCAGCATAATCTGGGCTACGCGGCTGTCAACTGGGCCTGGTCCTGTCATTGTTCTGCGTGCCTCCTGAGTTGTGAGCCTTTCGTCCATCATTTCTAGTGGCACATCAATAGCCTCCTTGATTGCATCAATTATCTCCATTGTTATTGCTGTTTGGCGTGTGACCTCCCCCTTCATATTAATTGGAACCCCGGCGAGAATGCCGACTATCATTTCTTCTGCAGTCATTGCGCTGAGCCGCTGAACAAGTTCTTCAGTTGATCTGTGCAGGATCTCTTCACGTGGGAATGCCACTTGTTGCCCTACATCGCTAATTGACACGCCTGTGCGGCGCGTTCCTATGTCGAGAGCGAGTAGCTTTCCTTTTTTTGGTAGGGGCATAAAAAGGCGGTTAGATTGAGACGATTAAGCTGCTGCAGTTACATTCAAAGTCACTTCTGCTGAAACTCCTTTATAGAGGTCAATTGTGATTTTGTATTCGCCTGCTTCTTTGATTGTCTCCATTTTGATTTGCTTTGTAGGTACGTCGACTTTAAGTTCGGTCTTCAAGATTTGAGTAACTTCTTTTGCGCTTACGGCTGCGTAGAGCTTGCCGGTTTCGCTGGCTTTTTCTTCAACTTCAATTGTTTTGCCGTCAAGTTTTGACTTCACAGACTCTGCGCTTTCTTTTATGTTTTCTAGCTTCTCAGTTGCTTTTGATTCCTGTGCTTGTACGTGGGCAACGGTATTGCCGGTAGCGATTGCTGCAAGTTTGCGAGGTGCTAGGAAATTGCGGAAGTAACCTTCGCTAACTTCTTTGACGTCGCCTTTCTGACCCATTCCTTTGATGTGCGTGAGTAGGATAATTTTCATTTTTTTGGGGGTTAGTTGAATATCCAAGAAGTGATGCTGGAGAATCTGTCACGTGGGCGAAGTAAGGTTTCAAAGCTTACGCCGGTGAGCTTGGTATCTACAACATAATAATAACTTGGGGTGTAGAGGAAAACTGCGGGAACGTCGTTTGCAATTACGTCCGCGAGTGAGTCTAGAAGTGTTTGTTTTTCTTCGGTGTCAAAAGTTCCGCGGATGCTTTCAATATAAAAGTCAGCCTTTGGATTTTGGTAATTGGAAAGATTCAGCCCGTCTTCCGTTGCCTGGCTTGAATGCCAGTATGCAAAAGTGTCCAGGTTGTAACCCATGCTTTGGCCGTAAAGCAGCATGTCGTAATCGCGAGAAGTTATGACCTCAGTGAGCTCATCAATAGGGTAAGATTCAATCACTACTTCTAGGCCAAGCTCCGCAAGTTGCTCCTGAATGATTGCAGCCGTTGTGCTGATAACTTCTTCCTGGAGCTCGTTTGTTTCGTAAAAATCACGGCGAGCTAGGTGAAGTATCATGGGTTCGCCGTTTTCATCTGTGCGGTAAGTGTCGTCTTCTGCAAGAGTCCAGCCTACGTCATAAAATGCGCCTTGAGCTTCCTCCTGACTGGCTGTATGAATCCATTCAACCTGTTCAAGTTCCAAAAGCGGAGTGTGGATTTTCACCTTGTAGCCGATTGCTTCAAGGATTGCGTCCTTATCTATTGCCTTGGAAATTCCGAGCCGAGCCTTGTTCGTATAAAGATAGTCGGAGTCTGTGTTAAAGAAAAGTGCGGTGTATTGCGGGAGCTCGTACTGGTATGTGACGAGATCCTCGGTGTCCATTTCTTCCAGTAGACTCTGTTGGATGCGCGCGGCACCATGCCAAACGGATCGGTTTTCAACGAGCTCTGTGATGCTTGGATATGCAACAAAACGAATATCTGAAAGTGTTGGGACTTCCCCGTAATACTCTGGGAAAATGCTAAGATTCACGCTACTGCTGCCGTCTGGGAGTATGTCATATGGCTCGGTGACCATGTATGCGCCGGTCCCCACTGGCTGCCTATTGAATTCGTGAGTGTCCAATTCTGAAACAGGGACTTCCCCAAGAATGTGGTAAGGCAAAATTCCCACTGTCATGCCTGAGAAGAAGAATGTGTTTATAGAATTTAGAGTGAATGTAATAGTCCGGCTGTCTGGCATTTCAATTGTAACGCCTTCGAAGTTGGATTTGAGCACTGGATTGATAAAGTCTGGCGACTGGATTACATCTGCAAAAGTAAAGTAAATATCTTGGGCTGTGACTTCAGTGCCGTCATGCCAGTAGAGTTCGTTTTTTAGTGTGAAAGTGTATGTTTTTTGGTCGTCGCTGAGAGTGTGAGTTGCGAGATCCTCTTCAAATTCACCTGTTTCTGAACTGTACTTGGTGAGTCCGGAAAAAATCAAAGTACAAATGTCTGTGTCGGCTTCGGAAAATTCAGTGAAGACAGGGTTGAGATGTGTAATTTCACCAACAAGCCCTTCGCTGTAAGCCTTGCTTTTTGCAATTTCAATTGAGGTGCCGTCTCCGAGGAAAATAAAATAACTGCTCCAAATAATCGCGAGCAATAAAATCGCTGAAACGACTTTTTCCTTTTTACTTAAGGATTTGGCCGCCTTTAAAAATAAATTCATTAAATGAAGTTAAGTAGCAAAGACAGGACAACGAATATGATTAGAAGTCCTAGCGTGATTTGAGCCATAACTTTTTCAGCTCCACGTTTGCTAGTTTGGAAGCCAGCTCCGCTTGCTCCACCGATTGCTTCGCCCATTCCGCCTCCGCGTTCTTGGGACATAATTGTGAGCACTAAGAGGAGTGCGCTGATAACTTGAGCTATGATAAGTGTTGTATGCATATTATTCTTTTAAGAACCAATGAATGAACCAGTTTGCGACGCCAAAGATAATGGCTGCGAAGATATAGGTCAATAGGCTTTCGACATGCATGACCACACCTTCGATATCCATAACGACTAATAAATAGTTTGAAAGATACAGAATGAAAGCGTTTATAAGGATTAGGAAAAGTCCCGCGCTGAGGAAAACCAGTGGAAATGAGAGCAGTTTTAAGATTGGTTTTACCAGGAAGTTAAGGACTGTGAGAATTGCTGCAACAACAACTGGTGCGAGCCAGCCGCCTTCAAAGCTGAGGCCTTGGAGCACAATGCTAGCTACAAAGAGTGCCAGTGCGTTTGTGACAATTACGTATATAAGTCTCATTTGCGTGGGATTATGAGTTAGCTTTTTTCACTGCTAGTTTAACCTTTATTCCTTCAATTTCGAAATCTTTTTCTGCGTCCCACTCAAGGTCACCTCCTTGCTGGAGTTCATTTGCTAGGGTTTCCGCTTTGATTGTATCTGCAAACTCCGTGATTGCCTCCTCAAGTTCGCCTTCCGTTTCCGTGAGTACCAAGATGCGGTCGCTGACTTCGTAGCCGGCGTCTTTGCGCATTTCCTGTATGTAACGAACCACTTCACGCATCATTCCTTCGCGGCGAAGCTCAGGTGTGATTTCACAATCTAAGGAAACTACGATTCCATTTTCAGATTCAATGTCCACTCCTTCCTTTCCTTTGTATGCGAGCTCAACTTCAGCAGGTTCTAGAGTGAAGTCTGCAACTTGCACTTGGCCGCTATCCAGCACTTTAAAGTCACCAGCTTTTGCAGCCTGGATGATTTTTTGCATATCCTTGCCGTATTTTGGCCCAAGGACTTTTGAATTTGGAATTACAACAAACTCGGCAAGTTCTCCTGCATCTGCAAGGAGTTCAATTTCTTTCACATTCAGCTCCTCAAGAATCACGTCTTTTTGCAGCAGTATCACTTCTGGATTAACTGATTGAGGTAAGCCAATGATTACTTTTGAAAGTGGTTGGCGTACGCGGATCTTTTTCTTTCCGCGGATTGCGTGACCAAGAGTTACAATCAGGCGCGCTAGTTCGATTTCTTGATTCAAGCCCTCGTCAATTAGGCTTTCATCTGCTTCTGGCCAATCTGCTAAATGCACGGAGTCTTCATTTGTCAGGTTGCGGTAGATTTCGTCCGCCATAAAAGGCATGAATGGTGCGAGCAATTTGGAAAGTCCAACCAGCACGGTGTGCAGCGTTTGGTACGCCTCGTTCTTGTCGGTGTCATTTTCTGACTTCCAAAAGCGGCGGCGACTTCTGCGAATGTACCAGTTTGAAAGGTTGTCCACAAAAGTGATTATTGGCCGCGTTGCGCGGGTCAGATTATAGTCTTCCATTTGCTGACCCACCTCTTTGGTGAGAGCGTTGAGTTCGGAAAGTAGCCAGAGGTCGAGTTTGTGGCTCGGGTGGCTAGCGCTGTCGGATTTTGCGGGCTTAAAGCCGTCAATGTTGGCGTAAGTTACAAAAAAGCTGTAAGTGTTCCAGAGAGTCAGTGTGAATTTTTTGAGAAGGTCGTCCACGTGTTGCTCCGAGAACCGAACGTCTTCCGCGAGTGGAGCCGTTGAGCTGTAAAGGAACATGCGAGTTGTATCTACGCCCTTTTCGTCAAAGAGTCCATTTGGGTCAGGGTAGTTTTTCTTTCGTTTGGAAAGTTTTTCACCGTCTGCGGCGAGCAAGATTCCGTTAACAATCACGTTTTTGAAAGCCGGTTCGTCAAATAGAATTGTTGAAAGCACGTGAAGGGTGTAGAACCAGCCACGGGTTTGATCCAGGCCTTCTGCGATGAAGTTCGCCGGGAAGTTTTGCTCGAACTCCTCTTTGTTTTCAAATGGGTAGTGCAGCTGCGCGTATGGCATTGAACCGGATTCAAACCAGCAGTCGAGGACCTCTGGGATGCGGTGCATTGTGCCAGTACATTTTTGGCATGGGATTGTGATTTCGTCTATATATGGTTTGTGCAAGTCGAGTTCGCCGCTGCGCATTGGGAGCTTGCCTGAGCTGCGTTTGCCGAGCTCTTCAACAGATCCAATACACTCCATTGCTTCACATTCGCTGCAAGCCCAAACCGGGATTGGGCAACCCCAGAATCGGTTACGGGAAATATTCCAGTCCTTCACGTTTTCTAGCCATTTCCCAAAGCGGCCCTGCTTGATGTGCCCTGGCTGCCAGTGAATTTTTTCGTTATTCGCTATGAGTTTATCCTTGATCTCTGTCACGCGAATGAACCACGCGTCAGTTGCGTAATTAAGGAGTGGTGTGTCACAACGCCAGCAATGCGGATAGCTGTGGCGGTAATTTTCTTTACTAAAAAGTAGGCCGGCTTTGTCTAGGTATTCGGCGACGTTTTGATCCTGCCCCTTTACGAATTTGCCAGCAAAGTCTGTAACTTCAGGTTTGAATGTCCCATCCATGCTCACGTGCTGGATGATTGGAATGTTGTGCTCTTGAACTGCGCGCATGTCGTCTTCACCGTATCCGCCTGCAATGTGCACGATTCCGGTTCCGTCTTCGGTAGTAACAAAATCCTCTGCAATCACTTGCCATGCATTTTCAATGCCTTCCAGGTCTGAGTTCAGATAGTATGGGAAAAGCGGCTCGTAGCGCATGCCAACCAGGTCCTTCCCTTTCATTTCTTCCTCGATTGTGAGGCCGTCCATTTCAAAATGCTTTTCAAGCAGATTTCCTGCAAGAATGTATGAGTGTCCATTGTGTGTCACGCGCACGTAATCCACGTCCGCTGCAACCGCAAGTGCGGCGTTCCCAGAAAGTGTCCACGGAGTTGTTGTCCAAGCCAGGAAGTACAGGTTTGGATCGTCTTTGCTGCGGAATTTTGCCACCACAGAAAGGTCCGTCACGTCCTGGTAACCTTGCGTCACTTCAAAATTTGATAGTGGCGTTACGCAGCGCGGACAGATATGCATTGCCTTGTGACCACGGTAGACCATGTCCTTTTCCCAGATTTGCTTGAACACCCACCAGATTGATTCCATGTATGTCGCGTCCAGAGTTGCATAGCCGTTCTCCACATCAACCCAGCGGCCAATTCGGTCTAGCATTTTTCCCCATTGCTCGGTGTAACGGAAAACGCTTTCACGGCATTTTGTATTAAATTTTTCAATTCCAAGCGCCTCAATATCTTTGCGTCCGTTAAGCTCAAGATCCTTTTCCACTTCGTATTCAACCGGCAAACCGTGACAATCCCATCCGTTCACTCGCGGGACGTAAAAGCCGCGCATTGTGAAGTAACGGGTTACAGCGTCCTTGAGTGCGTTGGCCATAATGTGTCCGTAATGCGGTAGACCGTTTGCGAATGGTGGCCCGTCAAAAAAGACATACTTGGGTCCGTCCTTGCGTTGCTCCACTGAACGCGAGAAAATATTCTTGCGTTTCCAGTATTCTAATTGCTTGTGCTCCGTCTCCGCGGGTGGTGTTTTGGGGTCTACAGGTCTGAACATAATTAAAAGGCGTTTTAAAATAATGTATGGGCATTTTACAGGAATGCGTCAGGTCGGGGCAAGGTGGAAATTAGGCTTGATTGTGCAGCACCATCATCCTCGTATTGAATAAATTGGTTGGGAAACCTGTTGAAAAATCTCCGGCAAGGGTTAAGCTTTGACACTCTTCGGCTACTAGAGCTCTGATGTCAGAGACTAGAGGTTTTGTATAATAAAGTCCGTTTTTGCGCCTATATTGCATCCCACATCCAAGCAGCTTACTTCTCCTGTTGGAGGAGACACTAATCCTTGAATGCCGTCCGCTAAAAGCTGAGGGCTGAAACTTGCTGCTCTAAGTCTAAGTAATGCCATATCTGCTTGGACACCTGCGGCCCGGTCATATACGTTTGAGATCACACCCGGCTGCGCAGTGTTTCCACGCTCCAGAACTCGGGTCAAAAGTGCTTCAGTTTGAGATGCAAGCCCCATGCTGTTTTATTAAGAAGGAGATCACTGTAGTGTATCTACCAATTGTGGCAAACACACAGCCCTTGACAAATTAAGCTTTCCCTTGTACAATCCCCTCTTCTAACAATTTCCACACATATTCATGAAAATTCTCAGAAACATTTTGATCGGTTTGGCTCTTGGAGCGGTAGTCCTAATGATAGGTATTAGCGTTACCTCAAATGGTAATGGCGAAAGCTTGGAGTACTCTGATAGAATCATTGTTTCTTTGATTTCTCCTGAGGAGATTTCGCAGAATACGAGCCACCTGATTGCTTATGGTAATGTGGAGGCTACTTCCGATATGGATTTGTATTTTGAAATGAATGGTGTGGTTGATAATCTCTACGTTCAGCCTGGTTCTTGGGTGAATGAAGGTGATTTGCTAGCGACTTTGGAACGTGGAACACTTGGTGCACAGATTGATCAGGCGAATGCGGCTTATACTGCTGCTTACAATGGATGGAGGCTCGCGGTTCAAGGTGTGGCTGAGGCTGACTTGGAAGCAATGTATGACGCTGTGAAATCGGCGGAGGAGCTACTTGAGACTCTGGAGGAGCTTAATATGCCGGAGCTTGTAATTGATTATCAGGCAGGGAGTGTTGCGGAGGCGCGCAAGGCACTTGAGCAAATGGAGGCTGGTGCCTCTGATGAGCAGATGGCAATTCAGTGGGCTAGCGTTCAGCAAGCGCAGGCGGCAATTGACATGACTAGTGTGGCTTATGAAATGGGTAACCTGCGGGCTCCGTTTTCTGGTGAAATTACAACTTTGAATCTGGAAGAAGGTGAGTACGCAATGGCAACTGCGAGTTATGGTAAGATTTTGAATCGCGATAATATTGAGGCTGTGCTTTATCTTTCATCTGAAGACGCAAACAGTATTTCCGTTGGGAATAGCGTTCTTGTTGAGGGTGAATATGAGGCGAGCGTGCTTGGAATTTCTTCTCGCGTGGATGAAATGACAGGTAAGCGCAAGGTGCGCGTAGCCATGAATGAACTTTATGAGCTAACTGTTGGCGACAGCGTGACCCTGCAAATTGAGCAGGACAAGGCTGATGGTACTTCCCTACTTAACCTGACAACTGTACTTTTTGATGACGATGAAGTTTATGTTTTCTTTTACTATGACGGCGCGGTTTACAAAAAACGTGTTGATATTGGAGGGATTCGTGGGAACTTTGTTGAGGTGCTAAGCACTCTTGATGAACCGATTGTGCAGAATATTGCCAGTGTTCGTCATGGGCAAGAAGTTGAACTTTCACTTTAATCTTTAACGCCAAAAGATATGTGGGCCTTTCTAATCAATAAATTCCGATTCAGTTTACTATTGATTTTCGCGATAGTTGTGACAGGTGTGATTTCACTAGTGACTTTGCCGATTGAGGCGATGCCTGAGGTTAAAATTCCTTACGCAGCGATTACGACTATTTACTCTGGCGCTAGTCCGCTGGATGTGGAGGAGCTGATCACAAACCCGATTGAAGATGCAATTTCTAATGTGGAGGAAGTGAAAGCTATGGATTCGTCCTCAATAGAAAATATGTCTATGGTTTTTGTTGAGTTTGAGACGGATGCAGATATTAAGGAGCGAGTACGTGAACTGCAGGATGCCGTGAATAAGATTGAAAGTCAGTTGCCTGATGGGATTATGGATCCAATTGTGACTGAACTTAATTACTCAAACGCACCTATTTTGGTGCTTACACTGAGTGCTGACCTTTCGCACTCTGAACTAGTGAACATTGCTGAGGATTTGAAAGCAGAGATACTTTCCGTTGGCGGAGTTTCTGATGTGAGTTTGACTGGTACGCGTGAGCAGCAGATAGAAATTGAAATTGATCCGGAAAAGCTGTCTAGCTATAACGTGTCTATTTTTGAGATTTGGACTGCGCTGACTGCGGCAGAAGTTAACATGCCACTTGGTAGTGTTGAGTCGCATGAGAGTCAGTACACAGTCCGTTTTGCGGCTGACCTGGTGCCGGATGAAATTGGGAATCTCGTAATTCGTACTGGTGCTGCCCCAATTTACCTCCGCGATCTTGGAGATGTGAATTATCAGCTTGAGGGAGTCACTCAATACTCACGGATTTCCGTTGATGCAAGCACCCCTGAGGATGCAATTTCCATGAACATTTACAAGAAAACGGGTGGTGATATTGTTGCCATTGCTGATGAAATTTATGAAAAAGTTGATAAAGTTGAGGAAGAGGAAAACGTAACAGTGCTTGCCACTGTGGATTTTGCAGAAGATATTCGTGATCAGATTGGCGCGCTAAGTTACAGCGGTTTGGAAACGATTGCACTTGTGATGTTGATGCTCTTTCTTGCTCTAGGTTTCCGTGAAGCCTTGATTGCTGGACTTGCGATTCCACTTACTTTTATGATCTCCTTTACTGCGATTTCTGCAACAGGAGGTACTTTTAACTTCCTATCTTTGTTTGCGCTGATTTTGGCGCTTGGGATTTTGGTTGACACCGGGATTGTAATTACAGAGGGTATGCACACCAAATTGCTGGAAGGTAAATCAACAAAACAGATTGCGCTTGAAACAGTGCGTGAATACCAATTGCCGCTGATTTCCGGGACTTTGACTACGGTTGCGGCCTTTGTGCCAATGCTACTGATGACCGGGATCATTGGTGAATTTGTGAAGCATATCCCAAGAACGGTTTGTTTCACCCTGCTAGCCTCCCTATTTGTTGGACTTGGTTTGTTGCCTGTTATTGGTTCACGTTTACTGCGCGCTACAGAGGTGCGTAAAAAAACTTTCTTTGAGCGTGGCGTTGAACGTGCACGTGGAACTTACAAAAATGTTCTTGGCTGGATTATTGGCAAAAAACGCAGACAGACTTTGTTGCTTACCGGGATGACTCTGCTTTTCTTTGCTAGCACTTTGCTGCCGGCAACGGGGGTTTTGCAAGCGACTATGTTCCCACCTGAGGATTACAGGTATTTCTTTATTGAAGTGGAGCTTCCAAAAGGTAGCTTTATTGAAGACACGAATGAAGTTGCTGAGCAGGTTGAGGCTGTGTTACTTGCAACTCCAGAGGTTGAATCTTTTGTAACAACAGTTGGTAATAGTTCTGAAATGGCAGATGGCGGACTTATTGGTTCCATGGGGGCTAACTCAAATCTAGCTAATTTTACGGTGAATTTACGTGAAGAGCGTGACAAAACATCTATTGAAATCACAGATGAATACCGCGCTATTATGGCGGAAATCCCGAATGCAGATGTGAATGTGATTGAGCTGAGTAGCGGTCCTCCAGGTGCTTCTGCAATTGAATTTAGAGTGGTTGGACCAGAGCTTGATAAATTGCAGGACTTTTCTGACGAAGCAATTGCAATTATAGGTGATATCCCTGGAGCAATTAATTTAGTTTCCAGTTTGAATGAAACCACTAATGAATTTGTTCTTACAATTGACCGGGCCAAGGCGGACTTGCTTGGAGTGGACGCTTCAACTCTTGCACAGACCTCGCGACTTTCTGTTGCTGGCATGTCTGTGATGACACTTAAAGTTGATGGTGAGGAAATAGATATTGTTCTCAAAACAAGTTCTGATACAAACATGGAGGAAATTCTTGCCCTGCCGATTTTGACGCAGCAAGGTTCTTACCCACTTTCGTACTTTGTTGATATTGATTTTGCACCTTCCCCAACGTCTATTCTTCATTCTGAGGGTGACAGGGTTGTGACTATTTCTGGTGACCTTGCAGTTGGATATTTGGCTGCGGATATTTTGGCTGAATTCCAGGAGCAGTTCAGCGTAGACGATTCATCTTATAGTGTTGAGTACGGTGGTGAGATGGAAGAAATGCTAGATTCATTCAAGAGCCTTGGGCGCGCAATGTTGATTGGGATCCTTTTAATTATTGTGATTTTGGTGCTGCAGTTTAACTCATTCCGTCAGGTGGCGATGATTATTTACACCATCCCGCTGGCTTTGATTGGTGTGTTTGTTGGGCTTACGATTGCCGGTTACCCACTTTCCTTCCCCGCTTTTGTTGGGGTGGTAGCACTGGCCGGAATTGTGGTGAATAACGCCATCATTTTGATGGACAGAATGAATGGTAATATTGCCGGCGGCATGATGAAGCGCGAAGCAATTTTGGAGGCAGCAGGCGCTCGTTTCCAGCCTATTTTGCTGACGAGTATCACAACGATTATTGGTATTTTGCCACTAACAATGAGCGACCCAACTTGGGGGCCACTCGGATTTACAATTATTTCTGGGCTTGCGTTCTCAACGATTTTGACGCTGCTTATTGTTCCTGCAACTTACATGAGATTTGCTAAAACTAAAGATGCTAGAGCTTCTTAGCTAGGCCAATATACTTGGCAGGCGTCAGTTTCATGAGGCGCTCTTTTGCGTCCTCTGGAATTTCAAGTTTGCCGATGAACTCGCGTATGCTTTTTTTAGTGATGCCTTTGCTGCCGCGGGTTAATTCCTTGAGTTGTTCGTAGGCATCTGTGACACCGTAGCGACGCATCACCGTTTGGATTGGCTCCGCTAGCAATGCCCAGTTCGCATCAAGGTCAGCTGCAAGTTTTTCCTCATTTGCCTCGAGCTTGCTTAAGCCCTTGAGCGTGCTTTTGTATGCGAGCAAGCTGTGGCCGAGTGCCACGCCCATGTTGCGCAAAACAGTGCTGTCCGTGAGGTCGCGCTGCATGCGTGAAACGGGAAGCTTTTCAGACATGTGAGTTAGGATCGCGTTTGCGAGTCCTAGGTTTCCTTCGCTATTTTCAAAATCAATTGGGTTCACTTTGTGCGGCATTGTTGACGAACCAACCTCACCTTTCACAACTTTTTGCTTGAAGTAGCCGAGTGAAATGTAAGTCCAAATGTCGCGGTCTAGGTCTAGCAAAATTATGTTAGCGCGGCGCAGGTTGTCAAAGATTTCCGCGTTATAATCATGCGGTTCAATCTGCGTTGTGTAACGCTGCCAAGTCAGGCCGAGCGCCTCCACAAAAGTGCGTGATGCGGCTGCCCAATCTACGTCTGGATATGCAACCGTGTGCGCATTAAAGTTTCCGCTGGCTCCGTTGATTTTCCCAAGAACTTCTGCTTTTTTAAGCTGCTCAACCTGGCGGAAAAGCCGTGCACCAACATTCTTAAATTCCTTTCCAACCGTTGTTGGAGTTGCCGGCTGTCCGTGCGTGCGCGCCATCATTGGGATGTCTTTGTACTGCGCTGAAAGCTCTTTAATTTTTTCAAGGAGTTCGCCGAGTGATGGTAGCATCACCTTTTGCAGACCAACCAGAAGCATCTGTGCGTATGCCAAGTTATTGATGTCTTCCGATGTGCACGCAAAGTGAATAAATGGGATGAGCTTTTCTTCCTTCAACACTTTGAGCGCTTTTTGCATAAAGTACTCCACTGCCTTTACGTCGTGATTTGTTGTTTTTTCGATTTCTTTAATTTCTTCCGCGAAGCTGTCTTGAAATTCAAAATAAAGTTTGCGCAGAGCTTTTACTGTTTTTTCGCTGAGCTCGTGTGTGCCATCGAGTTTGAGTTCATTGCAGAGGAAAATTAGCCATTCAACTTCAACTGCAAGTCGGCTTCGAATTAGTCCCGCTTCGGAGAAAAACAGAGCGAGATCTTTGACTTTTTCGGCGTAGCGCCCGTCAAGTGGAGAGAGTGCATTTATTGCAGAAGATTTCTTGGTCATTTTTTAAGAGGTTTAACGTTAAAGGTTTTCTTTACGATTTTTGTATGGTTTTTGATTTTTTTTGCGAGGTCTTTGTTCGTTACGCCTAGGATTCGTGCAACTGCCTGACCTGCATTTTTAGGGTCGATCACTGTCAGCACTGGTGTTTCACTCGGCATTTGTAGGCTGGAGTGTACGTTTGTGAGGTAGTCGGCTTTGTCACTGAATGGCGGGCATGCGATGACTGGGCAATGTGTACTGCCGGCCACTAAACCGGAGAGTGCGTTGGAGCGCCCTGCGATTGTGACAAAAACTACGGATTCCTTTTTTTCGTTGTATTTTTCAATTATTTCAAGAGTTACTGCTGGCGCCTTGTGCGCTGAGGCAATGTGCATTTCATATTTGATGCCGTAGTTGTCTAGAACTTCGGCAATTTTTTTTGCGTGATCTAGGTCGACTTTGGAGCCGAGAATGAATGGTACGATCATGTGTAGCGGGTTAAGGAGTAGCTGCCTCAAGCGGCTAGCTGAGGAAGTATGATTTGAGGTTTTCAGTCAAGCGTTCAAGTACGTCACCAGGCTGGGCTATGAAAGTTTGGCCGGTGATAAGCTCGTAAGCTTGAATGTATTTTTCAGCGGTTTGCACTTTGAGTTCTTCAGAAATTTCTGGCACTTGGCCTTCCCCAATAAATCCTTGCTCTGCAAGTTTTAGCCTGAGGAATTCTTTGTTGATATTGTCTGGCTCCTCGCCTGCTGCGAGTTTTGCTTCGTAAGTGTCTGCAATCCAAAAACGTGAAGAGTCTGGCGTATGGATTTCGTCGATTAGTACGATTTCGCCATCCGCGGTGCGTCCGAATTCATATTTTGTGTCTACGAGGATTACACCTTGTTTTGCCGCAACTTCAACGCCGCGAGCGTAAAGTTTGCTGGTGTACTCCGCGAGTTGGTCCCATTCTTCTTGCGTGAGCAAGCCCTGCTCAACAATTTCAGCTGGAGAAATGTTTGCGTCATGGTCGCCGTGCGCCGCCTTGGTAGTTGGCGTGATGATTGGCTCAGGGAGCTTGACGTTTTTTGTGAGGCCTTCAGGCAGGATGTTGCCACAAAAATTGCGAACACCTTTATTGTAATTGTACCAAGCTGAAGTGCCAGTTGAACCTGTTATGTAGCCGCGAATCACCATCTCAACCATGAGAGGTTTGCATTCTTTCCCCACAATCACGTTTGGATCTGGGTACGCCTCAATGTAGTTTGGGCAAATGTCTTTTGTGTTTTCAAACCAGAATTTTGTAAGCTGGTTGAGCACCTGACCCTTGAAAGGGATCAGAGCAATAATTCGGTCAAAAGCAGAAAGCCTGTCCGTTGTGACCATAATGCGGCGGTCACCGTGCGTGTAGTTGTCGCGAACCTTACCCTCATAATAGTCGCCAAGGTTTGCAAAACTCGTGCCCTTCAGAACGTGTGGTATCTGAGAGGCGATAATATCGTGAGTTAGCATGTGGGAATGTTTAATGTAACTCTATTCTAGAGCCTTAAAAGGTTTAATTCAACGCTTTTTCTTTGCTTTTAAGCTCGGATTGAAAAATCCTCAAAGTTTTTGAGACCTTCTTCGTATTCGTGATTTACATGTTCCACGCTCGCGAGTTCAGGGCCGCCATCCTGGCACCATTTCATGAGGTCCGCAATTAGCGACTCCTCACCTTCTACTTCAATGTAAACGGAACCGTCTGCTTCGTTGCGAATGAAGCCGGCCAAGCCGAGCTGTTTTGCCTTCTTTTTTGCTTCGGCACGGAAGAAGACGCCTTGGACACTGCCGGTGATTTTTGCATTCAAATGTTTCATGTACCAACATTTTAACATGTCAGGCAAATCTTTAAATAGCTTAAGGCTGGCAGAATCCAATTTTCTTGTATAGAATAGGGGCGAATTTCACCCTTAAATATATGTCTGACTCAAATCTTTCCGTCATCCTAGGTGCGCAATGGGGTGATGAGGGAAAGGGCAAGCTTGTGGATATCATGAGTGAGCACTTTGATATTGTTGCGCGTGCTACTGGTGGCGCGAATGCCGGCCACAGTGTTTACGTTAAGGAAGGCGAAGAAACTAAAAAGTTTGTGTTCCATCTGATTCCGAGCGGGATTTTGTATCCGCACGTGACTTGCGTTATTGGGAACGGCGTTGTGATTCACATTGCAACCATGCTCAAGGAGCTGACTGACCTCAAGGAACGTGACTATGATGTTGATGGGCGCGTGAAGCTTTCTGACAGGGCTGCGATTCTTTTTGACTACCACAAGGTGATTGATGGAATGCAGGAGGACAAAAAAGGCGACAAGAAAGTTGGAACCACTAAGCGTGGGATTGGACCGTGTTATGCAGACAAAATCAACAGGCGTGGCTTGCGTTTTTGTGACCTTGCCGATTGGGATACTTTTGAAGCTAAGTACCGCGCAAATTTGGCGGCGCACCAGGAAGTTTTTGGATTTGAATACGATGCTGATGCGGAGCTTGCAGAACTTAAGACCGCGCGTGAGTTGATCATGCCAATGATTACAGATACAGCGCTTTACCTAAGCAAGGCGCTCGAGTCCGGCAAAAAAGTTCTTGTTGAAGGCGCGAACGCGACTTTGCTCGATATTGATCACGGAACTTACCCGTATGTGACTTCTTCCAATCCATCGATTGGCGGCGTATTCACAGGTACAGGAATGAACTATCAAAGGCTCAGCGAGCTGGTTGGAATCGTAAAGGCTTACATGACGCGCGTTGGCGCAGGGCCATTCCCTACTGAACTTCACGATGCACTTGGTGACCAGATCCGCGAAGCTGGCGGCGAATACGGCAGCACAACAGGTCGCCCACGTAGATGTGGTTGGTTTGATGTGCCAATGACTCGCTACTCAATCATGCTTAATGGCTTTGACAATGTGAATCTCACAAAGTTGGACGTTCTTGATGAACTGGATGAAATCAAAATCGCAAAATCTTACACTCTTGATGGCAAAGTGCTTGAAAGCATGCCAGCGCTCCTAGATAATTTGGGACGCGTGGAAGTTGAGTACGAAACGATGCCAGGTTGGAAACAGTCACTTAAGGATGTGCGCAGCTGGGATGATCTTCCAGAAAATGCCAAAGCCTATGTTCTTCGCCTTGAAGAGCTAATTGGCTGCCCAATCAAATATATTGGTGTTGGTATGCGGCGTGACCAGTTGATTACGCGCGAGGTTTAGCGCGAAGCGCAATTAAACGCGGACGAATTTGTCCTTCCTGCTCTTGCTAGATTTAAATTCTGCCTTTAATGCAGGCGCTGCTTCCTTGAAGAATGAATCCATTGCTTGGTCGGTTTGACCGTCCATTTTTTGCTGCACTTTTTCAAGAAGATGCGTGAATTCTTCGTCGCCAGGATTTTGACTTAGCACCTCGTAACAGATTTGCATTGCATCATCTGCGCGGCCTTCCGCAATAAGTTCGCGGATTTGTTTTTTGATGCCGTTAAAGTAGGTTTTGCTTTCGCTGGTATGCGCTTTTTCAAGCTTTGCTTTTATGTCCTTGAGCAGTTTCCTGAGCTTTTTCGACTCAGGGAAAACCGTAAGAAGTTTTTTGTAAACGCTTTGGAGCGTTAGGTAGTCACCTTTCTTTTCGAGTTCGTGCACAACTTCCGATTTCAGTTTTGCGTCCACGTAATGAGCCTGTGCGTCATGCAAAAAGCCGAAGACCTTGTCCTCACTTGGGAAAAGTTTTGTAGCTTTTTGGGCTAGCGCAAGCATGGCGTCAAAATTTCCAAGCTTTTTCAGCTTTTTGATTTCTGCCAGAATTTGAGTTTTGTCTTGCGTGTTTTCCATCAGGGAATTATAGCACAAAACAGGTTTGGAGGCAATGGCGGCAGGGTTGGGCTTGTAAGATTACTCCCCCAAACCTTCAAGCTGCGTTTTTAGCTTTTCTAGTTTTGCTGTGGCCTCCGCGAGCTTAGCTCGTTCGCCTTCAATTACGGCGTCGGGTGCGTTTTTGACAAAATTCTCGTTGCCGAGTTTTTTGCCGAGGGCTGTGAGGTAGCCTTCAATGTTATCAATCTCCTTGCCTATGCGCGCTTTCTCCACGTCCATATCAATAAGGTCTGCGAGTGGAAGGTAGATTTCAACTGCACCTACAAACGTCGAAAGTGCTTTTTCAACTTTGTTGCCGGTCTGTGCGATTTCAAGTTCACCCAAGTTTGCAAGGCGTTTAATGATTTCGGCCTTGTCCTCGATTAGCTGCAAATCCTCATGTGCGTAAATTATTGCATGGATTTTTTTGGTTGCGTCCACGTTTGATTCGGAACGAAGCGAACGGATGCCGGAAATCACTGCCATGATGCGGCTCATTTCGTCACTATCCGATTGGAAGTCCCAAGCTGGATTTTCCTCCGGCCAAGGTGCTGCAATTAGCATGCCTTCCTCACCCAGCTCCTGCCAAATCTTTTCTGTTACGAATGGCATGAATGGGTGCATCAACTTGAGTGCGGTTTTTAAAACGTATTTGAGTACTGCCGGATTCCTGCGCACTTTGCTGATTTCCAGGCACCAGTCGCAATATTCACCCCAGAAAAAGTCATAAATTGTGAGGCCCGCCTCCGAGAACTGATAAGCCTCCAGTTTTTCCGTCACGCTGCGAATGATTTCATTAGTCCGCGTGAGTATCCATTTGTCTGTTCGTGAAAGTTCATCCTCTTTGATTTCGTGTTTTTCATTAGGGTCGTCTTCGACGACTGTCATTACGAATCGCGCACCGTTCCAGATTTTATTCACAAAGTTGCGGTAGCCGGCGATTTTCTCTTCATAAAGGCGCATGTCATTACCCGGAGTTGAGCCAATTAACAGGCTGAGACGGATTGCGTCTGTACCGTATTTTTTGATCATATCCAGCGGGTCAATGCAGGTTTCCGGACGGGATTTACTCATCTTTTTGCCGTGCACGTCGCGGATCATTCCGTGAAGGTAAACGTCCTTGAACGGGATGGATTTTTCCTCCGGCATGCCGCTTTTGCGCAGAGCATAAGTTGTTTGCAAAATCATGCGTGCGATCCAGAAGAACAGGATGTCGTAGCCGGTTTCCATTACGTTGCTCGGTGTGAAACGCTCGAGGTCTGCGGTTTTGTTAGGCCAGCCAAGCGTTGAAAAAGTCCAAAGTCCTGAGCTGAACCATGTGTCCAGGGTGTCTTCATCTTGCTTCCAGCCCTCACCCGGCGAGTCTTCGCCAACGGCAATTTGATCTGGGCTGAGATCAGTGTCTGGGTCGCCTTTGTACCAAACTGGAATCCTGTGCCCCCACCAAATTTGGCGGCTGATGCACCAGTCACGCAGGTTGTCGATCCAATGGAAATAGACCTTGTCAAAACGCTCTGGCACAATACGGATCATTTGGCTGCGGACAACGTCTTGCATCACCTCTTTGAGGCTGAGTTTTTTGCCTTTCCAGTCGATTGCTTGCTTATTCACGTCCACAAACCACTGTTTCATAACTTGCGGCTCAACTACGCCCTTACCACGGTAATTCACCGCGATGTTGTGAAGGTAGTCCTCATCGACGCGCTCGAGCAGACCTTTTTTGTCGAGAAGCTCTACGATTTTTTCGCGAGCCTCGGCAATTGGCATGCCAGCAAATTCCTTGGAAGCCTCGGGGCGGATTTTACCTTCCAGGTCAATAATTGGGTCAATGTTTAGTCCGTGCTTTTCCGCGAGCTCAAAATCAACCAGGCTGTGCGCCGGTGTGATTGTCATAGCGCCGGTTCCCATTTCGGGGTCAATGCATTCGTCCGCAATTACGCGGGCCTTAATTGTGCCCTCAATCCATTCCACATCGAATTCCTTGCCGTGCAGGTCTTTGTAACGCTCGTCATCAGGGTGAACCACAATAACTTTGTCCAGGAATTTGGTTTCCGGACGCGCAGTTCCAATTGTTACCGGGCCGTATTTGAAGTAATAAAATTTGGCTTTTTCCTCCACGTATTCGAGTTCGTCATCCGAAACGGTACTCTGCATTTTTGGATCCCAGTTCACCATTCGCCCACCGCGATAAATCAAGCCATCCTCAAACATCATCTTGAAAAGTGTGTTCACACTGTGGTTCATCTCGTCGCTGAAAGTGTAGCGCTCACGTGACCAGTCGCAGCTGGCTCCCATCTTGCGAATCTGATTTTTGATTGTTTCCTGGCTGCCGGTCACAAATTTGCGGATTTCCTCGAGGAGACCTTCGCGGCCAAGTTCCTCACGCGGATGCGCCATCCCGCCGTCTTGCAGCTTTTTTTCAACCACGCTCTGGGTTGCGATTGCAGCATGGTCCGTTCCCGGAAGCCAAAGTGCCGCGTAACCCTGCATGCGTTTGAAGCGAATCAAAATGTCCTCAATTGCCAGCATTGTTGCGTGGCCCAAATGCAGCGTTCCAGTCGCATTCGGTGGTGGCATCATGATCGAATATGGCTCCTTGTCTGCGTCCTCACTCGGAGCAAAAACGCCTGAGTCCTCCCACATTTTATAAATCTCGTCTTCGTAGTCCTGGGCGTTGTATGCTTTTGGGAGCTGGGTCATCGGTGGGCTGTTAAAAAATTGTGTTTATCGCAATTTTGCGACTATTTACAGATACCACAGCTTGATATTTGGTACAAGTGCCGTTGCAGTTCACCTCCGTACAACTTGCCTCATCTCGCTAGCTTTCACGTTTATGCTGTGCGCAATTGCATGATGGTCTTTGCAAAGCGGCGCTAGGAAGCGTGGATCATGGATTTTGCTCATTGCGAACGGTTGAGTGTGATGGAGTGCTACTGCCTTATTGCAGCAATTTCGGATTGAGCATCTACTGCCGTGTTCTTTTTGCAAGATCCGCCTCACTTTAACAGGTCTGTAGCGTGACGCTGTCTGCCTTGAATCTGCGGCGATTTCTGCTTTTTCTTGCTCAATTTCTAGGTCGCGCTGCTCAAGCGCCTTCAAAAGAAATTCGTTCACATCGATGCCTTTTTCTTGCAGTTTAAGCAACTTCGCGCTCACTTCATCGGACAATTCCACCTTCTGCGCGCGCAGAGATTTAAGTCCAACTTTTGGCTCAGGAAAGCCGTTTTGTGTTTCAAAAATCATTTCATTTTTCGCAAATTTTTCATCTCGTACAAAAGTCTCAATAGCACTCTGTGACAGCACATGCAATTTGTCAGCCAATTCCATTTCATTTTCTTTTGTGGCAATGGAGGCAACTCGGGCAAGTTTATTAATGCTGACCTCGCCAGTCACCAACATTTCTTTCAAAACGGGCGTGCCAGTAAATCGCTTTTCGAGGTTAAGTACATCTCGAACCTGTCTTTGACTCAAACCTCCAACCTTTTGCGCAAAAACAAAAATGGATTCAAAGCCCTTTTTTTCATACAATCTACGACGATATATCTCTGGCAAAGTGCCAATAAACTTATGCCTCCATGACAAAGATTTTCTACCAAAACGGCAGGCTATTTTAAAAAGCTGTTCGTCGTCAATTGACTTATAGCTTTCTGTAGAATTTTTCATTTCTTGATGGGTTAGTGGAGCCTACATACTAACAGAAAACTGCAGTTGCTAACAGGTTGGAAATGGTAAAAACCGTAGTGGATCGTAACTTTGACTGGACGTGGACGTATGATTCTTGCATGGTGAGTGCACACTCACCCCTGAGTCATTGATGGATCGCTCTCGCCGCAAAAAGATGATTGTGATTCGAGTTGAAACCCAAGGTCCAGCAATTGACTATTTAACAGGTTTGGGGTATAATTAAGACGGTAATTTTTAGGAACCACGCACAAACCACGCAACACAGCACGCCATGACCAGCTTAAAAGCACAAATGGAAAAACGCCGATCTGAGGAAACTCAGAAGGTTCAGGCTACGGAAGTTCAGCCAGTTGATCAGGCCCTTGAGGGGGCAACTGAAATGGTTGAAGGTAAGGTGACGGAAATTGCTAAAACTGCTGTTGCCGAGGATGGCGGAGGTGGTGGTGGCCAAATTCAAGACGACGACCAAACTCAGCAAAAACAAGATGATGGCGTCAAGGATGACCGTGCCTTGCTTCGCGAGAAGCTATTAAAGTCTGCTCCAAAAGAGGGGCGAATGAAGAATGAAATTGAGCGCACACTGGTGAAGCGTAAAGCAAAACTGGAACATCAAATTAAAAAGCATCGTCGGAAGAAAAACTATCACATGCTGACGCTTGCAATTATGCAGCTTAGGATTGTGGTTCATCAGCTTGAGGAGCTAGCAAAAGCCAGCTACGAAAAGCTAAAAGACATGTGGCTGAGTGTGGTGCACAGGTTGGCGTAAATCGCGGATGCGATGCGAATGTGCGGCTATTTCCAGCCCATCAAATGTAAATGCAAGTGTGGAATGATTTGACCTCCTTTTTCCCCTACGTTGAATTGCAGGCGGTAACCTTCGCAACCGTCGCTTTCAGCGAGCCCTTTTGCAACCTTGAAAAGGTGCGTCACAATTGGCCAATCTTTCATTTCATCCATCTCGTGGACGCCTGGAATTGGCTTGCGTGGCACAATTAAGTAATGGATCGGTGCCTTTGGGTTGATGTCCTTGATGGCAACGCAAATATCGTCCTTATGAACAAAATCGCCTGGGACTTCCCCATCAATGATTTTCTGAAAAAGAGTTCTCTCTGTCATTATTTAGCGTGTTAGATTGCGTCAGATGTCTGCGAATGAGACAATTACTTCTTTGACTTATCTAGAGCGTAAACTGCACGTCCTACGCGAGTGAATTGTGGGTTCTTTTGCAAGTTGAGAGAGATTGTTCCCTTCTTAACTTGACGCTGTTTAAGCACACCCTTGATAATTTCTTGCTTAGTCATTGGGCTTGTCTTTTCGAGAAGAGACTCAATGATGTCAGTAACTGTACCGTCTTGGTAACCCCACTCCTTAAGAGCGTAAAGACCACGTCCAACAAGTACAAATTGTGGGTAGCGAATTAGTTCGTTATGAACGGCTTGAACTGTAACGTTCTTTTCGTCGAATTGGCTCTCAACGATTTTATTAGCAATATCAACAAAGTGCATTGGTTTTCCAACTCGGCGAAGTACAATCAAAGCTTTATCACGGATACTCTTTGGATTGATGTGTCTCCAAGTCATTAGGCCGTAACCTTCTTCAACTTTCTTAACACGCATATCGATTCCAAGAACTGAATCAAAAAATCCATCTGGTAAAGCAAGCCCCTGCACATTTTTGTGAGAAGCAATTGTTTTTGTGATGTCGTTGTGAGTAATTACGTCTTTGTTTTCTGTAAGAGTATCGACTGCTGCATCCAAAACATTTGCAATTGCTGCAGGTGAAATGGTGCTGACATGCCAAGCGAGTCTGTAAAGATTATTCTTTTCAATTGAAGAAATGTTTGGGCAGATTGTTAGAGAAAGACGAACAATGTGGAAATCCACGTCGAAAGTCTTTTCGATTGCTTCCAAAACCTCATCAACTAGCTCATCTTCAAGAAGAATTCCTCCGTTTTCCTTCAAAATCGCTTCTGCAAGGTCATGGATGAATCTTAATTTTGTGCTGCTAACAGTTCTTTTAAGCTTGCTCAGTGCAATCTTTTCAATCTGTCTAACACGTTCGCGAGTTACATTAAAAGTCCGCCCAATGCTCTCAAGCGTACGTCTATCCTTGTTATCCAGCGAGAAACGCTTAACCACTACCTCTCTCTCTTTCTCGGTCAGGACCATGAAGATGTCTTCGATGATATCACTTAGATTGAGCTTCAAGATCGGGTGTTTTTTCGCTGAGGAAGTAGACATAATGTCGATTTTGGTTAAGAGTCAATGAGTGCTCCTAAAATATTGATAGTTTTCTCAAACGTCAATAGATAATTTATTGAGGATAAGTCAACCTAAGAGCTAAGGAGTGCATTCTAGGCTGATTCAGTGTGTTTGTCAAGTAATTGGATTATGAAAATACAAATAGGCAATTCCACCCTTGCATTTTGGGTCCGAACTTGCTTAAATAACCCCGCACCTGAAATGCTCGGGTGGTGAAATTGGTAGACACGCTGGTCTTAGGAACCAGTGCCGCAAGGCTTGAGAGTTCGAGTCTCTCCCCGAGCACCATTAAAAACTCAATCCATGCCTAAACCTACAGCAAAAAAGGATAAGAAAATCGCTCCGCGTGTTGCTCATGTGGACTTTTTTGTTGATAAGGAGCGTTCTTTTATTAAGTATGTTAAATATCTTTCAAGTCCTGTCCAGATTATGTGGCGGAATTTCTTGGTTGGAGCCTTCCAAGGAATTGGTTTCACACTTGGGACTGCCCTACTGCTTGCCTTAATAGGTTTTATAACAACAAAGGTGCTTGGCAACGTCCCTTTCTTTTCTGATTTTTCAGATGCCATTAGAATCTGGCTGGAAAACACCCTAGCCTCTCAGTAATGAGTTTTGTACATCTTCATAATCATACCCACTACAGCATCCTGGCTGCTCTTGCTAAACCCAAGCAATACATAAAGATTGCTAAGGAAGAGGGCGCGCCTGCGGTTGCTATTACAGATGGTGGTGTTATTTATGGTGCAGTTGATTTCTATAAAGAAGCGAAGAAGGCTGGTGTGAAGCCAATTATTGGAGTGGAAATGTACGTTGCACCAAAGGGTCGTACAGAAAAGACCCCTGAAAACCGCTATATGAGCATGGTTTTACTGGCTCGCAACAATGAGGGGTACCAGAATCTGCTGAAACTTTGCACGATTGCTGCGCTTGAAGGTTTTTACTACAAGCCGCGGGCGGATGATGAAATGTTGGAAAAACATTCTGCTGGCTTGATTGCACTTTCTGGTGACATGAACGGTGTAATTGCTACGCATATTCTGGCGAATGACATGGAAAAGGCTAAGAGCGAGATTGAAAAGTATCAGAAGATTTTTGGTGAGGATCATTTCTTTTTGGAAATGCAGCACCATCCGGAGGTTGCTAACTGGAGTATTGTGAACAGTAAACTGCTTGAGCTGTCCAAGGAAACTGGTGCGCCGCTTGTTGCTACAAATGGTTGCCGCTATGCCTACACAGAGGACGCTGATGCGCATGATGTGTTGATTTGCGTGCAGTCGCAGAATACGGTGCGTGACGAGCACCGCTTTAAATATGTTGGAAATTATTCAATGCGTAGTGCTGATGACATGATTGAGGCCTTTAGCTTTTGCCCTGAGGCGGTGGCTAACACTCTGAAGATTGCAGATATGTGTGATGTAGAGTTTAATTTTGGTGAACATTTGATTCCGCACTTTGACACTGGTAAAAAAACTGCGGACGAGTATTTGCGTGAGCTTTGCGAGAAAGGAATGGAAGAAAGATATGGGAAGAAGCTGCCGGAGGGCGCACAGGAAAGACTGGAGTTTGAGCTCAAAACCATTAATGAAATGGGCTTTGATACTTACTTTTTGATTGTGCACGACTTTGTTGATTACGCTAAAAAGCGCAATATTGTGGTTGGACCGGGGCGTGGTAGTGCAGCAGGTTCAATTATTGCTTATTGTCTGCGAATTACAGAGCTGGACCCTCTCAAATATGGGCTGCTTTTTGAAAGATTCTTGAATCCGGAACGTGTGAGTATGCCTGATATTGATATCGATTTTGCTGATACGCGCCGTGATGAAGTAATTGGATATGTGAGTGAAAAATATGGGGAGGATCATGTTGCGCAAATCCTGACATTTGGAACTTTGGCGCCAAAAGCGGCTATCCGCGATTCTGGGCGCGCGCTGGGATATACTTATGCAGAAGTGGATTTGATTGCAAAAAGTGTTCCGGACGCTGTGCTTGGTAAATATGCGCCGCTGGCTGATTCCATTGAGGACGATCCTGAGCTCTCCAAAATGTATGGTGATGACGAAAATGCACGTGAGATTTTGGATACAGCTATTAAGCTTGAGGGGACTATCCGACAGGTTGGAACGCATGCCTGTGCGGTTATTATTTCCCGTGACCCGCTTGTGGAATATACGGCTTTGCAAAAAGCTGCCGGTACTAAAGAAGGTATTGTGACGCAATACTCCATGAAGCCTTGTGAGGCACTCGGCCTTTTGAAAATGGACTTCCTTGGCCTGAAGAATCTGACCATTATTGAAACAACGCTTGGAATTTTGAAGCGTACCCGGCCGGAAGTGAGCATCAACATGGATGAATTAACAGTGGATGATGAAGAGGCCTATGCATTGCTTCAGCGTGGTGAAACTACTGGTGTGTTCCAGCTGGAATCTGCCGGCATGAAACGTTATTTGCGTGAGCTGAAGCCGACTGAATTTGGAGATATTATTGCGATGGTTTCACTCTACAGACCTGGTCCGATGCAGTTTATTTCTGATTATATCGGAGGCAAGCACGGGCGGAAAAAGGTGAAATACATTCACGATTCGCTGCAGGAAATTTTGGAACCAACTTACGGAATTGCCATCTATCAGGAACAGATTTTGGAGATTGCTCGTCAGTTTGCAGGCTTTACTCTTGGTGAGGCGGATCTTTTGCGCCGAGCTATTGGTAAGAAAATTGCTGCGGAACTTGCTGCCCAACGTGAAAAATTCATTCAAGGTGCTGTGAAAATTGGGCATAAGGAAAAATTGGCAGTTGAAATGTTTGAAGACGTGATTGAGCCATTTGCAGGTTACGGTTTCAATAAATCGCATGCTGCATGTTATGCACTGATTGCTTATCAAACCGCGTACTTAAAGGCGCACTTCCCTTCTGAATTTATGGCCGCCTTGTTGACTGCGGATGCAGATAATACAGAGCGCGTGGTTATCGAAATTGAGGAATGTAGAAATATGGGGATTGAAGTTTTGCCGCCGGACGTTAATGAGTCGCTTGCGCATTTCACAGTTGTAGATGAAAAAACAATTCGTTTTGGGCTGACTGCAATCAAGGGGATTGGTGAAGGCCCTGTAATGGAAATCATTGAGTCCCGCGAGGGTAAAGGTGGCGAAGATGACGAGAGCGGTAAATTCACTAATCTGGAGAATTTTGCAAAGCGAGTGCCTGCAAAGGTTCTGAATAAAAAAACTCTAGGGTCATTGGCTTACTCTGGCGCTATGGATTCTCTTGGCGAAAGGCATCAAATAGCGGAAAGTTATGAGCAAATCAGCAATTACGCAAAGAATATTCAGGCTTCAATGTCGGATGGGCAGACAGATATTTTTGGGATGATGGATGAGTCTGAAACGCCGGATTTGAATCTTGCCAAATCAGAGCCTGCAGATTTTGCGCAGCGCCTGCGTTGGGAAAAGGAATACATGGGTCTTTATGTGAGTGGGCATCCGCTGCAAGGGCTCAAAAATCACTTCTCATCCAGAGGAAATTTAATTGGTGGTTTGACGAAACGTTTGGTTAATAGGCGCGTGAAGGTTTCAGGATTAGTTGCAAGTTACAGGCGCGTACTGACCAAGAGCGGCAAGTATATGTGTTTTGGTGAAATTGAAGATCCAACTGCAAGAATGCCTTTTGTTCTATTCCCCCGGACTTATCAAGAATTTGGAGAGCAAATTGGCCCAGATAGAGTTGTTAGTTTGGAGGGTAAGCTGGATCTGCGAGGGGATAGCCTTCAAATTAGCGTAAATACAGTGAAGAGCCTTTCAATTGAAAATATCCTGAACTCAGCTAAGAAGAATGGTTTGTTTGACCCTGAGGATAAGATCATTGGAGTTCCTTCGCTTAAAGTTGAAGCTCCAAAACCTGAAGCTCACAAGGATCTTGATTCGGATTCAGAGGAGGGCAGTGAAGTGGATGCCAATGTTGGCCCTTTCGTAATTCTTTTAGAAGTAGATAGTGACCCGAGCCTTCTGAGGAAAATCAAACCTCTTTTGGAGGCACACAAGGGTGAAACGCCGGTGGAAATTCACATTCCGGCGGGCACAGTTTTAAAGCGAGTGAAGGTTCCGTTCGGTGTAAAAGTTGACAAAGAATTGAAGACAGCGCTGAAAAAGATTACAATGCCTGAGTAATTCTTAAAAATCCTCATCTAAATCACCATGTATCGAACACACACTTGCGGAGAGCTTCGTAAAAAGGACGAGAAAAAATCTGTAACTTTGAGCGGATGGATAAATCGGCGACGTGACCACGGTGACTTGATTTTTATTGATTTGAGGGATCGTTACGGGGTAACACAACTTGTGATTGACCCGTCGCATGCTAAGGATGCGCACATTATTGGTGAAAACCTGCGCAGCGAATTTGTTGTAAAATTTGTAGGAACGGTGCGTTTGCGCCCAGCCGGCCAAGGAAATAAAGATATGGAGACTGGTGATGTTGAGGTGCTTGTAGATAGTGTGGAGATTTTGAATCGATCCAAGACTCCCCCATTCGAAATTGACAATCAGCAAGACGCTGGCGAGGAGCTGCGTTTGAAATACAGATATTTGGATCTTAGAAAGGACCGCATGAAAAAGAATCTGATTTTCCGTCACAGGTTGATCAAGAAGATTCGCGATATCATGGACGAGATGGGATTTTTGGAGATTGAGACGCCGATGCTTATGAAAGGAACGCCGGAGGGTTCACGCGAGTACATTGTGCCTGCGCGGCAGTATCCTGGGACTTTTTATGTGTTGCCTCAGTCGCCGCAGCAGCTAAAGCAACTGCTCATGGTTGCAGGTGTGGATAAATATTTCCAGATTGCACGATGTTTCCGCGATGAAGATTCACGTGGTGACAGGCAGCCTGAATTTACGCAGCTGGACATGGAAATGTCTTTTTCAACCGAGGAGGGAATTATGAACGTGAATGAGGAAATGCTCAAAAAACTATTTAAGGATTTGGTGCCGGAGAAAAAAGTTATGTTTGATCCTTTCCCGCGGCTGACTTGGCATGATGCCATGAGTCACTACGGAAGTGACAAGCCGGACTTGCGTTTTGAAATGGAAATTGCAGATGTTTCTGACCTTGTTAGTGGCTGCGAGTTTCAAGTTTTCAAGCAGGCGGTTGCGGATGGCGGCGTTGTTAAGGCGCTGCGCGTAGCTGGCGGAGTTGAGGAATTTACTCGAAAGGACATTGATGCGTTTACGGAGCTTGCAAAAGTTTATGGAGCTAAGGGGCTTGCCTATATAAAGGTGATGGGTAACGCGGATAGTGAAGAAGGTCTTGCTACTGGTCCAATTGCTAAATTTTTCAAAGCCGAGGAGCTTGAGGAAATCATAAAGCGTGCAGGAGCTGAAGCTGGCGACATTGTTTTCTTTGCTGCAGATAAATTTGAAACTGCTTGTACGGCGCTTGGGCAAATTCGCTTGGCGTGTGCGGACAGGTTTAAACTCCGCGATGACAGCAAACTGGCGCTATGCTGGATTGTGGACTTCCCAATGTTTGAGTACAGCGAGGAGGAAGGTAAATTAGCGGCTACTCACCACCCTTTTACTGCGCCAAAAGATGCGGACTTGGAGCTTTTGGAAACCGATCCTGAAAAAGCGCTGGCAAAGGCTTACGATATTGCCATGAATGGAAATGAAATTGGCGGCGGATCAATCAGGATCCATTCTCCACTCGTGCAGGAAAAAGTTTTCAAAGCACTTGGGCTTGCGGACAAAGATGTTCAAGAACGTTTTGGTCACATTCTTGAGGCATTTGAGTACGGTGCACCTCCGCATGGCGGGATTGCATGGGGCTTGGACCGCTTGATTATGATTTTGCGTGACGAAGCAAATATCCGCGAAGTGATTGCGTTCCCTAAAGATTCTAAGGCTAAAGACCTGATGACGGGCGCACCATCAATGCTTCCTAATGCAACTCTTACGGAAATGAATATTAAGAGTTTGGAGTAGCTGAATCATATGATAAGATGCTACCGACCTCCAAAACAATTATGCCTTAAATAAATGGCAGTAGTTTACATTCTTGCAGTTTTAATCGGCTTAGCGGCCCTGGTGACTCTCACTATTGTTGCAATTCGTCTTGGGACAAGACGGAAGCGATGCCTATCAATGGTCTTTTTGAAAATCAATATTCCTAAGAAGGAATCTAAAGAGGACAAGGAAGCTGAGGGTGAAGCGCTTGGGACAAATCGTGACTTTAAGGATCAGATTGGTGTAATGAAGCAACTCTATGAATCGCTCTTTGCGATGGAGAATTCCAGCTGGAAAAAGTACTTTATTGGGCAGCCGTTTTTCTCATTTGAATATGTGATTCGTAAGAACATGATTGATTTTTTTATGGTTGTGCCTCGCGAACTTGCAACTATTGTAGAGAAACAGCTGACTGCCTTTTACCCTGATTGTTATATTGAAGAGGAAACGGATTACAATATTTTCCCGGAAAATTCTAAAGTGGCGTACACCTACATGCATCACTCCAAACACTATAAGTATCCGTTCCGCACTTATCAGCGAATGACTACGGATCCGCTCAACACTTTGACAAATGCGCTTTCCAAGCTTGAACCTGATGAAGGCGCGGCAATTCAAATCATGATGCGTCCTCGTCAGGATGGATGGCAAAAGAAGGGGCGCAAGCTTGCTAAAGATATTTTGGAAGACAAAGAAGATGGATTTTTCAGCAAGCTCAATCCTTTTACTTGGGTTGGTGACCTGCTGAGTATTTTGTTCCGCGGTGAGTCTGTTCAGGAAGGGCCAGAGGCCGGAGGTCGCACTACCCCGCTTGTAGATGAACAAGTGAAGGCAATTGAAGAAAAAAACACACAGGTTGGTTTTGATTCGGTGGTAAGAATTATTGCAGCTTCAAATACCAAACCAAAAGCGCAAATGCTGATGGATAGCATCAAGAGTGCCTTTGCTCAATATGCAACAACGGACAGCAATTCCCTTTCCTATATTCGTAGATTTAAGGGTAATTTTGTTCATAATTTCCTCATGCGCAACCTGAAAAAACCGATCTACATGCGTCGAATGGTTTTGTGTCCGGAGGAGCTGGCTAGCCTTTTCCACTTACCTAATATCAAATATAACCGCACGCCAAACATTCATTGGCAGAATTACAAAATTGCACCGCCGCCGGATAATTTGCCGTCGGAGGGGTTGTTGATTGGCCACAATATATATCGTGGAGAGAAAAAGGAGATCCGGATCAAGAACGAGGACCGCTTCCGTCACTTCTATATTATTGGACAAACGGGTACTGGTAAATCATCCACAATGCAGGTAATGATTCGTCAGGATCTGGAGAATGGCAAAGGAATTTGTGTGGTTGATCCGCATGGGCAGCTCATTGAGGACATTATGCCTTTTATCCCGCGAGATCGCGCCGATGACGTGATTTACTTTAATCCAGGTGACCTTGAACGCCCTATTGGCTTGAACATTCTTGAGGCAGAGACTCCTGAGGAAATGGATATGGTTGCCATGGACGCAATGAATATGATGATCAAACTTTTTGATGAAGAGGTGTTTGGACCGCGTATTCAGGACTATTTCCGTAACGGTTGTTTGACTTTGATGGAGGCTCCTGGAGGTGGCGCTTTAACTGACATTGTGCGTCTGTTTACCGATGACGAGTACCAAAAGGAAAAGACAAAGCATGTTAAGAACCCAATTGTTAAGTCGTTCTGGGACCATCAAATGGCTAAAACCGGCGCGCGTGAAAAGCAGGAAATGATTCCTTATTTTGCATCTAAATTTGGTCAGTTTGTGACGAATGGAATGATGAGAAATATCATTGGACAGACTCACTCCGCTTTCGATTTTGCAAAGGCTATGGGTGAACAAAAAATCCTTCTCATGAACCTGTCAAAGGGTGAAGTTGGGGACATTAACTCCAAACTGTTAGGTATGATTATTGTTTCCAAACTGCAGATGGCTGCGCTTCGCCGGCAGAAGATGGCAAAGGAAGACCGTAAAGATTTCTTTTTATACATTGATGAGTTCCAAAACTACGTGACTGATTCTATTGAAGTGATTCTATCTGAGGCTCGTAAGTACCGCCTTGCGCTTATTATGGCTCATCAGTATTTGGCTCAGCTGGAAGGAGATGCTGGCCGCAAAGGTGGTAAAGGTGTGAACTTGAAGGATGCCGTGTTTGGAAATGTGGGTAGCATTATGGCTTACAAAATTGGCGCGCAAGATGCGGAATACATGGCCAAGGAGATGGCGCCTGTATTCACTGATCAGGATTTGATCAACATTGATAAATTCAAGTCAGTGATCAAGCTATCTATTGATACTCAGCCCTCTAGGCCGTTCAGCATCACTCCTGTGAACCCTTACTTGGAAACTGGCGATCAAGAGGCTGCAGATGCATTCAAACAGCTCTCACGGCTTAAGTATGGCCGTGACAAGGAGTTCATTGAACGTGAGATTTTCAGGCGTCTTGGAGCTGTAATGTAAAATTATATAATTAATTATTTCACCCCCTCACACATGTTGAAAAAGATATTACTAACTTTGTCCCTTGTATTGAATGTGGCCGTTCTTCTGGTTTTTTGTATGTACCTCTTTTCAAGTGTTTTGGACTTAGAAGTATATCGCGGAGCAGCGTTGAAATTCTTTGAAGGTAATCACAAATCAGCTGATGAGTCATACCATCAAATGGTTGATGGTTGGGACTGTTTAGAAGATGCTGGGTATTTTGATGACGAAGGCATCCAGGATGAAAAGGAAGAAGACGAGGAAGAAGAGGAAGGTTTCGAGCTAATTGAAGAAGGTGATATGGGTAATACTTACGAAGGAAGTGCAACTATTGTTGGCACATATACATACTATGCTAGTGGTGCACATGGGATACCTCTCACTGTAGAGCCTGATGAAGAATATTTAAATCTTTTACCTGGCGATGGTGAACGTTTTGCTGTTGCAAACTATGAAGAGCTCCTTGATATTATGATGCACTCTGAAACCAAAGAATGTGATACTTATACAGGTTCCATTACTTTAGAAATAGATGGCTATAACGAACTGACTGCCGAAATTGGCGGCTCAGATACAACAAACTTTGTAAACGTTTTACAGTGGTCATCAGAGAATTGCGAATAATGACGTTAGGTTAAAACTCCCGATACAGAGTGGTTTTAGGAGAACATAAGACTTAATCCGGTCAAGGGCTAGTGACTCAACAAAGCCGCTGTTTTCTGGTATAATGGTCTGATTTGGAATAAGCGAAGAGCGCAGTTCCAGTCAAAAATAAAAACTAAAACCAAAATATGAAAATCAAAAAACTTCTATGTAGTGCGTTTGCAATCATGATGTTTGCAGTTCAAGTTATGCCTCTTGCAGCCATTGCGGCAGATATTGCAGATGCTGAACCTGAAGCTGAAACGCCGGACTATTACGTTCAGAATTTCATTATAACGGCATATTACTCACCTCTTCAGGGGCAGGAACATTATGTAACTGGTTCTTACGCAGGTGACATCTACCTGAATGGAAACGGTACAAATGGTGCCGATGGAACGGAAGTTTACCCTGGCATGATTGCCGCGCCAAAGAAATATGCATTCGGGACAAAAATGGATGTTCCTGGAGTTGGCGTAGTTGCGGTCCATGACCGTGGTGGTGCAATTTTGGTGGCTGGTGAGCGAGGTTATGAATATGACCGTCTGGATATCTGGATGGGACATGGTGATGTTGGCCTTTCACGGGCTCTTAACTGGGGGAAACGCACCGTTGAGGTGATTGTGTACGGGATCAACCCGAACGTTGAAGAAAACATCTACCTTGAAGGTTATTCCGCAGCTGAGGCATTTGTGAAAAGTACAGTGCTTTCGCCGCTGGAGTTCCCACATGATATTTACTTTGGAGCTGAAGGTGACGAGGTTACAAAAATGCAAGAATACCTGACAGAATGGGCTTACTTGGACGGCGAAGTTAACGGATTTTACGGAAGCGACACTGCGCAAGCAATCTTCCAGTTTCAGCTGGATTTCAGCATTGTTAGCGACCCAGATGAGCTCGGAGCAGGTCATTTTGGGATCAACACTCGAACAAAATTTGATGCAATTATAAGTGGCGGTGGTCTTTCGGACGAAGAAGTTCGCCTACAAAAAGGACGCACTTTGATGACAAAATACACCGATCTTTATGAAGAAAAGGAGCTTTTTGCTTCTGCGTTGGGACTTGGTGAGAGCGGTGAAACTGTCCGCAAGTTACAGGAAGAACTGGTAACTCTGGGCTTCTTACGAATTGAGCCAACAGGCTTTTACGGCGAAACAACTGAGCACGCTGTGTTCAAATTCCAGCAAGCTCAAGGAGTTGTGGATACTGCCGAAGACAGAGGTGCCGGATATTTTGGCCCTTCAACTCGTAGCGCTTTAAATACAGTTCTTGATAATAGATTTAAAATGAAGAGTTTACTTGCTTATCAACGTGAGGAGGTTGAACAAGGAAGACACCTGGTGGAAATACCAAATGAAGAAGTAGCTTTCCTTGAGGAAGACATGTAAATGTGTTATAATGTACAGATTCAAAAGGTCATCGTTGACCTATCATTCTAAAATATAAACAAAAAGATTCGCATGAAAAAACTTAAGTCTCTCATTCTGAATAAGCATATCCGCCATTGGGTAGGGATTATTTCCTTGCTGGCGGTTTCTGTAGCGGGGATGAACCTGCATTATGAAACTGGGCTTTTGCTCACTTCTGTGTTGGATACACCTCCCCATGCGGAATTTGATGGCACAGTGCCAGCTATTCAGACCTCACCTGATTGGACACACCTTTCTGGGAATGAATATTACTTAAGTTATAGCGAGATGTCTCAAGATCAACTTGAGACGATTCCTGAATATAGAAATGATTATTTGACTTTCCCTTCCAGCGATTTGGTTTGGGGAAATGCCGAGCATGACGTGATTCGTAATACAAAAATCACATATCCTGTAGCTTATGCTGGGAATTACCAGCTGGATGACACTGGTGAATACCAAGGAAGTCACCCTGCTGTGGATATTAAAGTCCCTGATGGAACGCCTGTTCACGCCATTGCTAATGGAGTTGTGACCAAGGCCGGGAGTTCAAGTGGTTTTGGCTATTACATTGTTTTAAAGCACGTTGATGTGCCAGACCCTGACAGCCCAAACACCCTGACAACGCTTTATTCTAGCTACTCTCATTTGAGTGAGTTTTTTGTAACTCAAGGAGAAGAAGTTTTGAAGGATGCGGTGATTGGTGAAGTTGGAGCTACTGGAACGGCGACTACGAACCATCTACATTTCCAGTTGGATAATGACAATGCGCCTTGGCACCCTTACTGGCCATTTACTTCTGCAGAAGCAAGTTCCGCAGGATATGGATTTTGGGATGCAGTGAATTATGGCGTTGGGAAGGAAAATGTTTACGCCTACACTGAAAACCCAATGGAATGGGTTTATGACAATCTTGACTGGGATGCATCTGCAGTTGCGACTGAAGAAGTTGCAGTTGAGGAGGAAGTGATTGAGGAGGTCGTCGCTGAAGAAGAAGTCTTTGAAGAAGTGGCTGAGGAGGTCATTGTCGAAGAGGAGGAGATTGTGGTTGAAGAAGAAGTCGTTGAGGAAGTGGAAACTTCTGTAGTAACTGTTGATTTTGAAAATATTGAAATGGATGTTCCTGATTTTGTACTGGTTGGTGACAATAAAATTGTAAACGTTACGCTTATTGATGCGAATGGCGACACCCTTAAAAACCCTAAATTTGATGGGAAGATTGAGGTGAGCATGTCTGACTCATCTGTTGCAAAACTGAATAGGAACTACCTGGAAGCCGTTGATTTTAATGGCGGAGAGGCTGAATTGCAGTTTTATGCTGATCACGAAGGTAGTGTTACGCTGACTTTTGAAATTGCGAATCGCACTTATTATTCAGGCGAGATTAATCTGATTTCTGACATAGCTCCATTCTCAAAGTTTGGCGTGGCCAGTGATGGATATTTTGTTCCTGGCGTGCCAGAGACTATTCAAATTCAAGCGCTTGATATTAGCGGAGATCCAACCCCTAGTTTCACTAGAAGCGGGAATGTTGAGTTGAGCGTGATTCAAGGTGATGCTGTGCTTTCTGAAACAACTTTGACTAAGAGGGACTTCCCTACCGGAGTTGCTGAAATTGAAATGACAACTGACAGCGATGATGACATTGTCATCCAGGTTGTATTTGGAGATAAGGTTGCGGAAAGTGACACGATTTCATACCGACTGTTTAGTGATCTTTCCAATGCGGATGACTACTACGAATCGGTTGTGTATCTGTATAAAAAAGGAACTGTGCAGGGTTATCCTGACGGCAGCTTCCAACCTGAACGAACCGTTTCACGCGTGGAGGCACTTAAGTTCATTTTCAGTGGCCTAGATAAAGGCCTTTCAAGTGGAACAAGTATTAATTTCCGAGATACGGAAAGTGGCCAATGGTACTCAGATTACCTAGCGACTGCCTATGACAATGGTGTGATTCAAGGTTATTCAGATGGCACGTTCAAGCCTAGCCAAGGAGTGAATCGTGTGGAATTCCTGAAGATGCTATTTGCAGCGGTTGATGAGATTGTAATTGACCCTGTTGTGACCGAGGATCCTTATGAAGACGTAAGTAATCTGTCATGGTTTGCACCTTATGTGCAGTATGCCAAGGAGAACAATATTTTCCCTGTTGATGGATCATATTTTACTCCGTCTGAGCCAATGAGCCGGATTGAGGTTGCTGAGGTGATTTACAGGTTGACTGTTGTGCTTCAGAATGACGAAGCTTACTCTGTGCTACTTAGTGCTGAATAGTTAGTTACGGGACTTTTGGTTTAAGGTTTGCTGGGCTTGACACCGAGCGTGTTTTTAGGTATAAATTAGGCTAATATTTAAACACCCACCCAAATGACTCGTCCACTACAAACACTTGCTATGCTTGGCCTCCTAGGAGGAGCTGGATCTGTCTCTGCGGCGGAAGATATAGATTGTGAGGGTACTGACCTTAGCTCCCTTCAAGATGCCTGGAACATTCCAGAAAAGCACTATGAAGTTGGTGAAGGAGAAATTTGTATTGATGGCTTGCAGCATGATTGGAGAGTTTCCCTGGCTGAAGTTACTGAAAAGGAGAATTTCCCAACGAACGAGCGAGTTGTGGTTGAGGTTGCTCAGGATCTTGATGAGGCGACTGACTTATCCAATCTGCATTTTATGGGATGGGGTGAACCTACCGCAATGCTTGAAGGTGATTATTTGGTGGAAGCCATGAATATTATGCATGAAAAAGGATGGGAGAATCCTGCGTATTTGGGATTGAACACGGCTGGCCGTGGGACTGAGGCCTACATCAATAGTGATAGGCTTTCTGACATCCTGATGCGTGAGGAATGGGATGATGGGCGCGAATTAATTGTAAAACTTAGTGATTCTGGCATGCTTGCCCAAGATATTGTGATCAATGGTCACTCTATGGGAGGGATGGTTGGTGTTGCAGCTGCGTCTCAACTGGCTGATTTAGATGGATACAATGTGAGGTCAGTTGCTCATTGGATGCCTGCTTCAGACCAGACTCTTAGAGTATTCAAACCTAAGTTTATTGGTGCAGTGACCCAAGAGCTACTTCCTGCCGTAAAAGGCCTGTTGACTGGAGGTGGGATAGTGCTTGATGAAGCTTCTTATGACAAAACAATGTTCGCAGATGGAAGTACTTTTGATGACAACTATGACAGGGCTGTGCCAGACTCTGCGAGACGTTTCGTTAGCTGCACGCTAGGCTTTGGCCCAAAAATTCATGACGAATTGTTAAAGGATGACCTTGCTGAAACTCGGCACTTTGTGATTCGTGGAGAGAATGATCCTCTTATGGCGGAGCCAACTCTAACTAAGTGGGCTAAACTTTTGGACAACCTTGACCTTGATGTTCAATCAATGGTTGCCTGGGGATTGCCTCATGCCTTCCCTGTAAATGCTAATGATCAGCAAAAAAGATCTTGGCATGCTCTTGTTGACCGAATTGTTCCTGAGGCTGGTGAAGCTGAAGTTTCTAACTAAGCCGGACCTCAAACGCACCTTCCCCGCCACGATCTCGGCGAGCTTTGGTAAACGCAGCTACATCAGGGTGATTTTGCAGGTAGCTTTGTACGATTGGGCGAACAACGGCCTGGCCGGATTTGGAGTGAAGACCTTTGCCAGTTATGACTAGGAGTTTGCTTTGGCCAGTGCTCCGCGCGTTTGCAAGGAATTCATCCAGTGAGGCGCGTATTTGCGCTGGAGTGAGAGTGCCGCGTCCATGGAAGTCTAGCTCAGCCTGAGGGCCTGCTAAGTGGGCGTATTTGTTCATATTGGATAGAGATTGCTTGGTTAAGCCGTTCCCGTGCAGCCTTCGTCTAGAACCATTGGAATAATGTGATCGACGTCGCCGGCGCCCATAATTAACACGAGGTCGCCGCTTTCAACGGTGTCACGCAGGTAATTTGCTGCGGCATCAAGGCTGCCGCTGAAACGCACTTTGTCATGGTGACCGGAGATGGCTGCCACGAGTTTTTCTGCGGAACCTGCACTTTTGTCTGAGTCGCTATCACGTACCTCATAAACATTTGGGATAATAACCTCGTCAGCCTCCTCAAAAGACTGAGCAAACTCGTCCATGAATTCTGCGGTGCGGCTGAACTGATGTGGTTGGAAAACTGCCACCAAGCGCGTTTGCGGATGCTTTTCACGCGCGGCCTGCAAGGTTGCGCGGATTTCACTTGGATGATGAGCGTAATCGTCATAAAGTGCTGCGCTGTTGAGCGTTCCGCGGTATTCAAAACGGCGCCACGTACCAGCGAACTCCGCGAGGGTGCCTGCAATTGCGCCCTCAGGCACACCGAGTCGGCGGGCCAAATGCGCGGCCATGCCGGCATTCATTAGGTTGTGGCGGCCGGGTACGCCAAGTTCTCCTTCATATTCTGCGACGTCGTCTGGCCAAACCGTTTCCTCGCTTTGCTCAGCGAGTTCTTCAAATGCCATTTGGTAATCATCAAAATCTTTAAAATAATCCACGTGATCCAGCTCCATATTCAGAACGCCGAGAAGGTCTGGATGCAAAGTCATAAAATTGCGCCTGTATTCGCAGGCCTCCACTAGGAAAATCTCGCCACCTCCAATTTGCAGGTTACTGTTGCCGAATTCGCGGAGCTTGCTGCCAACAAGAACGGTTGGATCAAGGCCGGCGTTTATGAGGATGAGCGCGAGCATTGCGGTTGTTGTGGTTTTGCCATGCGTTCCAGCAATTGCCACCAAGCGGTAACTTTCAGCCGCCTTACCTAGCGCCTCGCCGTAAGTCATTACTGGGATGCCTTGCTCGCGGGCAAGCTCAAGCTCTGGGTTGTCCAGCGGTACTGCCACGCTGTAAATCAGCAAATCCGTGCCTTTTGGCAGGTTGTTTGCGTTGTGACCAATCATTACTTCAATGTCTTCCCCCTCGAGTTCTTCGGTGACGGATGATGCTGTGACATCGCTGCCGTAAACCTCTTTCCCATTCGCTTTAAATAGCCGAGCCAGGCCGCTGAGGCCGATCCCGCCTACCCCAACAAAAAAAACTTTTTCTGCGTCTTTAAAAAATTCCATAAGGTGTGTATTATTGAGCCGCCCAATTTTAACAAATATGGACGAGCAAGGCTACACCGCACAATTCGGAGTTATCAGATTAGTGTTAATTGTGGGGTTTTTTGTGGTGGCATATATGCTCTACAACCTGACAGTTTCCATTTACGATAATTATCGGATTGAGCAGCATATTTCCGAATTCGAAACAAAAAATGAAGAACTTCGCGGAGAAAACACTCAAAAACTGTCCGATTTCCAGTATTATACTTCCCAGCAGTACATTGAAAAAATTGCGAAACAGAATTTGGGACTAATAAATCCCGGCGAAAAAGTGATTATAATCCCGGACGAAGACCTGATTGTACTTTCTGGAGAAGAGGATGCGGCGGAAATTTCAGAGCAAATCCGCGCGTCATGGAGTATGCCAAAAAAATGGTGGAAGTTTTTCTTTAGTTACAATCAGTTTAAGGGGTAGGCTGATATTTAATGTTGGGAGAGTCTGCATTGCTCAGCGACATATTCGGTAAACCTATCTATTGAATCTTGAGGCCTTTTTTCTGCAACACTTTCAGCTCCATCATGCAAAACTCCAGTTGTTAGATGTAAAGCTTCATGCAAACTAACAGCTATTCTGAAGCATGGGTCATCTGAATTGAAAAAACCTCCAGTATAGGAGATTGCTGGAAGCGGAAATTCCCCTTCAACTGGGAATGCTGCCATTGCAATTGTGTTTGCTTCCTCTCGTTGCCAAACAAGACATTCTGCCTGTGAAAGTGTTTCTAAAGTTCTTGATGGTAAGTTTTTTATGTCAAAGTCATCAGCTTTAAACTCCCTTTCGAATTTATAAAAAGATGGAATGAGCCAATCTGCAGCACCTGATGTCATAATGGAAACATCCTCACCCAGAAGTTCAAGAGCTTTGTCATTACAAGGCAAAGACTTTTCACGAGTTCTTCTTGAAGAAGTTCTCTTGTAAGCTTCTTGCCCAGCTTCAGTCGAATTCAAAAGGTTCATGCATTTCAACCTTGTGTCGGCGGACATTTCACACCCACCAACTGTGCTCAAGCCAACAGCGCAAATGGCTGGCAAAAGTAATCTTCCCTTTAGACTTTTCATTCTTCAGATTAAAGTTAAGGCAAAAGTATCTCCAATCAAGCAGGTTTTGTCAAATTTCCACCTTGCAAAAGCTTACACTTTTCCTTAAAATCACCAAGTCGTGGCAGGGTAGCTCAGCTGGTTAGAGCGCGGGACTCATAAGCCCGAGGTCGGCGGTTCAAGTCCGCCTCCTGCTACCAAGACGCAGCTTTGCTGCATCAACTGAATAAACAAAAGACGTTGCGGAATGACGTCTTTTTCTATATATTCCCTCTGCGGGGTAGAGCAGTGGCAGCTCGTCGGGCTCATAACCCGGAGGTCGTTGGTTCGAATCCAACCCCCGCAACCACAAAAAAACGCGGAAGCGTTTTTTTACCGAGCGCCTGGTAGCGCGAGGTCAACTTGCCGAAGGCAAAATCAAACAGAGAAATATGCTTTAGTCTCAGCATCTTCCCTCTCACAAATCAAACCAAAATCAGCAGTCACCGTAACATATGGTGATTTAGGCCCAGGCTGAAAAATATTAAATCCACCAGGACCTCCTTCAGGGGTAGAATTTGGACAAATAACAAATACTGGATTTCCATTTGCCAAACTCTGAGCATTAACAACAACAGGCTCCCTTTCAGCATCATCAACTTCATATAACTCCAAACCTAATCTGCTAAGTACAGAACCAAGCTCATCTTCATCAGTAAGTCCGAGAGCTCTATAAGTAGACAATCTGTCTAAATCATTGGATCGAGGATTAATATCCCTGATGGTTAAACCTTCAAAATTACCCATAGAATAAAGTTAAAAATAAGAAAGCAACTTACCACACATTCTCCATCTAAAACAAGCTTACCTGCCCATCATCCTGATCTGCTGACTCAGACGGAAGATTTTGAATATGTGGGATTTCTTTGATGTGCTTGATTCCGCCATCCTGGAGTGTGCGCATAAATTTATGGAAAAGGTGGGCGGTTGCGCGTGCGTCGTGAATTGCACGGTGAGCCTGCGGTAAATCGATTTCAAAAACCTTTGTAAGTTCACCGAGGCTGTATCTTTTTAAGTTCGGGTGGACTTGTTTAGCCAAGCGGAAAGTACAAAGGTAGGGGTGTGGCATTTTTTCACGGCCATGATCCAGCAAATGCACGTTCAAAAATTCGCGGTCAAATTCTACGTTGTGAGCAATAAAAATGCTGTCCTCCCCCAGAAATTTGAGATATTCCTCCATGACATCTTTGAACTTAGGAGCGCCCTGCAGCATATCCGTTGTGATGCCAGTAATGTCTGTTGTTATCTGCGGTACAAAAACGCCTGGGTCCAGGAGTGTGTCCCATTCGTCAACAATCTCGCCGCCAATCATTTTCACAGCCCCAATTTCAATAATCTGATCAAGTCGCGGCTCAAGCCCCGTTGTCTCCAAGTCGACAATTACAAATGGTGTTTGTGAAATCATTGCATGCAATTTAGCAAGCACCGCAAAGCTTGCCAAGCAGAACAGCCAGGCTTCAACTTGACGCCTCTAGTTAACCATTCCCTCAATGACTCCGTGGATCTCCTCAAAATTGCCAGTTTTTGGCAGCAGGATGTAGGCTCCGCTCTCATTGATGATTGAATGTAGGTAGTTGCTGGTGCTCAGTACAAAACCTGTGGCAAAGCTGTAATCTTGGTAGTCGTAATAATAGCCGAGCAGATCAAAAATGCTGGCGTTCGTTTCAATAGTTGAGAGTCCTGTTTCAAAGAGGCCTGTCATGGTTTTGAGGTCCATAATTGAATCAAGCTGGAACAGTTTGTTGCGTAGCGCCGCAAGGATTTTTTGCTGGCGGGCTGCACGGTCAAAGTCAGAAGTTGATTTACGGCTGCGGGCGTACTTAAGCGCTTCAGTTCCGCTCATGTGGTAGCTACCTTCCTCGATTGAGAAGGCATCATATCCGCCCTTCCCATTCGGGTAATATCCGTCATAAATTGCCTTATCTACATAAACGTCAATTCCTCCAAGCAGATCCACAACTTCAGTAAATCCTGTGAGGTCAACCTTTGCGTAGCGGTCGATTTCGATTCCTGTCACAACCTCAACCATTCTTTCGAGTTGGTCAACGCCGTAATAGTAATAATATTCATTGATTCGGCGACCATTGATGTACAGGTCACGCGGTATTGAAAAGAGAGTGATTTTTTCCTCAGCGTCGTTCACGCTTGCAACAATAATTGTGTCTGTGTGAGCCCCGTTTGTACCAAGAATCATGATGTCAAAAGTTCCGTCGTCCTCTGGTGCTGTCAGGTCAATTTCCTCTGCCAGGATAACTGGCCCGTCTGCAGTGCGCTTCACTTTGCTGCTTGAAGCAGAAATATCCCCTTCGAGCGTCTGAAGAACCATTTCCTGCGAGCTTATCTGCTCGCTGAGGGAAAAGTTTTCTTGTGCAACTGAGCCGATTTCATCGACGAGCATTGCGATGCGTTCATCCTGAGCTGCCATCCCTTGCTGCCATGCTGCGTGCACAAATGCGAGCCCAGCAAAAACAGCTGCAAAAAGTATGCAGGTCAGCAGATTCCATGCCCGGCTATTTGTTTTTGGCTGCATCTGCATCTGGGTTAGCGGCTGGCGCTGCCGGTTGCTGCGGAGCAGCTGCGGCTTTAGGCGCGGCCTCAGGCTGCACCTTCAATTTGCCCTTTGCACCCTTGCTCTCTTTGGGTGCACTGGTTTCAGGCTTTGCAATTGGCTTGTGCGGCGTTTCTGCCGCCTTTACAGGCACCTTAGGCGCATGCGTTGGATTGTCTGAGCCTTTATCAAATTCGACTGGATCAATACCAATACGAGCCCCAATTTCCTGTTCCACAAACACACGTTTGCGTCCGTACTTCATACGAGAGTATTTCTTAACAATATCGCGGATTTTTGGACTAGCACCAGTTGTGTCCCAAATCGTCTCAAGTGAGAACGGCCGGGAGCTGCTGCTGTCAATATTCAGCTTCATGTATGCCTTGTAGTTTGAAATTCCAATCACATCCTGCTCGGTTAAAACAGGCGCATATTCCTTGGCCAAATACTCGGCATCGTCGGCACCAACCTTAAATGATTGCAGAGTACCCACGTTACCAAACACGGCATCGCGAATCTGGCTACTGGTGTTTCCAAACTTAGTCACAACCAGCTGATTAATATATTGATGGGCCATAATTAGGTTGAGGCGGTATTTTCGGGCCTCAGATAGAATTGAACAGAACGTGTCCGTGGCGAAGTTTTGGAACTCATCCACGTACAGGAAGAAATCTTTACGCTCTTCCTCTGGAGTATCCACACGACTCATGGCCGCCATTTGAATCAGCGAAACCACAACAAGCCCAAGCAGCTGAGTGTTCAGCGTACCGAGCTTACCTTTTGAAAGATTGATAAGGAGAATTTTTTGATTATCCATAACTTCACGGAAGTCGAAGGCTGATTTAGCCTGACCAATCGTATTACGCATGATTGCATTCGTTATGAACGGTCCAAATTTACTTGAAAAGTACGGGATCATTTCCTGCCTTTCGCGGTCACCAGTGTTGGCGTACTCATTTTCCCAGAACGATTTAACTACCGGATTTGTAACCTTGGAAACCTTGTAGCGCATGAATTCTTCGTCCACGAAAATACGTGGTACATCAATCAAAGTTGCCCCTTCGTCAGGGTCTTCCATTAGTGTCAAACAAGCGTTACGGAAGTAATGCTGAATACGCGGCCCAAAGATTTCGTCACCAAAGATTTTGATGAAAATTTCCGTGGCCTGACTGGAAGCCATGTCCTGCTGCTCAGGCGTCTTGGCCTCAAGCAGATTCAGACCCATTGGGCGCTCCATATCAGCCGGGCTAAACACAATTACGTCCTTTGCGCGCTCCTTTGGAATGTACTGCAAAATATCCTCAATTAGGTCACCATGCGGATCAACTACACATAAGCCTTCGCCATTTGCAATATCCTGGCGGGCCATGTAACTGATGAATGCAGACTTACCAGTACCGGTCTGCCCGATGATGTAGTGATGCCTGCTTCGATCGCGGCGCTTGAAACGAACCTCACGCTTGTTACCACGATAAGTGTTATATCCAAGCAAGACTCCTTCTTCCGGCAAATTGTTTGGCGCAGGTACAACCTTGTAAGCCATCCATTTAATAACTGGAGTGTAGTTGTAACGCGTATTTGGGAAGTGGAAAATTGACGCAAGTTCGTCCGGCGTCAGAATTGATTGCTTTTCAAAGAACTTGAATAGGCGCCTTCTCATATTGTTATAAAGAACCAGCGAATTAATAGAATCTAAAAATATAAATCTACGTGCCTGGAACCAGTTAGATGCGGCATCCTTTGTTGCATTAAAGGCAATCAAAATACCGTCTAGTACCTGGTCAGCGCGCGTTTCACCTTGATCTGTTGAAGCCATAACTCGGATCACAGTGTGGAAACCAACTTTATTGGATTTTTCACCGACGCGCTTAGCAATCTCTTCATCACTTTGAAGCATACGAACATATGAGTCCCCGCTGCTTGCACCTGGAGGTGGGCTCCCTGCATCAGCCTGGTCTACACCGTAAACTGAAGCTGTAAAGAGCCATCCAAAGAGTCCAAAGAATCTTCCTATGAGCCCGAACTTTTTAGAGGCCTTGCCTTTGAAAAGGGACGTACCAAATGCGCGGGCCTTCTTTTGCCACTTAGATCCACTTGGACGGATCATCAGCTGAATTACCGCACGCTCGTTTGCCTGCAGTTTGGAAAGCACATTTGTCATGTCATTAAGCGGGTCGTTCTCCAGATTCTTAAAGGTCAAGATTGGGTACCAATTCAGCTTCTTAAGGAAGAAATAGTAACCTTTCACAAAGTTCGGTTTTTCCAGCCCTTCAGGTTGAATTGAAGGCGGTTTAACGTAATCAACAGAAGCGTTGGTGTAATATGAAGTGACTTGCTTCTCCAAGAGATGGGCGTAATACGGATCAATTGACACGTAAAAAGTCACCTCCTTGTATTTGGCGTGGATCTCAAATGAGATTGAATCCCGTTGAAAGATCCAGACCATGAAGCGGTTGTACAGGTTCAGCTCGCGGATTTCATGTAGCGAACGGTAAAGCTGCTCCATGATTGCGATTTTCTCCTTAAAATCCTTGTCCGTCGCCTTTTCCTTGTCCTTTTGCGACTCCTCACGAGGCATTGTGATCTGCATGAAGACTCGGTTTTTTGAACCTTTCCATTCGTAAACCCCGCGAAGGATTTTCCAGAAAAGAATCCAAACTACTACAACTGAAACTATGCTCAACAGAAGTGGCAGCCAATATTGGGCCAGGAATCCGCCCACGGATATTGCTGTTTCTTTCAGGTCTGCGATGCTTGCAGTGAGGTTTGCCATACGTATTTTTGTTGCTTCTTGATTTATTTAATCTGTTAAGTATAGCAAAAAACGCCCTTTTTTTCAAGGGGTATGTGGGGGGGATTTATTTAGCTGTTACGAAGTGATCCTTTAGGGACAAAAGCCCTCATCACCTCAGATTTTACGCTATCTACAAATGCTATGAGGGTTGCTCCAGCTTCTGGCTCAACTCCTTGATGTAAAGGCGAGCCTAGAGGAACTTGGAATACAGTTCTTCGTCCTAATTGGCCAAGTTCTACTTTAGTACCTAAGTTGCAAACTCCCTTAGCGTGACGAGGTAAAACTTTTTGAGGTACAGGTGAAACTTTTTCTTTTAAAAGTTCAGGGACCACTGCTGCAATTTGAGCTCTTGCGCTGGCTCTTGGCTGTATGCAGCTTGCATCAACACATGAATTTCCTGAAGATGCAGAAATAAGACCTTGGCTGGTGCGCTCAAGGCCTGCTTGATTTTCTCTGTAGGTTGTTGAGCGTCCCGATTTACTCATTAGAGAAATGCTTTTGAATTTCCTCGTAAAGTGCGTCAACTCCAGCCTCCAGCTGAGTGAGTTGTTCTGGGGTATATTGCCATGCGTACATTGAAACGTTTGCCAAATTTACGAACATCTCATCAGCATTTTCTTCTAAAACTGCTATTGCTGAGGCAGCTACGTCATTACCTCTAGCTAAAGCAAGCAACTCCAATGATTTGAGCAGTAATTCTCTGCTCTCTCCTATGACTTCCTCTACCGTTGGTGCAGGTGTTTTATCTTCTGCTTCGTATGCTTTAGCGTATTCTTGAGCTATAAGGAGATTTAAGGTGTCACCTATTGCATCGTAAATTTCTTCAGGCATTTCATGCCCTAAGATAGTATGCAACTCCTCAGCAGTATATTGAGAGTATATGGCTCTTAATCGTGTCTCAAAGGCTACAATTTGCCCCTCGAGACGATCTAGAAGCTCCTGATCCGCCCCCTCCAACTCTCTTCTTGTAGAAACATCAGTCAGAGCCCCTTGCAAAACCTCATCCAGCCCCTCTTTCAATTGATCTGTTTCAACTTGAGCTGCAAGATCAGCCACATATGTTTCATGAGCAGCAGCCCATTCCGCCGCTGTGGGTCGTGCTGGTAGGTTAAGAGCATCTGTGTCTGGAAGTTCTCCCCAATCAGTAGTAGCATCAGTATGTCCATGCAAAGCTCCTGGCACAACTCGTCTTCCTTCTGCGTCATGGCAGTCACCATCTGGGCCAACTGATAGATCTTCTGCGCGTCTTACTTCCTCTGCCATGATAAATTTATTTAAGTTTAAAACAGGTTCGGATTCTACGCCCCAATGTTGTAGTTTGTCAACCTCAAGTGCAGGTTAAAACCTATTTATCAACCAGCCCTTCAAATCTGCGATTTTTACCCTCTCCTGCTTCATGCTGTCGCGGTCACGGATTGTGACAGATTCGTCTTCAAGAGAATCAAAGTCAAAAGTGATGCAGAATGGCGTTCCAATTTCGTCCTGCCGACGGTAAAGCTTACCAATTGCGCCGCCACTGTCGAATTCGCTGCGGAAGTAAGGCTTGAGGCCCACGTAAAGTTTACGAGCGTCGTCTGTGAGCTTTTTGTGAAGCGGCAAAACTGCAACCTGAACGGGAGCAACTGCAGGTGCAAAATGCATCACCGTGCGGGTTTCTCCACCATCAAGATCCTGCTCTTCATAAGCGTCTAGCAGCACCGTGAGCAGAGTGCGGGTCAGTCCCCATGATGGCTCAATCACGTGCGGCGAAATAAGCTCGTTTGTTTGTGGGTCGCGGTATTGAAGTTTGGCACCGGAAAATTTCATATGCTGATCCAAGTCGTAAGTGCCGCGATGCGCAACACCCTGAAGTTCGCCCCAGCCAAATGGGAATTCGTACTCAACGTCCACGGTTTTTGAAGAATAATGGGAAAGTTCGTCGGCGTCATGTTTGCGGAAACGCAGCTTTTCCTTTTTCACGCCAATAGCAATAAACCAATCTTCCGAAACCTTAACCCATCGCTCAAAAGCAGCGTCCACATCCTCCTTGTGCACAAAATATTCAATTTCAAGTTGCTCGAATTCGCGGGTGCGGAAAATGAAGTTTCCAGGAGTGATTTCGTTGCGGAAGGCCTTTCCATATTGCGCCACACCAAACGGGAGTTTCACGCGGCTGGAGTCGAGAATGTTTTTGAAATTCACAAAAATTCCCTGTGCCGTTTCCGGCCTAAGGTATACCTGCGCTGCTGTGTCCTCAATCACGCCCTGATAAGTCTTGAACATGAGGTTGAATGAGCGCGGCTCGGTCCAGTCGCACTTGCCGCAAGCGGGGCATTTGATTTCCTTGTCCATCACAATGTTAAAGATTTCCTCAAAGGAATTTCCTTCTGCAGATTTACCAGTTTTTTCTTCAATCAGCTTGTCTCCACGGAATCGTTCATTACACTTTTTGCAGTCCATCATTGGGTCGGCAAAATTTTCAATGTGGCCAGAAGCTTCCCAAACGCGCGGGTTCATGAGAACGGCGGCGTCTAGGCCAAGGATGTCATCGCGATTTTCCACAAAAGTTTTCCACCAATGATCCAGGATGTTCTTTTTGAGCTGCGAACCATATGGGCCATAATCCCAAGTGTTGGCCAGTCCGCCATAAATTTCACTACCGGGGAAAACAAAACCACGGCGCTTGCAGAGCGACATAACTTTGTCCATTAGTTGTGGGTTGCGCTTCGCGCTTTTGGAGTCGGCCATATGTACGTTTAATTAGCTTAAAAAAGTCATTGATAACGCACAAAATATACAGACCTGGTGGACGGATTACAACTTAGATTATTCCTCAGGTTGTCCCTCTAGATCACAAGCCCAAACTGAATGATCGCCTAGAGGTCCCATTATTTGCCTGTAACTACTGCATCCAAGCTCTTCAGTTCCAGCCTTAATGCAGTCATAAGCTAGGTTCTTACCCTCATCCCATTGCCAACCTTCTTCACCAGCTGCATCAATCACACCCCAGTCAAAGTCAACTATGTAGCTTGGAGTAAATTCTGGCGTACCCAGGCTGCCCCAAGAAAGCACTGAACCTGGCTTAAATGGCTCTGCAGCAAAGGCAACTTTTGCCCTGTCATTACTTACTGTAACGGGCCACAAACGTGACACATCATTACCTTCTTCTACCACTCTGTATTTTGCGTGGTTCATACGATTTCCAAGGGGTCCCTCTTCATACACATGGGTAGGCACTCCGCATTGCTCTCCAACAGCTTCAAAGGCCTGAGCTATGGCAAGAACTTCGCTAGCTATTGTCATCTCTTCTTTATCTATTCCATATAATGTTCCTGGATACTGATCTACCTTGTGACAGGCTGGCGCTAGGGTAAGTGCTGCAGCAAGTGGTAATGCGGTTGAAAGTTTTAACATTTTTGATGTAGGTGAAAGAATCTTATGTGCGAAGTGTACCACCTTTGAATGAAACGTCAAGCGTCTGAGTTGGTAAAACCGCATCTGCAAGCTGTTTTTATGAGTTCACCTCTATGTAAAATGGGCAAAATGAAGCTGGTGGGTCTGTTGAGGGTTGAATAGGTCCAAGGCCTTCAACTTGTTCAGATTTCTGAAGGTAGGCGTTAAATGCTCTAACTTTTGAGTCCCCACCGTGTGACTCTAAGGTATCAAGCCAGGCTACTAGCGCGTCCCTGTGAGGCAAATCTTCAATTTCCCCACCACTCCACGACTTCTGAATATGGCTTGATTGCCTCATATAAAGCTGCTTCGTCTGGCTTCACCAGTGGGGTTAGCTGTGCTTCATGATGCCTGCAGCCTGGTTCAGCGCCAAGGGCAATGGCTAATCCTGCTGCTAAACTTAATGGTCTCAAAATTTGATTCGTTAAAAAACTGACCAGATTCTAATATGGTCAGTTGGATTTTGGAAGAAGAATTCCGGTGGAATAGCTACTCCTTGCTGTTGAGCCAAATTGTTACTGGTCCGTCATTCACGCTTTCAACTTTCATCATTGCGCCAAAAACTCCGCTTTGGACTGGGACGTTTTTTGCTGCGATGTGGCGGATAAATTCTTCATACATTTCATTTGCTTCGTCTGGGTCTGCTGCGTGCGCAAAGCTTGGCCTAGTGCCTTTTTTGCAGTCCGCGCAGAGCGTAAATTGTGACACTACTAAAACCCCGCCAGCGATCTCTGTAACAGGGAAATTCATGCACTCCTGCGCGTCTGGGAATATGCGCAGTTTGAGGATTTTTTCTGCGAGCCAAATTAGGTCGTCGTTGGTGTCGCCTTGCTCAACTCCAAGATAAACAAGAAGACCAGGGCCAATCTGGCCCACGGTCTCTTTATTTATATCAACTTTGGCTTCTAAAACACGTTGAATTACAGCGCGCATTTGTTGTTATGGTAAAGGCGGCGGAGGCGCCGTTGGTGCTGGAGCTGGCATAGGTCCTGGCATTGGTGCCGGCGCGTGGCCAGGCATTGGTGCAGGCCCCATTGGTGCCATTGGTGCCATTGGTGCAACAGGTGCATGTCCAACTGGAGCTGGTCCAGCGGGTGCAGGTGCACTTCCAGCAGCATCAGCCTCAGCTTGCTTCTTCTTGAAATCCTCCATAGCTCCCCCAAGCACGCCTAGGAAAGATTCTGCAGTCTTGTGGTTTAGGTTAACCCTACCCACAACTTCGATTACAGGATTTGGAGTATTCGGAAGAAGGTAACCGAAGTCAACAACTACCTCATTTGAGTTGACGTTAACAGATACAGCGTTTGAATAAACACCTTTCTGAATGTCATCAGGTACTTTGACCTGAAGGTTTTGTGCTCCGGCAGCTCCTTGCTGTCCAGCGCCTTGTGTTTGTGTTTGATCGTCCATTTTATTTTTGTTGGTTAAAGAGCAAACAACTTACCACAGTATATCATAAAATTTTGACAAGGTCACGTCTATTGCGCGAAGAAACTTTATGTCGCAATATAGAGGCGAACTATTCATACCTTAACCACGCCTACTATGAAATCCTGTTCAACCTCTTCGCACGACTGCTGCCATTTATGGCTCGGACTCGTTGCATTCACGATTGGAGCTGTATTTTTGCTCCAGATGTTCGATGTTATCCCTACAGAAACATGGAGCTACCTCTGGCCTATCATCTTGCTAGTTTCAGGTCTTAAGATGATGGTAAAGAGCTGCTGCGATTCATGTGGAGATGCTTGCGACACAGCATGTTGCGACACAGCTTGCATGCCAGCGCCAAAAAAGAAAGCGCCAGCAAAGAAGAAAAAAGTTGCTAAGAAAAAGAAAGTAGCAAAAAAGAAGAAGTAAGAATTCGCGGTTTGGCGCGACGCGCTAAGTAATGTGAAAATTAAAGAAGCCGGCTTGCCGGCTTCTTTTTGAAGTTTGCAGAAAATTGTGTAGTATTGCGGGTGACGTCACTTAAACCTCCCCATTCATGGCAAAAATCGAAATAGGGCCTGTTGTAGAAGCCCTTACAAAAGTTCCTGATGCACTTGCGCAGATTTCTCGTATCCTTGAAACTTCGGAAGATATTTTGAGAAAAGTCCGGGCTTGGATTATGCGCCTGCAGAATGTTTTTCAGGTTGATGTGCCGGAAGAAATTGCACGCGTGAACATGGGTTTGATTGACAAATCGAGTGTTTTGGATGGGCTGATTGGCCATTTGCATAATGTTTTGGGTGAAGCTGCAGAATTGCCTGAAGTGGAAGCAATAGCCCCTGAGATTGAAGCTCTGGAACATGCCGTGGAAGATGCTGCCATGCAGGCGGCGGAGCCAAGGGTGGAGCCCGTGGTGGAACCTGCACCTGAGTCTGAAGGCAATCTGCTTGATCAATACAATCAAGTGGCTCGCGATTTCAATGACGGCTTGAATGAGTCGCAAAAGCATGAATTGCACGCATTGAAGGATGGCCTTTTGACTGAAGCTTTGGATGCGGCTGAGGATGTTGATTTTGATTCGGCAAAACAAAAAGCTGCTGAACAAATTGAACTAATGTTTAGTGATGAAGAAAAGGCGGAAATTCAAGCATTCGCGGATGAACTTTGGGAGGAATTGTTCCCAGAAACCAATGTGAGCCAGCTTGGGAAATGGCTTTCTGGCCGTGAGGAGCTTGCGGACTATCAAGAGGTTTTGCTGGCGCCGGCCAATGGGATTGAAGGCGTGGTCACTGGACTTTTCGACCTGATCACTCATCCCGTTCGCAGTTATGAAGATATTTCTGGAGCGGTTAAAATGCTGTCTGGCATGAGTTACGAGGATTACTGTAATTGTGCGCGCGTGCTGAAACTCATGTACGCCCATATGGACAAAAAAGACATGATTGCTCCGGCGATTTCATTTATTGTGGGCTTGGCGTTTATATCTGGCGGAGCCGGTGCTCTGAACAAATTCAGCAAAGGTTCAAAAGTTCCTGCGTGTCTTGCGCGGATCACCGGGACTGCTGCACGTGCAACTCACTCTAGCGGGAGCTTAGCTAGAGCAAAGGAAATGCCAACTCGCATGCTGGAAGAAATTGATTACGTACATGTTTTGGAGGAGCTGCAGGAAGAAATTCAAAGCGAGTAATACCTTATTTAATACCCCACTCACATGCTCCAAACTTTTGCCGACTTCATTACTTACGAGATTTTTAAACTAGCCGAGGGTAGTCACAGCGCTGCGAGTCTGAACTTTTTCATTTACGACACGGTGAAGATTTTGCTGCTGATTTTTGCGGTGATTTTTGTGATTTCGCTGGTGCGGACTTTCCTAAATGCGGATAGGTTGCGGGGGCTCATGCAGACTTCACGCTTTGGGCTTGGCAACCTAGCGGCGGCACTTTTTGGAGCGCTTACGCCTTTTTGCTCTTGCTCTTCCATCCCTATTTTTATTGGATTTGTGAATTCACGAGTGCCTCTTGGAATTGCCTTTTCGTTCCTAGTGACCTCACCTCTTGTGAACGAAGTTGCCTTTGTAATTATGGGCGGACTTTTTGGTTGGCATTTGGCTCTGCTCTACGCGGCGTCTGGGATTTTGCTGGGTGTTTTTGCAGGGATTTTGCTCGGGCAAATGGGTCTTGAAAAGAATCTGATTTTGAATGAAGCTGGCCGCGACTTGGATCAAATCCACATGCCAAGAAGTTTCCGCGGACGGATGCAATTCGCGTTTGTGCAGGCCAAGAGGACCTTGAGGAAACTATTCCCTTATGTTCTTGGAGGTGTTGCAATCGGGGCAATTATTCACGGCTATGTGCCGGAGGAATTTTTCATGAGATATATTGCGAGTTACAGCGTGCTTTCTGTGCCAATCGCGGTGCTGATGGGTATGCCAATTTATGCGGGCTGCTCTGCGGTTGTGCCTTTGATTTTTTCAATCACTGCGAATGGGGTTCCACTCGGGACTTCGCTGGCATTTATGATGTCCATTGCTGGGCTTTCTTTGCCGGAAGCAATCATCTTAAAAAGAGTCATGAATGTGCGCCTGCTCGCTACGTTTTTTGCGGTAGTTGGCGTTGGGATTGTGATGATTGGGTATTTGTTTAATGTGGTGGGATAGTGCCTCCTAAGAGCTAAAGGTTTGCACCTTACAGCACCTCAAAAGCTCTTCTCCCAGGTGATTCAGATACAGCTTACATTGTTCATTCAAAGCTTTAGACATCCTTATCAACAAAAGATAAAGGGTCTCAAGTGAACCACTTACCATACTGCCGTCTGCAATATTAACCTCAAATCTGTGTTGTGCAGGAAGCTGATTTTTACTCCTTCTGAAAGGATCTTTTGCAGTTTCAAGCTCTATTGACAGAACACCACCTTTTAGAGAAACCCTCACTTTTATTTTTTCTTTGGGGGCAAGCTGTAATTCACCAGTTAAGGGAGTTGACTCTTCTTCTGTTACATCAGCACCTAATACTCGTGAAAGAATAGCTATTTCATCCGGAGTAATAGTGGTTTTAGCAGCTATTATCTCAGGATGTCCAGGAGGAAGCTCAAGGTGGTCTAGCCCCATTTCAGAAGAGTGTTGGGCTGCTATTAAAGCTGTCCATGCTTGTCTGTCAGAGTGAGGAAATCCAAGTGCATGAAGTTCCGCTAGGGTTGGGTTTCCCAACAGAGCTGTGAAGCCATCTAAATATTCAGGACGTGCTGGGTCAATTGTAGTTTCTATAGCTTCTGTCATTGTATGTAATTTTACTTGTTCTATGAGGATGGATACTAAGCCCCAAAATGGAATTTGTCAAGGGCTCTCCCTACTAACAAACTTCTGAAAGTGCTCAACCCGTCTGTTGCTCCAAATGTGCCGGCGCTGAATTGGCGTCTGCAAAAGCAGTCCGCCTAGAGTCCTGCAGCGGCTTAGGGCTACATAAACTTGCCCGTGAGCAAAAGCGCCGTTCCCCATATCCACAACAACTTTTTCGAAGGTTTTACCCTGGCTTTTATGAATGGTGATTGCCCATGCTAGGCGCAGCGGGTACTGACGGAAAGTTCCAATCGTGTCCATTTCCATTTCGTTTTTTTCCGGATCCCAATAGTATTTGTGAAGTTCCCAGGTGTATGCGTCCACTTCTACCATTTTGCCTTCCTCTTTTCCTTCGCCTTCAAGTTTTATATGAAGGATATCCTCGCAGGAGCCAAGGTCGAATTCAATTTTTGTGATTTTCCCAATGCTCCCATTCACCCATCGTCCGGCGGAATCATTATTGAGCATCATCACTTGCGCACCTTTTTTAAGGCGCAGATTTGAGGAAGTTGGGTGATTTCTTGTTTCGAATTCTCCTGAAAATTTTGCCTCATAAGTCTCTGTGTGCGAGGGCAGCTTCTCCAGACGAAGCGCGTTGATTTCGTCCGCAGCCTTGTTTGTTGTGGTAAGCGTGATGTGAGAATGGTCGGTGTTGTGAAAGGCCACGGGATCCGGCAAGACCTTGGAGTTGAGCAGTTGGAAGTCCGGCGGGGCCGCTTTGTTGTGCCTGATTTTGTTTAGAATCTGGACGAAATCTCCATCCTTTTGCCTGTAGATTTTCTGCAGCTCAAAAATGTCGAACCTTTGGAACTCAAAAACCTTGGCGTCAAAAAAGTAAGGGCTGGCGTATTCCGTTTGGAAGCGCTGGCGCTCCTCAGGGCCGACCACAACAGGTGGCAGCTGATGCAAATCGCCAATAAAAACCATTTGAATTCCGCCAAAAGGCTCCGGTGTTTGCAAAAAGCTCTTTAGGGCTTCGTCCACGCAATCCATGAGGTCTGCGCGCACCATTGAAACCTCATCAATCACAATCACATCCAGATGCTTGAGGATTTCAAGCAAGCCCTTTGTTGCCTTTTCATGCTGCACCTTTTCAGGCCTGATGTCCGGCGGGAAGCCGAAAAAAGAGTGTATTGTTTGCCCTTTCACATTCAAGGCGGCAACCCCAGTTGGGGCAAGAACCACCACTTTCTTCTTTGTCTTTTTTTTGAAATAAGTCAGGAAAGTTGACTTCCCCGTTCCGGCATTGCCCGTGAGGAACAATGATTCGTTCGATTTCTCAAGACGGCTGAAGGCCTCTTTGAACTGGTCGTTGATTTCTATGGTCATTAGTTTTTTGGGTTGTTTTAAATTAAAGCACTTGCTTCTTCCAGAGGCTCCAGAACCTGCCCTTCTTTTTTAGAAGGGATTCAAAAGTTCCAGTTTCAATCACCTTTCCGTCTTCCATCACTAATATCCTGTCCATTTCTTTCAAAGTGGATAGCCTATGAGCGATAACAATCGCTGTAACTTCTTGGAAAAAGTCATGCAAAGCTTCTTGGATTTTTGATTCAGATTCGGCGTCTAAATGAGAGGTGGCCTCATCAAGAAATAAAATATCTGGGTGCTGATAAATGGCTCTAGCTAGCCCTACTCTTTGCTTTTCACCACCAGATAATTTAACGCCCTTCTCGCCAATAAGTGAGTTTATGCCATCTGGCAATTTGTGAATAAAGTCATCCACGTTGGCTACGGCAAGTGCCCTTTTGAATCGGGCCTCATTCACTTTGGAGTCAAGAGCAAGGGTCACATTGTCTTTCAAGGAAAGATTGAAAAGTTCGGTCTCCTGAGGAACATATGAAAAGTGTTTCAAATAAGATTCCCTGCGGATATCTTTGAGTTCACGCTTCCCAAACAAGACCTTGCCTTTATATCTGTCATACAGCTTTAAAAGCACTTTAAATAAAGTCGATTTCCCTGCCCCCGAAAGGCCAACAACGCCCAGCTTTTCACCACGTTTTAAGGAGAATGATAAGCCTTGAAGGACATCATTGTTTTCGTATGAAAAGTGAAGGTCATCAACCTCCAATTTGGACCAGTTTTTGGGGAATGGCTTGTCGCCTGAAAGCTCAGCAGTTGGCTTTGCCTCCATAATTGCGCTCATGCGCATCATTGCGATCCGACCCAATTCAAAACGATAAGTGACCTCTGCCAGCTCTCCTGCTGAGGCCGAAACTTTTTGGAAATAAAATACAACCATGGCGATTACACCCACTTCAATGTTCCCAGCAAAAACCTGAAGAACTACATAAATGATGATTATTTGCCTGAAAATTTCTCTGTACAAATTCAAAGATCCAGCGCGAATTCTGTACCAAAATATCCGGATTTTAGTCTGATGAAACACTCTGGCAGAAGTTTTGTTCAGCCACTTCATGATTGCATTCCAAAGACCTAAAGCCTTGATGGTGGCAATATTATTAAGTGACTCAAAAGCTACGCCTTCAAACTTCTCCCATTCTATATTCGTCAGCAATGACTCCTTGGAAGCCCTGCGAGTGAGGAAACCTGAAAGAAGATAATATGAGAGGAAAAATACAAGCATGATTGCATTCACGCTTTTGCCAAGAGTAGAAAGTATTATGGTCACCCCAATAATGTTGATTGTGGATTCAATGAGCAGGTCAACATAGAGCCGCGTGACTTCGTTGAGGCTGTCGCCAGCCTTATCAATCCTCTGCAACTTATTCCCGGTGTTTTCTTTTTCGTGCCAATCTGGATCCAAGTCAAACATGTGCCTAATTGCGTCTCTAATTGAGTCCAATCTCATCTTTTCAGCGATTGGATAGATCAAATATTTAGCAATATCATGAGCTGTATAGTGATAAATAGCCGCAACAATGAGTAGGCCCATCAATGTCCAAAAGTATTGCAAAGAATCACCGGCTTCATGCCCTGCCGCAATGTTTATGATTTCACTAAGTGCCCATGGTGGGAAAAGCCACACCAAATCTGAACTGATTCGCGTAAAAGTGCCCAAAATGAACTTGCGCCTATACGGCCACATGAATTTGATGAGGTCCTTGATCAGATTTATATTTGTGTAGATCATGGATTATTTATACAGGAAAGACTCTTGGATATGAAGTTTGACCCCCATTTCGTGGGAAATGCACAGCCCGCCGCTTTAGTATTTTGATTTCGTAAGAAAATAAGCAGAAATTGAGGCGACAATCGGTATTAAAATAACCAGAGAAATAGCCCCAATGAATGTTCGCGTTAACTCTAAGGCAATAAAATCCATATTCAATAGCCCAGACAGCGTACTTCCACGATCTAAAGAAATGAGAGTTAAAAATGGCAACACACTAGCCAAATATGCAAAAAGTAAAGTGTTTATCATGGAGCCTAAAACGTCTTTTCCAACCTCCATACCTATCTTGTAGACTTTTTCAAATGTTTGATTGGCATGTTCCTTTATAGCTTCAAAAACAGCTGATGCTATGGAGATTGCAGTATCAATCAAGGCGCCAATTGCTCCCATAAATAAAGAAGCTATGAGGATATCTGAAAGCTCTATTTGTGGATATATAACTCCAAGCATACGAAAATCTTCACTAGGAGCATTGCCCAATTGAGAAAGATCTTGAAATAGAAAAGCAATATATATTGAGATTATATATCCAATAATGATTGCTATCATTGCTGACAATGATTTTTTGTTGAAACCGTGAATCAATGGAATAGTCAAAATGGTCACTGCAAATACAAAAATCAAACAAGCTAATATTGGAGAATGACCTAAAGCCACTATTTTCAAGAAAATGAGATAAAACAGAGATAAGGATATGAGGATACTCAGTATCGAAGTAATCCCTTTTTTGCGAGCTATCGCAATAGTGATGACCGCAAAAAGAATAAAGATGTAGAGCAAACCCCTCTGATGATAATAATCTGCGACCTCATAACTTATTTCTCCAGTAACTGTGTTGACGCCCTTGTAAATAACAATTTCATCTCCAAGTTCATAGGTGTTGTAATTATTTAATGAACTTGAAACCACAGTTAGTATCTCGCCTTTTTCTGTTCCTGAATTAGCACTAACAGTAAATTGAGTTTCTTCTGCTGATTGGTCCCCTATCTCTTCAATTTCCCCATGAATAAATTGCTGATCATAATTGGAGTCTTCGTTGTACGGAGAAATGTTAGGTGGCTGATTATAGATAAATAATATGAAAACAAAAATTGCAACTGCAAAAAGAGCGTATAGGGACATGAAAATTTTCTTAGATTTGTTGATTGAAGTGTTTTTTATAATAAAAATAAGCTAAGCGCCATTACTGCCATCCCAGCAATAAGACCATAAAGTGAAAGATGGTGTTCTCCATATTCGCGCGCAGTTGGCAACAATTGGTCAAAGGAAATAAAAATCATTATCCCGGCGACAGACGCAAAAAGTATACCTAGAGTTATGCCATTGAAAAAATATGATAGAGCAAAGTAACCTATGAGTGCCCCTAATGGCTCTGCGAATCCTGATAAAAACGAATACGTTAAAGCCTTTTTTCTACTTCCTGTTGCATAAAAAATTGGTATAGAAATAGCAATTCCTTCTGGAATATTGTGCACGGCAATGGCAATGGCAATCACCACTCCTAAAGACAAATCCTGCAGAACGCTGGCAAAAGTCACCAATCCTTCTGGGAAATTATGAACTGCGACTGCAATACATGTAACAAACCCCATTCGTAATAATTTTTTTTGACGTTTAGCTTCTTTTTTGTCTTCCATCTCTTCAACGCGATGTATTTCGTGAGGGTTTTCTATGTTGGGCAGAAGCCTATCGATTAAAGCTGCTATTAGCATTCCACCAAAAAAAGCTACCATTGCTATTCCATGACCCGTTGATTCTCCTAACTCAAGAATTAACATTTCTTTAGCTTCTTTGAGTATTTCAACAAAGGAAATGTAAATCATTACACCTGCGGAAAAGCCAAGTGCAATGGATAATGATTTAGTGTTAGTACGTTTGGTGCAACAGGCTAACAAGCCTCCAAGGCCTGTGGCCAGGCCGGCCAATAAAGTTAGTCCGAATGCTATGAGAAGTACGTTTGTTTCTACCATGAATTCTCCCTTGCGTTATGAATATATATTCGTTATTATTGACTCGTAATACTCTTTAATGATTTTTATCATGCCGAATTCTGACGGAACAGGCCCAAATGGTCAAGGCCCATTTACAGGTCGTGGAATGGGAAATTGTAAACCCCCTTCCGACAAAAAAGTAAAAACTGACGTAAGTCGCCCTAAAGGAAACAGAGGTGGACGTGGTTGTGGTAGAGGAAGAAACAACTAAACTCCTATGCCTAGACCCAGAGGACGTCGTCGAATATGTGGGAACCCACATGCTAACTATTTCAAGCCTGCCGGCATTAAGAAATGTAAGCTTGAAGTTGTTGTTTTGGAAATGGATGAATTTGAAGCAATTCGACTGAAAGATTTTGAGAAAATGGATCAAAAAGTTGCAGCAAAAGAAATGGCTATTTCACAGACAACATTTCATAGGTTGCTAAGCTCAGCTCGTGAAAAAATTGCTGATGCTATTGTTAATGGAAAGGCAGTGGAAATTGCTGAGCACTAAGTCTTTACTTCGTGGGAATGCACAGCTGCTGTCACTATCAAAACTCTTGTTCTAGATGCGAGGTATTGTGAGGGATCAGTAAGCCCAAGCTTTTAGCCTTCTTAACTGTCTTTTAAACCATATGCAACTAAGCTCCCACCTGTCAGTCGTCTTAACCATATGCAACCAAGTTGCCATCTTAAGGTGATCTGTCTCAGGGGCTACATCAGACGGATTGAATTCGCCTTTCTTTATCTGTGTGAATCCTTCATCTATCAAGGCTTCCACAACTTCTTCTGCAACTGCTTTTGAAATACCTGTTAATTTAGTCCGATCTTTGTTCTTACCAGCAGTCTCAACAGCTAGTGGTTCCCAAGCTTCACTATAAGCAAGATTTGCAAATATTCGTCCACCTTTGACCACTTGTTTTGCACGCTCTCTAAACGCAGCTACTAAGTTGTTCACAGTTTCTTCTTCTGTTTCTGCATGCAGTCTTGGATGAATTGGCATTGTTCTTGGTGAAAACCAAACTCCAATTTTCCCTTCTAATTGTATGTCATTAACGTGATTTACATCCTCTACAAGAAGTTGGCCCTCAGTAAGTTTGGCAAATACAGCCTCTACTTCTGCTCTCTTTTCATCAGACATATTCATAAGTTGAGCAGCAAGTACTCCTTTTGGAGCAACAACTCGTACTCTAGATAGATCTACTTCTCTTTTTTCAAGAGTTTCAATAACTGCAGGAAGATTCCTTGTCACAAATAAGTCAATCACAATCAGCCCTTTTTTAGGGATGTTTACTCCATCTTGGAAGGCTTCTGGGACATCACTACTAGCTCCCTCATTAGCTCCATAACCTCTAAACTCCGTTAAAGTTCTGTGTATGTTAAAAAGCAAACCTGCTTCTTCTTTTTTACCTTCTGCTAAAAGCCCTTCTAGGATTGGCTTCATTGCTTCTTGATGAGAAGCATCTTTAACATCAACACCTTCTGCTTGAAGTGCTTTTAAATATGCAGCAAATTGACCTCCTAATTCGCCCCCCAGATTCATTCTACCAATAACTTCTTGGAATGCTGTTTCTGGATTTTTATATACAGGGCTTTCTGTTAAGTGTGCTTCCATAAGATGTAATCAATTTGTTGTTAAAGTAGTACGTATGAAATCATGCTTTACGGTTTTTGTCAAGATTGGTACCTGAGGTAGTCATATCCCCACTTCGTGGGAATGCACAGCTGTCGTCACTCGGAATACTCCCTTAACTTGCTTGCTCAGCTTCCCTCTTCTGCCTCTCTAGCTCTTGTTTATACCAAACTCCTCTTTCACGACTATTCGTAACATACGCTCTTAAAAACTCTGGGGCGTACTCTTGCAATGATTCGTGCCATTTTTGTAATGTCTGGATCTCTTCACGCCAGTGCTCACGAGAGAGGCCAAAATGTAAAAGCTCACACCAATCTTGCTGAAGAACTTCGGCTGGCAATTCTTCTCTTGGCAAAACTCTGGATTCATCACCAGACATGTAAGCCTCAATTGCAGTTTGCGGATAACCAGCAAACTCTCCCCAGTCCTGTTCATCTTCATTGCTTGCTCCTTGAATGCGAACTAAAGTGTCCACAGAATCCGCAACGCACAGTTCTACATTTTCTGGATTTACGGCTTCATTGCGACTCCAATCACATTCAAAACCTATATCAATTAAAGCAGTTTTCTTACGTTCTAGATCAGGATCATTCTTAGAGAGGATTAACTTGGTAGCTTTCTTATGACCTAGCGCTATCAAGGTTAAATCTAGCTTTTTCCCCATTTGGTGCTGCAAAAAAGGAAGCTCTGTTACCGCTTTTAAGCGGCTATGTAGGTCATCTGGGTGTTCGTTTGATGGCATACGAAATTTATTTTATATCTCGTAATTATACCATGAATTTGGGTGTGGTTCCAGGGGTGTTGTCACCTTGATGGCGTAAAGAATGTCTCGTTTATACTTTTTTCTATTTCGGCAGCTTTTTGTGTTTTCTTTAAATATATGTCGTAGCTTATTTTCATTTGTTCGGACATGAAATTAAGATATTTATGCATGTGTCCGTCTATTGCTTTTTCGAATGCAGCCATATGGGCAACTCTGTTGTTATCCCATATTATTGTTGGGTGATAGTGATGTTTTTCTAAAATTCTATTCATTAGCAATCTACCTGTACGTCCATTACCGTCCTTGAATGGATGAATTCTTTCGAATCGATAGTAGAACTCAAAAGCTAGTTCTGGAGGGTACATTTTGTGATTCATTTTTTTAAGCCATGCCAGTAATTCATTTAATGCATCTGGTATTTTTTCGAACGATAAGGTTTCTGAATTACCAACGATTATTGGCTCTTTTCTAGTTCCATGTTTCGATGGTTCATGGGCTAACAAAATTCTGTGCAACTTAGTGATGTTTCGCACTGCAAAGAGATTTTTTGCTTCCCGAACAAAAGCGAGTGCTTCTAGACTATTCGTAACTTCATCGTTGGATTTACCTCCTTTGCGTATAATGTTTTCAATTGTTTTTCTTGGTACGCGGCTGCCTTCTAGTTTATTGGAGTTGTAAATAAAATCTGTGCTAAAAGCTGCTTCGAGTCCGTTTTGCCCGAATCTGTCTAATGCTTCTTTACCCCTTTTTAGTTTACTTCTTAATTCTTCTATTGATTCGAGTGTGCCGAATTTGAATGCTTTTTTGTTTTTCACTTTTGGACTCCAATATTTTTTTCTTTCTTCTACTTCTTCTACAATTACTTGGTTTTTAAAATCAATCAGTTTATTTGCTGCTTCCTCCAAAGGGGTATCGAGTTCTCCTAAAGATTTATTTTTCAGTTTGGTTTTTCCTTTGGCTATATAAATATAATCTGATGCATAATGATATTTTTTGCCGTTGATTTCTTTAATTGCGAAATGCATGTTTTAAGTTGGGATTTTAATTTATTTTTTAATAGTTTTATATTACTACAGGTTAAAAGTTATGTCAATATTTAATTGCAAAATGGTGAGTTTGGGGTTGTACCCGAGGCAGTCATATCCCCACTTCGTGGGAATGCACAGCCGTCGTCACTCGGAAATGGGTGAATGGGCTTCGCCCGCTCCCCCGCTTCTCTCGTTCCTAGGCTGCTTCGAACCTTACGGTTCGTGTTTGCTGCGCAAACTACCACTTTTGCAATGGCCCATGGCCATTTTAAAAGTGGTACCCGAGGCAGGAATCGAACCTGCGGCCAATAGCTTAGAAGGCTACTGCTCTATCCACTGAGCTACTCGGGCATGTTGTGTGCGGCTTTTGTGCGTTTCCGCCTCGCCACACTCTATAAATTATACAGGAAACCTGTTATCACCTCAAGGTCCTTAAGGGTTTCCGGGTGGAAATATAAGTACACATCCGCCCCAAATGCAATAGCATTGTTCATTGCGTGGAATGCTACTGCGGTCCAAACTGAACCCGTTCGATGGTAAATGTAATTGAGAATCAGTCCGAGTAAAAAGAGCGGAAGGATGCTGTTTATTTGGAAATGCACCAGGGCAAAAAGTCCGGCTGCCAGCACGCTAGCCATCCAGGCTGGCCAAGTTTTTGCAAAAACACGGTAGATGAAGCCACGGAAAAACATCTCTTCAAGGAATGGTGCCACACCAACAATGAAAATGATCGCGACTGCGAAGCCGAGCCAGTCGGCACCAAAGAGTGGAATGTATGAATCTTGCGCTTCGTAACCTGGGACTTGGAGTTGGTTCGTGGTAATTATTGTTGTGATAATGAAGGAAAGTACGAGGTAGGCCAAGTAGCTGATGACCACGGTGGCGATGAGTTTTTTCCAGGAAACCCTGTTGAAACCAAAGTCGGAGAGTGAGGCGCCGTATTTATCAACTACAAAAAACCAAAGCGGGAAGAACAAAATCACAAATTGCAGCACGTATTGAATGAGGAAGCTCGTTGTTGGGTGCAGGCCGTCGATCGTGCCAGTTACGCCTGGGAGCAAGGAGAAAAGCCCAACAAAAAATGCATATAATAAAATAACCAGCGAGAAAACCTTCACAAAATCTTTGAAATTGAACTTGGTTTCAGATACATTTGTTTCCACGGTGTGGCGGTTTAGTGGCATTAAGATCGCTCGCATTATACGGAACTTTTTGTTAGATTTAAAGCACGCTTTACAAAACCCAAGATGATAGAAAAAAATAAGAACCTGAAGAAGCCGGCTGACCTGGGTGCTGGCGCAAAACCGCGCTTGCAGCAAGCAAAGCAAATTTCTGAGGAAAATGGGAAGAGTGAAAATGTACTGCGCCCAAAAGTGTTGAGCGATTATGTTGGACAGGATGGGATCAAGCGGAATTTGTCTGTTTTCCTGCCGGCTGCAAAAAAACGTGGTGAACCAATGGAGCATATTTTGCTGCACGGATCGCCGGGGCTTGGTAAAACCACCCTCGCCTACATTTTGGCATCTGAAATGAATGCGCAAATCCGCTCAACTAGCGGGCCTGCAATTGAAAAACCTGGTGACTTGGCGGCGATTTTGACCAACCTCAAACCTGGCGACATCCTATTTATTGATGAAATCCACAGGCTCCGCAGCAACATTGAGGAGATTTTGTACAGCGCCATGGAGGACTTTTGTTTGGATTTGATTGTTGGTAAAGGACCCTCAGCGCGCAGCATGCGCATTGGCCTTCCAAAATTCACGCTCATTGGTGCGACCACCAAGCTCTCAGCCATTTCTTCACCTCTGCGTGACAGGTTTGGGAACGTGCTGAAACTGGAGTTTTATACTGAGCCGGACATTACAAAAATTATCAAACGCAGCGCTAGCCTTTTGAAAGTTGAAATCGACGAAGATGCGGCAGTTCGTCTATCAAAAAGTGCTCGGCGCACACCGCGAATTGCAAACCGGCTGCTACGGCGGACGCGTGACTTTGCGCATGTGAATGACAAAAACTGCGTTACGCTGGCCATCACGGAAGAGACTTTGGAAATCCTGGGTATTGATGAGCTTGGGCTGGATAGCACGGACCGCAAAATCTTGATGACAATTGCGGAGAAATTTCAGGGCGGGCCGGTGGGTCTTTCTACCTTATCCGCAGCCACAAACGAAGAAGACGCCACCATTGAAGATATTTACGAGCCTTTCCTCATGCAGCTCGGATTCTTAAAACGCGGCCCACGGGGTCGACTTTTGACAAAAAATGTATATACTCATCTGGGTATTAAGCAATAAAATCAATAACCTAATTAATATGAAAGCCAAAGTTCTTTTACTGACTCTGCTTGCAAGCATTGGGATCATGGTCACAGGTTGTGGCGATGAGCTGGAAGAACCGCTAACTCGCGACTACGAAACTCTTAACGGAGAATTCCAATCGCTGGGCGGAATCCGCGTGAATAAAACAATTACAAACCTGTTTGAAGACGACGAGGGCGAAATTTATTACGCTTACTCCGATCGCTACGACCTTAATGATAAAGAATATTTTGGTCAGCGCGTTGAGGTTTATGGCGTGGTCATGACTTTTGAAAGCATGGATAAAGAGGTCTTTGAGGTTCGCCGGATCACGGAGGCGGAAGAGCAAAGCGACGATGACGTGGACGTGAATGATGTTGAGTATAAAGACACGGATCTTGGATTTTCCATCACCTACCCTGACAGCTGGACTTTGAACGCACTGCGTGACTCCATTCAAATTGAAGCTCCGCTGCCAGTTGCGGACGAAGAAACTACTGAGGAAAGTGAAGAAGCTGATACAACTGATGAACTTGAAATCCCTCTAGAGCCGGACTTCATGATTATTGCAAAGCTGGACGCTACGCTCACAACTACGAGTGATGACGAGCAAAGCATTCGCGCTGAAGAAATCCGCGCTTACGTTGAAGGAACTTATGAGCATCTTGCGGCACTAACAAGTCAGCTGACTTATATAGGCGTAGATAGCCAATTTGCTGTTCGTTATAAGGCTGAAAACGGCGATATCAACTACTTTCTGCCTCGCAATGACGGACTGTTTGAAGTTGGCTTTTATCACGCAGCTACATCTGAAGATGGCAAGCTGGATAACGTAAATACTTTCTCTGAAATCGTTACTACTTTCCGCTTCCTTCCATATGGTGATGAAGCCGTGGATGAAGAGCTTGTAGACGAAGAAGATGCGGACGAAGAAGATGCAAGCGACGAGGAGCCTGAGGTGAAAGAACCTGAAGTTGAGGAAGTTGAGGTTGAAGCGGAAGTTTCTGCATCTAGCGGATTACAGGTTTACTTTACTGACTATCTTGAGTTTGAGAGCACCCCTTTTAAGTTCAAAGTTTCATACCCTTCAAGCTGGTACTATAGTGGTGGAAGTGGAGGATATGATTTCAATGACGAACCAATTGAGGACGACACGGAGCCATTGCTTCGCTTAGACCTTAACGTGAGCACTACTGAAGGAACTGTAACTGCAGGTTCTACAGTTAAAATTACTATCCTTGTTGGCGACAGATATTACACGCTTTCTGGCCCATCTGAATATCAGGATGTTATTCAGGCAATGATAGATTCCATCATTCCCGTTGAGACCGAATAACACTGGTTTTTACATTTTATGCAAACTGTAATAGGTGAAAGACAGGGTAGTTTCTGGTATGATAGCCTGAACATTTAAACATCATAAATACTATGACAAACGACGAACAATTCAACAAATTCACAAAGGAAGCTAAGCAAGCTTTAGTTGTGGCGCAAGAGGTAGCCAAAAAAACGGGTACCAGCTATGTAGGGACTGAGCATATTCTTATTGGAATATTGTCTCAAAAGAACTCCCTTGGCAGCAATATTTTGCAAAACTTTGGCGTAACGCTGGAAAATGTAAACCTTGTGCTTAAAACAGTTGGGCGAACACAAAGTGCAAACCGTGGAGGTAAAAATCCTGGTGGCCTTTCTGGATTCGCTAAAAAAGTGATTGAGGATGCAATCCGCAGCGCTCATGAATTCACTCATATGTTTGTTGGAACTGAGCATTTGCTTTACGCACTTGTGATGCAAGAAAATACGGCCGCTACGGTCATTCTTGAAAACATGAAGATTGCTCCTGAAGATGTTCGTCAGGAACTACTGCAAACCTTTGAAAAGCTAAAGCAAGGTGGCACAATGGGAATGCCGGGCGCAATGCCTGGGATGCCTGGTGCAGGGCCAATGCAAGGCGGCCAAATGGGTGCAAACCCGCTTGAGTTCTTCTTAAATGGACTTCAAGGAGTTTTGGCTGGTCAAGAACCTCCAAAAGAGGGTTATGACAAAAAGAAAAAAGGCGACAAGTCGGCTACCCCTGCCCTGGACTACTTCACAAATGATTTGGTGCAAGAGGCGGCGGATGGCAAACTTGACCCAATTATTGGGATGGATAAGGAAGTTGAACGTACAATTTCAATTTTACTACGAAAAACAAAAAACAACCCTGTTATTATTGGTGAACCTGGTGTTGGTAAAACAGCAGTTATTGAGGGGCTGGCGCAAAGAATTGTTGCCGGAAAAGTTCCTGATGCAGTTGTTGATAAGCGGATTTTGAGCCTGTCCATGGCAGCTGTTGTGGCTGGGACAAAGTACCGTGGTGAATTTGAGGAACGTATCAAGCAAATTATTGAAGAAGTAACTAGCCAACCAAATGTGATCCTTTTCATAGATGAGCTTCACACCGTTATTGGTGCGGGTAGCGCGGAAGGTAGCCTTGATGCTGCCAACCTGCTAAAACCTGCCCTATCGCGAGGTAAAGTTCAGGTGATTGGTGCAACAACTACTGCGGAATACCGCAAACACATTGAGGAAGATGCGGCGCTTGAACGTCGTTTTCAATCTGTGATGGTGAATGAACCTAGCGAAGCAAATACAAATTTGATTCTTGAGGGACTTAAAGAGTCTTTTGAAAATCATCACAATTTGATTATTCATGACGACGCCATAAGTGCTGCCGTTAGGCTGTCAAAACGCTACATTAACGACCGGTCTTTGCCTGATAAGGCGATTGACCTGATTGATGAAGCTGCGGCGCTCAAAGGAATGAGCGTGAAGCCGGACAATGACAAGGTCAGGAAAATGCAGCAGAAGCTGAAGAAAATCATGAAAGACAAAGAAGGTGCTGTAACAAACCAGGACTACGAATTGGCGGCACAACTGCGCCAGCAAGAGCTTAAATTGTCTGAAGAAGTTGAGGAAGAAAAGAAGGTCAAACTTCCACGTGAAATGCGCGGCAGTATTGATGCTGAAGACGTTGCGCACGTGATTTCAAAAATGACTGGCGTACCTGTTACAAAGCTTATGAAGGCAGATGTTGACCGCCTAAAGGATCTTGAAAAACTACTGAAAAAGTACGTGGTTGGACAGGAGGAAGCGGTTAAAAAGACAGCTACTGCGATTCGACGCTCACGCGTTGGGATTTCTAGCGGCAAGCGTCCAATTGCGTCCTTCATTTTCCTAGGGCCAACTGGTGTTGGTAAAACTGAGCTGGTTAAAACAATTGCTCGCGAGGTTTACAACGATGAAGAGGCTCTAATTAAAATCGACATGAGTGAGTTCATGGAACGTCACAATAGTTCCCGTTTAACAGGTACAACTGCCGGTTATGTGGGTTACGAAGAAGGCGGACAGCTCACTGAAAAAGTGCGTCGAAAACCTTACAGTGTGATTCTTTTTGATGAGATTGAAAAGGCTCACCCAGATGTCTTCAACTTGCTACTTCAAATTCTTGAAGATGGTGTGCTGACAGATGGTAAAGGCCGTAAAGTTGACTTCACAAATACTATTATCATTATGACTTCCAATATCGGGGCGCGAAAGCTTACAGAAAGCGCGGCTCCAATTGGATTCCAGCTTTCATCTGAAGAGATGGATGCTGCTTTGCAAACTTTTGACCATAAGCGTGACGAGGTTATGAAGGATCTTAAGGATCACTTCCGCCCTGAGTTTATCAATCGTGTGGATAATGTGATTGTGTTCCAACCACTTACCCACCAGTCCATCAAGGAAATTGTTAAACTGCACGTTGAGGAGCTTGAAATTAGGCTTACCGAAAAACGTTTGAAACTGGAGCTTACAACTGGAGCGCTGGATACTTTGGCCATGCTGAGCATGGATCCTGAGTACGGTGCACGTCCTGTACGCCGAAAGGTTCAGGAGTTGATTGAAGATCACTTGGCTCACGGACTACTTGAGGGCGACTTCAATGAAGGCGATACCATTCGTATTGTGAAAAAGGACGACACAGTTGTGCTTCAACGCAAAGCTAGTGCAGCTAGCTCGCCAAGCAAGTCAAAATCAGGTGTGAAGACTAAGAAGCCTGCGGCCAAAAAGAAGGTCGAGAAGAAGTAGTAAGCCCGCTCTTGACATATTAGGCGTTTTACCTTATAATTAAACCCTCTGTTTCATGACTTTGAACGATGATACAACAACCAATTGAAGAAAGATTAACAGGTTTTTATGCAGAAATGCCGGATCACCTTGCAACTGCTTTTCGTGAAAGGTTAACCTTCGACGTTGACCTTGGACAAAACGGAATTAAAGAAGCAGCTTTAGCCCTCATCGCTGAACCAGAAACACTTATTAGACTTCTTCCTGAACTGACTTCTGCTCCTTTGTGGGAGTTGCGCATCAAAACGAGATTACGAGCTTTGGCAGAGGTTCCTCTAGATGGCAGTGAGCCAAAAGAAGAAATCATTGACCCTGAATTAAAGCAGGAAATCGTAGCTTTACTGCATAAAATATTCAGTAAGACTGAACTTCTTAGATTAGTTTACTATATACCTGGCAAAAGCCAGCTGAGAGATAAAATTGGAGAAGGTTCTGTGTTTGACGTTATAAATTCTTGTGTTGACGTTTTAGCAGAAGATGGAGTTTTGATGGAACGTTCTTTTTGGGATCAAATAATCCAAGAAAGGCGCATGCGTATAAATGATATTAGGCCAGTAATGAACCGTGTGCTAGAAGCTGCTGGCAATTAGAAATTTTCACCTTTACAAACCTGCCACCAACCCGTAAACTCCTGGGGCTGCTTTGTTTTGTTCGCAAATCGCGGATGTAACGGAACTCGGCAGTATTTAAACCTTAATACATCTGCGTAAAAAGTATTTTATGAGTACTGCTACTACTATTGTATCTATGGATCAACTCCTAGAGGACTCTCCGGAGATTGTTTTGCCAAAACCTGGTGAAATCCTTGTGGGAAATGTTGTTTCCAAAGACAAAGCTTCCATCATCGTTGATCTTGGAGGTGTTCAGACTGGTATTATTGCCGGTCGCGAAATGAAAGATGCCCTGGACACAGCTAGCGAGCTGGAAGAGGGTGACGAGGTTCACGCATGTGTGCTTGAGCCTGAAAATGAGGATGGTCTGATTGTTATGTCACTTAGACGTGCAAGCCAAGAACGTACTTGGGACAGATTCCTTAAAGCTTACGAAGAAAACACATCTCTTACAGTTACGCCTAAGGAGGCTAACAAGGGTGGTCTTCTGCTTGATGTTGATGGAATTAAGGGATTCATCCCTGTTTCACAACTTGCTCCGCTTCACTACCCACGTGTTAACGGTGCAGATAGCGCAAAGATCCTTTCTCGTTTGCAGAAACTAGTTGGTGGTGAAGACTTCACTGTGAAGATCATCAGCATCGACAAAGAAAACGGAAAACTGATTCTTTCAGAACGTGCTGCATTCCGTGCGGAACGTGAAAAGGCACTTGGTACAATCAAACCTGGTGAAGTTGTTGAAGGAACAATCAGTGGAATCGTTAAATTTGGTATATTCGTTGCATTTGATGGGCTTGAAGGTCTTGTTCATATCTCTGAGATTGCTTGGGGACATGTTAACAACGCACATGATTACGGAAAACTTGGCGATAAGGTCAAGGTGAAGGTAATCGGTGTTGAAGGCGACAAGATTTCTCTATCAATGAAGCAACTTACAAAAGACCCTTGGTCTGAAATCTCTAAAAAGTACACTGTTGGATCAATGGTGAATGTTAGAGTTTCACGAATTGCTCAATTTGGAGCATTTGTTCAGCTGACAAAGGAAATTAACGGACTTATTCACTTGTCTGAGATCCCTGGAAACCCAGATGATCCAGCAGAGGTTCTCAAAGTTGGTGAAACTGTAGAGGCTCGCGTGATTGAAGTTAATAAGAGTGAAAAACGTATTGGCCTAAGTTTGAAGGCTGAAGGCGCTAAGGAAAAAGAGAGAGAAGAGGCGGCTGCAAAGGCAGCGGCTGAAGCTAAAGAAGCTATTCCTGTAGAGGAGGCGGTTGCTGAAGAGGCTCCTGCCGAGGAAGAAGCTCCAAAGAAAGAAAAGAAGGCTAAGAAAGCTAAAGAGTAGAAAATCCAGATTAGTCTAGTAGAACTTTAAAAATAGCCTCGCGCATGCGGGGCTATTTTGTTAGTGTTTGAGAGAGAATTGCCAAGGAGGGGAAAATCCACGTATGGCAGTGTAAGATATTACCACTCCTCGACAATACTCTTCCAAGCACTGGTTTTTGGGGCTCTGTAGCTTTCAAAGATCTAAGTGACATTACGTAATTATAAAACATTTTATCTAATTTGTCAACCACGTTATGCAATATTTCTTTACGGGCTTAGTTATAGCGGCAGTAGTTGGAGGTGGCCTCTTCTATTACATGAGCAAAAAATTCGCGGAACTTAAGGCGCCAGATGATGACAATTCAATGAAGATGATGATGCAGATCATCAGCGAACTGAGGCGTGATATTGATCAAAATCAGGGCAAGAGTCGCGAGGAAGTTGATAAAAAGCTGCAACACATCACGACAATGCTGAGCAAGCATCAAAATATTTCTAGCGAAACAATGCAAAAGCAATACAAGCAAAGCTTGGCTGCTATTCAGGAAATGACCAAAAATCTGACGCAAGTGCAGGAGGAAACTAAAAAGGTTTCTAGCTTTGCTGAGCAGATGAAAAGCCTGGAAAACATCCTAAAAAATCCAAAACAACGTGGGATTTTGGGAGAGTATTTTTTGGAGACTTTGCTTTCGCAAGTTTTGGCCCCCGGCCAGTACAAAATGCAGTATAAAATGCCAAATGGCGAGATTGTTGATGCTGCAATTTTCTACAATGACTTGGTGATTCCAATTGATGCCAAATTTTCACTGGAGAAGTACAACTTGATTATGGAGGAAAATGATAAAGACAAGCGCACCCAGCTTGAAAAAGCGTTCAAAGGTGATGTTAAAAAACGAATTGATGAAACTGCAAAATACATTCACCCTTCAGAGGGAACTACGGATTTTGCTTTCATGTTTATCCCAGCGGAAGGTGTTTACTACAACCTGTTAATTTACAATGTTGGGACTGTGAATGTGAACACGGAGCATCTGATTGAATATGCGTTCCGCAAGCATGTGATTATTGTCTCCCCTACCTCGTTCTTTGCGTATTTGGAAACTGTGCTGCACGGCCTGAAGGGACTCAAAATGGAGGAATCTGTGAAGGAAATTCTGAGGAATGTAGAGAAGCTTGGGAAGCATGTGAATGCGTATGACGAGCACATGGGCCGGCTTGGAAAACATCTTGGCACAACGGTTAGTGCGTACAATCAAGCATCACGTGAGTTTAAGAAAATCGACAAAGACGTTTACAAACTTTCAGATGGTGAAGTTGGCGGCAAGGTGGAATTAGATACCCTGGATAAGCCTTTGATTGATTAGGAATAAACCTTTACTTCAAACCTGTTTTGACCTAAAGTGTGGGGGCCTTTTTTGACCTTAAATAAATTTGTATGCCAATAAGCCTTTCAGATCTCGCGTCCAAACTCGGTTTTACAGAAAGTGAAATGCGGAAGCATGTTCTTGAGCTTGGTTTTGAGGCAGATGATGAGCTGGAAGATGAGGTGGCAGAACTGATTATGGATGAGCTCTCTGGTAAGACAGAAAAGAGCGCTGCGGAAGTTTATGATGTGATTGCAGAAGAGGAGCGTGAAAAGGAAATTGTAAAAAGTCAGCGTAAACAAAAAGCTGGTAAAGGCACTAAAAAGAAATCTTCTTCTAGCTCTAGCAAACCTGTTTCTACAACTGTTAAAGGTGAAGTGGAAATTCCTGAACATATTTCTGTTAAGGAGCTGGCTGAAAAGACCGGTTTGAGCGCAGCTGTTTTGATTGGTGGCCTCATGAAAAATGGAATTTTGGCCAATATCAATCAAGTGATTGATTTCGATACTGCTATGATTGTTACTGACGGACTCAAGGTGACATTGAAGAAAAAGCTAGCGGAAGCGTCAGCAGAGGACATTTACAAAGGAAATCTGGATAAACTGCTTGAAGAGGACAAGGAAAATCTACAAGAACGTCCGCCAGTTGTGTGTGTGATGGGACATGTGGATCATGGTAAAACTACCCTGCTGGATGCGATTCGTGACGAGAATGTTGTGGATACGGAATCTGGTGGAATTACGCAGCACATTGGTTCATATCAGGTTGAAAAAAATGGTCAGCTGATTACGTTCCTGGACACTCCAGGGCATGAGGCCTTTACGGCGATGCGTGCTCGTGGGGCAAAGGCAACGGACGTGGCAATTCTGGTTGTAGCTGCAGATGACGGTGCAATGCCTCAAACTGTTGAAGCTATTAACCATGCCAAGGAAGCTGGCGTACCAATTGTTGTTGCAATTAATAAAATGGATAGGCCTGGTGCGAACCCTGACAAGGTTAAAGCTGAGCTCGCGGAGCACGGCCTGCAACCTGAAGAATGGGGTGGTGATGTGATTATGGTGCCGGTTTCGGCAAAGAACAAGGAAGGTATTGATGATATTTTGGAGAGTGTACTTTTGGTTTCTGAAGTGTTGGAGCTCAAGGCGAATCCAAACCGGACTGCGGTGGCAACTGTTGTTGAGTCGCACTTGGATACGAACCTGGGGCCTGTGGCTACAATCCTGGTAAATACAGGTACGCTTAAACTCATGGATAACTTCATTATTGGGAAAACTTACGGGCGTATCAAGTTGATGAAAGACCACACTGGTAAAAGGCTCAAAAAGCTTCGTCCTTCTGGTACGGCGCAGATTGTGGGCCTTAAAGAAACCGTTGAAAGTGGTCAGATTTTGCAGGTTGTTAAGAATGAAAAGACTGCGCGGCAACAAGCTGAGCAGGTAGACGGGATGATTCATGAAGAACTGATCACGAGTGGAATGGGTATGCAGGAAATTTTGCAACGCATCAAGGAGGGATCGCTCAAGATGCTTAAGGTAGTTTTGAAGGCTGACACTCAAGGTTCGCTTGAGGCTATTAAACAGTCCTTGGCTAAGGTTAAATCTGATGATGTGGCAATCAAAGTGATTCACGGTGGGGTTGGAAACATTTCCGAATCTGATGCGATGATGGCTGCAGCAAGCCCTGGATCATTGGTGATTGGATTCCACACGGTAGCTGACCTACATGTTCGCAGGCTTGCGGAACACATGGGTGTGGAAGTTGTAACTTATCAAGTAATTTACGAATTGATTGAAGATCTGACAAAGATTCTTTCAGGTATGCTTGAACCAGAAACTATAACTACTGAGCTCGGACGATTTAAGATTATGCAAATCTTCTTCTCAGGAAAGAACGAAATGGTTGTGGGTGGTAAGATTTTGGACGGCGTTCTTCAAAAGAATGTGAGCTTGCGCGTGATGCGTGACAAAGAACAGATTGGAATCGGTCAGCTAGCGGGACTGAAATTAGTAAATGAAGACGTGGATGAGTTGGAGAAAAACCAAGAATGTGGAGTTCGTTACAAAGGTAAAATCAAGCTTGAAGAGGGTGATATCCTCGAGGCCTGGAAAGAAGAAAAGAAAATGAAAACTTTATAATTGAGACCCCTGCAAACAATGAAAATTCTTGTTACCGGCGGCGCCGGATTTATAGGGACTAACTATGTTTATCATCATCTGAGCCAGAAGCCTGAAGATGAGATTGTTGTTTTGGATGCCTTAACTTATGCCGGCAACCGGGCTAATTTGGAAGATGCAGAGGCCAGTGGCCTGCGCTTTGTTCAAGGACGAATTGAGGATAGAGAGGCAGTTTATGCACTTTTTGAGGCAGAAAAGTTTGATGCGGTTATGCATTTTGCGGCGGAGACGCATGTGGACAGGAGTATTGAGGCGGCGGAAGTCTTTTTGACAACCAATATCCTCGGTACGCACGTGCTTTTGGATGCGGCTCGTGACCACGGTGTTGCGCGCTTTCATCATGTTTCAACGGATGAAGTTTATGGCGATTTGGGCTTTGATTCTACGGATAAATTTACCGAAGAAAGCAGGATCAAGCCAAGCAACCCCTACTCTGCTAGTAAGGCGGCTTCTGATCTGTTAGCCCTCTCCTACCACCGCACTTTTGGACTAGCTGTGACCGTGAGCCGATGTTCAAATAATTACGGTCCGTATCAGGATTTGGAAAAACTTATCCCTTCGTTCATAAGCAAAGCTGCGGCAGGTGAAAAACTTCCGCTTTATGGCACTGGTAAGAATGTACGCGACTGGATTTATGTGACGGATCATTGCGACGCCCTGATGATTATTTTGGAGCGTGGTAAACCTGGAGAGACCTACAACATTGGTGGCGACAACGACCAATGCAATATTGATATAACTAAACTAATCCTTCGCGAATTTGGGCAACCGGAATCCTTGATTGAATATGTTGAGGATCGTAAAGGGCATGATCAGCGCTACTCAATGGGGTACGACAAGCTGAAAGCTGCTTTTAACTGGGAGCCTAAAACTTCTTTTGAAGAAGGGATGCGAAATACAATAGATTGGTATAAACCAAGGAGCCCTCTGCAAAAGGGACTTCAAAAATAAAATATGAATCTTTTTTCACCAAACATCGTTGAAGCTCCTCGAAGTAGCAACTTGCTACTCCTTTGTCGCATCGCCTTGTTTGACAAGAAAATCTTTTATTTTTTATAAACTTCAGCCCTTTTGCAGAGGGCTCTTAAACCATATGAAAGGAATCATTCTAGCTGGCGGAACCGGGTCTCGGCTCGCTCCACTGACAAAAGTCACCAACAAACATCTACTGCCGATCTATAACAAGCCGATGATCTTTTACCCGATCATGAAGCTGAAAGAGATGGGCGTTGATTCTGTTTTAATTGTTACTGGACGTGGCCATGAAGGGCACTTTTTGGAGCTTTTGGGGAGCGGAAGCGAGTTTGATATGACAATCACCTACGAGGTTCAGGAGGAGGCTGGCGGCATTGCGCAGGCGCTTCATTTGGCCAAGGATTTTGTTGGCGACCAGAATTTCATTGTGATTCTCGGAGATAACATTTATGCGGACAATCTTAAGTCTGCTGTAGATGAGTTCGAGGCAAGCGGAAAAAAGTCACATGTTTTCCTCAAAGAGGTAGATAAGCCGCAAAGTTACGGCGTGCCGCGAATGGAGGACGGCAAAATTACGGAAATTCTTGAAAAGCCGGCGGACCCGCCGAGCTCATATGCTGTGACCGGTTGTTACCTATACACACCTCAAGTTTTTGAAATAATAGAGGGGCTTGCGCCTTCTGCTCGGGGTGAACTTGAGATTTCTGACGTGAACGATTATTACGTAAAGCATGGCGAAATGAGCCATTCCATTCTGGAGAAATTCTGGGGCGATTGTGGTGAATCTTTTGACGGCATGCTCACAGTTTCAAACTATATCCAAAAAAACCCAATAAATTGAATATTTTTCTGATCGGGAGTATTGCGTTTGATGAGATCAGCCACTTCCCTGGTCGTTTTACGGATGTGATTAGACCTGAAAAACTGGCTAACTTGAGTGTTTGCTTTGTGGTTGAGGATAAGCAGAGTTTTTTGGGTGGATGCGCCGGAAATGTGGCGTACAGCCTTGGGCTTTTGAATACTCCTGCGTACATTTGCACGCTAGTTGGTGAAGATGCGGGGAATTATATAGGTGCGTTGACAGGTTGGGGCATGAATACAGATTATTTGACACTCATGAGCGGTCATACGGCAAATGCATTCATAAATAGTGATCAAGATGAGAACCAAATTGCTCATTTTGCACCTGGAGTGCTTGGCCAAGGGGCTCCGTCTTTTGACCTGCCAGATGTGGCTGAGGAAGGCGATTTATTACTTGTGAGTCCAGAAAATCATGACCGTATGCTTGAAGCCGTATCGCAAGGCTCCACAAAGGGGCTCCGCGTATTTTTTGACCCAGGACAGATGGTTCACACCTTCAGTGGTGACGAGCTGCGACATTTGGCGGGCTTGGTTGATGGTTTGTTTCTTAACAGGTATGAATGGAGTCTTTTTAAGTCGATTAGCGAACTTTCTGAGGAAGAAGTTCAGGACAAAGTTGAGCTGGTTTTTGTTACAAAAGGCGCTGTTGGGACTGAAGTGTTTTTCAAAGGCGACGTGCGCAAAATCCCTGGCGTTAAAGTAGATCATTGCGTGGGGCCAACAGGTGCAGGCGACGCATTTAGGGCTGGAGTCCTTGCAGCCTTAAAGCAAGGTTTAGATCCTTTCAAAGCAGCTGAAATTGGCACCATACTTGGAGCGGCTAGCGTTCAAAATAAGCAAACTCAGGGGCACACAATTAACGAAGCTCAAGTTCAGAAGCTAAAAAGTCTCGGTTTCCAACTGTAGCCTTTTCCAAGTTCAGACTTGATCTTTTTTGACTGGCAAGTTTTTTGAAGGCACGTTTGAGTTTGCCTTTGCTTAAATGGTCCATTTTTATAATCTCCACACCTGATGATGGAAGTGATTTGAAAAGCCCGGAAACCTTGTGGCTATATGAAAGCGCCAGCAAAGGATTCTTTGCTGCGAGCGCAAAAATGCCTGCATGAAGACGCATTGTTACTGCATATTTTGCCTTCACAAATTCTTGAAAAGCAAGGTTAGCAGATGGCGGCGCAATTACTTCCAAACCTGTAGAACGCAGATCTTTGAGTTCTTTTTCGTCACGTACGTCCATTGCAATAATGACTGGCCTGAGGTGTTTTTTCTTTGCAAAAGCTACTGCCCCATCAATAATTGCCTGCCATTTTGCGCGAGTTTTTTTGTTGTAACGACGCAGTGAAATAAGCAGGGTATCTTCCTTTTCTACGCGTTTTTTTACGCTGGCAAGGTTTGCGGTCAGCCATGAAAAGGCTGGATCTGTACCTGTTATTACGTTTTCCACGCCCATCTTCTTGAGAAGTGCCGCAGAAATATGATCACGGACACAAACTCCATTGGCACCTTTGAATACTCGCTTTGTGATCCGTTTTGCGAACCAAGATTTAAGAGGCCCCACGCTCTGACCATAGCAAATATATGGCTTGTTCAATCTCATAACTGCATACATTTGCAAAGCCCAAATTAGTGGCGCTTTACCGGTTTCGCTATCTGTGAAAAGCCCGCCGCCGCCCAAAATCACAAGGTCTGCGCGCTTGATTGCATCCATTGCTGCTTTTTTACGCTTCTTGCTGAAAAAACTTCTGATGCCAGCTGGCATAAAAGGTACTTCCTCCACATGTTTGTATATTTCTTGGCTGCTGTGAAAGCCGCCATGCATCACTTCAATTTTCCCCTTGCAGCCAAGGGTTTTGAGGTCTGTTAGGATGCCGCCCAAAATTGCGTCATCGCCGAGGTTGCCCGCCCCGTAATTTCCGATTATAAGAATGCTTTTTGGACGCATTTTAATGCTTTTATTGGTTGATAACTCTGCCTATGCAAGCCCGACGCCCCATGCGCACTGAGCGCTACTTGGTGTCTTTTTGTACCATAACCTTTGTGCGCATCAAAGCCATATTGTGGATATTTTCTTGCATATTCCTTCATGAGGCGGTCTCTACTTACTTTTGCAACTATTGATGCTGCGGAAATTGCACGGATTTTTTTATCGCCACCGATTATTGATGTGTGAGGCATTTCAAAGGAGAATTTGTCACGACCATCAACTAAAAGATGATCTGGCCGGGTCTTTAATTGCTTAATAGCGCGCTCGTATGCAAGGAATGTTGCATGCAGAAGCCCAAACTTATCTACTTCTCTGTGCGAAGCCGTCCCAACTCCGTAGTCGCATTTCTTTGTTATCCCCTTAAAAAGGCTCTCCCTCACCTTTGCAGTAAGCATTTTGGAGTCATTTAGACCCTCTAGCTGTACGCCTTTGGGCAAAATAACTGCTGCGGCCACAACTGGACCTGCCCAGGCACCGCGGCCAGCCTCGTCCATCCCAGCAATGATTTCTTGCGATGAAAGACTCATGCGCTGATCATAACACAAAAAAAGCGCTTTCAGCTGAAAGTCGGCTTTGTGTAGCGAATTATTCCTTTGCTTCTTCTTTCTCTGGGGTTGCTTCAGGCTCTTCAGCAGGGGCTGGAGCTTCTTCGGCTGCTGGAGCTTCAGGTGCAACTTCCACTTCTGGTGCTGCTTCTGGAGCTACTTCTGGAGTTTCAGGTGCGTCTGGCACTTCTGGTGCTGCTTCTGGAGTTGGCTCTTCACCTACCATTTCAACATCACCAAGCTTTTGTTCTCTTAAACGAGCAGACTTACCTGTTCTTTCACGCATGTAGTAAAGTTTGGAACGACGTACCTTCCCGCCCTTCACAATATCAATTTGTGCAATATTTGTAGAGTAGAATGGGAAAATCTTTTCAACGCCTACTCCGTCAACTATCTTGCGCACAGTAAAAGTCTTGTTTACACCTTCACCTGAGCTAACAGCAATCACAAGTCCTTCAAAAATCTGAACACGCTCCTTTCCACCCTCACTAATTTTTTGGTGAACACGAACTACGTTCCCTGCCTTTAAAACAGGCACAAGTTTCTTCATTGAGCTGGCTGAGACGTGATTAAGGATTTGTTGTGACATAATGTGTTTCTAAAATAGCCCCGACAATATAAGGATGCTTTACCCTTTTTGCAAGGGGTTTTTAAAAAGAAGCTTCTAATTTGTTGATACCAATCACATTGTCCTGGTCTTGGACCAAGTCAATAATGAATTTATCGCGGCATTTTACTCTGTAAAGGAAGTCTTCTGTTGTAAGTGTGCTGAACTTAATAGGCTCCTGCGTTTCAAGCGTATCTAGGAACTTTTCAAGCTTATCTTTTTCTACTTCACCAACAATCAAAAGGTCAACTGGCGAATCTTTTTCAAGGAAAACCCCTGAAATGAGAAGGAAGTCCACCTTCCCCATTTTTGAAATATGTTTAATTAGGCTTTCAGCAGCCTTGGATGCCTTAACAATTATACTGCGCAAATCCCTATAAAGAAGGAATTTTTTATTAACTGAGTAATATTTTTTACGATTTCTGCTGCGACTCCTAAGTAATCCCATTCGTTTTAGATTGTCTAATTCGCGACGAACGGAGTTGATTTGCTCATCAAGTTCACGCGTCAGCTCCCTCACAAAATACTCTCTCTCCGGGTTAAGGAGAAAAATTTTGAGAAGCTTAACTCTCGCCTTTGATGTGAATAAGTGTTTTAACATGTATACATAATTTACCCAGCTCGACTCCAAATGTATAATTTTTTGATTCGCAATGCAAGCTTACTTTTGCTAAAGGGCTGTTTTTTGGCTTAAACTAAGGTAAAGATTTGAGTAACTTTTGTACTCTATCTGGCGTTTTGGTCGCATAGTTTGAACAATTATTGTATGCAAAAAAGCCCCTGAACGTGCGCATGGGCACAGATTGGATGGGATTTTTAAATGGCGACCCTAGGGCCGCCATTTTCTATGTGGTCGAAGACAGAGTACCACGGGCTTTAGCCGTGGGTGAATGAACCTGGCGGTGGTATTGTTGTCATGTGGAAGTAGTAAAAACTAGTCATGGGATGTATAGGTTGCAGTATCATTGTGTGTG
>Ga0208904_1000090_pt1 | contig 78366 bp, 69 predicted proteins | sample AntAceMetag02UKB_FD_184774 | JGI IMG/M metagenome (GOLD analysis project Ga0208904, IMG submission 184774) | Saline lake microbial communities from Ace Lake, Antarctica - Antarctic Ace Lake Metagenome 02UKB (SPAdes) (version 2) | ecosystem: Environmental > Aquatic > Non-marine Saline and...
AAGGGAAGGGGTAAGAAGGTAAGGGGTAAGAAGGTAAGGGGTAAGAAGGTAAGGGGTAAGAAGGTAAGGGGTAAGAAGGTAAGGGGTAAGAAGGTAAGGGGTAAGAAGGTGAGGGGTAAGAAGGTAAGGGGTAAGAAGGTAAGGGGTAAGAAGGTAAGGGGTAAGAAGGTAAGGGGTAAGAAGGTAAGGGGTAAGAAGGTAAGATTTAGGTGTTAAGTGTAGAGACGTCGATTTATCGCGTCTCATGTGTATAATATAAGACGTAAGAAGTAAGGGGTAAATCGTAAATTGGAATTTAAAATACCAAGGTAAACTGTCATCTCGACCGAAGCGTAGGAGAGATCTATTCATGAGATAATAAAATTGAAAAGTGTATAACCCAAATTGTCAATTGTCCTTTCTCAATTGTCCTTTGTCAATTGCCTGCAGGCCGAAGCTTTAGCGTAGGCTTGTCAATTGTCAATTGATTGAAGGGGTTGAACAAGATGTGTAATAAAAATTTAAAAATGAAAAAAATTGTATTGACTAATTATATGGATAAGCGTATAATAACGGGCTTATTAACAGGGGCTGTAGTTCAACTGGTTAGAGCACCGGCCTGTCACGCCGGAAGTTGCGAGTTCGACTCTCGTCAGTCCCGCATTAAAACCGCCATTGGCGGTTTTTGCTTTTTCTGCGGAAAAACTCGTAAGTGAGAGGAGGAGATGGGGAGTAAGAGAGAGCGAAGACCTTTCGGCTGGAGCCAACTGCCTGTCCATCGTTGCCTTGGCGAAGATGGAAAGTGGACTGCCGAATGGTCGATGAGCGGTTTGTAATAGGACGTGCAACTGCGGAAGAGTATAATTATCAAATTGTAATATGTTTTAAGAAATATCAACTCATCCTTGCACACAGAAATATGAACTAAGAAAACATAAATATGCTTTAGATAAAATACGATGCAGCAGTTAAGTAATAACTGAAATTAAATTATATTTAAACAACTCAAATGTGATCAATAAGCTTTTATATAAACGATCTTACAGGATACGGCCTTATCAAAAGTATCCTGCCCCATATAATCAACACTGGTTTCGCCCGTGAAAGGGAAGGCTTCATTGCTAACAACACTGCTTTCCTTATTATTCACCCCGTATTCAAGGGATTTTAGGGAAAAGGGTAATTTGTTTCCTCCAACATCATAAAATTCAACTTTTACATCCCAAGCATATTCGGAGAATGCTTTTCCTCCGACATCAGCAGGATGATAGATCGCTGTCCCGGTAACTTTTAAGTCTCTTTCGATTTTTTCCATATTTATTTCAAGTATTTCAAGAGTCGGTTCCAAAAAGGCTTTTTTGACGGCTTTTTTGACTACAGTGGTTGCAGACGGAAGTGTCGGCATGGTAGTTGCGCAAGAGAATAAGAATAGAATTGCAAATACTGCTGTTAGAAGTGTAAGGGTTCTTGTTTTCATAAGAATCTCCTTAGGGGGTGGATTGATTGTTTTTTAGCGACTATTTTCAACTGGTTATCCCACCCATGAAAAAGAAGTTGAAGATAGTCGTTTTTATGAACTACTGCATCGCAGTTTATTTCCACCATTTGAAAACATTTTCAGGATCAATTGGTATAGGTTCTGAAGGTAGTTCACCGCATTTGACGGTAGATGTTTGATTTTTTCCAACCAGAACAGTTTTGGTTTTATTTGTATCTGAAAATTCCACCACACCATCGAGTACCGTTAAAATAGTTTCATTATTTTCATTAACATGTGTGATAAATTCTGTTCCTCTAACAGCAAGAACAGAATTCGGTGTCCTAACTTTAAAAGAATGTCCTTTTTCTTTTAAATTTTCAACTCTCGTTGTTAATTCACCCATAACGATATCAATTTCAGCTTCAGGATATTTTCCATTTGTGTGCAAAATATTGTTAAGATCAATTTTTTCCCACCAGTTTTTGTCTACAAACTCGTATATTTCTCCAGTTATAAGATGTAATTCGCTTTCTGAAAGGAATATACATTCAGTATTTCCCGCAACAACCACTTCGCCAATTTTGTATGGAAACTCAGGGACTGCTGGTATGACAATTTCTTTTTGTGTGTATTCATCTGTTATAATCGGTTCATTGATCTGAATCGTTTTACCAAGTGTGTCTTTTTTTACATAAATCCGACTAAGCTCACCTGTAACTTTAATCTTCCCATATTCTGCACCTTGTAGTTTTTCTTCAAAATTTATAAATAATCTATTGTCATTTATTTCGAAATTCATTCCCTCTAAGAAAAGGAGACTGAAAGAGGCTCCACCAAGTGAAAAAGGAGAAAGCTCGTCAGAATATGTTCCCAGCCATATTTCAACCTCGCTGTCACTAGAAATCCAAATTCTATTATTACTACAAAAATGTCCCGATATCTCTATATTTTCCGTACCATTTATTAGCTTCCAGGTTGTGTGCAGTTTTCCATTACAATCATAAAATCGACTAATAGCTGTATATTCTGCATTACCCCCGAAAGAGTTCCTCATTTTAGACATCCATTCTGCTGTATGATCATCCATACCGATACTTTTTAACACCTCTACAGGGGTTGCATCTTCATCATCAAATTCTTCGGCAATAATAATGATGTTTTTTAACGAAGATGTATAGTGTGAATTTATTTTTCCTTTATTATCAAAAATTTCAGCATCATATTTGATGCTTCCGAACCACTTCCCTCTAAAAATATCTCCAGATCTTTTTGTTTTATCCTGAGCAAAGAGCAAAGTAAATCCAAAGATTAAAATAACAATAGATAAGACAAGATATCTTCGCATGGCCATTGCCTTTATTAATTTAGCTCAAAACACCAAATTAAAACATCAATATAGTATAATATCATATTATATTGATACATAAATACAAAAACTACTACATAAAGAAAATAATGTTCATATATCATTATTCCAAATTAAAAAATAAAAATTTGATTAGGTCTGTAATATCTAAGAGCTATCACTTTTTATCCAATTTAAACCTATAGGTAAAAAGAGTTCGGCTTGACCGCCGTTGGCCCCGCATAATAGCGGTCGTACCGAACACCTTGTTCGCGACCGCTTTTTCTTTATAGAGTGGTATTTTTTTAACTTCGTCTGAAACATGCATTATTAACTCATCTTTAGTTAATTCACATTTTGAAAGAGAAAACTGAAGTAACTTTCTTCTAATTAAGGGTGTCATTTCATCAGCAAGGATTAAGAGGTCACTTAGTACATTTGCAATTTGCTCAGGAGTAAATGCACTACTCTCAATTTTATCAATGTCAGCCTGAATTTTCTGCTCTTCATCAACAATTTTTTAAGTCTATTTTTGAACTCATTGTCTTTTTTAAGCAGCCTACTTTTAAGAGTTTCTGTTAATTCAATATTTGTAAATTGTTCAATAACAGAATCCATTTCTTTATCAACGTTGTCCCTTTCTTCCGTAAGGTCGTTAAGTCTTTTTTTCAGTAAAGACATTTCACTTGTGTTTCTTTTATTAGCGTCTTTTACTAAATCATCAATTATTTTTGTGTCTTTAGATAATTGTGATAATTGAGATAAAATGATTTTTCTACTTCCTCAGCCCCAATCTTTAAGCCACATTCTTTACATTTATAATACCAATATGTTTTTCCGGTTTTACTAGTACCGGATGTAGCACCTAGATATCCTTTATTATCACATACACCACATTTAATTATACCGGTTAATTCATATACTTTTTTCTTTGAATCCACTAAATTGACCATGTGTAAACACAAATATTTATTTTAAACCTCATAATGTATGTAATTTTTACGTGTTGTTTTTACTTGGTTTATAAAATGTATAGCAATAATATATATGGAACGATTAAAAAGTAAGAAAGCGCGGTTCCAATGTATTGGACTTTGCGAATATTTATCAAATTAGATTTGAGCTCAGTTCACATCTCAAAATTCCATAAGATTTATCACTTAATTTCCAACCCCACTTAGCGCCCGATACTGTCTTTCCTAAACATATTGTTACTGAATTAATACCTCGCTTTATTCTTAAGTAAAAGGCCAGTAATTGGTGTAACGACAAATTATTGATTTAGAATTAGAAGTTAGGGAGAATAAAATGAAAAAAACTAATTTGATCCTTGGCTTATTGCTAACAACTATGTTAGCAATGACATCAACCCTGATGGCCGACGATTGGTACAATGTTGGTAGTGCAGGATTTTCTGCTGGAGGCGCTACATACATCAGCCTTGCCATCGACGGCAGCGGAACTCCCTATGTGGCATATCGGGATGGTTCGGAATTTGTTCTTCAGGATGAAACGACTGTAAATGAATTATACGGTAAAAGAGCACACATTGATATGCCTAATCTAACTTCAATGACCTTCCTGAATCCAAGAACTTTCAAATTAGGTATTTCAGTAAACTTTTGAGTTAAAGGAAATGTAGACAATGAAGAATATATTAAAAACAATATTAATTACGATCTTGATTACCGGCATGCTGTTCTCTGCCATTCCGCTCTCAAATCGTACGTGGATAAAGATTGGAGCCCTTCAATCTCCATTTGATGCATGGGGCGCTGAGCGTGGTTGGGATGCCAATCGAAGTCTTTATGAAGGCTTGCAATGGCCCGCATGGTATGATCGTACAGATAATTTTGTTATTGACCGTCAGTTCATGGCATGTCGAAATTTCACCAATAAAAACGGCGAAGTTCAGCCCTATGAATCTGCTAAATTTTCAACAGGCTCAAGCGCAGACCAGATCGTTCCACAGTCATTAACACAAACCGGTAGATACCCGTATACTGCGATCTCTGTTGATGGTACAGCACAGTATGTTGATGACTATATTAATGGTCAATATCATGATGATACTAAAGCGGACAGGGTCGTAACAAATGTCTTGAATACGGCACTGGGATTGCAGATGACCCGTAAGATCTATGCATTCAGTCAGCAATATAACGATAACTACTTCATCTATGAATATACCTTTGAAAACACAGGTAATATTGATGATGATGATGCAATTGAACTTAGTGAAACCATTCATGATTTCTATTTTGGCATGATGTCACGTTATTGTACATCGCGTGAAGCCTACTATGTGACCAATTTGCGACAAGCATCTTGGGGTGCACATCAGTGGGTATATCATACACCCATGATAGATGATCCTGAGATCCCATACTTCTATACGTGGCTGGGGCAGGCTAAAACAACTGATATTACTCTTGCCTATGATAATGTGGGTGTTCCCGTATTACCGGCCGTGGGTACTTATGATGAAGCTCGTATTAAATCACCTCAATTTGCCGGCATGGCTGTTTTACATACTGATGCAACTTATGACAATAACACCAATGATAAGAGTAAGGTTCGTACCGGTTGGTATGTTGGTGGCAGTGTGATCGGAGAAGGAAATGATCAACATATATGGACGAGTTTGAGCTCTAACTTTCAAAATCTTGGTACCTTTGATGTACCTCAAGATATTTATGGTGGTCATAAGATCGCTGATCGTTTGGCACCCTATACTGTGATCAAAGATCGTGGTGCTGCCGGAACGAACAGTTATTTGAGCTTCGGTCCTTACGAAGTACCTTTCGGAGAAACGATCAAGATCGTTCTCTGTGAAGGTGTTGCAGGACTGGATCGCAAAAAAGCCATCGAAGTCGGCAAGAATTGGTATAAAGCCTACAATGGCAATGCCGTTGATCTTGTTTTACCACCCGCTCCTGAGTTCAGAGATCCCGATCCCGTAGATGAAACGGCTCCTCCAATGGATATCTATAAAGATTCCTGGGTTTATACGGGAAAAGACTCGATCATCAAGACATTTATGCAAGCAAAGGAAACTTACGAAAGCGGTTATGATATCAGTATTCCGCCACTCCCTCCTTTGACTTTTACCATTCTACCTCAGCCGGATCAGATATCGATCGAATGGGCAGATAACCCTGAATCGGATCCTAATTTTGAAGGTTATCGTTTGTATAAAGCAATGCTGGAACCGGATTCATTCTATCATCCTATTTTCGAATGCTCTGTCACGGAAGGTAATATTGAGACAAGCTATTTGGATAAAGAACTTTTACGCGGTATCAACTACTATTATTATATCGTTGCCTACAGCGTTGACCCTGTATTGGGTGAACTGGAAAGCGGTCGCGCCTATACCCAGACAACGATCCCTGCCAGCTTAAAGAAACCCCCGCGTGATATCACCGATGACGGTACGTTGATCGCAGATATTGCACGTCAGTATTCACTGGGTCAGATCAATGATGAAGAGCGAATTGATGTCGTATTGGGTATGATTCGTATCGTCCCGAATCCTTACAATATTAAGAATCGTGATATCACTTTCGGTGTAGGTATTGATAAAGACAAATTAATGTTCTATAACCTGCCTGAGAATTGTGAAATTCGCATTTTTACAGAACGTGGAGATCTGGTAGATGTACTTGATCATGTCACAATGGAAGGTATGGCAGCGGTTGCCGATGAGGCTTGGAACAGCAGTACTGCTTCCCGCCAGGTCGTAAAAAGTGGCGTATATATCGCTCATATCCGAGTAACGAAAAATATAAATGAAACAGAGACAGGCTTACCACTCTTGTTTGAAGGTGAATCTGTGGTTAAAAAGTTTATTATTATTAGGTAAAAAAGAAGTACCATAAAATGAAAAAAAGAATTGATAATGCCAACCCCAATCAATAAAATAATCCACTACAAAAACGCAGATAAAACATACCTGCATAATATATTTAATGCCCAAATGGAGGCTAAACAGTGAAAGATAATCACGAAAAGAACTTAAAGAAACTTGAAAAAATGAGCGAAACCCAACTGGTGTCATATGCTTTAAGACAGCACATGGAATTATCTGGTATTGATAAATTAATTCCTGCTGCTGAAGTAGCCTTAAGTAGACTACCCCTTAAAAAACATTATAGAACCTTGCTTAGAGATGCATTTCTTAAAATCGCTGAACATCATAAGGCTGAGAAGCATTTCTACGAATATGTGAAATCAGTCAGGAAAGTTCTACACCTTGCCCCAGGTAATGAAAAGGCAATTAATGATCAAATTGATGGGTTCTACATATTACTCAGCAATTATGGTCACGAGTATATCAAAAAGGATTTCGAATATTTAGAGTTTGTTATCCGCTTATTGAGATTGAAATATAGCAAAGGTCAGTATTCCAAGAAGATCCATCTTCAAACTCAAAGAATTCTTGATCAGATTCAAATTCTAAAAGCCTTAGCACCTGAGGGGGTGGAGTCAAAGCACACATTTCAGATCAAACAACTCATTGAACCCTTTACTTTAGGATTGACGGAAGAACAGCTTGAAGAATTTGCGGAAATATATCTACCATATATGGATAAGTGGCTTGAAGAGCATGAAAAAAAGGAAAAGGATAAATAATCATTTACTCCCTACCCAATTTAAAACAATAGCTAAAAAGAGTTCGTTGTCCCGCTTTTCTTACACCCGCACAGAACCCTTGGTTCAACGGGTGTTTTTTTGTTTGAGTGGGGTTTTATAGCGACTAAGTTATGTTAACATATAGGGCTGTTTGATTTTGGGGAAGGTCAAAATATACTTGCATGTATAACGGGGATAATTTATACTTAATGTAAGCACATAAGTTATTTAATTAAATTTGAAGAAGGGAGTGCATTATGAATGTACAATCAATCAAAAAAAGTACGTTGGTGAAAGTAGTTTGTATTCTTTCTGTAATTATTTTGTTTTCATCATGTGCAACCCAAACTGAATTGAATTTAGGTCCGACAATTGATAAACCATTATTTGGTGTAAGTTTTTATATACCAACTGTAACTCTTGCAGAACCGATAGAAAATCTTGGTTATATAGTACCAGTTACCTCTCTTAGATTGATGCCAGATGATTCTGGAATAATTGTAAGAACTAAAAATATTAATGGATTTGAGACTTTTGATGTTATAAGTGTAAAGGTAAATAGAATTTTTGAGAAATATGCGCTTATTGAAACTGATGATTATTACGAAGAAATTACTTTAAATACTGGTGATCAATTAATTGATCATATTCCAGAATCATTACAAAAATTAAATGAGATTGATCACGAATGGTTGAAAGATTGTTTTCAAAGAGGTAAGAATTTACAGTAGTTTGAGCCCCTTGCAAAAACACACATAAAGTATTCTATAAATAAAAAGCCCGCTCGAAAGAGTGGGCTCTTTTAGTACAACACTTTATGTGGTACTATATGACCTTCTCTCAACTTAAACCTAAACGTAAAAAGAGTTCGTCTTGACCGCCGTTGCCCCGCTTTTTTTACACCCGTACCGAACCCTTGGTTCAACGGGTGTTTTTTTGTTTGTGTGGGATTTTATTGCGAATATGTATGCCGACATTTAGGATTGTTCTATTTTGGGGGAGGAGGTCACTAATGCTTGGTAGGTAGAGAAAATAAATATATATTATCCATTATAAATAATATCTGCTTAGGATCACTATGAAAATCAGACACATTATTATTGTCCTTCTTTTAATCATTTTTACGATGAGCTGTACACCAATTAATGAACCTGAGGATGGTTATCCTTTTGCAATATATTTTCTTTCCAATGATAAATTAAAAGTAACTGACGTAATGGATAAAAACTTAAATTCTTTACGCCTAAAAGCTGAACCATGGTTTACAAGTGATGATATAGATTATTATGATTGGTCCAGTCATTGCATATATCTTAAAGAAGATAAAGGAAATTTTATTCCAGGTTGGGACACAATACAACCATATAAAATATTTCCAATGGAATGGGCAGATAAACCCTTCATTATATGCTCAAACGATAAAAGGGAGTATATGGGATATTTTTTTAGTGTTATATATTCACTAAACCTTGTGACTGTTCCCGCAATGTTTGATTTAGGATACAATACTGAAGGTCCTTCAAATGTATTAATGTTTGATTGGTCCTGGCTATATATTGAAAACCCCTGTGATAATCCCAATGTTAAATCTGCACTAATAAATGATAACAAATTTCGCGAAGGAATAAGTATAACTTTAGATTCAACTAATGAAAATACAATTATTGTTTTAGATAATTCAGATACAGCAACAATATCATATACAATATCAATCACAAATAATGATGAAGAGGATTTATATATACTAGACCCAAATTTAATGGACGGTGAGGTATTTCATTATTTTAATAGTGGAGTTGTATTCTATAATATCGACAATGAAGAAGTATATAAATCTATATTGAAAAATGTATTTACCCCCCCCTATACGGGTTATTGGTCTCCTGATTGGTTTATGAAAATTTCCAGCATGGAATCCGTTCAAAGAACAATTACTCTAAAAGGATATCAAAAGTTTTCAACAGGAAGATATCTTGTTGAAACAAGGTTTAATTCACCTGTTCATATGTCAAAAAATGATTTTGAAAGTACTGATGGTCGTCTTTGGTATGGTAACACATTATCAAATTATTTTATTTGGGAATATAAAAACAATTAAACAATAAAATGGGGGTACACACTATGTGTATTATACTAAATTTTCCTTTTTAAATATATTTTATTAGAAGAAGTGACCTTCTCCCAATAAATCGGACATCTTGATAATTAAAGCCCGCTCGAAAGAGTGGGCTCTTTAATACAACACTTTATGCGGTACTATATGACCGTTACCCAACTTAAACTTAAACGTAATAAGTGTTCTATAAGACCGCCGTTGTCCCGGGGGCAACGATATTATTCCCGGCATTAAATAGCACTCTCCCATTGTTAGGAAGAGTGCTTAGGATTCTGATGATCTTTCCATTCTCGAGAGCAAGATGACAGATCTTCTCGGGAGTATGGTATAATTGACAATTGCTAATGTATGTCAACATTTAGAAGGAAGTTCCAATTGTAAAGGTATTGACCGCTTTAAATACGCCGTAACTTTCAAATGAGTAATCGACGCGTAAATGCATTCCACCGATCTCTTTATCTAAGCCAAGCCCAAAAGTAAAACCGCGCTGATCGTAATTCAAACGATAGCCTGCTCGTAAGATAAAAGCTTTTAGATATCGGTATTCGAAGCCAAATTTAAGCTTTTCCTTATAATCTCGCGGATGTGTACTTTCAATTCCCACTACAATGTCGTGTTGTTGATTTTCTTTGCCAATTAATTTAAGAATATTGGCTTGCAAACTAAATGAAACAGAAAAAGGCAGGGGGAAAGCTTCACGAACATAGGTTACTTCTCTGGAAACATTCTGAATGACGGCTCCAAAACGAATACCACTATCCATAAAGTCATAGGTAGCCCCGATATCAACTGCCATTTCACCATGTTTGTTCTCGATCATATCTGTAACAAGCGAGGTGTCATCCACATCCGAGCCTGCAATTCCTACAGTAACAGTACCCAGATCTTGATATGCATATTTCAAACGAACACCGTAAGCAAATCTATCCGATACACGTAGCGCATAACTTAAACCGGCCGCATATGCCGATGGTGTAAATGTTCCTGTTTCCGTAAAACCGTCCTCATTGTCAGCTCTGATAGTTCCATTGAATACACCGTAATCCATATAGGTCATATCCAAAGCAAGTACACCCGAATTCCCCATCTTAATGGCACCTGCGAAAGCTCCGTAGTTTATATCCGCAATTCCTCTGGTATAGCTTGCCGCAAAATCATAAGATGAATTGAGCCACCCAAGTCCGGATGGATTCCAGAATACTGTGTTGGCATTTTCAATGCCGACGACACCCATCCCGCCTTGTGCGATCGCTTCGGCGGAAATCGGATTTGCCAGAAAACGGAATCCGACCTGCGCTTTTTTCTCTACCGCAAAACCGAGGACAGGCAACGCCAGAACTATGATGAAGATCAAAATATATTGTAAATCTCTTTTCATAATAAGTTTCCTTTCTGTCATCTTATGATTACGAATTTTTCAAATTCATCCGGTAGCGCGTTCCCTGATGCATCTTCGGCACCAATGACGTAAAGGATATAGATGCCGCTTGATATATACTGGTTATTGTCGGTTTTCTGCTGCCATATCTCCTGATCGGTCCCGATATGATCTAATTCATCAACAAGATCACCGGTTTCGGTAAAGATCATCAGATGGCATTTGTAAGGTAGATAGGCAAAAACGATCTGATTTTCATTTCCTGGAAATCCCAGTGCACCGGAATTCAAGGTTGCCGGATTGGGAACTACCCTTACATCTTGTGATGTGTTCATGCCGGCTTTAAATGGATTTGCTGGAAGCTGACTGCGGTTGGCAAAACGGGAGCTCTCTAAACGCTGCCCGGGAAAAAGGCCGAAAGTATTTTGTGTCCCGTCGTCCAGTGCCGTTACGGCATAGTAATAGGAAACACCTCTTGTAACACCCGTGTCAACATAAGTCATTTCAGTCCGCTCGTTCGTCTCGTAGATCAATTCCCATCTTTCATTGCTGAAATTATCACCGGGATCCCCCACAGTTGAGGCACCTTTTTTTCTATAAACTCGCCAGGCATACCAGTCGTCGGTATCCGTGTCCGGATCAAGAAAGTAATCATCTGAAGGATACGACCAATTTATAATGATTTGATCGGCATCGCTGGTGACCGTCATATCCGGGGCTGGGGGCGGATCCGGAACATTAAGATCATGCTGCCAAACCCAGTTGGCGCGGTCCATGGCCTTGAAAAGTGAATCCTTACCCGTTAATATCGCATCTCGTTTTTCATCATCGGTAATTTCGTTATTCAACCAGGCTCTACCTACAGAATCCGCTGTTTCATAATCGATCGTGCCGACTCCGATGGCATAGACCACACAGATCGAATCGACTAACTGCTGTTCCCTGTCCAGTGTCAACTCATATGGACCTACTGTAATAAATCTCATTGGACCCTTTTGAGAGGCATTTGCTCCCATCCATCCTTCTGTCACGGGATCCAGAGGAAATCGTCCACGACTGTCATCGCCGATATATGTGTCACGTATACCGGGATCGATACGTGTCCACAGGTCGTTCGCAATATCGGCATGTGGTATCGCATAAGGTTGAGCCACATCGTCATCGTGGGGATCAAAACTGTTTTTTGCTGCATGGAGTAACGCATAACCCGGGATCTGAGGGGCGTGGAGATGCCCGTAAACACGATCAGGATCGCCGGTATCATCCGTACTGCCATTTTTATATGCAGCTAATCCCTGACTTTTATAATCCCAGTAATATGCAACTTTCAATGAATCGCGTCCACTATCGTTTAATTTTACTTCATCGGCAAACCAGCTGTCCAAATCGTCTTCGCCTTCAAATCGAAAATAGCTTGCGCTCATGTATTCTCCGGCTTTTGAAGGACCGAAGCTGAAAGAGATCGGCCACCACATATTGACGGTTTGCGAAGGAAAAAAACTTGAAGTATCGGGTAATTCAATAGGACGCCGTGTTTCTCCCGTGAATTTTAATGTTGCCCGGTAAATGAAGTAGTTATTATGATTCTCATTGCAATAGGCATACATTTTTACGTGTGCGCGCATGCCATAATTGACATAAATGTCTTCCCATTCCGCGACTATATCCGAAGGGATGTCAGGATCAAGCTCCCAAGTATATGACTGGTATTGTGGAACATCATCCACGATCACATACGGAGGCCGCACACGCCGGTGTTCCCATGAAAAATCATTTTTTCCGTTATTGATGCATTTTGTAGGGATCACAAGATGTTGTTGTTTTTCATTCGTAAAGCCCGCATCGTCAAAACAAACAGGGTTGAATATCTGATAAAGCATTTGCGAATGCCACTGATCACTGGGATAATACCATTCTTCTGTTTGTTCCTGATTAGATCCTGTCAGCATCCAGCTGTACTGATTGCTAAACTGCCCTTCCCCGTTGGTTTTCTTCAATGAAAAATTAATGGCATTCACATTCAGGAACATGGGCGGACCGTTGAAATTCTTCTGTGCAAAAACCATCATGGCCGAAATGAGTAGAAAGATCAGAAGTCGATTTATATTCTTATTCATTATTACCTCCTTATATGTCCAAAGTCAGACTTATTATGATTCGGCGAGGATTAAGAAATATCGGAGCTTCAAGCCAACCGGTATCAATATAGTCTTTGTCCCATTCACCCCATTTATCATTGCCGAATTTTTCGTCTTCCTCAAATGAGAATTTTAGGGATTCTTTATAATTATTATATTGTGTACTGTTCATACCGCCGGTATACAATCGTTTTTGATTGAACAGATTGGTTACCGTAACGCCTAGCTCCAGATAATGACCGTTGTACTGGAAGCGTTTGACAGCTCTGAGGTCCGTATTGCTGTAATCAATGATCTCGACTTTAAGCTGTTCTCCGGTAAGAGGATCTGTGCGCATAACGGCTTCTCCGCCATCAGCCCATTTAAATTGAGCGCTGATACGCCAACCGCCAAAAGGATAAAGACCACCGAGGGGCGCACCGAAATTGCTAGGTGTATGAAAAGATAGATTGGCGTTTGCGGTAGGTAATGGTGTCAGAGTCGATAAATTTGCACTTCTCTGTTCATCAGTTGCGGTTATTCGATTTTCGTAAATATAACGCAAACCGCTTTGTCCCCAGCTTTTCAACATGTAATCAAGGTTACACCACATGGTAAAAAAGCGTCCCGAGCTTTTTTCTAGGCGTAATTCGATGCCTCTGGTATCGGAATAACCATCAGGATAATATTTCGTAGCTTGAAATTCTTCCCAATAATTAATGTAAGTCCTGGGCAGCGGAATATTTGACATATTTTTATAATAAACCACGACATTTCCAAGAAAGTCGCCTAAAAAACGCTGTTCATAGCCGAATTCATACGAGACGGTACGGGCCATTGGCAGTTCGGGTGTCGGTAGGACCGCCTTATCGCCCACAATAGCAAGATTATAAAGGTATGTGTAATTGGGACGTTGGTAAAAATGGCCATAGTTGAAGTACATTTTGCTGTTTACAGTGATCGGAAAAGAAACGCCCAGTCTTGGTGATATTTTGAATTCACCGTTATGGGGTTTAGTTGGCCAATTAGGAGGACTATCAAGCATTTCTCGGAACAGGACCCATCTTTCGTAAGAGCCCCAACTGCCGGGAAGATATTGATAAACGAGATTATAGAAGTCCGGATAGGCCTGGTCGATAGGGTGATCGAGAAGAAAAGCATCTTTTTGAGGATTAAAATAGTCTCCTCGCAAACCGATCGTAGCGATCATACCCTGAAATTCAAGTTTATCCTGGACATAGATCCCGCCTTCCAAGGGTTTAGCGGTATAATACTGCCAGGTGTCGGGAACACCTGTCGTATACATTTGACTGGATTGATACCATGTTCCGGCGTAAACGAATGAACGGGTATAGTTTAAGTTAAATCCGGCTTCAAACTCGTGGTTGCGTCCCAACTGAGCAGTATAGTTTCCTTTAAGAACGGTACTGAGAGTATTTGATGAATCAACCGCTTGAAGCCCTCCGAAAATATAAAATAGATCTGTTAGGTCTTTCCCATAATTTGTTGATCCATTGGGAGTTCCGATTGAAGGATAATTTAGGACACTAAAGGAATCAAGCATAACGGAATTGGATTCAAGACCGGGGTCAGCTGACATCGGCTGAATATTATTATCTTGGTAATTGACTTGTGCTTCCATCGTAAAATAAGAAGTGGGTGTTAAGGTTTGGCTCCATTTAATTCCACCCATGAACCAATATTGATCCAAATATTGCAAAAAGCTCTTATTATACATTTGTGCAAAATTTGATAAAATACCCGCTTGTTGCCGTACGGCCTGTTCGGAATTGCTTAGATATCCGAAACGGCTTGAATAATCCTGAAGGCCGCCGCCCACTGTACTGGGCCTGCTTGTCGTATTGCTTGACATATGCGCATACATACCGCTTAAGGAAACCTTGGAGCTTTCTGTAGGTCTCAAAGTGACCTTCAGATGTGAATTCCAGTCCATATAATTTTCACGCGGACCGATAGGAAAGGCAAACTCGGAGCGTTCCAATTTTCCCGCCAGCATAAAAGTAGCATTTTTACTGAAAGGTACGGGACCCGTTAAAGTGCCTTCTGCATAGATATCTGAATGTGAGGCTACATCATAGGTTGGATGTTGGATGAGCCATAATTGACGCTTTTGTTCAGGTGATAATTTAATGCCGTCGAGTCCGATGCTTTGATAATTACGTGTACCTTCGCGTTTAAAGTCCCAACCTCTAAAGCCTGAAAATTCGATGGGAATGGTACCTGTGGTATCGTCTTCTGTCCCGATATAAGCATATCCGTTATCACTGGTGTCGGCATAAATACGGTATATCATGCCCTCCTCACTCCAGGGATTTTCACCAAAAAATCGCTGTTGACCCGCAGGAGTAATATTAAAACGACCAGAAAAATCAAATTTTTCATGCGAACCCTCTTTGGTAACAACATTGACCAAACCGGATTGAATGCCACCGTATTTGGCCTCGAAACCGCCGGTCAGCAATTGGAGCTCCTCAACCGAAGAAGAGTTAATGGATAAATAAGAATTACCTGATCGGGCATCTCTTGAAGAAATACCGTCGATTTGAATATCTGTCTCCGATACTTCCCCTCCCCGGATGCTCAGTCCGGAACCATCCGCATCTGAAACAAGCTCCACACCCTTCATACTTGCCATGAATTCATCCATTCTCATAACCGGGGCATCTTCCAGGCGTTCTTTGCCAATGATCTCCTGTGATGAGGCAAGATCGGGCCTGATGATCTCTTTCTTCGCAATAACTGTGACCGCTTCAAGCGAAACCGTTTGTTGAGTCATAGGGAATTCGAGCTGAATGCTACGATCCAAATTGACCCTAACCTTTTCCATGATAAGATCGCTATAACCCATCATGGAAACTTTCAAAGTATATGTACCGGGACTCACATTTAAGAGGACAAAATATCCGTCTTTATCCGAAAAAGTTCCCCGAACAGTTTCAAGTTCCACCGCAATATCATTATTCCATTTCTCTGTGATCATGATATTCGCGGCAACCAATGCTTCTTTGTTTTGTTTATCGAAGATCAATCCCGATATCTTACCACCGCCTGCCATTGCATGGAATGGCAGGATGAGGGCAAAAGCAAGCATTAGAAGGATCTTTGATCGATTACGCATCATAAATCTCCTTGTATATTGCATGTTATTTACAGGAATTCCTGTATCTGCGTCTGTATATTCTGTTTAGCTGATTTAATTTGGTTGTAACCGTTGCAGGAAACGTTAAAACATAAATCAATTTAATTATTTTGTCAACTTAAATTATTTCCTGTATGATTCTTATACAGGAAATTTTTATAATTGAAATTGCACATTTGCCTTTTGTTTTTTTGTATCTTGGATCTTTGAGTTAATACTTTTGTCTTTGGCTAAATATTTTACTATTATTTTGAAAACATGTTAAGATGATGGAGAATTAAATGGGTGTTATAGCAGTTGATTTAACGACCAATAAAATATCAACAGCATTATTTAGAACCAATGGAGAGCTTGTTGTAAGCAAAACTAGGCCCTTAGGTGATTTGCGTGCAACCCAAGTTGGACGGTTCATATGTCAGCAAATCGATGATTTTATTAAAAAAGCCGCTAATCATGAGGTTAAAGTAAAAGCTATCGGTATTTCTATTCCGGGAATCTATTATGAGAAAACAGGCATTGTATGGTCCCCCAACATTCCCGGCTGGCGCAACTATCCCCTTCTTGACGATCTGAAAAAATACGAACAGCCTGTAAGGATTATGTCCGACCGTTGTTGTCATATTTTGGGAGAACATTGGAAAGGCGCGGCGAAAGGTTCAAAAAACTCAATTTATTATTCTGTGGGATCGGGGATCTATGCAGGTATCATGATCGATGGCAGGATATTAAGAGGAAACAATAATATTGCAGGCGCGATCGGGTGGTTATGCAACGAGAAGGAGCATATTCCTGCTTACTCCAAATGTGGGCATTTAGAATACTACGCTTCCGCAAAAGGAATTGCGGAACGAGCTTACGAGTTGTCTCGGGATGATAAAGAATATAAAGGCTTGCTTAAAAAAGATGAACTAAATGTTCAGGATGTTTTTAATGCCTATAAATATGAAGATCCCATTGCTGAAAAGATTTTAGATAATGCAATTCGATACTGGGGTATATCCATCGCCAATCTTATTTCAATTTTCAACCCAAGCAAGATCATTCTAGGTGGCTCTGTCTTTGGTCCCGCAACACAATTCAAGCATCAAATCTATGAAGAAGCTGCCAAATGGGCCCAACCGGTCAGTATGCAAGATGTAACGATTGAATTATCTCAACTTGGAAATCAGGCGGGACTGATTGGCGCAGGGCGATTAGCGCTTATTACGGCTGAAGAATTGCCGATATGATTTTTTTATAAATTCATGATAGGCACGGAATGGTTTTGAATGCTATCGTAAATACCGATTTTAAACAGATATAATTTCTTCTTGACATATCAAAATTTTTCTTCTAAACTTGAATAGCTTTTATGGGATCCATTTAGGCGACATGAAGTAAAATCAAACTCTTAAATATGGATGATAATTACCTAAGAACCTGATGTTCAAGGATTTATGTATGAATAAAAAATGTTTTATTGCGGTTGATTGCGGGGGGACCAAGATCGCTGCGGCGCTGTTTAATGGACGGGGTGAGATACTCAATGATGAAACCCTTAAATTAAATGGTGCCGGTGGAAAAGATGCTGCAGATAAGATGAGCACATTGATCAATTCATTGCTGCATTTTGCACAGACAAACCATATGGACGCGCTATCCCTCGGGGTTTGTATTCCGGGAATCGTCTATCAAGAAAGTGGTAAAGTTTGGGCACCTAATATCCCGGGGTGGGATGCATATCCTCTTATGGATCACCTCGCGAAAACCGTTTCAAAGAATATTAAGATCTCTATTGACAGTGATCGGGCTTGTTATATTCTTGGCGAAACATGGCTGGGAACTGCAAAAGGATGTAAAAACGTGATTTTTGTTGCAGTGGGGACCGGTATTGGGGCCGGAATTCTCGTTGATGGACGAATATTAAGAGGTCATGGTGATATTGCCGGTGCGACCGGCTGGTTGGCTCTGCAACGTCCTTACGATAAAAAATTTGATACATGCGGCAATTTCGAATATTTTGCCTCAGGTGATGGGATCGCCAGAACAGCTAAAGAAATGATCCAAAATTTGCCCGAATACAAAGGTGAATTGAATCCGAGTACATTGTGTTCAGAAGATGTTTTTAAAGCATATGATCACGCTGATCCGGTAGCAATTAAAACATTTGATACCTGTATTGAATTATGGGGAATGGCTATTGCAAACTATGTATCTCTTTTTAATCCTGAAAAGATCATTATGGGCGGCGGTGTTTTTGGTCCCGCCGTACAATTTATACCTCAAATCGTTGAAGAAACCAAAAAATGGGCACAGCCCATCAGCATTACGCAAGTTTCACTTGAAGCAACTACACTTGGAAAACACGCCGGACTCATCGGAGCCGGGCGTCTTGCCATGTTAAATACATAAGGAAGGATAAATGAAAAAAAGCAATCTGGTTTTTATAGCCGCATGTTTTGGTATGTTTCTCTTCGGTATCGCGATGTTATCTCTGGGAACGATCAATACCTTTCTCGTTGATAAATTCCAACTGGGTAAACTTTCAGCAGGCAGTCTCGCTTCCCTATTACCTTTGGGTATCTTGATTGGCTCACTGTTCTTTGGAGCCATTGTTGATCGTTTTGGTTATAAGCTTCTTTTGATCATTTCATCTGTTTTGATCATTGCTTGTATTGTTCTTATCGTTTACGCAGGTTCTTTTCCATTAATTCAGGCCGCTTTTTTCTTTATTGGAATAACGGGCGGTATGATCAATGGTGCGACCAATGCCCTGGCTGCGGATGTTAGCGCGGAAAACAAGAGTTCCAATTTGAGCCTTTTGGGAGTTTTCTACGGATTGGGAGCACTTTTTCTGCCTTTGATCACAGGATTGCTGACAAAACATTTTTCATATCAATCCGTCTTACTTGGAACGGCGATCTTTTTGCTGCTGCCGGTGATCTACTTTATGCTTATTCCTTTCCCCCCACCCAAACAACAACAGGGTATCCCATTAAAAAAAGTATTCTCCATGTTCAAAGATAAGGTCTTGATCCTATTTGCATTTGTGCTCTTCTTCCAGAGTGCTGTAGAAGGGATATCGAACAACTGGACGACGTCCTATTTGAAGGATATTCATGGTTTGGCGGACGATAAAGCATTGTTCTCACTGACCATGCTGGTCGTGGGAATGACCATTGCCCGTTTAATACTGACCTATGTACTAAAAAAGATAAGACCGATTCGTGTTTTTTCACTTTCCTGCATCTTGATCGCCATATCACTTGTCTTAGTGCAGGTGTCGGGTTCACTTGCCATGATCTGGGTCTCTTACTTTCTGTTAGGTATGGGTTTGGCATCCGGATTTCCGGTGATGCTGGGTTATGTAGGTGAACGCTATGCCGAATTATCGGGTATTGCCTTCTCATTTGCGCTTGTGATCGCCCTTCTTGGAAATACCTTATTGAATTTATTGGTTGGATTTGTCTCAAGAACCTGGGGAATTCAACATATAACGACAATTCTGATCGCCTCGGCCTGCCTTATGTTCTTGCTGGCAATCTGGGCATTTAATCAAAATATTAAAAAACCATTAAAATAGAGGAATGAAAATGAAATTAGCAATGGAATGGCTGGCAAACGTAAACTCGGTCATGAACAATATTCAGGAAACACAAAAAGAAAATATCATGAAAGCCGCACAGCTTATGGCGGATACCATAGAACAAAAACGCTGGGTTCATACCTTTGGGTGCGGCCATGCAACACTTCCTATTGAAGAAATGTATCCACGTATCGGTGGATTCGTAGGATTTCATCCCATGTGCGAACTGCCCTTAAGCTTTTTTACACATATTGTCGGTGATATGGGTGTACATCAGTTCGTTTTTCTCGAACGCGTTGAAGGCTATGGCGATCAGATCATGAAAGGTTATAATTTTGATACCAAAGATTGTATGTGGATTTTCTCACATTCGGGAATTAATAATGTCAATATTGATATAGCGCTCAGAGCCAAAGAAAAAGGCATGAAAGTGATCGCTTATGGGTCAGCTGCGGCGGCAAAAGGAAAGAAAACACGTCATTCTTGCGGCAAGACCATCTTTGACATCGCGGATATCGTCGTGGACAGTTGTGCACCTATCGAAGATGCCTCTGTTGATCTAAAAGGTCATCCTGATAAGATAGGTCCGGTATCAACCATGGCGTTTATAACAACCGTTTGGATGACCATTGCCACCGTTGCCGAAATTCTGGTTGACAGAGGCGTAAAACTTTACATTCATCCTTCACATAATGCAGGCAAAGAAGGGGCAACAGAACGCCTTAATGAAGCTCTAGCAATGTATAAAGAGAGGATCGTAGGGGTTTAGTCCTTATAAAATATATAAATCAAAAGGGATGGCTATAGCTATCCCTTTTTTTAGTTGTGAGTGGTAAGTGATAAGTGGTGAGTTGTGAGTGCCCTTTTAAGAAATGAACATTTATAATTAAACTCTGATAATATGAGAAATAAAATTTAAAAATATAGATTTAAACCAATTCCCAACTTAAACCTAAAAGTAAAAAGTGTTCTATAAGACCGCCGTTGTCCCGCTTTTCTTACACCCGCACAGAACCCTTGGTTCAACGGGTGTTTTTCTTTGTGTGGGATTTTATAACGTATATGTATGCTAACATATAGGGCTGTTTGATTTTTGAGGAGGAGGTCAGAATAGTAATCACTTATATCAATACTCAATTATGATCTTTTTATTATCAATTTTAGCCCAAATGAGTATTGAACTATCATGGATTGCACCGATTTTAAAATAATGTTTAACCATAATTTGACCAATATTTGGTGCATATAACGCAAAAGATGAATCAATTTCACTCTCGCTAAGTATGTTGAAACAATTTCTTATTACGCCAATATTTGTGTTAATTGAGTCGTCTTTTGAAACTATTTTATTATAAATTAAATATGGTGAACGTTGCCATATTTCACCTACTTGATTGTTAAAATCAATCGAGACATAATCTTCATTATTAATTAGTTGATAAAGTATACCCTCTTCTTCTCTGTAGCATACTTGAGCATAATGTGTATTGGATATTGGTTCAAATGTGTTAATGACAAAATATATTTTCCCATTAACATTTTTAGTTGAATCTACTCTGAATACAGTTGTGTCAGAGTAAAAACGGTAAGCAAATGGGCTATAATAATGCCACTCATTTCCAATCTGCAACGGATAGTAATCTATAGTGTCGCTAGGTGGTTTTAGAATATCACATGAAAAGACAATAAGAAATAACATGACTATCATTAATGAAATTGCTATTTTCTTTTTCATAAAGCACCTTTTGAAAATTACTGAGTATTAATTTAAATTAGAGTAAACTTAAATTATTCACAAGATATATTCTATTCAAAATATGCCCAAATAGCTTCTCAAAAGTGGGTATGCATAATTTTGTGTAAACAGTCTTTCAATCATAGTTCATCATACGCCACCACCTTCTCTCAACTTAAACCTAAACGTAATAAGTGTTCTATAAGACCGCCGTTGTCCCCGCATTAAAACCGCCATTGGCGGTTTTTGCTTTTTGTGCCAAAAAGCTAAAAGGTGAGAGCAAGCATAAATCCCTAAACCGCTTATCCTCTAACCTTTCTTCTAATACTTCTTGATTTTGTCAAATTATAACTTTACATTTTACAAACATAAAAACATTACATAGGGTGGTTGTGGGGGTCGATGAAGCAATAAATGTTGGATGTTGATCAATTGAAAGAATATTCATTGAGAAAATACAGCTGCAATAATAAAGAGTAACCTGAGGTAAAAGAATGAAAACAATTAACAGGATCATCATAATTTTTGTCTTATTGATAGGACTAATTTATTCTGCCATTCCCTCTAATACAAGAACCTGGATCAGAGTTGGTTCACTGAATTCTAATGTTGATGCCTGGGGTGCCGAGCGAGGTTGGGATGCCAACAGGGGCATCTATGAAGGCTTGCAATGGCCCGCATGGTATGACAGAACAGACAATTTTGTTATTGACCGCCAGTTTATGGCCTGTAAGAATTTTACGGGAGCTGATGGTGTTGTGCTTGATTATAAATCAGTCAAATTTTCAACTGGTGCCGGTGTTTCTCAAATTATTCCTCAATCATTGACTCAGACAACACGCTATCCGGCATGCGCGATCAGGGTAGATGGTGCTGTTCAAACTTCTGAAGATGAAGTGATCACCGATCTGCATAGTGCTTCCGAATTTCCGGCTGACCGAGTTGTCACGAACGTGGTAAGAACCGGTATGGGCGTGACGATGACCCGAAAAGTTTATGCTTTTAGCCGTTTGGGACATGATAATTATAACATCATTGAGTATACATTTGAAAATACGGGCAATATTGACGACGATGACAGTCTGGAGATCAGTGGAAGTATCCATGATTTCTATTTCGGTATGATATCACGTTATTGCACATCCGAAGAGGTTTATAATGTAAATAATCTCGTACAGGGAAGCTGGGGTGCCCACCAGTGGGTGCATCATACGCCCATGACTGATGATCCTGATCTTCCCTATTTTTATACATGGATGGGACAAGCCCAAACACGTGATATCACGTTGACCTACGACAATGTAGGTGTTCCCGTGTTGCCTGACGAAGCACCATTGGACGAAGCACGAATCCGTTGTCCGCAATTTGCAGGAACAGCCGTATTGCATAGTGACCAGTCAAATGATAACGAAGCGAACGATAAAAGCAAAGTACGTATGGGCTGGTATATCGGTGATGATGTGCCCGCTGAAGGAGCAGATCAGCAAGTATGGACATTATTAAACGATAATTATCAGGGACTCGGACAAATAGATACGGCCCAGGATGTTTATGCCGGACATAAGATTGCCGATCGATTATCACCGTATTCAGTAATTGATCATATGGCTGGTACTAATAGTTATATGAGTTTCGGTTCCTACGAAATCCCCCACGGGGAAGCTGTCAAGATCGTAATTTGTGAGGGTGTATCGGGATTGTCACGAGAAAAAGCCAAAGAGGTCGGACAAAACTGGTATAAAGCTTATCAGGGAGATACGCTGGATCTGCTGCTTCCACTCCCGCCGGTTTATAGTGATCCCGAATCGGTCGCTACGGATGCCGATTCCATGGACATATATAAAGACATGTGGGTCTATACCGGAAAAGATTCGATCATTAAAACGTTTTATCAGGCGAAGCAAAATTATGACAGTAATTTTGGGATTCCGCTTCCGCCACCACCACCCCAAAGCTTTGACATTTTATCTCAGGTAGATCGAGTTGAATTGGTATGGGCCGATAATCCGGCCACTGATCCTAACTTTCATGGTTATCGTATTTATCGGGCTGAAGATCTCCAGAATGCGGAATATCAATTGATCTTTGAATGTAGTGTGGACGATAGCATCGTTAATTCATATTCCGACCGTGATTGCGAATTGGGTCATGGCTATTACTACTATGTTAGTTCATGTAGTCTTGATCCGGGAGAAGGTATTATTGAAAGCGGCCGCGCATACACACAGACGACCACGGCAGCCGGTCTGGGATTAAGTTCTATCGGAGATCCGATCGCTGTAAATTATTCTCTTGAAGCGAACTACCCCAACCCCTTCAACCCAACTACAACCATCAGCTATGAAATACCGGAAGATTCTAATGTAAAACTGAGTATCTATGATGTAACTGGCCACCTAGTCGAAACTCTCTTTGATGAGTATCATCAGGCCGGAGCATACATAGTAAAATGGGATGCTTCAAAGTATAGCTCTGGAATTTATATTAGTCGACTTGAGAGTAGTCATGGGATAAATTCAAGGAAGATGCTACTGATCAAATAATCACTCCTCACCCAACTTAAACCTAAACGTAAAAAGAGTTCGGCTTAATCAATTGACAATTGACCCAACTTCGCCCCGATGGATTGGGGCTACCAGCCTTCGCTGAAGCACAGCCTTCGTAGCCGAGCTACTTCGGCGCAGTAGACCTTCGGCATGGCACGGCGCTGGGCAGGCAAAGGACAATTGACAATTAACTTCGATTGTTCGGTGTTCGAATGTTCGATGTTCTGAGATCAAGGAGGTGTAGGGAACAGGCACGCCTGTTCCGTATCCATCATTCATTCATTCATTGACTTCTTTCTTGCTATTAACAAAATATAATCTTAATATTTTATATACATTTACACATTACACGGGGATGGGTAGTAGTTATTTTGGGGTTTGAGAAAACTATTTTGAGAAATTATTATGAAACGAATTATTATCACACTTATTATTTCCATTTTGATCCTAAGTGCCAATGAAGAGCAATATGCTTTTACTAAACTTGGACAGATTGATACTTGTGGTACTACAGTAGCTATCGCAGTAGATAATTTCAATAGGATATTTGTAGCAAGGAGTAATGAAGGGTTGTCTGTCTATTCTTTTAACATAGTAAGTGGATTTACGGAACTTACCAGCGTAAATGATGACGGGACGGCACTGGATATTGCAGTTACTCCCTATGGACAGACGGTTTTTCTGGCAAACAATGGTGATGGTTTGCGTATCTATTCTTTCGAAAGTGATAGCTTGACCTGTATTTATAATATGGAAATGGAAAAAAGCGGTGGTTCTTCACTCATATATAACGATGAAATTAAAAGAGTGAAATTGAAAAGCAATAATGAATTGGCTATTGTTCGATATACCAAATGGGAAGATACAATGAGACCCCGTATATATGAATATGGAGCTGCCTTTGTACAAATATGGAATGGTGACAGTTTATCAGAAGTTCTGTATGGTTGTTCTAACCCCTCAGATCCATATGATGGATCACGGGGGAGAATAAGTGCTTGGGATACTCGTGATCAGGACAATACAATAATCGCTTGCGGAAGTGATGGAATTAGATTAGGGAGTTATCATAGTGTTAGAAAAAGTACAGGGGATTATGTCAGAGATGTACATATTTTGGACAATGGAACTATCCTGACTGCCAACAGTGATGTAGGATTGAAAGCATACATGTATAGTGATCAATTTAATTTATTAGATCATATCGATGATGGTGGTAAAGCGATGAGGATCTATGAAAATACTGATGGAATATTGTTTCTAGCAAATGGAGGAGATGGTATCAGAGCATACAGTTATGATACGACCTTTCATTCTTTGGCTCATGCGAATGACGGAGGCAATGCAATGGATATCGCAGAATTAAGTAATGGGACATTGATCGTGGCAAATGTGCTTGGACTCATTGCATATTGTTTTGCTGATACCAGCTCAAATGATGAAAATGACGCACCTGAAATAACTGGTTATATACTGAGCTCAAATTATCCCAATCCATTCAACGCAGGAACGCATTTCTCATATATGTTGCCCAAAACTAACGATGTATCCTTTTTGATTTATAATATTCAAGGCAAACTCATAAGATCTTGGGACTTCCAAGATCAACTCTCAGGAATACACGAATTTACCTGGAACGGCAAAGACCAAAACGGCAAGTCATTGCCCAGTGGCGTATATATCTACCGCATGGTGGCAGGGGAATTTGTTAAAAGTAAAAAGATGGTACTTCTGAAATAGCCACTAGTAACTGGTAATCATTCAGTATCCAATTTAATGCTAAACGTTATAAGAGTTCGTTCCGACCGCCGTTGTCCCCGCTTTATTTACACCCGCACCAAACCCTTGGTTCAACGGGTGTTTTTTTATTTGTGTGGGATTTTATTGCTAATAAGTATGCTGACATGTAGGACTGTTTTGTTTTGGGGGAGAAGGTTAAATAGATTAATTTCTATTTCAATATTTAGCAGTGCTATTTACGTTTAACTAAAATAAAATAATAAGGTCTTTCTACATAAAAAGAATTTATAATTTCCTTTGTATTTAAATTGCATACATAAACAAGATTGTCTCTTGTACATCCAAAGTATGCGATATTCTCATCAGACAGAATGATAGATTTTGTGGGGCCTGTTGTTTTTCCAGGCAACTCGATAAGCTCTTTTATACTATAATTTTCGTTTGATACATCAATTACATATACTTTGTCCTGTTCGCCAACCAAATAACATTCATTACGTGATTCGGAATATGATATTGAATAGGCGTTTGTGCTCCATGGAAGTGTGAATTCACCTTTTGAAAATTCTAGAGTTTCTAAATTATAAGATCCAAAATTTGCACTTATATCTCTTGATCTTCCATTAGATAATAAATATGTAATAAATATCTTATTTTGCTCTGAAGAGTATGTTAAATCCATTACATCTATGCTATCAATACCATTTTTGTTTAGTACAAATGCTGTATCAGATAACATTGAATTATTAACATAAAACTCAAGTTCTGCATAACTTATACCTCCCGTTCTAGCAACATATTTTTTAATAATTGTCCATGGTGAATCTTCTAACGTGTAAAAATACTTACCAACACCTATTTCTGAAGATATTAAGCTGACATCTTCAGTATAATAATCAATTACATACAATCCGGCTTTATGAGTATATAGATAAAATTTGCTATCACAATTTTCTAAATAGGCAGTACCTAATCTAGGGGCTGCTAGTTCTTGTATTCCTGTATTAAAGATACTTTCTATAGTATCCTGAATAATATTATAATTAACAATGTAAATTGAATCTTCTGATTCGTTGGTATTAAACCCTGCAAATATTAAATGGTTTTCATCAGCAGAAAGACACCATCCATACAAGTGGAGGCTATCATTTAAATCCATTTTTACCTCTTTATCAACTTGATGGGTCTTTGTATTAATTATAGTAAACGTATCACCAATATTTGGATAGGTGTATATTTTATCACTCTCATTGCTGTTAATAGGGGCATTACAATTATTCAACGTGAAAAGTAAAAGGAGTATTGCTGTGAATATAATATTAGTTGTTTTCACTTTATCTCCAATTACTAGTTATGACAATAATAATACAGGAATTTAACAAAAGCAATAATATTGCAATATCGGGATAATGCGTGGTTCTATTGCGAATATGTGTGCTAACATGTGGGATTATCCTGTTTTGGGGAGAAGGTCAAAATATTAACCGTTACCCAACTTAAACCTAAACGTTATAAGTGTTCTATAAGACCGCCGTTGTCCCCGCATCAAAACCGCCATTGGCGGTTTTTGCTTTTCTTGTGGAAAAACTAGTGAGGGAGAGGGGGAGAAATGAATAATGAACATCGAACAAGGAACGTCGATATTTGAATTAAACTTCGAATGTTCGAATGCTCTATTGTTCATTATTCCATGTTCATGGAGGTCGCGACCATTTCTTTTTCTATTGCCACAAAAAAAGGACTCTATTCGAGTCCCTTTATATTTAATAATCTCTTATACGATTCACGTAAAACGATTTACAATGCGTTACACGTTACACGTTACGCTTTACGTCTTTTCCAGATCAACTTCACATACAAAAATACGATCGGCAGAACAACTATGTACATCAGGATGCCGTAAACACCCGATGGCAATGAAAAGATCGAAAGACCTTCAGCAGTCGGAAGAATAATATTTCCAAGAGCAATACCCAGCGTAGCATTTTGAATTCCGGTGGCAATGGCTACAGAGACGGCTTGCGGTTCTTTCATTTTGAACATCTTCGAAGAAAAATATCCGATCAAGAGCATGACGACGATCAGTGCTATGATGGCAGGACCCAGGATCTTGACATTAGCAACAAAAGTTTGCCATTCGCTGATCAAAGCAGCGACTACGATCAAAGCAAATAGAGCTGCGGAGATCTTACTGGCAATGGGTTCAAATGAAGTAGTGAATTTCGTTGCTTTAGCATGGATCCATAGTCCGATTCCCACGGGGATCACGGTGATCAAGAACATGGTCAAACCAAGTGTCAGAATGTTCATGGGAGGCGCATCCGCACCCATAAAGTAATTTAACGAAAATGCTGCGATCAATGGTAGTGAAATGACGGTGACCACAGAGACAACTGCTGTATACGAGATCGATAGAGCGGTATCGCCCTTTGCCAGTTTCGTTAGGATATTGGACGTTACACCACCCGGGCACGAGGATAGGATCATGAGTCCTACAGCCAATTCGCCTTTGATCCCGAATAAGGCGATGATCCCAAAAGCGACCAATGGTAAAAAGATCATTTGGTTAAGAATTCCAATAGCAAAAGCTTTGGGTTGAAGAAATACGTTCCTGAAGTCGTTCAGGGTCAATCCCAATCCCAAACTGAACATAATAAATACGAGGGTCAACGGTAAAATGATATCGATAAGCATACCGAACTCCTTTTTTTGTTTAGTTCCCGCGATGTCTTGGATCAGAGAATAACGGCAGAGAACACTGCCGAACGCCCTTAATCCCTCCTGTTGGTTTTAAAATAGGGGGAAATGATATATATGCAAAGAAAAAAATAGAAACAATGACCTTTCGGTTGGAGTTATCGGCTTGTCCATTACGAAGATGGAAAGTGAACTGCCCAAGGTCGAAGAGCGAAAATTAGTAAGGAAAAAGGAGAAGAAGATGCTATATAGAGAAAAGGGCAGGAGAGATGCCTGCCCTTTGTGAAATAAAGTTAAGCTTGAAGATTATTCTTTTTTGCGATCATTTTTCATTGGATTCAAATTGGCGTGAGTGATCCACTTCCAATCTTTTCCATCGTACATAAAGGTAGCTATCAACCATCAACTGCAGATTACCGATTTCCGTTCACTATTTACCGGTTGCTACTTACTTATTATAATATCCACTGCCGACGACCCATCCGAATGGTTCGAAAAGCATGACATATGATCGTTTGGGTTGAGGTTTGGGCTCTCCAAGTTTTGTAAAAGAGTAGTCCAAATACCCACCACCGGCGTCTGCCAGTTTAATGAATTCCTTTACGTAACAAATGCCGTTGGGATCTTTATCCTCAAGGCGATTCCGGCCTTCGACATCTTTACGGCCATAAAGAACTACATTGACACCTTCTTTGGTATCGGCCCAGAAATACCCATTTTCTCCGTAGCGAAGTTCACGTAGCAAAAAAGCACCGGCTTCTTTGGCTTCATCCAGATTTATGTCACCTGTCAGGCGCCTTGCATCGACCGCTTTAAGCATAGAGACGGCCGTTTCAACCTCACTTTTGATTAACAGGTCCATATCTGCTTCATATTGCAGTTTGTCGGATTGCCCGCATCCTGTTAACAAAAATACCAATCCAAGAATCACACACGAAATGCTAATGAGACGTTTCATTTTCTTTCTCCTTTTTAGGAATTAATTACATTTGGTGGTAAATGTTAGAGATAAAAGAGTAGAATGGCAAAGGATTTTTTCCACCTTCGTTACCCCGTTCCGAAGCATCGGGATCGGGGCGGTGGGCAGGCGTGACGCGTGACTCGTCGTGACAGGTGAGGAGGAAGACCTTCCGGACTAGCGCCTCCGAAGGAGGCCTGCCGGATGGTCGAAGAGACTCTTATTCTAAGTTTGAGATATATAAGTGTTTTATCGAGCTTGCAGTGTATCACTAACTTGCAATAATGTAAAGGTGTCGTTTTCATGTAGGGGGTAACCATGCATTCCCACAATAGGAGGCAGAATAGCCCATTGTCTAAATTCATCCTTCATAGTATATCTTACTCCCGGTATGATCTGGATCATCATATAATAATCAATATGACTTGCACCGCCATCCTGCCAGTCAATACCGTAACCTCCAATATTACAGGTATCCTCGGTAACATAATAATCAAATTCGATCTTGCAGCCGGTAAGTGTATTTCTAAAGAACGCATTTTCTATAACCAGCTTTTGAGTTCCATCTGAAATGATCTCATCTTCGGGTTGGAAGCAAGAAATGAATAAAGAACTCATTAGAGCTAGAAGTAAAATTATATTTTTCATTATGTTACCTATTCAAATAAATTACCCTGTCTCAACCACAATTGATAAGCACGGGCGTTTTCACCCGTGGCCGTATCATAAAAATAACTATGATGAAGATCATTGTCGAGGGTATCTTCTAGCCACAGATAGTCATCCCCGTAAAGACCCAATCCTCCATCCATGATCTGGGATAGGGGTGTTTCAAATGGCCATCGGATTCCGAGTCCGGGATAATAAACATTTATAGCGTTATTTCCCGAAGTGTAAATGCTATAGATCGTATCATTTTCAAAATATTGATAGTGATCAGAATCATCATCGTAATCCCTGACAAAATTATATATATCACTGCTGATCACTTCTGCGGAATCGCAATGGTCGGATAATTTAAATACTCCGGAATACGGCCATTGGACTAGATGATACTCACGCAAAACTATGACATAACCGGAATCCATATCCATGTCGATCGTGGATTTATAATCGTTAATAGCTTGAGAGACGTTTTGGAATCTTTGTTTCCAGAGGCCAATGGCAGAACTTAGTGCACCGCCACTGGTCGTCACGGATTGTGAATCGGTCTGGGAAACGTAAGTGATGTTGTATATGAAATCATCAGCGCCCATATAGGGGCGGTATTCTGTATTCAATCCCAGAAAATTATTGTTCATAATTGCCTGATAGATGTCTAAAAGATTTGCTTCATCAATTTGTGTTTTAAAACTGTATTCATGGTCACGATAGATGACATCCCGGTTTTCGAATATTTCCAGCTTTCTACTCATCCCGAAAAATCCACCGGTCATATGATATTTTAAATAGAAAGTTTCTTCGGCAACTGGTTGTACGTTGCAGGAAGAAAGAATGAGTAAGCTGAATATACCCATAAGAAAGAATTGTATGTGTCTCTTTTTCATAAGCACCTCAAGATTAATTACTTAATTAAGGTAATTTTACTACTAAATAAGTTATTATCATACGAAAAAGAATAAATATATGTTCCCGAAGGTACATGATCTCCATGAATATTTGTCGCGTTCCAGATTACACCGTAATCACCCGGACCATTCACTTCAATGAATCGGCGATCTACTAATTGTCCGGCGATCGAATAAATGCTAAGTGGAACGATCCTGTGTGAATTATCCCTGATCGTAAAAGAGATCGTTGTGCTTGAGTTGAAAGGATTTGGGTATGCATGCAATTCAAAGGTGTCCGCGATCCATGGCCGGGTTGCTGCGATGGCGGTATTGGTCTCAATTTTTAATGCCATAATGCGATCATAGGACTCATCGATCCGTGCTTCGCTGATCACACCGGAATCGATCGCGGTAGTGACAACTCTGACGATCTGTTTTACGATAGATCTTTCGTATTTTTCGTTACTGGTATAAAGCAAAATATCCACACCCGCATGAATGGCTTGAACCACGGATTCAGTGAAACTATAATTATTACTGATTGCGCGCATCCCCATGGCGTCGCTGATGATCACTCCTTCAAACCCCAGACTGTCACGAAGAATGCCGGTTAAAGTCGCTTCTGAAAGTGTTGCCGGGTAAATTGAATCAAGTTGTGCATTATAAAGATGACCTGTCATGATCATATCGTTATATCCCGATTGAATAAGCTCAGTGTAGGGAATAAGTTCGGATTCCGACCAGGTGTCCGTAATGTCGGTAAAACCGTCATGGGAATCACCTATAGCCGATCCGTGACCCGGAAAATGTTTTAGGGCTGAGATAATATCCCGGTCCTTGAATTCCGAGTAGAACCAACGGCAATGATTCGCGACAATATAAGGATCTGCCGAGAAACTCCGTTCGTAGTACCCGATCGCCGGTGACGTCGGATTCACATTCACATCAGCTACGGGAGCAAGATTGGTGTTGATGCCGGTTTCATGCAGCCATCCTGCCATAAGCGCCGCTTGCGCCCGGGTTGTATCTTCATTGTTAATATTTCCCAATGTGAGAGCTCTATCCGTCAGGGCGTAACCATTTCTTTCATCCAGTCGGGCGACAATGCCGCCTTCCTGATCCGTAGCAATGAACAAAGGCGTGCTTGCCGAATCTTGTAATGAAGCGGTTAAATGGGCAATTTGTGTGGGATTATCCAAATTATAACCCATCAGGATCACCCCGCCAAGATTCCGGTGCTCAATATCATAATAGAGGGTATCTTCAAAATTTGAACCGGGATAGAAGCCAGCCATCACCATTTGGCCGATTTTTTGATTTAAAGTAGTTTGGGAAAAGGCAGAGGATATGCATAGAAAAAGCAGAAGTAGAAAAGCTTTAGTTTTTAATGAACCCAGGTTCCATAAGTTCATAAGTCGATGTCTCCTGTTAATAAAAGGTCGAAAAGTTGAAAATCTCTCACAAAGATCACAAAGAAAAAGAAGATACAAAGAAGTTTAAAGCATTTTAAATACTATATATTTTTGAGGACACAAATTTCACTTTCAATTGTCCATTGCTTGTCCAGCCTCGAAGAAGCCCTTGGGCGAAGACTGAAGCCTGATTGTAATGAGGAGCGAAGATGGATCAACTGTCAATTCTCCATCTTTCCAGTTTCCTTACGCATTTGCCTTGTTGGATGCTTGTTGTTCTACAACCAAATATCTTCAACTGATGGATCATCGTAGCGCTTCAGGGTAGTCAACCATTCAGGCATACCTTCTTTTATTGTTTTTTTTAGGTCAGCCAAATCATCTTTATCTATTAAACCCTTTTCGTACATGAAGGTATAAAACTTTTTGAAACTGGCTGCGTTGTTTTTAATGCTTGATTGGGTAGACCACATCGCTTTTTTTATGAACCAATATCCAAGAAACATATCTACAGCATCAACACCGTATTTTTTTTCGTTAGTATTGTCCTGATAAAGCAGATATTTGTTTAAGTAAAAATCAATATTAGAAAGATGATTATCTATCGTTTTTTTTGACAGACCGGAAGATTTCAACCACGTCTTAAAATTACTTAATAAGCGCTTATTCGCATCTCTTTTCGTTTTACGATCTTCGACATATTTCTCGTAATCATCCATTCCCAATACTCCTTTAGATTATTGGTATTTAACTGCCAATGCTCATCCGCGGTAGCTAAATAGCGGTCAGGCGCAGCGTTTTGCTATCTGGTGTTTGCCTTTAATACCTCAATTGGGAAGCGATATTCAATAGCTCCCATTGGCATACGATTCAGTTTATTAATGATGTTGGGTATAGCATTACTATGGATGCCTCCTTCAGACAAAATAAGATATTTGTAGTGAAAAGTAAGGTCATTCATTGAACCTAATACGCTTTTACTGTTTGTATTTGAATATTCGATTTCTTGATATTCGTTTATTATCCTTTCTTTATCAATTTTTCCAAAACCCTCTTTTGCTAACACCCACTCGAAATACACCTTGAACAATTCATCTAATTTCCGAATTTGTGCTCGTGATACATCCGGGATTATAAAATTAAACAATGTTTTGTCATTTACGAGAAGAATGCATTTTCGTCTGTCAATATAAATGAGGTTCGCGTGCCATTGTCCAAGAAACGATAATTTCGGTTCCGATACCGATAAATCCGATTTTTTTAACTCCATTTCTTTCTGGAGTTTCTTTGTACACCTAATTAACTGCATATTATGTACTACTATTTAATTGGATAGCGATTTGGTTCATTAAAAAATGTTATATCTGCATATCCGGCATAAATTTTTGCAGAGTGTTTAGCACCTGCCGGGATATAATACCAATTTTCTTTAGCAAAATATTGTTTTTCACCAGCAATTACAAACTTAATCTTCCTTCCAATACTATTCCCATTTGGGCATTATGAGCGTGTTCAGGTAATTCAGCATTTTCTTCAAATTGCATGAATAATATCTGATGAGTATCTGATTGCGACAGATAAGCAATTTTTTCATTGGTTCGCAAAGAAATTTACATTTGCTTAATTACAGCAAAAACTTGGGAATAAATTTTAATAGGTTAATTAAATGCATCAATTATTTGATGGTATGAGATGTATCCTCGATTGAAATCACTTTTCCCTTTCTTAGTTCTAGTAATTCAGATTTCCATTCCTCTCTCAACTGTATCCTTAAAGAATGAATTTTTGGACTGAGATGGTTCAATATTTTGTGTAGTTTTCTCCGTTCGGATTTGTCCGAAGTGCGGATTATCTCGTAAAAAAATGCACCAAGATAAATACCGAAATAAAAACGATTATCTGATGGTTTATATGTTTTCAAACGCAATAATACTTGGTCAAAGGCACCACATTCAAGAAGTCCAACAATTTGCCAAAATTCCACTGCATCTATATTTGCGATGTCAATAGATTTTCCGAGGATAGACTTGATTCTATGCTCTTCAATTACTTGCACATCACATGAAACGGAATCTCTGAATAACAGGTAAAAATATATAAATGGTATTAATTGTTTTTGCTTTGATTTTTCAATATCTCTAAATAGGGTTGTTGTATCGTGTGCTAACAATTGTATAAGCGTGCTATGAATTCCAAGTTTGTGATCAACTTCAACCAGGTAACTAGCTTGGAGAGAGAGGCCGAGAGTCAACAAAGCATTATTTCTATCTTCTGAAGACAGGGGTGATAAATATTCTGTCAATTTTTTCAATAGTGAAAAATTGTTTGGGTTATCCCCCAAGTGAAAAACAATAGCTCTTTGCCACCAGTCATCAAGTATATATTCGATAACATTATTATCATCTAAGAACCTTCCAGCAAAAAACTCTTGTAGCATTAAATGAGCGAATTCTATCTCATCACCAATCACCCGAAATAGACCTGACCTATATACTAATTCATCAATTAATGTATCAATATCTGCCTTTTTTCCACGTTTCCCAAGTTCCTCAATGAGGTACTGCTTAAATCTATTAATACTTATACTAGTATTGCGATTTAAATGTAGCTGATAAGCAAATGCACAGAGTAAGAAATCCTTTAATGGAGCCTCATGCTGTTGAGCAAAACCTTTTGAGGTATCCCACCTCCCTAGCATCATCTCAGTGTACTTTTTCATAATTTCAGTGATGTTAGCTGGAATATCTTTGCGACTATAATCAGCAGATGATACGAATACAGATATTAACAGAGGATTCAATTGTAACCCATGAACTTCTTGAAGTCTTCGTAATATCTCTTGGATCTGATCATCAGACAGGGATTTATGCTTTTTAAGGCGTTTCACAATCTGTGAAGCCTGTTTCCAATCCATGGGACTAATACGGTATCGAATCCATTGGTTTATGTTTGTTATTTTATTCAACCAACTATAATTACGTGACGATAAATACAATTTGCATCTTGGGAATTTAGCATAAAATGAGTTCAATAAAAAAACGATGCTATTGCGTTGATCTTGATTTGGTACTTCATCTAAACCATCCACAAACACGTGAACTAGCCCCTTGTCCAAATCTGGTTTACTAAAGGCAATAACATCGTTTTTTGTTATTGTTGTCGTTTTATTGGCGAGCAATACCTCAATACTAGAGGAGAATTCTATCAAATCCTTTGCTCTTAGAAATACAGGAATAATTATATCGTCCCTGCTTTTCATTCCTCGTTCAGCACTTATACACATCATTCTTCTAATGGTTGTTGATTTACCAGAACCAGCTTCCCCTGTAATAAGGATTTTCTGATGTGCTGTATTCATTAATTGTTTTACAGTCAATTCCTCAAAATCTGGCTCAATATCCTTTTCTCCGGATTTTTTACTTTCACGTATACGCAATCGATTGAGCTTGATGTTGACATAACTATCAGCTGTAACAGGGCAATAGAAAGGATCATTACTTTCATTTATTCCAAAAGTAGCCTCAGAAGCAGTAGAAGTGAGTGATGTATGTAGGGCACTTAAATATGGGTATTTTTCTAAATCTACACCAAACCATAATTCCGGCATTACATCATCTAATAGTGGAATGAGATCGTCGCAATCCATGAAACTAATTCTAGGATCTTTTATTTCATCAACGATATGCTTTCGGGCAGTGGTATTTATTTTACCGCTTGCACATAATATTACCTTATCTGGGTATATGTTCTTTTTCGACATTATTAGTGGAATTTTAGTTTCTAATGCAGTTCTGAGTTGTGCTATCGCGTTGTTTACATTCGCAGAAGCCTTAGAAGCCATATTAAGATTGCCTTTTTTAGTTTGAACGGCATAAAATAATCTAAATCCTAAGTTATCATCTTTAGCGAAAAGTACATCTTTACCCTCTTCGAGATGACCGCATAATTCCCGACCGTCGAGAAAACCTCTTTCAAAAAAGAGTGGTCGTATAATCAAATCTCTGAAATCACTTTCAAAATATTCTAGCAGGTATTTTTCTTTCTTGATTCTAGAAATACTAGCAGGATTAAAAATCTGTTTCATGAGATACCCCTAATAAAAAGATTGTATTTAACGCCCATGTATAAACAAATTGATCGATATGTGTGATTCAGTTTGAATGCGTCTGTTAGGGCTTTTTTGTTTCATTATTGCCTCTATAATGAGATTTATTCACCAAAATTTTCTAATAACTTTTAAATATACACCGATTTTTATTAATTTACTGAACCGCCCTTCAGTCAGGTGGAAATTCTTGTTAGGTTATTGTTATTTATAATATTAACCAATTTTGTTGGATTAATTCTTTCTGTTTTAATTAAATTTTTATTTTTATTTTTATCTTTTTCAGTTTTATTTTTATAAATTTTTTCTTCGCTATTAAGAACACCTTTCGCTCCAATATTAATATGGGGTGCAATTATTTCTATTTTTTTGCAGATTTCAAATATTTGTTTTATGCAATATTCACGTGTTACTTTGCAAAAATAATTGAAGTAATCATTGCTCATACTAATCGTATCAAAGGGTGTTTTTAATTTTTTGTATTTATTATGAATTTGGGGGATACTCATCAACTTCTTGAAAGCAGGAGAACCAGATGTAATTAATAAAGGAGATATATGAATGGAATCAATAAAATTACCGTATTGCTCTACAATTTCAATAATTTTAATTTTATTATATTCAATTGATTCTTTAGTTTCTTCCGGCAAACCAAAAACAAAACTTAAAACCATTCTAATTCTCTCATCATAAAAAGTTCTAATTGCACTTGTATTATCTAATTGAGTTGTGTTTTGTTTACCAGAATTTTGAAAATTACCAAATGATTCTATACCAATCACCGCCACACCATTTATTAATTTTAATGATTCAATAAGTTTTGAGTTAATATTATTACTATTAATAAATACTCTGTGAATATCATCCTTCATTTCTTTTGGTTTTAACAAACAAAATTCATGGAATGCATTAATATTTGTGTTTACTGCATCAGTTGTGTTATAAAAAAATCTAATCCCCTTATCATAAACTGAATGTAATTCGTCCCATACCCTCTTACTCGGACGAAATCCTATTCCCATTGATAATCTTCCACAGAAAAAACAACGGTTACGAGCTTGGGCGCAATCATTCCCCCAAAAATATGATAGTCCTTCATATTTATCAAAATCGTATAATAAACCATAATTTATTTTTATTTTTTTAAAGTTAAGTTTATTAGATTGTGGAACAAAATCAATTGGGCTAATACTTGATTTGTTTTTTTGAGTATAAATGAATGGATTAGTATGTATCTTACTCTCACTAATGAGATATTGAATTTGATCTTCTCCAGGCCCAATTACGATGCCATCAATATATGTATGATCAAAAAGTAATCTGGGACCAATCATTGATACTTCAGGACCACCTAAATAAACATCTTTCCCTAAATTCTTTAGAGATTGGCTTATCTCAAGAGACCTGCTGATATTCCCAGCATTACAAGTAATAAAAATAGTCCCAGTATTTCGTATTAGCTTTTTTCCATTTTGAAAAATATTACCTGAAATATCTTCATTATAAACTTTACTTTGATTAAAATTCAAGTTGCTACTCAAAATAGTTAATAAACCCAATGGACAGGTTTTGTTATACAAAGTTAATGAAGAAAAATTTGATTTTGGTTGTATTGCTAAAAACATTTTATTCATCCTCAATTTTGCAATCAATACATTTTACATTATCTAAAGTTTCTCTATTAATATCTGTACATATTCTTTCAAATAACGGATTAAGTTTTTGCCTTACAGGTATTATTCCTGTTTTTTTTATTTTTTTACAAACTTTACACAACTTATCCAAGTCTTTTCCAAACGCCTTATTCAATTCTTCTTTAAACGACTTATCTTTGGATTTTTTTTGATGATTGTTGTTATCTATTTCTAACATCTTCATTAAAACATTAAAATTTGAGGGGTAAAATCCTTCAAAATCTTTTTTAAATTCAGAATGGTCCAATCTTTTTTTTGTTTTAGGTATTACTATATCAGGAAAACTAATACAAAGTGGTGCAATTTTTTCAAAATAACTTTTCAGGTTTGTTCCATATTCAGATATCGGATCAAATTCATCAAGGTCAGGATATAATATTGCTGAGCTATCTCTACCATCATTTTCATTATCTCCAAATAGGCCCCAAATTCCAAAATCATATTTATCTTGCTCATTACCAAATAAGACCAAACTAGCATGTTCTTCATAATTATCTGAGAACAAGAGAGGATTTTTTGATGCATCTTTCGTTTCAGTCTCCTCTGTAGAAGAAATTTGTTCACCATTTGAAGATCGATGAAGATGAAGATAAGGATAATATATTAGATTTATTAATACTGTATTGAATACTCTTTCTACTTCATTCAATGCTTCTAGCAATTTCTTAATATTTGTAAATGATGATATTCTTGTAAAATGCAAAGGTGAACCAATACATCTTGTAGCGTAATTCGTCATTCTCTTTTCCAATTCCGTTAAAAATTTGCTACGTGGGCCAAATTCTCTAGGTTTCGGTAAATCATTTTTAAAATTTAAGCTTAATAAATAAGTAGTTTTATCTAAAATTTCAGACATTTCAGAATAAGGACTTTTTCCATCTTTAGGAAAAACTATTGGGTGGCTTGTTCTTTTTACTTCAATTAAATCCCTCTTAGCTTGTTTTTTGGCCTGATCATAGATGTTTTTAAAATATGAAAAAATTGCATTTTTTAATACATCACTTGGAATATTATTATAATTCATATTTGTAATTTTTCCAGTACTTATAAATGCTCGTTTAATATCTTTTATTTTTTGGTTTTCAGGTTCTTTAAAGAATGTATATATACTTGCCTTATTATTCTTTACAAGTGTATTTAATATCTCTTCAACACTACCAGTACAAGTAGTTCTTGATTTTAAACTTTCATATTGATCAAGAACCTCTTTATAGATATTAAATCCAGCATCGGTTTTATAAATTCTTTTTTCGATATCATCAGTTACTGTTCCGAGACCATCTTCAAAAAACATAAACATTATATCACACAATTTTGCATAATTATTTGTCTTTTCTTGCTCCTTATCGGGAGGTGGCTCATCCTCAGGTCTATTAGGAGGAATTATTACAAAAGACACCCGATCTTCAACTTCACCATAATCCTTTATAAATTCAGTTATAATTTCTTCGACATATTTCTTTTTTTCTTTAAAATTACCTGTTCCACCAACGAAAATTTTTATTCTTTTTACGTTTTCCATATTTTCCTCAATTATTTTCCTGACCAATGAATATTCTTTTCCATCAAAATCAAAAACAATTTATTCATTGAAAAACCAATAATCCCTGATATTAAAAGTGCAGCGTACATATCTGATACTTGATATAATAGTCTTGCTTCATAAATTCTATCACCCAAACCATACTGAGTTCCACTAAACATTTCAGTAGCTATTATAACTATGGGAGCAAAAGCTAATGATGTTCTAAAACCAACAAAAAATTGAGGTAAACCTTCAGGTACGATAACATAGAAAAATGTCTGCATTTTCGTAGCCCCTAACGATCTTGCAGAATTAATCCTTGTTTGATTTGCTTCACGAATTGCATAAACAGACGATATCAGCATAATAAATGCAATAAACCATGTTGCAGTTGCTATCTTGGCAGGATCACCTGGTCCAAAAATCAGTATAAAAAAAGGAAATAAAGCAAACGCCGGAAGACTTCTAAAAAAATCAACTGTTCCTTGGGCATAATTCCAAATTTTAGGAGATAAACCAATTAGTAATCCTAATGATAAACCAATAACTGACCCCAAAAACAAACTCGCAAATATTCTATAGAGAGTCCATGCTATATCTTTAAGTATATCTCCTGAAATTACTAATTCATAAAGCCGAACAATAGTAGATGATGGAGTTGCAATAAAAAACTCACTGATAATACCTGTATATGATAGTAGTGACCATAATAACAAGAATATAATTGGAATTAAATAATTCTCTTGTTTCATTTTGATTGAGCCTCAGATGCAATATTGTTAAAATGGTTTAAAACATCTGCAAATAAATCAGAATGTATCTTATTCATATTTCTTTTTATTTCTTCTGGAACTTTTTCAATCCTGAAAATATTAGCTGGTACATTTGTTAAAAAAACTACTCGATCAGAAGTAATAATACAATCTTCAAGATTGTGTGAAACAATTACTGCAGTTATGCCCAAGTTATTAATTATACTAATAACTTCAGCTCTTATTTTTTCGCGCATTGTTGCATCAAGTGAACTAAAGGGTTCATCCATTACTATGGCAGAAGGTGAATTACACAACGCTCTTGCCAATGCAATTAATTGTTGTTGTCCTCCACTCAGTTCATATGGATACTTATTGATATTAATATTTATACCAAGGTCTTTAACTAAAGCAAGAGCTTTTGATAAACGTTTTTTTGATGAAGTTCCATCAAGACGTAATGAAAATGAGATATTTTCTGCACAACTAAGCCAAGGGAATAACGAAGAACTATAATCTTGGAATAAGTAACCAACTTCTCCGGTTTTAGGTTTTTTACTATTGATCATGATATCTCCACTATCATATTCCAATAGTTGTGCAATAATACTTAATATAGTTGTTTTTCCGCAACCGTTAGGACCGTAAATGCTTAAGATTTCACCTTTACTTAGATTTAAAGAGAAATTTTCTAAAACCTTGATTTCCTCATTAGTATTAGATCGAAAACTTTTATTGATACTTTTTATTTCAATAAAATGCTTATTCATTATTTAATCATTTCTTTAGTATCAATTTTTTTGTTTAACAAACCATTTTCGAATATAATGTCTGCTAATTTCTGAATAGGTTCAACTTTCATTTCCTTACTTCCCCACCAGAAATAGATTTGAGAATATAAAGCTTTCTCTTTGTCTAACGGTGTGAAGTTAATTAGAGATTTTTTTGCCAAATTTGGATTTGAATTAATTAATTCAATCGCTTGATCTAAAGCCTCAATAACCAATTTTGCTGCAGTTGGATTTTTATTTATAAACTCTGTAGACAGAGTAGCACCACCCGCGGGGAATGGATTAATAATGCTTTCTCTAAAAAATGGTAGCAATGGTTTTGCGATTTCTTTAGTTATACCAACTGTAGCATAAGGTTCATAAACAAATATAGCATCAAATTGTCCTGAATTTAAAGCATTTAAAAGACTTTCTGGAGATTCCTGTTCTATATTAACATCCTTTTTAGGATCCCATCCAAGATTTTGAAAGAAAAGTTTCGCCCATAAAAGTTGAGAAGCACCTTTGCCTGTTCCAACTGTTTTACCTATCAATTCATTTACACTTTTAATTTTTGAATCATTTGCAACTAAGATAAAGCCAGTGAAACTATTATTTTCTTTTGTTTCAGCAGATACATTTATTAGGCGAATTTTTTCAGGATTTTTTGCTTGAATCGAAAATAACACAGAGAAACTATTCCCCATCGCTCCATCTGCCTTCCCAGCTAAAACTAAATCTAGTGCTTCTGAGGAGCTACTACACTTAATCGGTTCAATTTTCAGCCCCTTTTTTTCAAACATAGCATTATCCATAGCAACAAAAAAAGGTAAGTCAGCCGAATATGGTATGTATGCAAGTTTTACTTCATTATCAACTGTTGATTTCCTTCCACATGATAACATTAAAATAAAGATTGACGCTGTAAGAATAATAATTCTGGCTATTTGTTTTCTATTAATTATTTTCATGTTTACTTCCATATTTATCTTTTGAACAATTGAAATTTATTTTGTTTTCATTCATTTAATAACTCAGAAATTGATGCTTTTATTAGTCATTATTTCTTTTTCACAGGCTTTTTCATGTACTGCAACCAATCAGTATTTTCTTTTGAAATTAATGATTCTATTCGCTGAACAAATGTTGTGAATGCATTATCGGTATGATATGGAATCGTTTGAGTAAGATATAGATACTTCTCATGGCGCAATGACTCACAGGTAGTTCTATACTCAAGCCAATGTTCTTGGAATTTATAAAGACTTAACGTTGCTGTTATTGCTGCCACAAAAAGACCTAAAATTCCAATACAAACTCTGATTGTTACATCTTCGCCAGAAGAATAACCGGATAAAAAAGGGATCGTTGAAGCCGAAAGTATAGCTATCACCTGCAATCTTTTATACCATTTCCGATTGAAAGAGCTTTTTTTATCATACCAATCAATTTGATTATCAACCCTGTTTTTCATGTATTCTTCTTGGTTCATTTGTAGGCTTTCCTAACTTAACAGGTACGATTATTTTTGAATCTGTCACGCGGATTTACAATAAGATCTGATTTTTCGGATCTAGCTTTAAATGCTTCTTCAATTATGTTTGACAATCTCGTGGAACTGGATGGATACTTATAGAATTTGCTATACCCAGACTCAACATTAAGGTTTACTCGATCGGGCAATGTTGTATATGACTCCCAAAGTTGAATTGCCACTACTCCGTTGGGAAGACTATCAGAGGGTTGCCTGAGTGACGACTGTACCTCCCAGTCCACATATCTTCTTGCCCAAGTACATTTTCCAATAAGCACTATAGTGACTGTAGAATCTTGTAGATATAGTTCTCTAATTCGCTTCATAACATAATCAGTGTTATCTGAATCAATTACATCATCGGACATTGCCTGGCCTCGACGTATAAAAGAGCCTTCAAATTTTTCACAAAAATCATCAACAGCCAATTGATCTGCTTTGTGATATGAAATAAAACATTTGTGTGACATGATATCTCCTTTTTATTGGCTAACAAATTATTCTATAGTTTTCCATATACTGTTTTAAGTTGCAATTTTTTCATTGCCTCAATAATGCGGATTTATCATATATTAATGAATATTAAAGAACTATAAGTTAAATGGCAATGTTTTTTCGGGACATTGAGAAGAGGGAAAATAATTGAGAATTGAGAATTGACAATGGACAATTTGAAGAAAGAAATATCTTTTTCCAATGTGGAGACCAAACACCGGTTCAGAGAAGTCCGTCAGAAGGTGATTCTTTGTTTTAGATAAATAAAAACGTGATGAAAACCTTTTACCTTGAATATGATAGAAATAAAAAACTGCAACCATTAGTTGCAGAAATAGGATGGGCACATAATATTGTTTTAATACAAAAAGTAAAAAACTTTACCGCATGTAGGGAACGGTTTGAAACCGTTCCAAAATAGCAAAAATTTCCACGTTGTGAAGGTTCTCTCTATCCTACAGGGGTAAAAACACCGCAACTTTTAACACAAATACCGCAATCGGTGCATTTTTCGTAATTAATGGTAGGAGCGCCGTAGCCTTCTTGGGAAATAGCACCGACGGGACAGCGGCTTGCGACGGGACAGGGATGGTTCTGGGGGCAGTATTCTTCGCGGACTTGGATCATTTAAAATTCCTTATAATTTCTTGTTTCACCATAACTTAAAGCGAATAATACAACGCCAAAATTTAAAAGAAAAGCAAAAAATTGTATTGAAGTAAAATACTTTGTAAGTGCATGATAATATTGATATTATAAATAATTGATAATGCCAAAAAATGTACGGAACGGTTTAAAACCGTTCCGTACTTAAAATTTATCATAAATAATTATTTTATGTTTTCCATACAATAACATCCTCTCATGACAACAAAGAGATCCTGAACCCGCCCCCGATCCCGATGATTCGGGACGGGGCCGTATCAGGATGACACGTGTATTTTTTTGCTGACTGCTTCTCGCTGAAGTCCACCGGCCTTATCCGGTTGATCCTGTTATCCTGTCAGAATGCATCAAGCATATCCTGTAATCCCGTCAAAACACATCTTGTCCATCCTGTTATCCTGTCTTTATTAAAAAATCCCGTCAGGAAGTATTTGTCCATAAACGGAATATCATGTATATTCGTAATATGGACACCTTAAAAGAAACACAGCTTTCGAGTGAAGCCGTCTTTGACGGCGCCTTGTTACATGTGCGTAAAGATAAGGTTAAATTGCCCAACGGGAAGTCCTCCGTTCGCGAGTATATCAAGCATCCGGGTGCGGTTGCACTCGTAGCTTATTTGCCGAATGGAGATCTTTTGCTCTTAAATCAGTTCCGCTATCCATTGAAAAAGGTTTTTATCGAATTGCCGGCCGGCAAAATCGATCCGGGTGAAACGCCCGAGCAAACCGGATTACGGGAACTTGAAGAAGAAACGGGATACAAAGCTTCGGAACTTAAGTTTTTAACAATCATTCATCCCTGTATCGGTTACAGTGATGAGGTGATCCATATATATGAGGCTTTTGGCCTCAGCGAGGGACATAAACAAACGGACAATAACGAATTTACCGAAACATTTACCCTGTCACTTGATGACGCGATCCAAAAGGTCAAAACCGGGGAAATTACCGATGTTAAAACAATGGTCGGTCTGATGAGCGCAAAAATGAGAAAGGATGATCATGAGCCTCAAAAATATTATGCGAAAGATTTATGATGGAAACTGTCACGACCCTCATGCCATACTGGGTATGCATGAGAATAAAGATTTGGAAAAAGTGGTCCGGGTATTCCAGCCGGAAGCGACTGCTGTCTCCATTACACTTCTTACCAGTAAGAAAAAATTAAAGCTTGAACATGCTGACCTAGACGGGTTTTGGGATGTCACATTTACTTCAGAAGCTTTTGAGAAATATGAAATTCATGTTGAGTATGCCGATGGAAATAAATTCGATTATATTCATCCTTACCAGTTCATGCCGCATATCAACGAAGAAGATGCCTATCTCTTTGGAAAAGGGGATCATCATTTTATTTATGAAAAATTGGGTGCTCATGTCTGTGAAATGGATGGGATCAAAGGCGTTGCCTTTGCTGTCTGGGCACCTGCTGCACGCCGTGTATCCGTTGTTGGAGATTTCAATCTTTGGGATGGACGTAAACACATGATGCGTGTGCTTGGCTCATCAGGCATCTGGGAGATCTTTATTCCAGGCGTAGAGGCCGGACAGAAATACAAATTTGAGATCTATACACGCGATGGTCAGTTGATGTTAAAAGCAGATCCCTATGCCAATATGGGTGAGTTAAGACCGGGTAATGCTTCGCGTATCTATGAATCGAACTACAAATGGAAAGATAAAAAATATATGTCCGCCTTGCCGGAACATGAGCTGAATAAAGCCATGAGCATCTATGAGGTGCATCTTGCATCCTGGAAACGCAAGGAAGACTGGGAATGGTATACTTACAAAGAAATTGCTCCCATTCTTGTTGATTACGTTAAAAAACACGGATTTACTCATATTGAACTGATGCCGATCATGGAATATCCTTTTGACGGTTCCTGGGGCTATCAGGTCACCGGTTATTATGCGCCAACAAGTCGTTTTGGCGATCCCGATGATCTGAGATATTTCATAGATTATTGTCACAAAAGCGGTATTGGCGTTTTATTGGATTGGGTTCCTGCGCACTTCCCCAAAGATGCCTTCTCATTGGCACAATTCGACGGAACGGCACTTTACGAGCATGCAGATCCACGTAAAGGGGAACACCCTGACTGGGGGACCCTGATCTTTAATTATGGTCGTAACGAGGTTTCAAACTTTCTCGTTTCAAATGCTCTATACTGGATCAAAGAATTTCATATTGATGGCCTGCGTATTGATGCGGTGGCCAGCATGCTCTATTTGGATTACAGTCGCAAAGAAGGGGAGTGGATCCCGAATCAATATGGTGGTAATGAAAATCTCGATGCCATCGAATTTATGAAAAAACTATCGATTATCGTGGGTAAGTATTTCCCTAAAGCATTGCTTATCGCAGAAGAATCGACTGCATGGGGCGGCGTGAGTCATCCTGTCCATACGGGTGGTTTGGGATTTGATTTTAAATGGAATATGGGCTGGATGAATGATTTTCTTCGATATATGAAAAAAGAGCCCATTCACCGTAAGTATCATCACAGTGATATGACCTTTTCTATGTTATATCAATATTCTGAAAATTTTATTCTTTCGCTCTCTCATGATGAGGTTGTTCACGGCAAAGGATCTTTATTGAGCAAGATGCCGGGTGACGACTGGCAAAAATTTGCAAATTATAAACTCTTACTTGCATTTATGTTCTGTCATCCGGGCAAAAAACTTCTTTTTATGGGTTCCGAATTAGCGCCTTGGAGCGAGTGGAATGAAGAACGTGGGATCGAATGGGAATTGGAACAATTTGAACCGCATCGGACCGCAGCAAAATATATGACCGCCTTGAATAAATTTTATACTTCTTCCCCTTCTCTCTGGGAACGTGATCAAGAACCTGCCGGTTTTGGATGGATCGACGGTGGGAACATGGAACAATCCATTGCTTCTTTTTTTCGTCGTGGAAATGACCTGAAAGAAGATTTGATCGTGGTATGTAACTTTACGCCGGAAACTTATTTCGATTATCGTCTAGGTGTACCGGAAGCAGGAAGTTATGATGAAGTGTTTAATTCAGATAATAAGGAATTTAACGGTAGCGGCGTGATAAAAACCCAATTGCAGAAGACTGAAAAAATCGAATGGAATGGTAGAAAACAGTCCATTCAAGTAGGTATCCCGCCACTGTCCTGCGTGATCTTTAAGCGCAAAGATCTTTTGAATGAAAAATAAAACCGTTATTTATGCCATTATTGATTGGGGTTTGGGTCATGTAACCCGTTCCACTCCAATAATTCGTAGATTGATCGACGATGGAAACCGAGTGATCTTTGTCTCCCACGGGAAAGCCCTTTCTATGTTGAAAGAAGAATTTCCTGACTGCATTATTCGTGATGTAAAAGATACCCAGATAGCTTATCCTAAATTCGGCTGGATGTTCGTTTTTAAGATGGTCTCTCAGGTTCCCAAGATGTTAATGGGCTGGCGCCATGAACGTAAACAGATCAAAGTACTTGAAAAAGAATTTGAACCTGATCTGATCATGAGCGAGATGCGACTTGGTATCTGGTCTAAAAATACACCCTCAGTTCTTATAACACATCAGCTTCGGTTTCATTTGCCCAAAGGCTTAGCATGGGCCGGAATACTTGGTGAGTGGTTTAATCGAATCGTGTTCAAACACTTTAATTACATCTTTGTCCCGGATGCTGAAGGTGAACCGAACCTCTCAGGAAACCTCTCTCATAACAGTCGCATTTCCCGGCATCCCAAAGTCCGGTATATTGGCTGTTTATCCAGCATTGTTCCGGATGAGAATTCTCCCGAAAAGGATATTGATCTCTTGATCAGTATTTCAGGTCCCGAACCACAGCGCACACAGTTTGAAGAAAAGATATTAGGACAATTAGATAGTATATCAGGAACGTGTGTTATTACTCTTGGTACCCCGGCGATTGGAAATAATATTGTTAAAAAAACTAATAATGTAACGATATATTCTCACTTGAATCGTAAAGCAATGAATATCATGATGCAGAGAGCTAAGCATATTATATGCCGTTCGGGTTATTCAAGCGTTATGGAATTGTTAGCATTGAAAAAATCAGCACTTTTTGTACCGACTCCCGGACAAACGGAGCAGGAATACTTGGCAGAGTATTACGAAAAGGAAGGGCTTTTTAGCCATTGTACTCAGGATAAACTCGATCTGAAAGATATTCATTTCAATAGCGATCGTCGGATCGCAAAAGAACATATTCCCATTAATCAACTTGATTTTATAAATGAATTACTGGAATCTCTATGCACCTAATTGTCTATATTATCACGGCTATAGCTTATGCTTTTGCGGGATGTTATGTCTTGTATATTTTCTTTTTTTATATGGGTTTTCGTAGGCTTAAAGCTCATAACTTGAAAGAGGATAAGGAACTTCCCTCCTTGACGGTGATCGTCTGCGCTAAAGATGAAAAAGATAATATTGAAACATGTATCAAATCCATTCTTAAGCAAGATTATCCCAAAGAAAAATTCAAGATAATAGCTGTTAATGACCGTTCGGAAGATACAACCGGACAAATACTTGATAGACTTTCAGCCGACAATAAACAATTACAAATTTTACACATATCCAGTTGTCCCCAAGGTGTATCACCCAAGAAGAATGCCATATCTCAAGCAATTAAAATTTGCACAACAGAATATATTGTTGCTACTGATGCAGATGTACAGCACAAAAAAGGCTGGCTGCGTTCATATGGTTCCCTATGTGAAGACAAAGTAGGAGCAGCAACCGGTATATGTTTATATACTAAAAATGATTATAAATCAAAATGGGAAAAAATCTGGCAATCCATGCAGACCATTGAAAATCTTTCTTACAGCATGGTGGTCGCAGGTGCTATGGTCAATGGTTTTGCCATTACGGCTCATGGCGGTAATATGATGTTCAGAAAAGACCTGTTTATTGATGATAATGCCTTAAAAAATCATATTGTAACAGGTGATGATTCGGATATCGTTTACGAGGCGCAACGAAGGAAATTTAAAGTACTTTTTAACGCTCACCCCGAATCGGTCGTAAAGGTTGTTCCTGAAAATAAAATTAAAGATGTGATCAATCAACGTATTCGCTGGGCATCGCATACTATGAAAGCAACCTTGCCGGTAGTTATTTTAGGTTTAACGGTGTTTTTCTTTTATCTTGCGGCAATTTTTCTTCCGATTCTGGCTATCTGGGATTTAGGAGTTCTGCCTTATTGGGGCGGATTGATATTGATAAAAGCATTATGTGATTTTTTCTATATGAGTCTCAGCATGAAAAGATTCAAGATCCCCTTTAAATTTAGGAATCTATTTCTAATGGAACTCATTCATGCCCCATTTATTGTATGGATAGGGCTCTATGGAACATTCGGAACTTTTACATGGAAAGGTTCCAGTTATAAACAGACATTAAAGGACAAATGATAGATGAAGAAGTTTTTATCAAGTTTTTTAAAGATCGCGATCACCGTCTTTCTGTTTTGGTGGTTATCCCGATCCGTTAACATTAAAGAGTTGTGGGCGTATTTTAGGTCTATTCCCACACCCTTAGTGCTCGGTGTTTTTGCACTTGGTATTTTAAATGTGGGCGGCCAGGCACTACGATTTTTATATTCTGTGCATTTACTTATGCCGCCATTTACGTTTAAAGAAGGACTTGTTGCCCATTTCTCGGGTTTTGCTTTTCGTTTAATATTACCGGGTTCTGTTGGCGAGATCGGTAAAACATTTTTATTACCCGGAGATAATAAATTACGCTTATATACATTTCTCTTAGATGCATTTTACTCTACAGGTGTGATGTTTTTCTTTTTTGGCATAAGCACCTTTTTACTGTATCCCAAAATGTGGTATATGTTGGTTTTCTGTTTGATATTTTTTGTTTTCTTTTTGATATATCGCTTATTGGTCAAAACAACAAATTTTAAACAGCATGTTCCCGAGCATGTCCCTTATTTCAAATTTGGTATAGCGAATATTGTTTTTACATCAATCACCTTGGTATCATATATCATGCAATATTGGACTCTCATGCGTCAGTGGGGGATATCACTATTTGATCAAGTTAAAGCTTGTTTTTTTATTCTTGGTATTGGCTCTATTCCGCTATCATTTGCCGGAATGGGCTTTCGTGAAAACGCTGCTCAGCATGTTCTTCAGCCCTTTGGTATTCCAGTTGAGGCAGCAGTGGGGGGTGCATTGTTTATCTTTTCCGTTAATGTTCTTATACCGGCGTTGATTGGTGTGATTCTTTTGAATTTTGTATCGGATGTCAAATTGAAAGATATCAAGTTACTGCTCAAGAAGAAGGATAAGGAAGACGTAAAACGTAAAAAACAACAAAAATTGTCATCTTGAGCGAAGTTCATCTGCCAGTTGGCGGATGAACGCAGTCGAAAGATCTCAAATTACACAGAAATATAAAATGACTCTTATCCTACTTTGTTAAACCCCACTATTAGGAATACTTTTAACAAAATATTTTTATCAATAAGATTTCCCTGATAAGACAGGCATAACGCGTGCCGCGTAAATATTTACAATAATGTAGGGGACAGGCATGCCTGTCCCTTTTTTGTATTGAATCAAAAAAATCTTGTATAAACAATGGAATCTTAAAATCTTTACACGCCACACGCCACACGCCACACGCCACACGCCACACGCCACACGCCACACGCCACACGCCTTAATGCGACAAAGGCCCGCCCCGAAGTTTCGGTGCAGGCCAATTGTCATCTTTCAAGAAATAGTTTTTAGAAAAAATATGCCATAGACAAATTCATTGATTTTGGTTTTTCTTCCATACCATTATAGAAAGCATGGTAGGTTTCAAAGGCTGCGCTTATACTAACACCTTGTTTAAGGAAGAAACTTGCTCCCCAAGAGAAAGAAGAGCGAAAACGATCAGTGAGTTCCCGTGGCACAATATTTGCAAGTGTGAATGAATTCAAGCCCTGATAGACATCGGGAAGGTACTGATAACCCATATATAAATGTAATGGGATCAGTGGTACGTGAACAGCCATGCCGATATGATGTGAGCCTACGATAGAAAAATTATTTATGATCTCACGATTGATCTCATCAACATGGGCTACCGTAAGATCATTACTGGCGAATTTCATATCTTGCCAATTAGTGTAATCATAGCTGTAATAAAAATCAATGATACGCAGTGTTAGAGCAAGGCCGGCTCTCATGACTGCCGGGGAGGTGATAGAATAATCAACGGATTGCGGAGAACTAGAACCGTAAGCTATAAGTGAATATTCTGATCCGATCACGGAGGGAAGATCCATTGATAGTCCAATGTTCAGCACAGAGAATGCATGGTAATTGATCCCAACTTTGGCTGTAGCACCAAAATATGAATATTCTTCCCTATAACCATCAGTTAAACTGAGTGTATTTTTAAAATCAAAATCATTATTTCTTTTACCTGTTAACATCGAGACTTCGGCTCCCAAATAGATGTCCTCAAGCATTTCCATGGCACCGTTAAAATGCCAATTGTACAAACCACCTGTAGAGCGTTGAAATATATCATCATTTTGATAATATAGATTATAATCTTTTTCCCGGTTTACTCCGGCAGCATATGTCATGCTTCCACTGTAGACAGGAACTGAGGCAATGTAGTTTATACCACCAAGATTGTTACTATTTACACCATTGTAATTATTGAACAATCCATTGACTTGTATGCTGCTGTATTTGATCATTCCTAGATTTGCGGGATTGAGGGTTAGCTCCGGTATCATCTGTCCCGATGCAACGGTTGCATGCCCAATTGCAGAACCAAGTGGATTTTCAGAACTTAAGGATGAAGTCCTATAAGGATAAGGTATTCCCACTTCTCCTTCCTGTGGGTTTACAATAAAATTATAAGAGTGTAGCGGTGCGATCACATCAACCAGTTCTTGTGCAAAGGCAAAGCTAAGAATGCCGATCATGAGTAATAATAATATTTTCTTCATTTTGATATCCGTTATTTACTTTTTTTACTCGAAGAAGAGCTAGATTCGCTTCTTGAGCTTTTACTTGTAGTGTTGCTTGTCGAGGACGATTTGGCTTTACTGCTAGAAGATGAGCTACTACTGGAGCTTTGTTTCTGCTTAGTATAAGAACTTGAAGATGAAGATTTCTTATTGCCATTACTTGTCGAAGAAGGTTTATAAGAAGAGCCCGTCTTTTTAATGCTGGTTTTAGAGGAAGTATTAGTATTTAAAGATTTCTTTCCAACTGATTGAATTCTCGACTGGCTAGAATTATTATTACTAATACCTGAATTGACATTTACACCAACCTTACCAACCGGTTTGGTAATATGATTATCATCAGATCCTACAGAAACAAAAGGAGCTACGCCTGATGGAGAATTCATCAATACGTTGTAACCCGGTTTATGGATCCTTTCTTTGTCGGCATTGCCACCGCTGTTTCCGCCACCACTCCAATTTCCGGAATCCCAACGATCATAGCGATCATGACGACCATGACGATCATAATAATACCAATAATTATTATGAGGGTTATAATAATAGTAGCTTCCATAAAAATAATATGGACGCCAGTTGTAATAACCGTAATCATAATAGAACGGATCCCAGTAATAATCATCCCAGAGTAAGCTGTAACGACGATAATGTGGTACCTGGTAGTATTCGGTAGTCTCATAATAATTATTAATGATGACCTGCCGTGTTGAATCCGGAACGGATTCCGCATTCCCCATATCCATATATTCCGGTGGATAAAATGTAGTATAACAACTACTTAGAGTAAATGCTACAAGCAGTATCAGGAGTATCTTTTTCATGTTTCACCTCTTTAATCAATGGTATTCATACGAATCTAAAATAAAATAGTTTCAAAAACAATGCACAAAATACAAAAAACCCCCGATTATTTCAGGGGTTTTGCATATTTTATTAATATAAAAAGCTAAATTAATTTCCGCCTTCTAATTCTTTGCCTCTATTGTAGAGTTCAAGACCTTCTTCAACACGACCTTGTTGGGTAAGGGTAACACCAAGGCGCTTTAGAACATCAGAATTTTCCGGTTCGATATCCAATGCTTGACGGAAGTAAACCTCTGCGGTAACATAATCTTTACGATCAAAGTAAAGCTGACCAACCTTAATAAGAGCTTGTATATCTTCGGGATCAAGAGCAACAACTGTTTCGAATTGCGTTGTTGCGGATTCAATATCATCAAGACGTAAATAGGTCAAACCAAGGTTGAAGTAAAGATCTTCTTTGCTGGGTTCAAAAATGATTAGACGATTATAAACATCAGCACTTTGTTCGAATTTGTTTTGTTCAAAGAGGAACTGTGCATAACGAAGGCCAATGGCCATGTTCCTAGGTGCTGCAATAAAAGCTTCTTCGTATATGAGAAGTGCTTCATCATTACGACCATCTTTTGCAAGGATACGTGCTTTTTCAGCTTTAAGCTCAGCATTATTAGGTGCATTGGAGATAGCTTTATCAAGATTTGCAATAGCTGTCACATTATCATTCATGAGTTCGCTGTGAATACGGGCGATTTGAATGGGTGCTTTAGGATCTGATTTTTTTAATTCTGCAGCAAGAGCAAAGTACTTTAATGTTTCCGCAAGATCCGCATCACGGTTTGTAGATTCATTACGTATTACTCCATTATATGTGCTTACAGCAGAGTTGAAACAAGCGCCATATAGCTGTTCGCGCAATTGTTTCATGTTATCCGGTAAGTATGATTTATCGCGTTTGAGCGTTTCATCATAATATTTTTTTGCTTTGACAAAGTCGGTAAGACCGCTGTTCTTATTTGCATAGATCTCAACAGCCAATAGGTAGGGAGCTTCCGGGTTTTCCGGTTCAACATCCAATGCTGTTAGAAAATTATATTCGGCTTTTGCATAATCCTTTTGCTGAAGATAAACTTTTGCAGAAGTCAATTCTTGTGATTGACAACCCAAAAATGTTAAAGCTACAATCAAAATAAGGATCGGTGCTAAGAAAAGAGTACGTTTCATTTTTATCTCCTCAAGATATTATTTTCCGTGGAATATATAATATTTATCATTTAAAAAAAAGGCAAAAAGTATACCATAATAATTTAAAAAAGCTAATAAAAAAAAATACGGAACGGTTTTAAACCGTTCCGTACATATCATATGTTTTTAACTTTAAAAGAATAAATCGCGTTCACCGTTTTTAATGCGGTCAAGGCGAATTCTGGTTTCTTTCTGCGTAGCGGGATCCGTCATTTTCTGCAAGTTTTCTTCAATAACTTTCCAACCCTTTTCTGCGGTGGCATCGGGAGCGTAATCTATTAGATATTCCGACAAGGTCAATATCGCATTGGGTGTACAATAGCGTTTAATAAAGCCCGGAACTGAAAATTCCATAAAATGTTCGCCTGTACGACCAACACGGTAGCAGCCCGTGCAAAATGAAGGAAGGTAGCCTTGGTCCAGAAGCTCATCAATGATCTCATTCAACGAACGTGAATCATTGATCTCGAATTGTTCACGATTTAGGTTCTGTGAATCCTGCTCTTTTTCAGCATAGGATCCTATTTCAAGTTTTGTGCCTCCATCGATCTGGGAAACGCCATATGAGATAGCTTCCTGGCGAATAGATATTGGTTCACGTGCTGTTAGGATCAGGCCGGTGTAGGGGACGGCCAAACGCAAGATCGCAACAAGGCGGACAAAATCTTTATCGCTAACAAGATATTTAGGATCAACATCCGTTCCGGCTGCGGCTTTGATACGGGGGAAAGAAATGGTATGAGGTCCGATATTATAAACAGCTTCAAAATGGTTGGTGTGACGGAGAAGCGCAAGTACTTCATATTTCCAATCGTAAAGGCCGAAAAGTGCACCGATACCAAGATCATCAATACCGCCTTCCATCGCCCGGTCTAATGAAGTTAAACGCCAAACAAAATCACTTTTTGGACCGGAAGGATGATAGTTTTTATATGTTTCGGGGTGGTAAGTTTCCTGAAAAACCTGATATGTACCGATCCCGGATTCTTTAACTATTTTAAACCCTTCGACATCAAGCGGAGCGGCATTGATATTGACACGGCGAATTTCGCCATTGCCTTTTTGGACACAATAAACCGTTCTAACCGAATTAGCAATAAATTCAGCATCATAATCCGGATGCTCACCGTAAACAAGGATCAGTCGTTTATGACCGCTCTCTTCGAGGGCTTCCACTTCCTGGACCATCTGTTCATCGGATAATGTTGTACGAACCTGATCTGTATTTGAAACGCGGAATCCACAGTATTTACAATTGTTAATACATTTGTTGCCAACATATAAAGGAGCAAAAAGTACAATTCGGTTTCCATAAATTCGTTCTTTCAGTGTGCGGGCACCGGCTTTGATCTCATCGATCAATTCCGGATCATCTGCATTTATAAGATCTGCAGTTTCTTGAAGTGACAGTCTTTCCTTGCTCAAAGATTTGGCGATAATTTGGCGTACATGTTCAGGAGTCGGTTTGGGACGATCAAGAAATTCTTGGATTTCATCAGGGTCGATAAATGGCTTCATTGCTTCATCTGGTATACGATATGTCTGCGGTTTAAATTTCATTTTACTCCTTGTTAACAGCAAACACAAATTTATGAATTACTGTTTTAAAGTCCAATTAATTTCAAATGTTTTAATTCAAAGCATAATAGAGTTCGGGGTTCGGAGTATTAGAGTAGGGAGTAGGGAGTAGGGAGTGAGGAGTAGGGACGCGATGCTTCGTGTCTATTTTATTGTATCTCAATTATGGGTGTGCATAAAGAAGCAACATCCATCATCATGTCCATCCCGTAATCCTGTCAATAAACAATCATGTTCATCCTGCCTGCTCCTCTGTAGCTCGTAGAGCGTAGGAGGGTTATCCCGTCTAAAGATATTCTTTCTAACTTTAAATCATGTCAATGAGCGATTTTCTCTAAATGAAAAATCCCCTCACGATTTGGAAGAAGGAAAATTTCAAGGATAATAGAAAAGAAGATTATTTTTTATTAGCGAGTACCGGTATTACCTTTTCTTCCACATACTGAAGCAGATCCCGTGGAGCAATGGGTTTATCCAGATAATCATCCGCATTGATCCAGCTTTTTTCTTCTTTGGTCTGAGTAGAAAAACGGTAGCCGGTCTCATGTCCTGTTGACGTAAAGATCACAACCCAGCGTTTGTCCCTATTGGGTTGACGAGCCATCCAATGGCAGAGGACAAAACCACTGTCAAAGTGTTCCATTACCAGGTCGCAAAATACAACATCAGGATTGAAATCAGGGAATATCTCTTTTGCTTCGCTGGTATTATATGCTGCTTTAACATCATACCCGTTCTTTTGAAGATAGGGTTGATACATGTCGATCAAATCGGGATCGTCGTCAATAAGTAAGATTTTTTTATTCATTGTATAATCCTTTCGGGATTAAATGGATTCACGTTTAAAAAAGTGAGTGTGAAGCAATTCATGAGATTTCTTCCCGCCGGGTTTTCCGAGGAAATTCTCGTAGAGTGCATTGACCGAATCATTGTAATGTGAACAACGTTTTGGTAATGAACGATCAACTTCATAAATAGCTTCCATACGTTTCTTGATCTTTTCCGGAGAACTTGGTAATGGTTGGCCGCCTCCGTTAATACATCCGCCGGGACAGGCCATGACCTCAATAAAGTGAAATTCAGATTTACCGTTCTTAACATCTTCGAGGAATTTATCTATATTGTGCAAACCGCTGACCGCAGCGATTTTCAAGGTTGCATTACCGATTTTGATACTGGATTCTTTAACACCTTCAAGTCCACGAATGGATGTGAAGTCAATACGATCCATATCTTTGCCTGTGATCATGTAGTGCGCTGTACGCAATGCAGCTTCCATTACACCACCTGATGCACCAAAAAGAGCGCCGGCACCGGTAGCTTCACCCAAGGGATCATCAAAGCCTTCTTCCGGCATGCGTGTAAAGTCAATACCAGCAAGACGCATCATACGTGCGAACTCGCGGGTGGAAATAACCACGTCAACATCGGGAGCAGTGTGTGTAACTGAAAGTTCGGGTCGTGCGGCTTCAAATTTCTTGGCAGTACATGGCATAATAGAAAGAACAAAGATCTTAGCGGGGTCAATTCCTTTTTTCTGTGCATAAAAAGATTTGATCATTGCGCCTTGCATGCCTTGAGGTGATTTACAGGTTGATATATTATCAAAAAGTTCAGGATAAAAATGTTCAACGTATTTAACCCAGCCCGGAGAACAAGAAGTGAACATCGGAAGTTTGCCGCCATTTTTTATACGATCGATCAGTTCGTTGGCTTCTTCCATAATAGTCAGATCGGCTGCAAAGTTGGTGTCGAAAATTTCATCAACTCCAATGCGGCGTAAAGCAGCAGGAATTTTACCGGTTGAGATGGTGCCCGGAGCCATGCCGAATTCTTCACCGATCGCTACGCGAACTGCCGGAGCAACCTGGGCTATAACATGTACATCAGGATCATTGATGGCTTCCCAAGCTTGTTTTAAATAAGATTTTTCACGAAGAGCGCCAACCGGGCAGACTGTAATACACTGTCCGCAATAAACACATGCAGTTGTATTTAATGAGCGATTCATTGCCGGGGCGACGTTTGAATAAAAACCACGATCGACGAAATCGATAGCTCCGACATTCTGAATTTCGTGGCACATGCGAACACAACGTCCGCATAAAATACATTTTTCGGGATCGCGTTCAACGGCCGGACTTGCAAGATCAAGTTTTCCGCTTCTTTTTTCACCGACATAGCGGTAAGAACGTACTCCGTATTCGGCAGCAAGGTCTTGAAGATCACAGCAGCCGTTACGAACACAGACCAAACAATCTTGGGGATGGTTGGCGATCAGCAGTTCGATAATAGATTTACGGGAGCGTCGAACTTTCTTTGAGTTGGTCTGGACGTCCATTCCTTCAGTCACCGGATAAGCACAGGACGGAACTAATTGTCCGTTGCTTAACTCTACCACACAAATACGGCAAGCACCTGTGGGGGAGAGACCTTCCATATAGCATAAGGTTGGGATCTTAATACCTTCACGTTGCGCTACATGAAGAATGGTTTCGCCTGAGTTTGCCCAATATGCGTTATTATTAATTTTTATATTCATGTTATCCTCTTTGCTTTCTTATTCCGCTATGATTGCGTCAAAACGACAGTTTAACTCGCATTGACCGCAATGCGTACAGGCATCTTGATCAATAAAATGAACTCCTCTGCGTTCACCGCTGATCGCGTTAACGGGACAGCGAGTGGCACATAGCGTACAACCGATACATTTATCTTTATCTACAGTGTAAGTCAACATCTGACGACAAGCCTTAGAAGGGCATGTACGGTCATAAAGATGAGCTTCATATTCATCGCGGAAGTAACGTAAGGTACTGATGACGGGATTTGCAGCCGTTTGCCCAAGTCCGCACAAAGAAGTATCTTTGATCACATCTGCCAAACGTTCAAGATAGAGCATACCCTGAAAACGCATGAGAGAATCGATCTCGGTTTCTTCTTCGCGGTAGCTTTTTGTGATCCTTTCAAGGATCTCAAGAAGTCGTTTTGTACCTTCACGGCAAGGGATACATTTCCCACAAGATTCGGATGTAATAAATTGCATGAAGTATTTTGCAAGATCCACCATACAAGTTGATTCATCCATCACCACGAGACCACCGGAACCCATCATGGCTCCAACCTTTTTAAGATTCTCGTAATCGATCTCTGTATCAAGGAACTGTTCAGGTAAGGCACCGCCCGAAGGACCGCCGATTTGAACAGCTTTAAAATTTTTACCATCAGGGACACCACCACCACAGCCAAAGATCACTTGGCGAATGGTCGTTCCCATGGGAACTTCAACCAAACCGGTGTTCACAACTTTTCCGGAAAGTGCAAATATTTTGGTACCTTTTGAGGCATCGGTTCCAATAGAAGAGTACCAGTCAACACCTTTGCTAAAGATAACCGGGACATTGGCTAGAGTTTCGACATTATTAATGATTGTGGGCTTACCAAAGAGTCCGGAAACAGCAGGAAAAGGAGGACGAGGTCTTGGTGTACCACGACGGCCTTCAATACTGTTGATAAGGGCTGTTTCTTCACCGCAGACAAAAGCACCTGCACCCTTTTTGATCTTCAGCTCAAATGTAAAACCGCTGTTAAGAATGTTTTCGCCCAGCAGGCCATATTCCATTGCATCGGCAATAGTTTTTTCAAGACGTGATATCGCCAGCGGATATTCTGCACGACAATAAACATAACCTTTGCTTGCGCCGATGGCATAGGCTGCAATGGCCATACCTTCAATGACACGGTGAGGATCGCCTTCTAGAACGGCTCGGTCCATGAATGCACCGGGATCGCCTTCATCGGCATTACAAATAAGATATTTTTGGTCACTTTCAACATTATATGCAAATTCCCATTTTTTACCGGACAGAAATCCGCCGCCCCCTCGACCGCGTAGACCGGCTTTTTTTGTATCTTCGATCACATCTAGAGGAGATTTATCGCTCAGGACAGATGATAGTGCCTGATATCCACCTCGTGCCAAATACTGATCTATATTTTCAGGATCGATAACACCGCAATTTTCAAGAACAACTTTTTTCTGTAACTTGAAGAAAGGGATATCTTTCAATAAGGGAATTTCCGGCCAAATAGAAGGATCGGCATCAGTGTATTTACCGAGTGCTTTTTGAATGACCGGTTCTTTATTAACAATCGTACGTTCAATAATTGTATCTACATTTTCAGGAGTAACGCGTTTATATGAGATGCGGGGGAAACCTGGAACTTTAACGTCGACAATGACTTCTTCAGCACAATAACCAACGCATCCAACTTTTGATAGAACTGCATCAATTTCGTATTTTTTTAATTCCTGTTCGAACATGTCATAAACATCCTGCGCGCCGTTCGCAAGTCCGCAGGTGCCCATACCAACAAGTATGACGGGCTTTTCTGCTTTTTCCATAGAAATGACAGATCTCATTTCAAGAATATTTTCGGGAGTAATCCCGGCTTTACTTGCGTCATATGTGCCGCCGATAACTTCAATGAATTTTTCGGCAGGGATTTTTTTGGATAAAATTTCTTTAAATGTATTCATCTGCCTAGTCTTTCTTTGTGTATTCTTTGATCAGTTTGTGAACCGACTTGCTGGTCAGTCCGCCGTAATATTTACCATCAATTACGATGACCGGGGCAATAGAGCAAGCACCGATACAGGCAACGGTTTCAATCGTGAATTGCATATCTTTCGTGGTTTCACCTGCTGAGATGCCGAGTTCAGTTTCAAGAATCTGGAGAATATCCAATGAACCTTTAACGTGGCAAGCGGTTCCGCGACATACACGAATAACATGCTTGCCGAGGGGCGTAAGACGGAACTGGTTGTAGAAAGTTGCTACACCATACACCCGACTTGTGGGAACGCCTAAATGTCGAGCGACCCGGATAATGTCATCTTCCGGCAAATAGCCGAGAATACCCTGAATATCCTGAAGCATTGGAATCATATTCGGTGCTTCATTCTTTGGATACTTTTTGTAAATTTCTTCTGACTTCATTTAACTCCCTTTTTCATGGAACTGATCCCCATTATTCAGAGGATTATAATTAATATACATCCATAATACAAGAAAAAATGAAAAAATATATACTTTTTTTCACATTAAATATTTCAAGATATATTTTGATGATAAAATATGCTGGCATAATGAAAAATGACAGTTTAATCAAAATTGTACGGAACGGTTTCAAACCGTTCCGTCCGTGGAAATATCGCTTATCATAATTCCTTGTTTATCTCGCAATATTTATTTATCCTACTACGTTATTTCAAAATCTAGGAGAAATTATGTTATCAATCATGTTACAAGTAGCTAACGGAGCTGCTGAAGGTGCAACTGGCGGTGGCCGTGGGATCATGAGCTTCCTCCCTTTTATTCTTATCATCGTCGTTCTATGGTTCTTAATGATTATGCCTCAGCGCAAACGTCAAAAAGAAACCAAAAAAATGCTTGAAGATTTGTCACCAAAAGATAAAGTTGTCACCATTGGTGGAGTTATCGGTACAATCGTCAAAGTAAAAGCTGATTCCATTGTCTTGAAACTTGGAAAAGAAACTGAAATGGAAGTTCGTAAGAACGCCATTGCTTCCAAGGTAACTAAAGAGGCCGAGACAAAAGAAGAAGTAAAGAAATAAGACAAATTTATGCCCGTTCTTTATGGACGGGCTTCTTTTTTAGGTAATGAAATGATATTTCCAATTCGTATATACGGTGATCCTATTTTAAGAGGAAAAGTTCCTGAATTAAATTCATATGAAGAAGTTTTACCTTATGTGGTTGATATGATAGAGACCATGTACGATGATGACGGCATTGGACTTTCCGCTAATCAAGTTGGATTAAGCATGCGTTTTTTCACTATTGGAATGAATGCTTTTGAAGATGGCCGCGGTGATTCGGTATTCATCAATCCCGAGATTTTTGAATTTTCGGAAGAACTGTGGAGTTATGAGGAAGGTTGCCTTTCCGTTCCCGGCATTAGGGAATATGTTACGCGTCCGCTAACGATCAAAGTTAAGTACCTTAACGATCGTGGGGAAGTGCACGAAGAAACGCTGACCGATCTTGCCGCACGTGTTTTTCAACATGAAATCGATCATTTGAACGGCATCTTTTTTGTCGAACGCATTTCTCCACTTAAACGCACGCTTAATAAGAAAAAACTTAGAGCGTTGGCGGAGAAATACACCAAGAAATAATATTGTTCAACCCCTCTGGGGTTGTTGGATTTTTTGAGGTTTGCCCATATACTGTTATTGAATCTCTACGGGATTCTTTTTTTATATGTTAATGATTTTTGATTTGTGGTAATTGAATCTGTTGCTAATAGAACCCTGAAAGGGTTCAATAACAGTATATGAGCTTTACCTTTTTTTACAACCCCGAGCTCGTCGAGGGGTTGACCCTTCAATAACCCGGGATGAAATCCCGGGGATAGGATGTATTTCACATCACAACCCTGACTAAATGGAAGGGTTGAACTAAAAATATTTATAGAAAGTATAGAACATTGTTCAACCCCTCGACAGCTTGGGGTTGGAAGTGGTAGTGGGTAAGGTCCCGGGGTTGCACCCCGGGTTAATAGTGTGTTTAACCCCTCGACAAGCTCGGGGTTAATATTAAAATTGATTTCCTGACTGTCATAAATCGACCCCAGCGGGGTCGGAGAATAATAGCCCACGACGAAGTCGTGGGTAAAGGGTCGCAAATACCTCAGAACCACAGTGTGGTTGAATAAATTGATATAATAAAAATAGATCTTTCCGCTTCGCCTGTCCTTCGTAGCCTTGGCGTAGAAGGAGTCGAGATGACAGGTAAGGGTCTCGGGGTTAATATATTGTTTCTTGTATCTTCACTTTATTCTTTTTACTTTTATCTTTAATAAAATGAATAATGAACAAGGATTAACGATTTTAGAATAATGAAGATTTCTTAAATCATAAAACTAAGGCATTTAACCAAGGGGGGGGGGTCGAATGAAGAAGTTTGATTTGGAAGAACGTTTAATTGCATTCTCAACATTGATCATTGAGATCGTAAAGGGAATGTCGATGGACAAGATAGGAAGTCACTTATCCGGTCAATTGGTTAGATCCGGAACGTCCGTATCATTAAATTATGGTGAAGCTCAAAGCGGAGAATCAAGAAGAGATTTTATTCATAAAATCAAGATTGTTTTAAAAGAGCTTCGTGAGACTTATGTTTGTCTGAAGATAATAAAGAGAACACATTTATTGAAAGATGATTCAAAAGTTGATAAAGCTTTAATTGAAAATAATGAATTGATCTCGATTTTTGTAAAAAGTGTTGAAACTGCACAAAGAAATGATTCACAGAGTAAATATTAACTTCAAAAATCGCATATCAGTGTTCCTTGTTCTGAAATCAATTAAGTGTTAGAAAAATAATAATTAGATTGAATATTGAACAAGGATTAACGATTTTAGAATGTTGATATTAAAGATTAGAAACAAGGAATAATATTGAAAATCATCTTCATGGGCACCCCCGAATTCGCCGTTCCGGCACTTGATGCATTGGTGGGATCACATCACGATGTTCTTGCCGTTGTTACTGCTCCCGATAAACCCAAGGGACGCGGGCAAGCCATGGCAATGTCGGATGTAAAAAAACGGGCATTGGAATTGGATCTTCCCGTTTATCAACCCGAGAAGTTAAAAGATCCGCTATTTTTAAAAACACTACAGGCATATAATCCTGATATTCTTGTCGTTGTTGCTTTCCGCATTTTACCGCCGGAAGTATATGGTCTGCCAACATACGGCGCCATCAATGCCCATGCCTCGCTTTTACCCAAGTATCGCGGTGCTGCGCCGATTCACTGGGCGGTGTATCATGGTGAAGAAGAGACTGGTGTCACAGTCTTTCAGATCGATAAAAAGGTCGATACCGGTCGGATCATCCTTCAGGAACGTATCCCCATTCTTGATGAAGATACGACGGGTAATTTATACACTATTTTACAACAGCTATCTGCCGATGCGCTGATCAAGGCTCTGTATATGCTTGAAAATGACAAAGTAGAATACATTGAACAGGATGATCATGTTGCCACACCGGCTCCCAAGGTTCATCCCGATACGGGTAAGCTTGATTTTAATAAAACAGGTGAAGCGCTGTGTCGTGCCGTTCGTGCTTTTACTCCTTGGCCGGGTGCATTCTTCCATTTAGATGGACAACGCATCAAGGTGAGCAAAGCCTCATTCGAATTGCACCCCGATACAAATCCCACTAATATCGAGATCCTCTCAAAAAAACAATTCGCGATCCATTGCAAAGATGGCTATTTCCTGCCGCAGGAATTGCAGTCTCCCGGACGACGGAAAATGGATGTGGTGGATTGGATGAATGGGGGAAGCCTATCGGCCGAGTCGAAGAGTCTAAAGGTCGAGTAGTCGAAAAAACCTTGTTTTCTATTCTTTGTGGGAAAAACAATTTTCCGTGGCTTTGTGTTACTTCGTGCCTTCGTGTGAGGTCTTATCTTATATTTCCTCTGACAGCTCAGTATCCTGCCACTTTCTTTTGTTTGGCGAGTTTCATACACTTTCATCAAGGGGAAGTCAAGATCAGTTTGCGGTGTGGGAAGTGTGACCGTCCATTTTTGTTAGATAGAAAATAATTGCTTATAATGTTTCTCAACAATATTTTTATACTTTTGTTTCCCTAGGTCAGATAGGAAAGACTTATCAACAAAATTAAGCATATCGGGTTTTAATATTCTGAATTCTTGGACTGTTTTATTTAAGATATTTTCTTTGATCTTTAATCGTTTTCCCAATTCTATGAAGCTGTTGATGGTGTAGTCATAGAGTGTTGATAATAGGTGTTCTTTTGTCCTTTCCATTTCTTTGTAAAGATTCATAGCAATCTGAGGATCCTGAATGTGCAGCTTTGTGTTCATGAGATCATATGACGGAGATAATAACATATCGCCATCCCCGGATTCCAGAAGCGAAAGGTTTTTGAGATGAACATCACCGTTCCCGGTCAGAAAATTGAAAATGAGTATTTTAATGAATTTTATTCTATCTGTTGGATTAAGTCTTTCTCCGGCATCTTCATAGGAAAATGAATTATATTTATAATATTTGTCTTCGGGTGTTGCATTCAACACAGAAACAAAGTCTTCCTGATGTAATTTATTTCCCTTATTATCCCGATCAAATCGTCTTGTAAGATAGACGGGTTCTCCGTTGGCAAAATGCATAAAGGCACATTTCGCCGTTGAAATATGGAATAGTTGATTGGCCATCGTCATGGTCACATGTTCATTTGCGGGAGAATCCATCGCAAGCGTTCTTCTTGAATCTAGAAAAGGTTTTACAATGTACATGGATTCGATGTCAATGTTCGGGACCAAGAGTTTATTTTTATTGCGCCCGATGAATCCTTTAGGCTGTATGCCGGAAATGCTAAATCCTGCCGGATACCCCAGGCTTTTTTTCTCAATATCATCCCAGTTAAAATCCAGAACAGGGGAGACCTTTGACCTGTTGAATAATTTGCTTTCGCAGGCCAGACAGAAGCCTTCAATATTCTCTTTTAAACATCCGTTGCAATACGCCATTATTCCTCATTTCTCTTGATCGTTATTGCTCCGATCGTATCATGATCACAGGTGTTGATCAGTAAATTCCAGTCATCATGTGTATCAATACCAAGGGCCTTGCATTGCAGTTCGCGGTTATAGCCCTCAGAGAGCATGGACTGGAAAAGCGGGAATAATCTATTTGAATGATATGTTTTTTGAGATTTCGGCATATTTACAGAGATGGGATATGTGCTTTCATTCTTAATAAAAGCCTCGTCATATTCAAAATGATAGCCGCTTTCATCCCGCCACAGCAAGCCGGCAAGATATTTTTCCTTGTAGATGATTTTGACCTTCATTTATTGTCTCAGTTCAAGTTTTATCTCAAGGTTCAAGTAATGCAGTATTTCATTCAAGGTATCGAAAGAGGGATTGGCTTTACCTCCCTCGATCTGTGACAGTGTCACCACGGATAATCCTGTATAATCGGCAAGCTGTTTCTGTGAAATGGACATTATCTTTCTTCTGCCCCGTATTTTTACACCTAATTCTTTTTTTGTCATAAGAGTACTTTAATTATATTTAAACTTCTGTGACAAAAATAACCATTTTGCTTATAGATGTCAATAAAAATAAAGTATATTTAAAATATTGTATCAATCATGCGATTTATTGAAGATGTTGTTGAGATAATTTAAATATATTTTAATAATGACAGTTGTTAGTTAGATAAGTGACAAAGAGCCTCCTAAAACCTGTTTTGATGGTATCGCATTTTGCGATACCATAGTATCTATTTCAATATCAGTTAGTTGAAACATAAAATCATTTGGAAATCGATTAGTATTCCTTTTGACTTGTTCACGAAGGCGAATAGGTTTTACTTGATAAAATCTAGCAAGATCTCTGTCTAACATTATACGGGTTCCACGTAGACAAAAAATAAGATCAACGATATTTTCTTTTAAAGGAAGTGAATTTAATAACATGATCATCCCCACAATACTCGATAATCTATTGAAAATATAAGTTGTTTTCTATCTGTAAGTGAAATGTGTGATATGGATCATATTATACGAAACAATATTACATGCCTGAACAAAGATAGTTTATAGTTCAATGTTATAGGCTGAAATTATCGTTAACTGTTTAAATATTAATTATTTAAAGCAAGCATTTCTTGGAAAAATAGTGTATATAGGTAACAGGTTTAAGCCATTTATGATTTCAATCAGTCATTATTTTATTTTGCTACTCACATAATATAACCTTTACTCCAGCAAATGATTTCTCATTGAATTACGGATCGTCGAGCCGACAGGAATTTGTTTTATAACAAAATTATCAAGGGAGAATTCGTGAAAAAACTACGCTTAGGGGTTATTGGAACTTCAAGAAAAGAAGATGAAAAACGCGTACCAATTCATCCGGATCATCTATCACGTTTACCTGAGGATGTCAGGAAACAATTAATTTTTGAAAAGGGATATGGTAAACCTTTTGGTTTGGATGATGATTTTTTTATTTCTCAAGCCGGAGGCGTTGCTTCTCGTCATGATTTATTGACTGAAATTGCTTCGGTAATTATTCCGAAACCGGTATTGGCAGATTTACAGGAAATTCGTGAAGGAGGCTTCATTTGGGGTTATCCGCATTGCGCCCAGCAGGGTAATATTACACAAACTGCCATCGATCGAAAATTAACACTCATTGCTTTTGAGGATATGTTTGTCTGGTCTCCAAATGGTCAAAAAGGCAGACATACGTTTTATAAGAATAATGAAATGGCAGGTTATTGCGCTGTAATTCATGCATTACAATTGAAGGGCATTGATGGTCACTATGGTAACCAACGCAAGGTTGTTATTTTTAGTTTTGGGGCCGTTAGTCGTGGCGCTATTTATGCACTCAAAGCTCATGGTTTCAGAGATATTACCATTTGTATTCAACGACCGATTCATGAAGTACGCGAAGAGATCTTAGATGTTAATTACGTTCGTATTCGTGAAGGCAAGAAGGGGGAAGCCAGAATGGTAACCGTAGAACATGATGGGACGGTTGAACCTTTATCCAAATTGATCAGTGAATCTGAGATCATTATTAATGGCACCTATCAGGATACGGATCATCCTATCAACTTTGTCATAGAAGATGAAAAAGATATGTTAAACCCGGGCAGTTTAATTATTGATGTGAGTTGCGATGAAGGAATGGGATTCTATTTTGCCAAGCCAACATCGTTTAAAAAACCAATTCTGGATATTGACAACATCTTCTATTATGCCGTTGATCATACTCCAAGTTATCTATGGGAAAGTGCTTCAAGGTCAATATCTGCGGCACTTATTGTTTATTTGCGAATAATTTTGGAAGGTCATGATAGTTGGATGAAAAATATCACAATTCAAAAGGCTATTAATGTTGATGCCGGTGTGATCAAAAAAGAATCTGTTCTGACTTTTCAGAATCGCAGGTCAGATTATCCGCATGATTTTATTAAAAGTTAACAGTCAGACATATTAATTTCCGGGAATTTATCAAGAGCTCGCTTAATATCTGTGGTTAATATTAGCCTTAAAATTCTTCTTTGTGGCTTAGTGTGCTTTGCGCCTTTGTGAGAGGCATATTATATTCATTGTGTCTTCAAAACCCTTTGTGCCTCGGTGTGAGGCCTTATCTCTGTCATATTTGAATTTTTTATAGTTCATGACAAAAATAGGGTTTATTATTCATTCGTATCTTTATCAAATCTTTCGTTGGGCAAAGCAATCAAAGTACTTAGTAATCCATGAACAAGAGCAATGGGTATACAAACGATTCCAGCAATCAACATTCCCAATTCGTAAAATAATGTACTGTCTTTGTAGGTTTTCCCTTTAAGCCTAGATTGAAATGCGCTGTAGGGGATTCCATACATATTTCCTGCTAATATAACTTGGCATGCCCCAAGAATAATACCTGCTTTTGTTTTGCCATATTCTTTTACAATGGTATCATAAGCGTATTTTTTGGGGATCCCTTTTGAATCAGCAAAATGTTGGGCAAACATGATAGCTTTAACTTCTTCAGGTTTAATAAAATTACCATCGCCGCTTAAAAAGCTGCATATTTCTTCATTACTCATTCCTTGACGCAAAGCCATTTTAGTATGGTAATATGAACAAACTGCACAACCATTGACTTCAGTGACGGCCAATTGTAAACGTTCTACAAATTGTTTATCAAGTAATTTACTTTTTTTATTTTCAACTAGTTTTGATATTGCCCCTGGGAAAAAAACAAAAGCACGGTACAATTCGCATAAATTGAATTTACGCTTAAACTCTATTCTTGAACTTATTTTTTCGGGTGTTTTTATGCTCATTTTATTATCCATGGTTTATTGATGTGAAATTTAGGAAAAATAATGTGATATGCAATTTATTATTTGGGTCGACAATATAGGACCTCACACACTTTTCCTTCGTAGCTCGAATACCTCACACCAAGGCACTAAGTACACAAAGACACTAAGAGGAAATATTTTAACCACAAAGGTTAATAAGCTCACAATGAAAGATTTTCACAAAGAAACTAAGAACACAATATCAACTTATCGACCTTCAACTATCAACAATTTATAGATCCCGGAGGGATCAAATATATTCATCGTTTATCCAGCCTTCGCATGAAGCTACGGCCGGCAGGCGTTTATCGTTGATAGCAAAGATAGGGCTGATAAAAATATTAAACAAAAGGAGTTTTAAAATTGATGGGGGCGAAATGTTGAAGCGTTGATGGTTAAAATTGCCTACGATAAAAAATGATCATAGAATACCAAAAAAATATTACACGGAAGAATTAGACAATTTCTCAATCGTCTTCATCGCCATAAACATTTTCCCACTGTCAGAAAGTTTTATGAATCCAAAATATTTGTAAAATGCTTCTGCTTCACTGTCCAAAGGATCGACTATCACTGCAAAAGCGCCTATAGAAGTAGATATCTCAAGGCATCTCTTCAATGAATCAATTAATAAGTGTTTTCCTATTCCACTTCCTTGATAGTCTGTATCGATAGCCAATCGTCCGAGTAGAATGACTGGTATAGCAGAATATGATTTAGGAAGTTTCCTTTTATAAGAATCTGGAATTGATGTATTGGGGATACTATTGCTAGAAAGGGTATAGTAGCCTTTGATCTTTTCGTTAGTATTATCTTTTAAGACAAAGCAGGTCGAGAGTTTTCGACGTAAATCTTGTCTGGCTTGTCGCTTAAAATAATTATCTAAAAGATCTTTGCCGCAGGAAAATTCTTCCTTCTTATGCGAAGAATTTAATGGCTCTGTTTGATATCTCATTCGTTGAGCAGTGTGTTATAATCTTTGTTTGCTGATATCAAATTCTTGTTGGGCTCTGCAGGATTGAGAAGAGCGTTAAAAAAGATTTCTTTATCTCTTTTTGACGCTAAAATCATGTCATTTTTTTCAATGATCTTATTTGCTTCTTTTTGAGCAACTGCAATGATAAAATCTGTCAAATTGCGGTATCCTCCAAGCATAGATGCTTTCTCAAACAATTGCTTTTGCTCTAGGGGTAGGCGCGTATCGAACCTTGCTGTATTTTCTCTTGCTGTACTCATTTTGACTCCAATAATTTTTTAATAATACGGATATAATCCGTACAAGTCAAGAGATAGTACGGAAAATATCCGTACAAAAGCCGAGTCCTGATAATCCAATTTTCGGTAGATAATATTTTCTTCTGAAACAAGAATATCTTTAAAAATAAATTTCTCCCGAATTATAAGGTAATTTATAAAAACAGGATCTCTTAATCTACGAAGAAAATTATAGTGTGATAGATGTCACAATTTTGCACGATACGGAATTAAGGGAATATCTAGATCGATCCATGTCGGGAGTCCGGTGAACGGCAAGACCTCACACACTTTTCCTTCGTAGCTCTAATACCTCACACTAAGGCACTAAGTACCACAAAGTCACAAAGAGGAAATATTTTAACCACAAAGGTTAATAAGCTCACAATGAAAGATTTTCAAAAAGAAACTAAGAACACAATATCAACTTATCGACCATCAACTATCAACAATTTATAGATCCCGGAGGGATCCAATATATTCATCGTTTATAGTTTATCGTTGATAGCAAAGATAGGGCTTATAAAAATAGGAATGCAAAAGGAGTTTTGGGATTGATCCCGAGAGGATGTATAGCATTAGTTACAAGATGTTTTTCTTTAATCTTTCTATTTCGGCTCTTATTTCGCCAACAATTTCTTCGTTTTTAATTACCTTTTTATCACCGGTTCGAGTTGAAAAAATTACAAACACTTTTCCGCCATACTTATTTTCAAAATCCTGAAAACTTGAACTCATTCTTTCAGTTATTTTGTAATTACCGAAGTTTGCATTTGCTGTAACTGGTTTTATTTGAATTCCAAAATATTTTTCTCCAACTTTACCAAGATAATCAATATCACCAGCGTGGTCTAATTCAGGGTCGCTTTCTTCAAATTTAATTTCAGGAAATAATTTTGCAAGACCATCATTAATTACAGATTTTTCAAGCAAAAAACCATCATATGTACGAACAATAGTAACTTGGTAGATATAATCTTTGCAATCTTGTAAGGTTAAGTCTTCAAATGCAGCAGTCCATTCAGGAATTACTACTTCAGTTATTTTTGCATATAGACGTTCTCCAAGTTCATCTAATGTTTCTCTCGTAATTTTTATTTTATCCTTTTTCTTGGTGTAAGCTTTCTCAAAGTAAAATTCTTCCCACTCATCTAATGCCTTGGGTTGACATTCTCTAATCAATGCCATAACTGCATCAACTTTATTTGGTCTTGTAAGTTGATAGGTATTACTTGTATAGTTTAACACCTTTTCCTTTTTTCCAAAAGGCTTTGCGTATTTTTTAATTTCATTTTTTGACATGTAAATTTACCTTCCTGTTGAATATGAGCATAAACGAGGTAATCCATCTTCTCGCCATTTCTTCTCTATATAGTCTAAGTATAAACTTGATAACCCCGTAATATAATATACTTTAAAAGAATAGTTTTTATGTTTCGCATCAGTAATGTTAATGCCATTTCTAAAATAGTATGTTGTGTGAATAGTATTTTTAATATAATCTTGTTCATCTTTAGAAAGGAAAAGTGCTAACAATTGATCCTTAGTTCTAATTGGTGAGTCAACTTTGACAACATCTCCTTTTTTTAATCCCTTTATATTATTAGCTCTTTTTAGGGTCTTATCTACTTTGATATATGGGACTTTACAAGAAGGAGACATTGCTTTTTTTCGGTGAGATTGTGAATTAATTTTGTAAATATCCACACTTATACCGGACCAGCCAGCATCTTCAAGACCAAAAAGATGATGTGATAATCTACCCTTAACATCATCTTTTGCAATACCATTATAAATGATTTGTCCCGAATTTAATTTATCTGGTAGTTTATTCTTATGTAAAGTATGGATTACAGGTTCATTTGTCCAAATCCAGTAACAGCCACCACCATTGGGTATATTATTTAAATCTTCTTTTGATTTAATTTCAATATAATCAACTTTTTCAAGTTTTGAATTAGGAATTTCAACAGTTTTAATTCTTTTTAAGAATTTAGATTCTTGCTTTATCCAGTGTTGATTATGCATTTTCGTTTTCCAGCGTTATAAATTTTTCTTTGTTTTTGTAGACATAGTCAATATTTGCATTTGCAAAACCATTTTTAATAAGATGAGCATTCAAGAATGTTTTATTCTTTAAATATAGATAAACCATTAAATTGTTATTCTCATCGTGCTTAGTCGCATCATATTTCAGAAAAACTTTTTGTCCTTTTGTTTTGAGTTGTAAAAATTCAATAGCTTTAACGGTGGCTTCTTTTTTTCCCTTAATCCCAATAAGTCGGACAATCAAATCATTGTTTAATTTTACTAATTCAGGGCTTATAATTTCTTTTACTGAAAAGTAGTCTTCTCGTTTCGTTGAACCATTTTGGTCAATTTTTGAACCATATTGTAACTTTTTAGGGTCAGTTATTTTATCAAAATTATGGAAGTCTTTAAAAACATACGGTAACTCTTCTATTTCACTTTTAAAATCAACATCTAGTTTTTCTTGTTTTATAAATTTATAATCTGAATTAAAAATATCTCCTTGATTTACCTCTAATTTTTTTTCAATAAAGGGTATAAATTCTGGGTTTATCTCATATCCAATTGAATTTCGGTTTAAATTTCTTGCAGCAACTGAAGTTGTTCCACTTCCGAGAAATGGGTCCATAACAGTGTCGCCAACAAATGAAAACATTTTTATTAATCTTTTCGGTAATTCTTTGGGGAACATTGCAATATGACCATCTTGTTTTGTACCACCAAAATTCCAATGTCCATCAAAATATGTTTTCCATTCTTCTTTGGTCATTTTTGATTGCTCTTTTAGTTCTTTGCTTGGTTTTATGGGTGTTCCTAATTTTTTAAATAATAGGATAAATTCATAATCAATTGATAAAATACCGTTTCTTGGTGTCGGATAACTACCCATCAAAGAAGCACCGCCAGTTGTATTAGAAGTTGTTTTTTTTTGCCAAATTATTGCTCCCATATAATCAAATCCAATAGCTTCACAGAATTTTATTATCTCTGTTCTGATTGGAATTACTTTATATCTACCATAATAAACAGCTCTTGCAAATTGATCTCCAATATTTACACATAAACGACATCCATTATTTAGAACTCTATAAGCTTCTTTCCATACAAGATTTAAATTATTAATATATATTTCATAACTATCATTATATCCAATTTGATTTTCTATTCCGTAGTCTTTTAATTGCCAATATGGTGGTGATGTGATAACCAAATCAACTGATTTATCTTCCAGTTCAACCATTTTTCGGCTATCGCCATTTATGATTTTATGTTCCGTTTTAATACTCATTCTCTGTCCTTCAATTAAAATACCAAGATATCTACAATAAATCTTGCAACGAAATTTGTTTTTTAGTAGTTGTCTTAGCTTGCTTTTAACGTATGCGCATATTGATTGTGATTATTGTTTTTATGGACAAGCGTTTTGCATTATTATATTATTTATATTTTTCATCACCTTTTAACATTTGCATCGTAAGCTAACATAAATAGATATTAACCGCAATTGAATATTAAAACCAGTAACCTATAATCGGTAATCTGTGACCGGTGACATATAATCTGGGGATAATATCATTATTATGATATCTGCTTCATGAATAGATCCCTCGGCTACGCCTTGAATCATGAACACCGAACAATCGATTTGTATTTAACCCCGATCCCGATACGTCGGGAGAGGGGTATGCCGAAAATAGCCCGGCATGAAATGCCGGGTTTTAATGTCTAATAATGAATACAACCCTGAGCGAAGTCGAAGGGTTGAACTGAATAAAGTAAGTAAAGTTCAACCCTTCCATAAAGTCAGGGTTGGTTTTGTTTGGGGGTTTCAGTCCCCCGGGTTTCACACGGGGTTACTACTATTCAACCCCTCGACAAGCTCGGGGTTAAATATAAATAAGCACGGACAAGCATGGACACGATGGACGTCTGCGGACTCTCGAAAATTCGATGCGCATTCATCGTTTATAATTAATTATTCGATATTATAATTTCTCAAAAATATTTCCAATTGTGCAACAACTTGTTGCACAAATACCTTGGGGACATCATTTGGTAATTCTGGGTAAAACAAAAAGCAAAATTGAAGCAGAATTCTATGTAAAACAAGTGATCAAGAACAATTGGTCCAGATCGGTATTGGTACATCAAATTGAAAGCGGGTTATATCTTCGAAAGGGTAAAGCAATTACCAATTTCGAATTAGTTATGCCAAAACCACAATCTGACCTTGCGCATCAAATGATCAAAGATCCCTATCATTTTAATTTTTTAAATATGAGTGAAAAGCATAAAGAAAAAGAATTGGAAGATGCACTATTGGAGCAGGTGACAAAATTCTTGCTGGAGTTGGGGGCCGGCTTTTCGTTTATCGGTAGACAGGTCAAGATATCCGTTGATGAAGAGGAGTTTTATATTGATCTTTTATTCTATCATATTTCCTTGCATGCTTATGTCGTTGTTGAGTTAAAAACAGGTAAATTCAAACCGGAATTTACCGGGAAATTGAATTTTTATATTTCTGCGGTAGATGATATTTTTAAAACAGAGAAAGATAATCCCAACATTGGAATATTGATATGTAAACAAAAGAATAAGACCGTGGTTGAATATGCGCTAAGGGATATTAAAAAACCAATGGGTGTAAGCGAATATACTATTACTGGAGATTTACCTGACTCTTTAAGATCATCACTGCCAAGTATTGAATCGATAGAATCGGAACTTGATAAAAAATAAGAGAATATTGCCCGGCATGAAATGCCGGGTCTAACGGTTAACAATGAACACAACCCTGAGCGAAGTCGAAGGATTGAACTGAATAGAATATGTAAAGGGTCAACCCCTCGACAAGCTCGGGGTTGAAATAAATAAACTCAGTCAAGCATGAACACTATGGACGCTTGCGGACTTCGGGAAAATCGATGTGTATTCATAATCTATAATCCATAATTACCTCTTCATGAATAGATCTCTCCGCTACGTCCATCGGACTTCGGTCGAGATGACAGTTACTTCCGCGTTTCAAAATCTTCGCCTCATGAATAGATCCCTCGACTGCGCTCGGGATGACACACCTACGCTAAAGCTTCGGTGTGCAGGCAGTTACTTTCACATTTCACGACTTACGCTTCACGTCTCACGGATTATTCAATTGTATTTGGTTCTTATCTTTAATCTTTTTACTTTGTTCTTTAATCTTAAAGGTACACTATGATAAGTCCCCGAAAATATGCGCACAGAGTTTTAATCAAATGGTTTATATCCGATCTCTACATAGACCATATTCTCAATTTCAATGAAAGTGATCTTTCCGCTCAGGATCGCCGCTTCGTGGAGGCTCTGGTCCACCAGGTGATTATGCATCAGCGAATGTTGGATCATGTGCTGAAAAAGTTCATTGAAAAAAAACCGAAACCACCCATCTATATTGCCTTGCTCATGGGTGCCTGCGAGATCCTGTTTATGCAGGTCAAGGATCATGCGGCCTTGAATGAAACGGTGACCATGGTCGGCAAGATGGATCATCGCTCTAAAGGTTTTGTGAATGCGGTTTTACGAAAGGTCCTGACTTTCCGCGATGAGGAGTGGGAGGGCTATCAAAAGGATCCGCGCGTAGAGCCGGGTATTCGATACGGTTTTCCTGACTGGCTGATCGCGCGCTGGATCAAGCAATTTGGGTCGGAAACAATGGAACTGCTGCCATCCCTGAATGAACGTCCTCGCAAGATGGCGCGCATCGTCAAAACGGGTCAGCGTAAGAAGATCATGGACACTCTCAAGGAATTGGGCGTGTTAGAAGAGGTCAGTACTTACCACAAAGATTATATTTTTATCCATTCTTGGCAGCCCCTGCTACAGCATGAATTATTTACAGAGGGATACATTATCGCACAGGATGTGTCAGCCGCTTTTCCTATTATGCTCATTGCAAATGATAACCCAAAATCTGTTGCAGATGTCTGCTGTGCACCTGGAGGCAAATTGACGGCATTACAACAATATTGTCCCAAAGGAACAAAGATCAGAGGTTACGACCTTAATCCGCAGCGTATTGAGGACACTCAAAAAACACTCGATCGTCTGGGCATGAAAGAGGTGACCTTAAAAGCGCGTGATGTATCTAAAGACGAGATCCCGCAATTTACCCATATTCTCATCGATGCGCCGTGTTCGGGTTTTGGTGTGATCCGTAAACGTACGGACTTGCGCTGGCGACGCAAAGAAGAAGAGATGCCCGGACTCCTGAAAGTCCAGCACGATATTCTCGAGAATACGAGTCAGTATGTCAAATCGGGTGGCATGTTGGTCTACAGCACCTGTACATTCGATCGCGATGAGAACTGGAATCAGGTGAAACAATTCATCAATCGCCATCCCGAATTTTCGGTTGTTCCGGCCGATCCTGCGGTATTTCCCAAAGAATTGATCACGGATTGCGGAGCAATAGAAAGTCTCCCACATCAGCATTCTTGTGAAGGATCGTTTGCAATTGCCCTTAGAAAGGCTTAAATTTTTCGCCATAAACCGGAATTACTGAATATAGTTCATTCCGGTATGAATAAACTCCGAGGTCACAGAATCATGCTAGAAGCTAATACGCTCAAGGAATTGGCGAAAAAAAAAGTTTTAATACTAGACGGTGCAATGGGTACAGCCATCCAACAGCGCGGTTTATCTCCCGAAGATTTTACTTTATCCGATCGATCTATACAAGCTGTTGGCTGCAATGAATTACTTTCTATTACCCGTCCCGATATTATAAAAGATATCCATCGTGCCAATATTGAAGCCGGTGCCGATATTATTGAGGCCAATACTTTTGGTGCGAATCGTTTTGGACTAAAAGATTATGGTTTAAGCGACAGCGTTTATGAATTGAATTTTGCTTCGGCGAGGATTGCACGTGAAGCCGCGGAATCAGCAGACAGACCGGTTTTTGTCGCGGGGGATATTGGTCCCACCGGTCGCTCAGCCTCTTTTTCACCGTCCGTTGATGATCCTTCTTTTCGAGAATCGGATTTTCACGATTTCGTCGATATGTACCGGGAACAGCTCAAAGGACTTCTGGATGGCGGCGTGGATCTTCTTTTGGTCGAAACCATTTTTGATACCTTGGTCGCTAAAGCGGCTTTGACCGCGATCATGCAAGAATTTGAAGAGCGAGAGATCGAACTTCCTATTATGATATCGGCGACCTTTAGCGATAAAAGCCGACGAACATTATCCGGACAAAGTCTGGAAGCCTTTATTGCCTCATTATCATCTTATCCTATTTTTTCACTGGGAGTCAATTGCTCCACCGGCGCCGCTGAAATGGTCCCCCTGATTCGCGATCTGGCAAAATTATCACCCTTCAGGACCTCCGCGCATCCCAATGCGGGTTTCCCGGATAACGATGGTTATTATAAGCAAACGCCTGATGAATTGGCGGAGTATTTACGGCCGGTTTTGGAAGATGGTTTATTGTCCGTTGTGGGCGGTTGCTGCGGCACGCGTCCGGAGCATATTGCCGCCATCGCTAAAATGGCAAAAAACAAACCATCTTTTCAGCTTCACTCAAAAGAACCGATCTTAAAGTTGAGTGCATGGGATGTCTTAAGCATTCCATTGGAACATCAATTTATTACCGTGGGCGAACGCGCTAATGTGGCAGGCTCACGTAAATTTGCTCGATTGATCAAAGAAGAGAAATACGAAGAGGCCATTCAGATAACCCGGAAACAAATTGAAGAAGGAGCGCAGATCATTGATGTCTGTATGGACGATCCGCTTATTGATGCGACTGAAGCCATGACAAAATTTCTGCGTTTGGTCGCCGCCGATCCGGTCGTTGCGCGTGTCCCGGTCATGATCGATTCATCTTCCTGGTCGGTGATCGAAGCGGCTTTACCCGAATTACAAGGACGAGGGATCGTCAATTCCATTTCCCTAAAAGAAGGGGAAGAAGAATTTTTGCGACGGGCCCGTTTCATCCATGATATGGGTGCTGCTGTGATGGTCATGCTCTTTGATGAACACGGTCAAGCGGATACCTTTGCCCGTAAATGCTCTGTCGCTGAGCGTGCTTATCGTTTATTGACCGAAAAAACCGACATCAAACCCGAATCCATTATTTTTGATCCCAATATATTATCTATCGCTACGGGTATTGATGAACACGATGTCTACGCCCGCGATTTTATCCGTGCCGTCAAATGGATCAAAGAAAAATTCCCGCTGGTCAAGATCAGTGGTGGACTCAGTAACTTGTCCTTTGCTTTCCGTGGAAATAATTCTCTGCGAAAGGCCATGCATACCATTTTCCTTGAACTGGCCGTTGACGCCGGCATGGATATGGCCATTGTTAATCCTGCCATGGAATTTGCTTCCGCCGGTATTCCCGAAACAGCAAAAGCAATCATTCGAGAAGCCTTGCTGGTCGAAAAAGGGGATGGCCCGGCCGCACGAAAAGCACTTATTGAGCTCGCAATGTCCGGAAGTCTGAAGCAAGAAGCCGGAAGCTCCTCCTTCGCTAAAGCTACGGAGGACAGGCAGAAGCCAGAAGCCAGTTGGCGG